>JABAOH010000648.1_pt1 | contig 15654 bp, 13 predicted proteins | sample 7062181 | NCBI WGS metagenome assembly JABAOH01 (sample SAMN14538630, study PRJNA623070) | marine sediment metagenome | biome: marine biome [ENVO:00000428]; feature: marine pelagic biome [ENVO:01000023]; material: deep marine sediment [ENVO:00002113]; isolation source: pool of 5 deep marine...
TTCTTCGCCGGCTTCCTGGCGTCGGGGGGCGGGACCGTGGGGGGCGAACGCGCGTCGCTCAAGCTGCCGGCGGGAGCGGTAGCCGGGCCGACGCTGTTCACGATCGTCCCCGGCGCCCAGAGCGGGGCGGCGGCCGCGGCGGCCGCGGCGGGCGAAGACGGCCCGGGCGTCGAGACGCTGGGCCCCTCGTACGAGTACGGCCCGGGCTGGGCGAAGCTGGCAAAGGCGGCGGAGATAACGTTGTCGTACGAGGGCCTCGAGGTGGCGCGCGAGGATTACCTCTCGGTCTACCGCTGGAACGGGGTCGGCTGGGAGGACCTCGGCGGGACGATAGACAAGCGCGGCCGGCGGGTGATGGCGGTGGCGGACGGCCTCGGGACCTTCACGTTGGGTTACGGCGAGAAGAAGAGCACGACGCCGCCCTCGGGGAAGCCGATGGCGTTCGGCCTGTACCAGAACTACCCGAACCCTGCGCGGTACGATACGATAATCAAGTACACGCTGCCGGGGCCTTGCGAGGTGGAGCTGGTGGTGTACGACCTGAGCGGGCGCCGGGTATCGACGGTGGTGCGAGAGGTCCGGGAGGCGGGCGTGCACGAGGAGTCGTACGCGCTCGCGGACGATTCCGGGCGTCCTTTGCCGGCGGGCGTGTACTTCTACCGGCTCAGCGCGAGCGCGGACGTCGCGACGCGGAAGATGGTGGTCGCCCGCTGAGGGCTTTGAGCCAGGCTACGAGAAGCCCCGTCGCCGCGGCGGGGCTTTATTTATGGCCGACCGTTTCCTTCGGCTACGGGATAATTATTGCTCGCACAAGTATTTTGTGGTAATTTATTATAGAGGGGATATGTTTAAATACAAACCCTTTAAATTTTTGTTAATCTTAGTTCCTCTGGCCGGCGGCCTCGCCGCAGCCGCCGGCCACGAAGACTTCAGATTTTACGCCTACCCCAACCCCTTTCAAGCCGGTTACGCTAGCGCCCGACTCTCCTACATCCTTCTCGCCGAGGCCATAGTCTCGATTTACGTGTACGACCTGGAGGGCCAACGCGTGCGTACGTTGGTCGAACGGGCGGAGCGGCCCCGAGGAAGCCATAACGGCCAAGAGGTATGGGACGGGCGCGACGACGACGGCGAATTCGTGCCCGCCGGCCCTTACGTCGTGGTTCTCGAGGTGCGCGTGAGGGGCGCACCGTGCGAAGATACTTTCATCGCGGTCGTTAAAAGGTGAACTCGAGCGGGCGTTCACTATGGGCCGAGACATGCCTTTATATTTTACACCCCGCGGGAAGACGTTGACGCTAATATGCTGCCTTACGACCGCGGGCCTTGCCCACGCCGAACGAGTGGACTTCTCCGACGCCCGCAGCGCGACGTTGGGCAACAGCCCGGCACTCGACTCGGGCTTCTACGCGTTGGGAACGAACCCCGCGGCCCTCTCCGAGCTGCCCCACTTCCAATTCACGTTCAATCATAGGATTTATCCTGCGCCCCACGCGGCGCTCGAGGTCGTCGGGGCCGCGGTGCCTTTCGGCGACTACGGCACGTTGGCGGGCGGTTTCGGGACCGTGCGCGTGGGAGAGGTGGAACAATATTCTCCGAGCGGTCGCTACCTCGGAAAATACGTTTACCACGACGACCTGATAGCTTGCGGCTACGGCATCAAGGCTAACCGGTGGCTGGCGCTGGGCGCCGCCGCCAACTACGAACGCCACCTGACCGCGCCCGAAGTACGTTACCAAACGTTCAGCGCCGACGCCGGCTTTTACGTCCGCCCGTTGGGCGCAAACTCCTCCCTGGAATACGCCACCGGGACCGTGGCTTTGGCCCTCACGGTCCAAAACCTTCTCGCTAGTCGCCGGGAAATCTTCACGGGCGAATACCGCCAACCGGTCAAAGTCGGCGCGGGCGCGCTTTGGGTCCGCGACGTCGGCCGCCACCGCTTAGGGTTAACCTTTTCCATCCCTTTCAGGCAACCGTCCTCGGTTGCGATCGGGTGCGAGTTTGCCGTCGCCGCGGTGCTCTCGGCGCGCGCCGGCGTGACCGGTACCCAGCCCGCGGGCGGTGTCGGCGTCAATACCGACCTCTTCTCGTTCGACTACAGCTACCTGACGCGCGAATTCGGCCCCTCTCACTATTTCTCCGTCTCCGTTAATCCCGGGCGGGATATCCAAGGCCGCGGCGAACGGCACCGCCGAATTGAAGAATGGCTTAAGGAGGGCCGGAGCTACTTCGAGGCGGGGGACTACGGCCTGGCCACGGCGCGCTTCGCCAGCGTCTTGAACTGGGACCCCCACAACGCCGTGGCGCGCCAATACTGGATTCGCTCGACGTACCACCAACACATGGCCGACGGCGCCGAATTCATCGGGAAGAAAGATTGGGAAAGGGCGCGCGGCGCGTTCCGCGATGCCTTGGCGGTCGCCCCGCGGGATTTCCTCGCGACCGAATACCTGGCAAGAGTCGACGAACTAGAGCGGGAAGAAAAAAAACGGGAGGCCGAGGAGAGACGCGTCGCGGAGCTACTTGCCGAGGCCGACGATTACCGGCGCCGCGGCGCATACGGCCGGGCCATAAATATATACGGAGCCATCCTCGCGGAACACCCCGGCCACGCCGAAACTCGTAGCCTTCTTCGCCAAACGAGAATGCTGCTCGCCGCCACCGCCAAGCCGCCGGAACCGGAGCCTGCGACGCCCGAAATATCGCCCGAAGCCGTCGAAAAGTACGAGGAGGCAAGCGATTTGCTTACGCGGGGCGCCGTCGGCGAAGCGGCCCGGATGCTCGCCGACCTCGTAAACCAATTCCCGGGCTACGCCGCGGCGCGCGCGAAACTCGTAGAAGCCTACACGTATCGAGGCCTCGACTTCTACTCCAAAGGCTCTCTCGCCGCGGCGCTTAAGGTCTGGGAGAAAGCCCTGGCGCTCGACCCCGGAAACGAAAAACTGAAACGTTACATAAACAAAGCCGAGATCGAAATCGACCAGATTCGGTAAGGGGCGCGACGGTCGAGGCGAAATCTCAAAGGGAGTAATTCTTAAGCCTATGCGAAGATTGGTGAACTTATTATCGTCTCTCCGTACCAAGGCGGCAATAGTGGCGATAGCGTTCGTTTTGACGCTCGTCACGGCCATAGGCTTCCTCCTCATCCGCCACGAGAGGCTGGCCTTAACGCGCGAAGTGGAGCTTAGGGTTCTCTCTCAGGCGCGCAGCATCGCGGCCTCCTCGGAACGAACCATGCTCGAGCCCGACCCGGAGCTGACGTTCCAAAAATTACTCCGGGAAATGATGTCCCGCGACCCGGATATCGAGAGCATAGTCGTGGTCGACCGCGACGACAAGATCCTCGCGCACCCGGAAGTAATCAAGATAGGGACGGCGTACGAACCTTCCCGCGGCCTCGTACCGGTCACGGATCTGGATTACTTCGACCCTGAGTACGAACTGGTCGCCGAGGGCGAAGACGAATTCCAGGTTACGGCGCCCATAAAGCGGACGTACGAAGGAGAGGTGTCGAACATAGGCCGGGTATACATCCGCTCGTCGAAAGGTAAAATAGAAAAGGCCCTGGGCGAGGCGCGCCTTCAGATAATCCTCATCGCCGTAGGCGTAAGTTTGCTCGGGAGCGCCGCCGCGGTTCTGCTCTCCGGCTTCGTTACGACGCCCGTAAAACGGCTCGCCGAGGGGGCGCGGAAAATCGGCGAGGGCGACCTCAGCGTCCGCGTCAAAGTGTCCGGGCGCGACGAGATCGGCCAGCTCTCGTCCACGCTAAACGAGATGACGGCCGGCCTGGCCAAAGCGCGCGAGGAGCTGGTGGAAAAGGAGCGTATGTCGCGCGAGCTCGAGATCGCGCGCGAAATACAGCTGAGTTTGCTGCCTACGGTCTTTCCCGAGATGGAAGCGGTGGAGGTGGCCGCCGCCTGTGAAAGCGCCACCGAAGTCGGCGGCGACTACTTCGACCTGATCGCCATCGATAGCAGGAGGGTGGGCGTCGTCATCGCGGACGTATCCGGTAAAGGCGTCCCGGGCCTGTTGGTAATGGGCGTAGCGCGCAGCGTCATCCGCGCCCAGGCCCGGCAGCACCTCTCGCCCCGCGAAGTCCTCATCCGCGCCAACGACATCATCGCGCCCGACATCGGCAAGGGCATGTTCGTAACCGTCCTTTACGGCGTCCTGGACGTCGAACGCCGAGCGTTCGCCTTCGCCAACGCCGGCCACAACCCCTTAATCATAATGAAGAGAACCGGCGCCGTGCCGTACGAAATCATCAAGACGCAGGGCAGGCCCGTGGGCTTTATGGCCGGGGCCTTCTTCGACGACCGCCTCGAGGAGACGTCGTTACCGCTCGAGGAAGGCGATACCATTTTCGCCTACACCGACGGCATCGTCGACGCCATGAATAAAAGCGACGAGGAGTTCGGAATAGACCGCGTGCTCGAGACGTTAACCGAGAAACGCGCCGCAGCCGTACAAGAAATCGCGGACGCGCTGCTGCAACGTATCGCGACGTTCGTAGGAGACCGCCCACAAACCGACGACATGACGCTCCTCGCCATTACCCTCAAATCCTACGACTTGGCAGCCGTGGCTCCGCCCGCGGCGGCAGCCGCGGCCGCGCCCGAGGCCGGCGGCGCCGCATCCTAAGTCAACGATAACCGCTATGGCCGAAAAGGAATATCAGTTCCGGATCAAAAGCGCGATCTCGCAGCTGGAGAAAGTGCGGAAATGGGCCGCGTATATCGCGCGCGCCCTCGGCTTCGACGAGCGCGCCGTCTTCGAGATCGAATTATCTACATACGAGGCGTGCGCCAACGTCATAGAACATGCCTACGCCAACAACCCCAATAACTACATAGACTTAAAAATTTCGGTCGAGCTCGACCGGCTAACGGTCACAATTCGCGACGAGGGAGGCGCCTTCGAGCCCGCGTCGCTCAAAGAAAAGGACATCGCGAAAATCATCAAGACGGAACAAGACGGCGGCTTAGGAATGTACATCATCGAAGCCTGCATGGATGAAATCCTTTACCGCCGCCAAGCGGGGCGAAATATACTCGAGTTAATTAAATACCTGCCGCGCGCCGCGCCCCACTCTTAACGAGAACCGTGCCCAAGGAACTAAAAATAAATTTGTCCGAGAAAACGCCCGACGGCGTACACGTGTTCAAAGTCGCGGGGACTTTGGGCGTAGAGGGCTCCGCCGGGATCCAGGGTTTACTCGACGCCTGCTTGAAAGAAAAGGTCTACAGGATTGTCCTCGACCTCGAAGACGTGGATTTAATCTCCAGCGCCGGGATGGGTGCGTTTCTATCCGCGGTCGGCGAACTGCGCAAAAAAAACGGCGACATAATCTTCGCCAAGATGCAAGACCGGATTATGACCGTCTTCAGGAACCTGGACGTCCTCGATTACTTTATCGTCGCCGACGACGTGGCGAAGGCCATCGATAGGTTCCGGGGAGGCGAACTGCCCCGCCCGCTCACGATAGAAGAACTCACGGCCGGCTCGGCGGCGGAGGCCGGCGCGCGCGAAGCCGGCCCCGCGCGGGCGCTGTTCTCGCTACTCGCCGCGTACGCGGACATCCTCGGCGCCGACGCGGGACTCGACCGAAAATTATCGCAAATAGTCGACGTGACCGCCAACTACCTCGCCTTGAGTCAATGCCTGTTCGTCCCCCTGAACGACGGCCTCGGCCTGGAACCGGCCGCCGCACGGGACGCGGTCCCCGTGCTCAACGAGAGGGACCGGTCCGTCCTGGCCGACTCGCTTCCGGCCGAAAAGGTTAGCGCCGTCGAGAAGCTTCCCGCCATCAAAAAAGAGCTGGCCGATTGGGCCGCCAAAAGCGACGTCCGCTTCCTCTTGCCGTTGGGGGCCGGACAGAAACCGGTGGCGGCTCTCGTCGTCGGCGGCAAAAAAGACGGGAGCCCCTTCACCAACGAGGAAAGGCGTCTCCTAAGGTATCTGCAGACGTCTCTCGAGTTGGCTCTCGAGTGCTACCTATTGAGCGAACGCGCCGTCGGCGAACCGCCCGGCGCCAAGAAAAAAATCGAGCGCAAGCTAATGGAAATGGAGACCCTCTTCACCGTCTCGCGCGGGTTGGCGGAAGCGCTCGAGACGGAGAAAATGCTCCCCACGTTCCTTATGATGGCAACGGGGCAATTCAGCACGGACCGGGCGGTGATACTTCTTTATACGGCCGGCGGCGGGTTCGAGGCGCGGGCCGCGCGCGGCATCGACGACGACGCCCTCCCCAAACTAGCCCTACCCCCCGAAGGCCTCGCCGAACTAATCGCCGCCCAAACCGGCCCGGCCCTGGTCGACACCCTCGCGCGAACCCTCGAGGGTCGTGACCGCCGTCAAATCCAGCCGTTCCTGGACGAGGGGTTCGCGGCCCTCGCGCCCATGCGCTTTAAAAACAGCTTAATCGGTATCGTGGGATTGGGGGCCAAAATATCGGGGCGCGATTTCGAGGCCGACGAGCTCCGGCTCCTCGGCGCCCTCGTCGACCTCGCCGCGGTCAGCATCGAAACCGCCCGCCTCCTCGAGAAGACGAGAAAAAATTACGCCGGCCTGGTGCGAGCTCTCATATCCGCGATAGAGGCGAAGGACAAATTTACGCGCGGCCACACCGAGAGGGTGACGCGGTACGCGGCCGTTCTGGCCGACGAGGCCGGCTTAGACGAAGACCGAAGGCAAAATCTCCTCTTCGGCGCCGTGCTCCACGACGTGGGGTATCTCGGCGTCCCGGAAGAAATCCTCCGGATGCCGGACGGCATTACGGAAGAACAGCTCGCCGAGTTGCGCCGCCACCCCTTGATAGGGGTAAACATCCTCAAAGACATCCCCTTCCTAAAAAAAGCGGCTGACGCCGTCCGCCATCATCACGAAAACTACGACGGCTCCGGGTACCCCGACGGCCTCGCCGGCGACGATATCCCGCTCATCGCGCGTATCGTGGCCGTAGTCGATACCTTCGACGCCATAACTACCGACCGGCGCTACCGCAAGGCCAACTCGAAAGAGGAGGCGGTCGAGGAAATAAGGAAAAACCGAGGCAAGCAATTCGACCCGGCCATCGCTGACGCCTTCATAAGGCTCGTCGAAAACGGTCGGCTCGACGTCATAAAAGCCAAACGTCCGCACCGCGAGGTATAACCATGTTGAAAAAATTCCCCGCCGTCGTTCCGATTATCGCGCTACTGGTCCTCTTGACGTTTTCCTTTCCCGGAAGGCCCGTGGCCGGTGAGAAAGAAGGCCAAATCGAACAACACCTCGAGCGCGGCACCGCGCTCGCGCAAAAAGGTGATTACGACGGCGCACTCAACGAATATCAAAAAGTATTAAAGATCGACGAAGGCAACGCCCTGGCCCACAACAACCTCGGCATCGTCTATAAACGCAAAGGCCTTTACCTCTCCGCGGCCGACGAATTCAAGGCCGCCCTCCAAAGCCTCCCTAACTACTTCAAGGCCTACAACAACCTCGGCAACGTCTACTTCGAGCGCGGCTATTACGACGAGGCCGTCAAGTACTACCACAAGTGCCTCGCGGTCAAACCCAGCTTCGCCGACGCCCACTGGAACCTCGCGCTGGCCTACGAGGAAAAGGGGGAAAAAACGAGGGCCATCAGACATTTCAAAAAATTCATGGACCTCTCCGACGCCTCAACGTACGTCGCCCTCGCGCAACAACACGTCGACCGCCTTTCGGCCAAGCCGGAGGAAACCGGACTCGAGCCCGAAATGACTACTTTCGGGGAAAACGCCGTCGATGAGAGCGAATAATACCGGCCGGGCGAACGCCGCGCGCGCCTTCGCCTCGGGCCTTGCGTGTTTCGCCACCGCCGTTTTGGTTTGTACCCCGGCCCGCGCGCAAACCGAAGGGCCTATAGACGCGTACGCCGCCGCGGAAGATATGGTCCCGGCGGTCGGCGACGTAGCATCCCTTACCCTCGACAGCTTCGCGTTGGGTACGGAATACGCCCCCTTTCCCCCGGCGGAGGTGCCGTTCGACATCTGGGCCGCTCCCGGCGACAAGCCGCTTTTGCTCTCGCTCGAGCCGGAAGATGAGGCCGGGACGTACGATGCCCTCGCGCTGCCGGGCGACGAGCTGGAGCGCTATCGCCGCGCGAGTGCGTTTGGCGGCGGCTACGGCCCGGGCGAAAAAAGGTGCGTCATATTAATGTACCATCGCTTCCGCGCGTTCCCGGCCAACAAGTTCGAAGTATCGTACGCCGATTTCCGCGCGCAACTCGACTACATAGCCGGCAACGGGTACGAGGTCATACCCATCGACCAACTCGTCGAAGCCCTGCAGACTCAAGACCCGGACCTTCTGCCGCCGCGCTCCGTCGTAATAACCGTCGACGACGGCTTCCGCTGCGTCTACGACTTCGCCTGGCCGCTCCTTGGGAAATATGAATTCCCCTTCGCCGTGTACATCTATACCGACTACGTGGGAGCCGGCGGCCACGCCATGACATGGTACGAACTCCGGGAGCTCGCCTCCGATGACCTCGTCACCCTCGGCGCCCATTCCAAAAGCCACCGCGACCTCGCCGACCCCAGGAAAGCCATCGGCCCCTACGACAAGTGGGTACAGCGCGAATTGACTTATCCCAAGTACCGCCTCGAAGCCGAGACGGGACGGCCCGTTCGGACCTTCGCCTGGCCTTACGGCTCGCTCAACTCGTACGCCTTAAGCGTCGCGATACGCGCCGGTTACGAGGGCCTGCTAACGATATACCCCGGCGGAAACTCCGAGGAGACCTCACCGTACTCTCTTCACCGCTACGGCGTCTATTGGCGTACGCCGCTGTCGGTCTTCGCCCGCATGTTGGAGGGGCGGCCGATCTCGGCTGAGATGTGGCAATACGGCCTCGCCAGCACCGCCGACGACGATTTCCTTATACCCTAGTTGAACTCTCGCAACGGATCTAAAAAAACGGGGAGCCCACGCGGCTCCCTTATACGTCATAGGCTGATCTCGTTTGCGAATTTAAACTATTCCCAAATCCCGGTACGCCGCGGCGAGGGCGTGCGTCGCCGCCTGGACCGAGTAATGCTCCGCCACGTACCGCGAACCCTCCACGTTTTGCGGGCACGACGACGCTAACGCCGCGACCGCGGCGACGAACTCGTCCGGCGCCACCGCGCGGATGCAAAAGGGAAATTCGCGGCTCCACACGACTTGCCGGCCACGCAACAAGGCCTCCAAGACCATCTGTGAAAGGCCGTCGTGCGAGGTGGGGCGGACGAGCGCCGAAACCTCGCAGTACAAACGGCCCATCGCCTCGCCGTCCACCAAACCGGTGAAACGTACGTTGTCGGGCGCGCCCACCTCCCGCCCGCCTCCCACGGCCACGACCTCCAGCGAAGGTAGCCGTTCCGCAATAAGTTTAATCACGGGCCACCCGTAAAAGTCGCGCCGCCGGTCGGGCAGATACGCCATTACGCTAAACCGGCTCGGCATCGACTCGAGCTGGCCACCCATATTCTCCGATATGGTCGGAACGAGGCGCGCGCGGAACCCCTGCGCCGCCAGGTCGTCGACGAGCCAGGGCGCGTCGGCGATATGGAGGTCCACGCCAGCCCTGAACGAGCGCAACATAACGCGGGTAAGAGGGCGGCCCGATAGGCCATACCAATCCGAGCCGATCCAGTGGAAGACCACCTTCTTGCGCGCGGCCTTAAAGGCCGGCACCCACTTAATATAGTAGATGGGGTAAACGGCGTGTACTACGTCGTAGTTTCTAATTTTACGTAAAAGGGCAAGGCCCCGTAATCCTTCGAGGGCGCGCGCGCCGGCGAAGCCGGCCTGACGCAACCTCAGCGCCGTGAGCGCCGGCAACTCCTCCATACCGACCAAAGCGATCTTAAGCGACGCACGGTCCCTCATCGTTCCGGCTTGGGTGTTAACTTTTCTTCGGACGCGGCGTCGACGCGCAAGCCACCGCGCGTCCTGTGTACGTCCCAAAGGCCCAAAAGGGTACCGAGGAACAAACGCGGCTTCAGGCGTAAAGCTGCGGCGGCCGCCGCACCCCATACGCTGTAATAATAACAGCTGACGTTCCAAAAGTTTTGCGTGAGGTGGCGGCGGTGCAGTAAGCGCTGCTCGAGGACGCGCCGCCGCACCTTGTCGAGCGGCGCCGGCCGCGCGCCGGCCGCGACGCGGTGCTCGAGGCGGGCCGCCGGCACCTGGACCAAGCGCCAGCGGCGAGCCACCATGAGCGACACGTCGTCGTCGTCGAAATAATTTATCCGCTCGTCGAAGCGTACCACGGCCTCGCGCCTAAACGCCATGTTGCAGCCGGTTAATATCTTCACCTCCGCGGCCTCGCGGGGTTGGTAAAGGAAGGTCGGGAGGCCCGAACGTTGGAGGAGTGAACGGCGCGCGTAACGGACCTGCCGAAACAACCGCTGGAGGAACCGGACGTAACCGCTCGGTACGACCTGGTTGGTTATTACGCCGCAGGCCCCGCCGACCGTGGCGTCGTCGAAGGCTTTTAACAACTCCTCCAAGAACGCCGGCTCGAGCGTGACGTCGTCGTCCAAGAAGAGAACGAACTCGCCCGTCGCGGCGTCGAGGCCCGCGTTGCGCTGTCGCGGCAAACTCGGCGCAGTCCGCTCCCAAACGAACCGGACGTGCTTGAAGGCCGCAGCTAACTGCGTTACTAAAAGCCCGGTGCGGTCGTCCGCGCTCGCGTCCACCACGACGACCTCGTCCGGCGCCCTCGTGCCCGCCATCGCCGACGTTACGGTCAGCGCGAGCTCCGCCGGCCGCGACATCGTAGCAATGATTACGGAAACGCGCGCCCCGTTATTCACGCGCGCATCGCCTCCGTCATTTTCAAAACGTCCTCCTCACCTACGGCCCCGTGAAGCGGGAGATTGACGACCGCGGCCGCGGCCCGCCACGCCCCCCGCAAATACCTCCCGGTATGACGGGAAAGTTTATAATAAGGAAACCGGCCCGATAGCGGCCGCGGGTATATAAACGGCCCGGCCTCGTATCCCGCCGCCGCCAACCGCCGAATAATTTCGGGCCTTTTCTCCCAACTCCGCACGAAGGCCGGATAGCGGATGGGCCACGGCTCGTCATCGGCCCGGCCCCAAACGGGCCCGCGGACCATCTGCCACTCGGCGAAAATCTCGTCCCACGCCCGGGCGAGGCGACGCCGCCGGTTCCCCTCCGCTTCCACGAAACCCAAATGGCGTCCGCCGAGCGCGGCCAACAACGGCGCGAGTCTTTTTGACTCCCCAAGAGGGGGAACGGCGGAACTGGGGAAGAACCAGCGAAAGAGCCTCTTCCGGAAAGGCCCTTTGCGCTCCGGCATCAGCTTCTCAGCGGCGGCTTGGGCGTGACGCGCGGCTACGACGGCTCCCCTCTCGACCAGGCCGGGGAGGTCGTACGCGTCCCCCTCCGTGGCAGCGTACAAGTATCCCAGGTCGACGGAGACAAACGGTCGGTAGCTCTCGGCCTCGAAAAGATAATCGGATATTATAAGCCCCTTTAATATCGAATCAGCTTCCGAACGCGTCTGGGTCGGAAGGGCGTCCACGAGCTCGTCAACCCTCTCCGCCAACCCGGCGTCGTTAACTATGAGAGCGCCGCCGCGGCCGGTGGTGTAAGGCTTGTCGAAGTTGGTGGAAATCACGGCCAGCGGCGCCGCCGAGCCGACGGCCCGGCCGCCGCGCCTCGCGCCGTACCCCTGCGCGATGTCCTCGAGCCAGGGGACGCCGCTCTTCCCGAGGAGGCTCTCTATTTCCTCCTGGGGGGGAACCGCGCCGAAGAGCGGCGCGACCACCGCGGCCCGCGTTCTGCCGCGCGCCAGAACCCGCCGCAGGCTCCGCGCCTCCATCCCGAAGTGGCGCGGCGAAACGTCGACCAGGTGCGGAATCGCGCCGAGCGAAAGTACCGCGTCCGCCACCGCCGGGCACGTGAACGCCGGGATGGCGACGTCGTCGCCGCGGCCTATGCCCAGCGCCCTCAAGCCGAGGGCTATGGCCGCGCGGCCCGAGGACAGCGCGTAAACCCGCGCCGCGCCGAAATACGTCCGCAACGTTTCCTCGTACGCCGCGGCGGCCGCGGCCAGCTGCGACTCGTCCGCGCCGAGCAGCTCGCCCAACGCGACGTAGTCAACGATCGGCTTGAGCCTCGGTACGAACAGTATACCTACCTCTCGCGAGCGAAAGTTACTGCCAACGCCCGTACGCCCGGCCGAACCTTGAAGGAACGCGACGAGAGGGCGAGGACGTCGCCTCCCGCCACCTTCCAACCCGTAGGTACGTCGAAGAAGACGTCGCCCGGGGCGCCCGGCGGCAGCGTAATTTCGACGGTCCCGTCCTTGCTCAGCCCCTGCGCCACAATGGCGGCGTTAAGGCGGTATCGGGCCGCTATTTCCCGATGCGTTAACGCGCGCCCGCCCGCCTCCGAAATATATGACACGGCCCGGGCGAATACGTCCCCCCACGCCGGAAAGGCGCCGCCGCGGAAGGCGCGGTAATGCCAGATAAGGGAACACAACCCGCCGCACGCCGCGGCCTCGTCGACGACCCGCAGCGCCGCCGCCAAAGCCTCGTCCCCGCCGAGCCGTTTGTATTGAAAAAGAGCTCCGTCCATTACCGCGGGCGGTATCTCGACGAAACCGCAAGCCCTATCCGCGGCGCCGTCGAACGGCCTATACGGCAGCGCGGCGCCGCTCCGCCAACCTACCTCTCCCGCGAAGCCGAATGAGGCGTCGTAGTCGAAACCGGCCCCCTCAACCGCCTGCCAACCCGCCTCGCCGCCGAGGCGAAGGTAATGGCCGCGGACGCCCGCTACTTCTCCGCCGGCGGCGCGGGCGAGGAGGTCCCTCTCCCCGGCGAGGGCCCGGCCGTCGGCGTTAGTATAAAAGCTACCGTGGAGGGCGACCTCGCGGCCCCTTGCCGCGACCTCTCGTATCAGCGGCGTTACCTCGTCGAGGTCGTAAGCGAAATCCATCGGCCCCCGCCGCGACGCACCCACGAAAAAGGTCGAAGCGCCCCCCGCTCCTTCCTCCGCTTCCCAAATGGCGGCCAACGGGTCGAACGTAACCGACCCGCGCAAGACATCCGCAAACTTATACCGAGCGCGGGCCCCGCCTTTAGAAATGCGAAGACAGGCCCTCAACATCTCCCGGCGTTTAGGCGCCCGGAGGCGGTCCACGTCGTGACTTAACGCCGCGGCGAACGACGCGCCGTCCGGCCAATATTTAAAGCGCAAGACCGGCACGGCCGCCGCTTCACAGGCCGCCTCGACGGCGAGCGAGAGCAACTTAGCGTACCGATTTACCACCGCGACGCCGACGGCCTCGCGGCGCCACGGGGGCGCGCCCGCCAACGCCGGCCTGTCGCACCGGTCTCGCGGCCACCCGACCTCGCCGCGGCCGTTAAGATAGTAGTCCGCGGCGGCCGCGACGTCGAAACCCAAATGGACCGCTTCACCCGCGCGCACGACCAACGGGTCGCCACCGACGGTCCGCGCGAGGACCTCACCCCTCGGCGTGGGAGCCCGGTACAATATGGGTACGTCGACGCCACGGTCCCGCCAAACTTCGGGGGGTACTTCCCGGGCGACGTGTTCGGTTTCCGCCGGTATCACGACCTTCGGCCCGGGCCGAGGCTCGAGCCGGCCGTACGCGAGCGTCGCCGCCGGCGGCCCGGCCGCCCGGGGAAGACCCGCCATTAAAGCGAGTTCGGCCAGGACGTGTCGCGCTCGCGCCGCTCCCAAGCGGCAATCGCCGACGTCGACGCCTATCAACCGCGGAGCCTCCTCCCCGCCCCGGCCAACAGGCGAACGAGCGGCGACCGGTACGCGGCGAGCTGATAATATGGTACGAGCTTGCCGCCGAACGATTCCTTGAACCGCGCGATCGACGCGACGTTGACGCCTACCATATCCAGCGTTAAGCCCCTCTCCCAGACCGCCAGGACCTCGCGCCATAACAAGTAGGCGCCGAGGGGCCCGCGACCCTCCGCGAACGACGCGGCCAGCAGGTCGTAGGCGGCGCGCCGGTCCCATAGGACGAGGCGCCCGGCGACGGCCTCGCCGCCGTCGCCCCTTAGGTAAAATACAGTCCCGGCACGGCCGCAGAATTCTTTCACCAACGCGCGTATAAAGGACGCGGACGCCGGCGGCGTAATGCCCCGCCGGCCGAACGTCTCGCCGTACATCGCGACGAAGGGCTCCGCGTCCGCGCTCTCCTCGACGGGCCGGCCCTCGCCCTGTTTGATTTTATTCCTTAATGAAGAAGAGAGCGACGCCAGGAACTCGTCCTCCGGCGTCGGCGCCAACATAGAGGTATACCGGGCGTCGCCGCGGAACCCGGCCCAGGTGAAGGGCCGCACGTCCGCGAGCGCCGGGTGGCAAACGAGGCGGGCGTAGCGCCAACGGCGTTTGATTTCGGCCGCGGCCGCGGCCAGAACGTCGTGGTCGCGCGCCTTCACGCGCTCGCCGCGCAGCTCGCCGGGCGGCGGCAGGCACGGCCCCCAATACGGCGTGAGCGGCGGTATCTCGGCGACGTTTCCCAACAACAAGTCGCGGCGCTCCCAAAAAGGCACTAGCGCGCGCGTCTCGCCCGCGGCGGCGAAGGCCAGCGCGAAGACGCGCCCGGGCAGCTGCCCCGCCAAAAGCGAGAGCCAGGGCGCGCCGGCGAAGGCCGTACGCTGCGGCGACGCCGCCAGAAAATCGTCGTATCGCGCCAGCTCGTCGGGGGGGACTTCGTCGACGTCGAAAGGCTTTGGCATACTTAAGATGAGTAACTCGCAGGGCGATTATAATACAAAAAATAAGGGGCAAAAAGGGAAATCGGCCCGTCGCCTTTCCTTTGCGCCGGCGTAATTAGTATGATATATTAACGTTGACGGAAAGGAAGCGATATGGGGGCGCTAAGCGTCAAGAGGGTCGTAATGCGAAGGCTTGTGCCCGGCGGCGACCTGCTCGAGGAGCTGAACAAACTTGTGAAGTTTGAAGGTATCGGACTCGGCGCGCTGTCGGGCATAGGTGCGCTCAAGAAGGCCGCGGTCGGCATCTTCGACGTCGAGAAGCAGGAATATATTATAAACGAATTCGACGAGGAGATGGAGATCTGCGCGCTCACGGGTAACGTCTCGCTCAAGGAGGGCGAGCCGTTCGTCCACGCGCACCTGTCGCTCTCGGACCGGCAAGGCCGCGCCTTCGGCGGCCACGTCATGCCGGGGTGTGAAATTTTCGTCGCCGAGGTCGTCCTCTGGGAACTCGAGGGCGCACGGCTCGAGCGCCGCCCGCGCGACGATTGCGGCGGCCTGTCGCTCTGGGCCGCGGAGAACATAGGGACCGAATAACGAGGTAGCCGAAGCCGTATATAAGGAGGGAAATCGTGAAAAAATTATTACCGCTTGTGGCGTTGATCATCATCTTGAGCGGTACGGCCTGCGAAGAAGAGGTTGAGCCGCCCCCGCCGCCGGCGCCGCTAAATACGCCCGCGGAAGTACTCAAAAGCGTGGAAATATCTTTCAACCAAAGGGATATAGAAATTCTAAAAAATTCCTTAAGCCCGGACTTCGTCTTCTACTTCGACCCGGACGACGTGGGCCAAAACCCGCCGGGGAGCCAATACCGTATCCCGGAGTCGTGGTCTTATACGGAATTCTGGCAGGC
>JABAOH010007340.1_pt1 | contig 15654 bp, 11 predicted proteins | sample 7062181 | NCBI WGS metagenome assembly JABAOH01 (sample SAMN14538630, study PRJNA623070) | marine sediment metagenome | biome: marine biome [ENVO:00000428]; feature: marine pelagic biome [ENVO:01000023]; material: deep marine sediment [ENVO:00002113]; isolation source: pool of 5 deep marine...
CTTAAATATAATATTGATGATTTAAGATTATTTTTCGAGAATGATCTAAGATTTTTGGAGCAATTCTAGAATATGAACAGATTTTCTATTAAAAAAATTAAGAGAAGTGAAGTGGAAAAAATTTCTCTTGCTTTTAAAAAAGCTCTAGATAAAGATTTTTTGTATTATCCATCAGAAATCCGCGAAAAATTCAAGAAAATTTGGGATACAAAGTTTTTTAAAAAAAAAGAATCTTATGTGCTCTTAGCGAGGTCAAAAGAAGGTAAAATTATAGGTTATCTTATTGCTCAAAAACCCTGGACTAATTCAGGGGTAGTTATGATAAGCTGGTTATGGGTAGATAAAAATTGGAGAAACTTAGGTGTTGCTTCTAAATTATTAAAAATAACAGAGAGTCATTTTAAAAAAACTGGGGTTCATAAAATCACCCTATGGGCAGATAATCCTAAGAGCTACTATTTTTACAAAAAGGTAGGCTATCAAAAAGAAGGAACAGAAAGGAATCATTTTTGGCATCTTAACCATATTATTTATGCCAAATTTTTATAGGAGGAGATCTTGAGAGTTCCAGTAGAATGGTTAAAAGAATATGTAAATTTTAAAGAATCGCCAGAAAGATTGGCAGAAAAGTTGCTGATGATTGGCGTTGAGGCAATTCCGTTAAAAAGCCTTCCTTGTAATTATAAAGGCGTTGTTGTCGGTGAAATCAAAGGGATAAAAAAACATCCTAATGCCGATAAGTTACAGATAGCAATAGTTAATATTAGTAAAGATACTTTACAGATTGTTTGTGGAGCTCCCAATATAGAAATTAATCAAAAGGTACCTGTGGCTTTGGTTGGTGCTGAGTTTGGAGAGTTTATTGTAAAAGAAACTGAAATTAGAGGAGTTAAATCACAGGGAATGATATGTTCGGAAGCTGAGCTGGGGATTTCTGATGACCATACCGGAATTATGGTTTTGGACCCGGAGTCAAAAGTTGGTGCAAATCTAAGTAATGAGTTAGGGAAAGAAGCGGTCTTGGAATGTGAAATTACACCAAATCGCGGCGATCTTTTGAGTATCATCGGAATTGCTAGGGAAATCTCAGTAATAGAGAAGTCTGCAGTCCGAAGTCCGAAGTCTGAGGCCAAAGAAATTCCTGAAAAGACGGAAGATTATATCGAAGTCGAAGTTAAAGACCCAGGCCTTTGTCCACGATATATTGCACGAGTGATTAAAGGTGTCAAAATTAGCCCTTCGCCAAAATGGATGCAGGACAGATTAAGTGCTTGCGGTATCCGGCCTATTAATAATGTAGTTGATATTACCAATTATGTGATGCTTGAGTGGGGACAACCTTTACACGCCTTTGATTTTGATAAGCTAACAGAAAATAGAAAACAGAAAGCAGAAATTATTGTTCGAAAAGCAAGAACGGGTGAAGAAATTGAGACGCTTGATGGAACCAAAAGAAAATTAGATCCGAATATGCTGGCTATTACTAGTCCAAGCGGGCCAATTGCTATAGCCGGAGTAATGGGCGGAGCCAACTCGGAAGTTAGTGAGGAAACAAAAACTATAATTTTAGAATCAGCTACTTTTAACCCCACTTCGGTTAGAAAAACAGCTAAAAAGTTAGGATTGCGTTCAGAATCTTCCAATCGTTTTGAAAAAGGTATCCCAATGCCTTTAAATGAAATTGCTATTGATCGAGCCGCCGAACTAATACAAGAAATTTGTGGAGGCAAGGTTCTTTTGGGGCGGGTTGATGTTTTAAGTAAATGGATTTGGATTCGACATATTGGACTTAAAATCTCTAAAGTCAGAAAAATTCTCGGCTTAGATATTTCCGAAAAAGAAATTGTTAGTATTTTAAGATCTCTTGGTTTCGAAGCCGAAAAGTTTGATATTGCAAAAGAGGCCAAAAAACACTTAGGGAAGCCCTACAAATATGGTGCTAATTTCAAAGAAGATGGAATAAGCGCTTTTGATTGTTCTTATTTAACTGATTATCTTTATTCTTTGATCGGAATTGATATTGGCCATACAGCGATTGATCAATATGATAAAGGAATAAAAATAAAAGATTCTGATTTTAGACCTGGTGATCTTCTATTTTATATTGGCCACAGTCCTAGAAGGACCAAAAAATACCCTAAAGGCGTAGGTCATGTTGGGGTCTATATTGGCAATGGAAAGGTTATTGACTCAGTTAAATTTGAATACAATTCAAAATCAAAAAGATATCTCGAGAAAGGGCATAAGGCTGTTCATCAGCAGTCAGTAGCAGTTTTTATAAAAGCTCCCGATTACCTTGGAGCTCGGCGATATGTAGAAGACTTAGGTGACTACATTGCCGTAACTGTTCCTTGGTGGCGTTTGGATGTTTGTATCGAAGAAGACTTAATAGAAGAAATAGCTCGGATTTATGGCTATGATAAATTTCCAAGCACCTTGCCTGGTGGTAAATTACCAGAATTCAAGGAAAATTTGGAAAATGTTTGGTCAGAAAAAGTTAGAGATATTTTTTGTGGCACTGGCTTGACAGAGGTTTATAGCTATTCTTTTATAAGCAAAGAACTTTTAGAAAAAATTGGGTTTGATTCTAAAAAAGCTCTAAAAATTTCTAATCCTTTAAGTTCCGAACAGGAATATATGCGGACCTCACTTGTCCCGTCTTTATTAGAGATAGTGGCAGAAAATGATAGAGATTTTGAAGAAATAAAAATTTTTGAAATTGCCAAAATTTATAGTAGATCTAAAGCTATCTTACCAGATGAAAAGATAAGGTTAACTGGAGCGATTTTAGGCGGAGAAACAAAGGGGATTAAATATACCGAGGGAAAAGAATTTTATCAAGCCAAAGGAGTCGCAGAGTTGTTGGTAAAGGAATTGGGGATTGGTAATGTTAGCTGTCAGGCCTCAGACGCCAGACTTCAATACTTACATCCTGGTAGGGTAGTAGAAATTAAGATTGGTTCTCAAAATTTTGGAGTAGTTGGCGAGATTCATCCTGATGTTCTTTCTAAGTTTGGAATAAAAAGCCGGGTTGCTGTTTTTGACCTTGATTTTAATAAGATCATATCTTTGACTACCGAAATAAGAGAATTTAAATCTCTTCCTAAATTTCCAGCCGTAATCTATGATTTAGCTTTTGTTTTAGATAAGAAGGTAAAAGTTTCTGATATTATTAAAGAGATCAAAAAGACTAATACCTTGATTAAAAGTGTTGAACTTTTCGATGTCTATACCGGCGGAAAAATTGGCAAAGCTAAAAAGAGTCTTGCTGTTAGAGTTACCTATCAGTCAGATAAAAAGACTTTAATTGAAGAAGAAGTTCTTAAAATCCAAACCAAAATCATCTCTAATTTAGAGAAAAAATATAAAGCTAAAATGAGAAGATAAAGAATTAAAATCCAAAGATATAAAAGCTTATGTTTGTCTTGACAACATAGGCTTTTTTTGTTATAATAAATTTACATAAGATAACAAAAGTTAACAAAAACAAAAATAAAAGGGGAAAACAAAAATGGCAAAGGTTATTACTGATATTTTAAAATTCCCAAAAATAAAAACTTCTAAGACAAATAAGAAGAGCCAAAAACAAACTCAAGGTGTTCTTAAAAAAATCATTTTCGAACTTTTAAAAGAAAGAAATTATCATCAAGTTTCTTATTTGGTTAATTTAAAAAAAGAAAACTTACAACCTGTTTTTATAAAAATAAAAGTAGTCACAATTTTTGCGGTGGCTATTTTTTGTTTATTAGCCTCTTCTATTTATTCTTATCAGAATTTTTACGATGGTGTAATCTATCCTGGGGTCAAAGTTTTAGACTATAACTTGGACGGTAAAACCAAAGGTGAAGCTATCAAAATTTTAGATCAAAAGTTAAATAGCCTTTCAATCGTTATTGTCGCTCCTTCTGAAGAGCTTAAGCCAAAATTCGAAGAACTTGGGGTTTCCTATAATATAAAGAAAGCAGTAAACCAAGCCTACTCTGTTGGTCGGACCGGCAGTATTTGGGGGAATATTAAAACTCAAGTCCTAACAATAGCCAAAAACAGCAATTTAACAAATTTGAGCTACAAAATAGATCAAGATAAGCTTCAAACTTACCTTTCTTCCCTTTCTGAAAAGTTTGACATTGCTGCTAAAAATGCTGGACTGGTAGTAGAAAATGGTGAGATTAAAGTTACTCCTGCATCAAGCGGGCAAAAAGTTAATCTCGCTAGTATTAAAAATTCAATTCTTAATTCCTTAAACAGTCTTTCTTCAAGTAAAATTAATTTAATTGTCAAAGAAGTAAATCCGACAATTGCTGAGAATGGAACCAATGAAGCCAAAGCCATCGCTCTAAACTGGCTGAACAAAGAAATTGTTCTAAAAAAAGATAATCAAGTTTTTAAACCCAGCCGAATTGAAATTGGGAGTTGGCTTACTTTCCCAGAAATTACCGACCAGAATGGGAACCCAAAGGTTGGAGTTGATGTTAATACTGATAAAATCTATGGGTTCGTCAATTGGGTTGCTTCTCAGGTAAATATCCCAGCGCAAGACCGAATAGTTTATGTTGAAAATGAAAAAGAGACTATTACTCAAGAAGGAAAAAGTGGGTTAGCTTTAAATGTGAATACAGTTGTTAATCAGATAAAAAATTCATTTAACAGCAATAAAAGTTTAGTAATGGATTTACCAATGTATGGAGTTGAGCCCAAACTGAAAGTTAATCGGGCTGTTGTTTACGATTGGGTAAAATATATTGATATTAATCTTTCAACCCAGACCTTAACTGCTTTTGAAAATAAGAAACAAGTTTTTTCTACCTTAGTTTCTACCGGACTTACTGGACCGACTCCAGTTGGGACTTTTCCGATCTACGGTAAAAATGCTTCAGTTTTAATGTATGGCGAAGACTACTATCTTCCCAATGTCCAATGGGTCTCTTGGTTTACAGGACCTTATAGTATTCATGGTACATACTGGCACAATAATTTCGGCCATCCAATGAGCCATGGTTGTGTAAATGCTCCTAATGATGCTGCCTACTGGGTTTACAATTGGGCTCCAATAGGTACTCCAGTCGTAATTCATTGGTAAAAAGATTTGGAGTTAGAGTTCTAAGATAAGATTTCGAATAAATTTAGCTTAACTTAAGATAAAGGAGAAACTTTCAAGCTATCATTAAAATAAAAAATTTGTTCTACTTCTAAACTTTTAAACGTAAGCTTTTTGGAGCTTGCGTTTCGAATTCAAATCTGCTACAATTAAATAGTGAAGAGATGGTTCTAAAATTCAAAATTTTTGGCCACAAAAGTGGCTTTATTTGGGTATTTTAATATGACAGAGATAAAATTCACAACCAAAAAGATAGCTCAGTCAAAGACTTCCAAAAAGAAGGCTGATAGTTTTAAAGTTTCTAAGATAAAAACTAAAGCAAAAAAACCAAAGGGTATAACAAAGACTTTGGTTACTAAAAAAGTCAAATCCAAAAATCCAGCTGTAAAAATTAAGCCAAAATCGAAAAAGCCTCAAGTTTTAAAGGAACCAAAGATCTCTAAAGAGACTTATATTAAAACTCCAGATCAAACCAAAGACTACAAAGCTGAACATATTCAAGTTTTAACAGGACTCGAACCGGTTAGAAAACGACCAGCAATGTATATTGGAGATACCGGTTCTCCCGGACTTCATCATTTGATTTGGGAAGTGGTTGATAATGCTATTGATGAAGCGATGGCGGGATTTTGTAGTTATATCGAAATTATTATTCATTCTGATAACAAAGTTACTGTAATTGACAACGGTCGGGGAATCCCAATAGATAAACATCCCCAAACTAAAAAATCAGCCTTAGAAACGGTAATGACTATGCTTCATGCTGGAGGAAAGTTTGGTGGAGCTGGTTACAAAGTTTCTGGGGGACTTCATGGAGTTGGAGTCTCAGTTGTTAATGCTCTTTCAGAGTGGGCACGGACCGAGGTAGCTCGAGAAGGTAGACTTTATGCTCAAGAATACAGAAGAGGGAAGCCTATTACTAAGGTCGAGACAGTTGGTAAGGCAAATTATACTGGGACCAAGGTTATTTTTAGTCCTGATCCTACAATTTTTTCTGATATCAGTTTTGATCATAAAACTATTGTAGATCACCTTCGACATCGAGCTTACTTAACCAAAGGAGTAAAAATCAAGTTTATTAATGAGCAGATCGGAGAAGAATATGGTTTTTATTTTGAAGGAGGAATTAAATCATATGTTAAATACTTGAATCGCAATAAAGAACCGCTTAATGACCCACCCTTCTATGTTGAAAAGACAGCTGACAGCATTATCATCGAGATCTCCATTCAATATACTGATGGTTTTACAGAGAATGTTCAAAGTTTTGCTAATACTATTAATACTAGCGAAGGGGGAACTCATTTAACTGGTTTTCGAGGGGCCTTAACTCGTTGTATTAACGACTATGCTAGAAAGAATAATATCCTCAAGGATTCAGATGGGAATTTAACAGGTGAAGATATGCGAGAAGGTTTAACAGCTGTGGTTTCAGTTAAACTTCCTAGTCCCCAGTTTGAAGGACAAACTAAAGCTAAATTAGGAAATCCAGAGGTAAGAACTTTTGTAGAAAATGTTTTAGGGGAGTATTTAACTTACTATTTAGAAGAAAACCCTAATGAAGCCAAAAGAATTGTTGAAAAATGTCTACTTTCGGCTCGGGCTCGAATGGCGGCCAAAGCAGCTCGAGAAACTGTAATTCGAAAAGGAGCCTTAGAGGGAATGACTTTACCGGGGAAATTAGCTGACTGCAGTGCAAAAGATCCAGGTAGATCTGAGCTTTATATTGTAGAAGGAGATTCAGCCGGTGGCTCAGCTAAGCAAGGTCGAGATCGGGCGTTTCAAGCAATTTTACCTCTTCGAGGGAAAATTTTAAATGTTGAGCGATATCGTTTAGATAGAGCTTTGGCTTCAGAAGAAATAAAAGCTCTAATTATTGCTCTGGGGACTGGAATTGCTGATCAATTTGATCTTTCTAAACTTCGTTATGGTCGAATTATTATTATGACTGATGCTGATGTTGACGGCGCTCACATTAGAACCTTACTTTTAACATTCTTTTATCGTTATATGCCTGATTTGATTAAAAACGGTAATTTGTATATTGCCCAACCGCCTTTATACGCTATTACAAAAGGGAAAGAAAAAAAATATGCTTATACCGAAGAAGATAAAGCAGAGATTTTGGAAAGTTTACAAAAGTTAACAAAAGATATTAAGAAGTCAAGTTCAGAAAAAGTCGAATCAAAAAAAGAAGAGGCCGAAGTGTCAGAGACTGAGGGGGAAGGGGAACCAGCAAAGATTAGTGGTATAAATATCCAGCGATACAAGGGTCTTGGAGAAATGAACCCAGATCAACTTTGGGAAACAACTATGAATCCCGAGAATCGAATTTTACTTCAAGTTACCATGGAAGATGCTGAAAAAGCTGATGAAGTTTTTACTATGTTAATGGGTGGTGAAGTTGATTCCCGAAAACGTTTCATCCAAACCCATGCCAAAAAGGTAAAAAATCTAGATATATAAGGTTATAAGTTGGTAAGTTTATAAGTTACTAAGGGATATTATTAGAGATAGTTCGAGACAAAAATTCGAGATATAATTCGTGATAAAAATTCGTGACTATAAAGAAGAAGCACCGCTTGTAATCAAGAATAAATCTTAATTACACTAAGCGGTGCTTAAATTGTTATTTGGGATGTTTCAGGTTCTACTTCTTCTATTTCCCATTTCCCACAACGACCACCCCAACGAGCAAGAGTTTTGTCTTCGACTTGGATTTTTACAACTTCGCAGTTGTTAGAACAGCCTTTACATTGGAAACTCGAAGTTTGATATAAAAGGTCAGTGACTTCAAATCCCTTAAAGTCACTCTTCTCTTTCCTCTGCATCTTCTCTTTAGCTAAAAGAGCAACTCCAATAGCTCCCATTACCTCACGATGGGGTGGGATAATAACCTCAGAATTCAGGGCCTCTTCAAAAGCCTTTTTAATCCCAGGGTTAAAAGCCACTCCACCTTGGAAAACAATCGGAGTCAGAAGTTCTTTCCCTTTGCCAAGATTGTTAAGATAATTTCTCACTAAAGCCTGACAGAGACCATATATAACATCTTCTGTAGCATAGCCGATTTGTTGTTTATGAATCATGTCGGATTCAGCGAAAACGGTACAGCGGCCAGCAATCTGGGCACCATTTTTTGCCTTTAAAGCAAAGGTGCCAAATTCTTCAATGGGAATACCTAATCTAGATGCTTGATGATCTAAAAATGAGCCGGTTCCAGCAGCACAAACTGTATTCATCGCAAAATCCACGACTACTTGATTACGAATCAAAATTAACTTTGAGTCTTGCCCTCCGATTTCCAAAACAGTCTTAACATCAGGAATTTTATGAATAGCCGCCACAGCATGAGAAGTAATCTCGTTTTTAATAACATCTGCGCCTACAATTACTCCTGAGAGGTACCGGGCACTGCCGGTAGTCCCCGCCCCTTTAATCTCAATATCGGGAGGAATCTTACTTTGAAGCTCCCTTAATCCGTCTTGTACCGCCTTAATCGGCTGACCCTTAGTTTGAATATAGACAGAAGCCACAACATCATTGGAGCCATTAATAATTACCAAGTTGGTACTGACCGACCCAACATCAATCCCAAGATAACCATTCATTTTAACTCACCTTTCTTTTCTCGGCGCTTCCAAAGAAGGTCTAAAAAGGCTTCCAGACGAGTAACTAAGCCAGCTTTTCCAGTTTGTTCGTCAATCACCAAGGTCATTACTGGAATTTCATACTCTTTAGAGACTAAGGGTAAAATCTGCTTTGCAATAGTTTCCGGCATGCAGGTAAAGGGCATAAGGTGGATTATTCCATCGAATGCTTCCTCAGCGAAAAGAACAGAAAGTCCAATTGTAGGCCGTCCTTCGCCTCCCACAGAGTAACTAAGAAATGGAGAGGCTGCTCGATAGATAGCCTCTTGAGGAATTTCCAAAACAAGATTATTTTTTCTAGGAGCAATCCAATCAGAAGGATAGACACTTCGTTTGACAAAAACTTTCCTTACTCCCAACCATTTTTCTATATCAAAGTTGATAAATGGCTCAAGGAGAAGGAAGAACTCGCCGACTAAACCGACTCTTAGGATTTCTTGACTCTTATCTTGCTCAACCGTCTGAATAAGTCTCTTCCCCTCTTTAAGATTTTTTTCGATTTCCCGCAGATCTTTTGCTTCGGCAATCAGTTTCTTAGCATCTTTTAATGCCTTATCTGTGGCTCCTTTTTCAACCTGAAAAGTTCTGACGAAAAGACTTTCTTTTTCAAGAAAATCGAGGGCTTGTTTTTTCTTGTAAGAGGTCTTAATGATATTCCAGAGTTGCCAATAAGACTTTTGAGGAGCAAAGGACTTAAAAAAGTTAGCAAAGACTTTTAGGCCTTGGCTCCCCGGAGGTTCAAGAATCCGCATTTCGAATTTGTATCCCAGTTTGTGAAGAAGTAGATCAGCAGTATTTCCATACATACCAAACCTACACGGCCCACATCCACCGGCATGAATCAAGACATTGGCTCCTTCTTGAAGAGTGAAGATGAAATTGCCTAAGTTTAGCTTAAAGGGAAGACAAATCATCTCAGGGGCGTATTTGACGCCCAACCTAAGGGTCTCACTATTGTTTGGCGGCGGAGTAACATAATCTACCCCCAATCGTCTAAAAAGATCTTCAAGAGCAATGAAGGTGTCCCCCATATGGGGAAAGCCGACTACCGTCTTATTTGACATAAGAAAGTACCCCCTTTTTTTCGTGAGACGCAGTCTAAGAAGGCCTCAAGCCTTGTTTCCAAACCAGCTTCTCCTGAATGTTCGTCCAAAACCAAGGAAGTTAGATGCAGCTTGGATTTCTTGGCGTAGTGTTCAATAAACTCCTTGACTATAGAATCTAATCCGCAAGCAAAGGCAAGAACATAGATTATCCCATCTACAGCTTTCTCTCTTAACCAAAAGTTGACAGTCCCTAAGATTTCTTCCTCTAAGTTCCAAAAAAAGGGCTTTTTGTAATGAGAACTTTCAGGGATAGGGACTTCTCCTTTCCGCTCATTTTCTGGAACACTTTCTGGGGCCAAGACTTTAATTCCTCTGTTTGTCAGTTTTTGGAGAAGATTCAAGGTGATATAAGGGTCATAGAGAAGATAAGGATGTCCTGCTAAGCCAATAGTCAAGTCAGATTCCTCCCTTTTTCCCTTTTGGTTTTTAAGAGTAATCGGCCATTCTCCAGAAAGCAATCTTTGATTATAGTTTTTCTGTTCCAAAATGGCTGATTCCCAAGCTTTTTTAACCTCTTTTTTAGTGTTTCCAAGCTTTTCTCCTAATATTATTAGCTCCTTTGATACTTGTTTAGGACCTTCTCTTTGATTGAATATCGGAGAAAGAAGCTCTATTTTAGTAAATGATCTTACCATGTCCGGAAGCCCCATTAACTTAGGACAGGTAAAACCCTTTTTGTCAGTACTTACCATCCTTGGGATAAAAATTGCCTCGACCTTTTCTTTCTCAAGAATGCGCACATGTCCAAAATAGCCTTTTACGCAGACACAAAGTTCGTTCTCTGCTACTTCTAATCCTAAGTTCAAGATCTTCTTATTGGTTTCTGGCGAGATTATGACCTTATGTCCTAAAGCTTCGAGAAACGTTTTCCATTCTGGATAGTACTTAAAAAATAGCAATCCTCTTGGGATTCCGATTTTCATCTTTTGATTTCAACCTCCTTAATTAAAGTCAATGATCTAAGATGACCTGAAATTTTTAATCCACCATATCTGGCTATTTAAAGGTTACAACAAAAAATAGATTTGTCAATTTTAGTTTTAGCTTGAAGAATTAAGTTTAAAATGGTAAAATTAAAGAGAGGTAAAACCTCTAGTTTTGTTTAAAAAATGGCTAAAGAAAAAGACAAAGAACAAAAGAATAAAGATAATTCTGAGATTGGATATATAAAACCTCGCGATATTAATCAAGAGATGGAGGAGTCATATCTTGATTATGCAATGAGTGTTATTGTGTCTCGGGCTCTTCCTGATGTTCGTGACGGATTAAAACCGGTCCATCGCCGGATTCTTTATGCAATGAATAATTTAGGACTTCGGGCCGGGGCCAAATTTCGAAAGAGCGCTACTGTTGTGGGTGAAGTTTTAGGTAAATATCATCCTCATGGCGATGTTGCTGTTTATGATAGCTTAGTTCGATTGGCTCAGGATTTTGCCATGCGTTACCCTTTAATTAACGGTCAAGGAAATTTTGGCTCAATGGATGGTGACTCAGCAGCAGCAATGCGTTACACTGAAGCTAAAATGGCTTCAATAGCCGAGGAACTCTTGGCTGATATTGATAAAGAAACTATTAATTTTGTTCCCAATTACGATGATACTCAAAAAGAACCAGCCGTTCTTCCTGCCAGGATTCCTAACCTTTTGATTAATGGTACTATGGGAATCGCTGTTGGGATGTCAACCAATATTCCTCCTCACAACCTTTCTGAAGTCATTGATGCCACCATTCATCTGATTGATAACCCTGAAGCTACTGTAGAAGACCTCTTACTTTTTGTTAAAGGTCCAGATTTCCCAACTGGTGGAGTAATTTATGATATAAAAGAGATTAGTCAGGCTTATGGAACNNCTTCCTTATCAAATTAATAAAGCTACCTTAGTTACTAGGATTGCCGAGCTGATTAAAAATAAAAAGATTCAAGGGATCACTGATCTTAGAGATGAATCCAGTCGTGGAGGAGTTCAAATCATTTTAGACTTAAAAAAGGAAGCCTATCCTAAAAAGATTTTAAACCAGCTTTATAAAACGACCCCGATGCAAACAGTCTTTTATGTTAATACTTTAGCTTTAGTTGATGGGATTCAACCTCGAGTTTTGACCTTAAAAATGGTCCTTGAAGAATATATCAAACATCGCCGCGAGGTTGTGACCAGGCGATGTGAATATGATTTAAAAAAAGCCAAAGAACGAGCTCATATTTTGGAAGGTCTTCTTATTGCTTTAAAGCAAATTAATGAAGTTATTACTACTATCAAAAAATCGGCTACTAGAGAAGAAGCTCATAAAAATCTAGCCAAGAAATTTAGATTAACTGATATTCAGGCAACAGCAATTTTAGAAATGAGACTACAGACTTTAGCAGGGTTAGAAAGAAAGAAAATTGAAGATGAATATAAGAAACTTAAAAAATTGATTGCTGAACTAACTGATATTTTGGCTCATCCTAAAAAGATTCTTAATATTATTAAAAAAGAACTTTTAGAGATCAAAGAAAAATATGGCGATGAAAGGAAAACTAAGGTTATTAAATCCTCTTTGGGGCAATTTACTGAGGAAGATTTAGTTCCAAACGAGGAAGTAATTATAACCCTAACCCGAGGAAATTATATTAAAAGAACAAAAACCACTATTTATAAAGCTCAGAGACGAGGTGGTAAGGGAGTAATGGGAATGGCAACCAAAGAAGAAGACATAGTAGAACAACTTATTAAAACAATGACTCATGATAATATGCTCTTTTTTACCAATCAAGGCCGAGTTTTCCAACTTAAAGTTTACGACATCCCACCCGCTTCTCGTATTGCTAAAGGCCAAGCAATTGTTAATTTACTTAATATTGCTCCAGGTGAAAAAGTAACTACTATTGTTAATATGCCTGCCTCTTTGACAAAAGAAAACAATTCAGGTGAATATTTATTGATGATTACAAAGAAAGGAACTGTCAAAAAAACTGCTATTAAACAGTTTTTATCTGTCAGAAAAAGTGGCTTAACTTGTATTAAATTAGATAAAGGAGATGAATTAAAATGGGTCCGAGTAACTTCTGGAAAAGACGAAATTGTTATGGGAACAAGTTTGGGTCAAGCAATTCGATTTAAAGAACAGGATGTTCGGCCAATGGGAAGAAGTGCCCGCGGAGTTAGAGGAATAAGACTACGCTCAGGAGACGAAGTTGTTGGAGCTGATACAATTAAGCCTAAAAGCGAACTTCTTGTAATTATGGAAAATGGTTATGGAAAAAGAACTGGACTTTTTCAGTTTACCTTACATCGTCGTGGAGGAGTTGGGATAAAAACAGCATTGATAACTTCTAAAACTGGGAAAGTTGTTGATGTTCGGGTTATAGAAAGTGCCAAAGGCGATCTGATTGTCATTTCTGAAAAAGGTCAGCTTATTCGTATGCCTATTGTTTCTGTTTCTAAAATTGGTCGAGCAACCCAAGGAGTTCGGATAATGAGATTAAATGAGAAAGATCTAATTTCCTCAGTAGCTTATTTAGGAAAGAGTGAATCAATTGATTCTGAATAAATCAATTATTCAGTCTGAGCAAAAATTTTATTCACCTAGAAATAAATTAATCTAACAAAAGTTAACAAAAATTAATAATGAGAGAGGGTATTTTTATTTTAAGAACAATAAAAAAATCTACTATTATGTTAATAATAGCTTTAGGAATTTTGATAAGCTTCCTTTTTTATTTTCCTGTTTTAGCTAAAACAGGAATTTCAAATTTGAGAATTGTGACAGAATTTAATGAAGAGACTTGGGAAGAAGGAGAAGCAATTCAAATAATTCCTAAAGATATACAGGAATTTTATTTGCTTTTTGATATTCAAGAAGCTGAATATGGGACTAGAGTTGGTTACCGAACCTTTTACTTAGATATTAATGAGGAGCTAAATAAAGAAGAAGAATCCTATTTACTTTACGAAGAAGAAGAAATTGGTGGAATTAGATTTGACAACCAAACTTTTCCTTTAGGAAAACATCGAATTACCGTTTTAATTAATGGGAAAGATGCAGAGTCAATTGAATTTGAGATTAAAGATTTAAGTGCCGAAGGAGATAGAAAGGCTCAAGCTTCTTTTGGAATTAATCAGCCAATTATTTGGGTTTTAGTAATTATTTTTGCTTTTATTCCTAGTCTTTTTTGGCTCTGGATTTATAGAAGAAAAGATAAGTATGATCCTGAGCCAAGGAAACTAATTTTCAAATTATTTCTGTTAGGAATGGTTGCAGTTGGGTTGGCTTATGGGATAGAGAAAGGATTTAGTTTTATATTTGGTTTAGATAAAGAAATTTATCAAGAATTAACATTAAACTTTATTTTAGTTAATTCTTTATTTTTATTTCTAATTGTTGGGCCAACTGAAGAATTAATAAAATATTTTTCGGCCAAAAAATTAGTCTGGGAATCAAAATATTTTAATCAGGTTATTGATGGTATTGAATATTTAGTGGCAACAGCTCTAGGTTTTGCTTTTTTAGAAAATCTTTTGTATTTTGGAGAGATAGCTTTAAGTTCAGAGAAAATATTTACATTATTTAAAAATTTTGGCTTTTCTATTTCTTTTGCAACTACTGCTCCTTATGTCTTTCTAATTATCCTTTTTGCTGGGCGCTTTCTTTTAGCAACTTTGGCCCATACTGCTTTTTCCGGGACAATTGGATTTTATTTGGGCCAGGCAAGATTTGATAGTGCTAATTCAAAAAGACTAATAAGAAAGGGTCTGTTTATTGCAATTTTAGGCCATGGAGCTTATAATTTTATGCTTTTTGTTGGTCTAGGCCAATATTCAGTAATTCTAATTATTATTTTAGTTGTTTTATTGTTTAGCCAATTTAAAAAAAGAGAGAATATTCTAATTTATAGTAATCAGCAGTTAAACCAACAATCACCATCTTCTACATACAATTCTATAAGTCAAGAGAGAATTCGGGAAGCCCTTATATACTTAAAAGAAAATAAGAGTAAATATCCTTTAGAATCATTAAAACAAGCTCTAATTAATGGTGGTTATACCCAAGGGGAGGTAAAAAAAGCATTTCTTCTTTTAGAAAAAGAGACAGCAGTAGTTTTTGAACAAAATCCTAATTAGTATATTTTTAAATATCTGAACAAAAATATTATTCCAATTCGAACAAAAATTTTATACAAAAATAAAAATTAAATTACCAAATATTTACATTAGTTAACAAAATTATAATTTATAAAATTTTATCTTGACAAAAGCATTATGGAATAGTATAATTACTCCAAATTAGGATTTTTGGGAGTCAGGGCGGCAAATTCGTTAAATTAATCAACGGAAAAGCGGCCTTAAATTATAGAGATGGATAAATTAGAAGTACTTAAAAAACCATTAGCAATTTTGATGAATATGATTTTTATTCTCCAAATTGCTTTATTTTTTGTCTTGATTTCACCTCAGGTATCTGAAGCAACTGTCCCTTCCTCTTATATTATAATTAATGAAATTATGCAGGATCCTTCCGCGGTAGCTGATTTGGATGGGGAGTGGTTTGAAATTTACAACAATAGTAGTTCTTCGATTGATATTAGTAGTTGGACTATAAGAGATAATGGGTCAGATAGTCATAAAATTGACACCGGAGGAATTCCTTTAACTATTGCTCCTAGTGGCTATTTAGTGTTAGGAAGAAATGAGGATATTTCTTCAAATGGCGGAGTAACCGTCGATTATAAATATGATGGTTTTAATCTTAGTAATAGTAGTGATGAAGTTATTATTGAAGATAAAAATGGGCTAGAGATTGATCGAGTTGAATATGATGGAGG
>JABAOH010008435.1_pt1 | contig 15653 bp, 19 predicted proteins | sample 7062181 | NCBI WGS metagenome assembly JABAOH01 (sample SAMN14538630, study PRJNA623070) | marine sediment metagenome | biome: marine biome [ENVO:00000428]; feature: marine pelagic biome [ENVO:01000023]; material: deep marine sediment [ENVO:00002113]; isolation source: pool of 5 deep marine...
CGGAGAGATGGCCGAGTCAGGCTGAAGGCAACCGCCTGCTAAGCGGTTGAACGGGTAATGCCGTTCCGAGGGTTCGAATCCCTCTCTCTCCGCCATATATATTGGCCCGGGAAGCAAAAAAATTACAAGAATGATCGCGGAGAGATGTCCGAGTCCGGCTGAAGGAACACGACTGGAAATCGTGTAGGCGGCTAACCACTGCCTCGAGGGTTCGAATCCCTCTCTCTCCGCCATGATACTTTGCGACGCAGTGAACATTTCCGTTTGTCTCCAAAGGAGGATGATGATGAAGACCAATCTCGTAGGAGCTCTCGCTCTGCTCATGACCTTCTCGCTTCTCGTGGTGAGTTGTAAGGGAAAAACGCAGCAGGCTCCTCCACCAAAGCAGGAAATGCAACCGCAAACCGATTCCCCCCACGGTATGATTCCCCCGACAGAGAGAACCGTCGCGCTTCCCGACTCCGTCAAGGGGAAATGGGCCGCAGTGAAGATAGAGGTGCTCTACAAAGAGAAAAACGAGAAAAAGCAGTTCGATGTTCCGCTGAACTCCGACTTCGCCGTCCCCGATTCGGACATCGTCATCTCTGTGGGAGAGTTCTTCCCCGAGTTTACCCTCGACGGAAATACATACACCTCCATCTCGAACGAGCAAAAAAACCCCGCCACGAAAGTGAAGATAACACAGCAGGACAAGGTGATATTCGAGGGATGGCTCTTCACCAACTTTCCCTCCGTCCACCCCTTCGAGAACGAAAAATACGGGGTCACGCTGGTAGGCGGAATAGCAGCCAAGTAAAAAAGAAGGGGTGCTAAGATCGTGCAGGGCAGGAAGGCTCTTCCCCATAATGATCCTCTCGAGCTGATTGTCCTGGGGTCAGGAACGTGCGTCCCCACCGGATACCGCGGCCCCTCCTCATACGCCGTGTGCCGGGGAGAACGGGCATTGCTCATCGACATGGGGGCCGGATGCCTGGAGAAGCTGGCCCGGTGCGGCATTTCCTACAGGAACATCGACGGTGTCATACTTTCCCACTATCACGTTGACCACACATCGGAACTTCCCCTCCTTCTCTTCGCGAACAACTACAGCCCCGGATACGCGCGGGCAACATCCCTCAGGATCGTCGGCCCCGCGGGGCTGAACACCTTTCTGCGCGACCTCGAACGCCTCTACCGGTGGGTCAAGCCGCTCAACTACGAAATAATACCCATCGAGGGCAGGACCCCGTCGGCAACGTTCCTCGGTGACGTGGAGCTCCGCTCCTGCCCGGCAGCCCACGGAGACGGGAGGGCTCTCTCCGTCCGCCTCGACGCGGGCGCCGTCTCTATAACCTTCTCGGGCGACACAGGGTACAGCGCGGACCTGGTGGCCCTTGCCAGGGACACCGATCTGCTGATCATCGAGTGCTCCTATCCCGCCGGCCGGGAATCGGAAGCGGAGGGCCACCTGACCCCCAAAACGGCGGCCAGAATCGCCTCGGAGTGCATGGCCAAAAAAGTCATCCTCACCCACCTGTATCCTGAGGCATTCCACAGCGATCCCAAGTCACAATTCCTGGAGCAGGCGCAGGCGGACGTCACCGTGGCTTACGATTTTCTCCGCATCACCCTCTGAACCACCTCGACCATCTGGTTGTGGATAAGCCCGTTGGATCCCAGGATATCCCCGTCGTAGATAGAATAGTGCTCCCCGAGAAGACCGGTGATTTTTCCCCCCGCCTCGGACACGATGAGATACCCCGCCGCCGTGTCCCAGGGCCTCAGTTTCAGCTCCCAGAATCCGTCAAACCTTCCACAGGCGAGATAGCACAGATCGAGGGCGGCTGATCCATCCCGGCGCAGGGCCTGCGCACTGCGCGCATAGGCCTCGAAATACTCCATGTTCGTCTCGTCCGACGTATTGATGTCATAGGGAAAACCCGTGGCTAGCAGCGACCTTCGCAGCAGGTCGATGGAGGAAACCCGAATCGGCTCACCGTTTAAAAACGCGCCGCCACCGGCCAGGGCGGAGAAACACTCATCCCTCAGGGGGTCGTAGACGGCACCGGCCACCACCTCTCCATCTCTCTCCGCCGCCACGGAGACGGCGAAGAAGGGATAGCCGTGAGCGTAATTCGTCGTGCCGTCCAACGGGTCTATTATCCAGCGGTAGGACGAGGCTTTCTCGAGGGGCGGTGATTCCTCCGTGAGTATGGAGTGGTCGGGATACTTCTTCTTGATCTGCGCCACGATCAGATCCTCGGCCTGGCGGTCCACGTCGGTCACCAGGTCGATCTCACCCTTGAAGTGAATTTTCTGCTTCTTTCCGTAATGTTCTCTCAGCACCGACCCCGCACGCTTCGTAATCTCTATGGCGTCGCCGAGCACGCTCTTTTCACCGCCCATCTCGGATAACCTCCTTGTTCGCCGCGACCATTCCCGAGAGGAAATAGCCCGTTCCCATTATGGCAACAATTCCTGCAAAGTAAAATGGCGCCCTGATGCCGCTCACGCTCATCATGTAGCCGGCGACGAAGGGGCCGAAGGACTGCCCTATGCTCATCGCGAAGTTAAAAATACCCATGACCGAACCCATGCCGATGGCCCGCCCCTCGCCCACCGCAAGGGCTGTCAGGGCGGGGAGGGCGATGGCCCCGGAAAGTCCGATGAGTGCCACGACGACAGCGAGAGATCCGAAACTCCGGCAAAACCCGATCGCCGTGAGACACAGGGCGTTCAAAACCCCTCCCGTGGCGACGAGACCGATCCGGGAAACCCTGTCCGCAAGGATACCCGAGGGCACCTGAAAAAGGGAGGCCACGATCACGACGGCCGACAGGAGGATGCCGATACTCGTCCCCGACAGGGAGAGCAGGTTGTGGCCGAATATGGGCAAAAAGGCGAAGATGGCGCTTCTCCCCACCGAGTTGGCAAGCCGGAATACAAAGAGAGCCCGGATCCTTTTGTTTTCGAAAATTTCCCGGTAGGGGTACTTCTCGGAAACCTTTCCCTTCCCCTCCGGTTCGGAAACCATGAAAATGACCATGAGAAGCCCTACGAAGACGAGTCCCCCCATGATGTAAAATGCCGCGTTGATGCCGAGTGCGTCCTTCACCACCCCCCCGATGACCGGACCCGAGCCAAAGCCCAGAAGGAGTACCGTCGTGTAGATCCCCATGAGCCTTCCCTCCTGCCCCTCGGGGCTTATATCGCCCACGTATGCCATGACGATGGGTATGGTAGCGGCAGAGGCCAGACCATGGAACAGCCGAACCATGGCGAGGGCGAAAATGGTATCGGCGGCCGCGTAGGCGAATGAGAGGACGCAGTAGGCGGAGAGCCCTATGATGATGAATATCTTGCGTCCCTTGAGGTCCGAGATCCTCCCGTAGACGGGCATGACGATGGCGCGCGAGAGGGAGAAGAGGCCGAAGATAATGCCGATGGCAAATCCGCCGGCGCCCATCATTTCCGCGTAGACGGGCAAAATCGGTGAGATGATCCCCACGCCCAGCATCGACACGAATACGGCGAAGAGAAGGGGGACGAGCTGTTTCAACACAGAAGGTTTCATAGTTTCATTCCTCACCCGGGCTATTATATAATACGTAGAAATCGATCGAGGAACAGGAAGATGCGAAGACTCTTTCTCATAGCCCTTCTGCTCGTCCTCCTGGTCTCCGGTGCGCTCTCGTGCTCACATTCGAAAAAGAACCAGGCCTGGGAACCGGGCGACACGGTAATCTGCCCCCACTGCGGGAGGGATTTCACCATTCCGGAAAAACCGGGAGACTAAAAAACAGTCCAGCGTTCAGAGTCCAGAGGAAAACAGAAAGCAGAAAGCAGAACAACAGAACCGCAGAAGCTCAGAACATCAGAGAGCAGATAGCAGCAATTGCGTGTACAGAGATAAAGAAACGTTGGCAAATCCTAAATGCTAAATCCGAAATTCTAAACAAATACAAAGTACAAAGCACCAATGTTCAAAACGATGAAGCCATGGCTCATTGATTTATAAGTCATACCCCTCACTCTTCATTGTTTTGTGTTTTGCCTTTTGGTCATTTGAATTTGTTTGGGATTTAGGATTTCGTGCTTACCATTTACCATCCTCTCTTCACGGCTCAATTCCATAGGGAGCGTCATGTGATCTCCAACTTTGTACAATTTACCTGTATTCGGGCCGGTAAATCTTCCCCCCCTCCATCCGGTAAAGGACATCGACGGTGGATTCCAGGAAAGCCCTGTCGTGGGATACGATCATGTAGGTTTTGAAATGCTCCCGCAAAACGCCGGCGAGGCGCAGGGTCGTGTCCTCGTCCAGGCCGGCCGTCGGCTCGTCGAGAAGGACGGCCTCCGGCCTCATCGCCATCACCGTGGCGAGGGAGACAAGCCGCTTCTCCCCTCCCGACAGGCGGTAAATAACCCTCTCCCTGAGAGGTTCGAGGCCGAGCGTCTCCAGGGTATCATCGACGACCTTCTCAACCGCATCAACCTCCAGACCCAGGTTCAACGGGCCAAACGCCACATCATCCTTCACGGTGGGGCAGAAGAGCTGATCGTCCGGTTCCTGGAAGAGAAAACCGATCTTTCTCCTGACCTCGTGGAAATCGGCTTCTCTGCTGCGCTGCTTTCCGAATATCCGCAGTTCCCCTTCATGGGCCCTCAACAGCCCCATGATCACCTGCAGCATGGTTGTCTTCCCTGAGCCGTTTGGACCGCAAATACCCACACGGTCCCCGTGAGAGAGGGAGAAGTTCAGCCCCCGCAGGATGGGAACACCGCTGTGATACGAAAAGGTCACATCCCGTATCTCTATCATGACATCACCTGAATGGTAACGATCGACGCGGCCACCGTGGCCTGGAGAATGAGAAAGGCAAGATCGGCCCCACCCAGCGCGAAATGGTCAATCGTCCGCAGTTCTCCGCTAAAACCCCGGCACAACATGGCCCTGTATATCCGCTGGGACCTGTCGTAGCTGTTGAGAAAGAGCATTCCCACCACATAGGCGTAGGTCCTGTAGGAATGAAGGTTCGTCTTCCCCGTGAAACAGCGTATCTTGAGCGCCCGGCGTATCCTCAGGTACTCATCGTGAAGGACGCTTATGTACCGGTAGGAGAAGAAAAAGAGCTGAACGAGCTTGCCGGGGACTCTCAGATGGTGGAGCGCATGGCCCAGCTTCACGATGGAAGAGGTTCCCAGAAGAGCGATCATCGCCGCGTAAATCGCGTTGCCCTTCAGCGTCAGCGTAATCGCATACGTGAGACCCCTGTCAGAGATGGTCAGGGGCCCGACCCGGTACAGAGGGTTTCCCGGAACCGTCAGGGGAAGAATCAGCAGGAGAAAGAGGAAAAACCCGTTTACCACGGCAAAACGCGAGAGCACTTTTCTCCCGTCGAGGCGGGCTGCTAAGATAAGGCCGACCGAGAAGAGAAGGCCAACGAATATGCCGGGGAGATTGTAGCTCAAAGCAAGGGCAACGGTTATGAGGCAGACCGACAGGATCTTGACCCGCGGGTCGAGACGGTGAATCTGCGTGTTCCCGTCTGAAAATTCCTCGAAGTGCACGGTTCAATTCCTCTCTTCTTTTTTCCGTCCAAACACGAAAAAGAGAAGGCCCACCAGTCCCAGGATATATCCCACAGCGGCCAGGATGCCCCTTACCGACGGCCTGTCCACTTTTTTGCGTAACCCCCCGAGTTCCTGCCTGATCGGCTCCATTTTCTGCTCGATCATCCTCTCCAGCGCTTCCTCGCTCGCGACGGCTCTCATCTTTGATTCCCCGATATCCGCACCCGATTCATACGATGTCCTGTCCGTTCCCGTCGATTGTTCCCTCAAGGCGCTGGCAGGTTCGCCACGGGGCACGGAGAAGTCCTCTTTATTGAGCAGCGCGGTGCCCATGTGACCTGCGCCATCAGACACGGCAATCCTGAGGTCCCCCGGTTTTGAAACGTCGCAAGAAAACTGGCCCGCACGGTCGGTAACCCCCTCGAAAACAGGCTCTTTCGCAGCACCGTAGACCTTCACCTTCGCGCCACCGGCCCTCTTCCCGCCGAAGTAATAGGCCTCAATGTGGACCCGTTTCCCTTCGGTGCGGGCGTGCACTTCTATCTTGTGGGCCCGCGCAGGCGATGCGAGGCAAACCGCAAGGGCCACACAGGACAGGGCAAAAAAGAGCCCTTCAGGCCTTTTCTCTTTCCATAGCATGTTCAACCTCGAATACCTCGGGTTTCAATTTCTTGATGAAAGCTACCGCCATGCCGGTGATCACCCCATCGATCACCATGACGGGCACGTGGGCGAGCACCACGAGCTGTGCGGCCCTTTCAAACTCCTCTCCCGAGAGGGAAAGGCACGCCGCGATCAGAAACGTGCCGCCGAGAACCGAAGTGAATCCCGCGAAAAACCCGCCCACCGCGGGAAGGAAGCGGTCATCCCGCTGGATGATCCTCCGAAAAAGATAGAAGCTCACGATTGCCGGCGCGGCCATGTTGAAGGTGTTGACGCCGAGGGTCGTCAACCCGCCGAACTGGAAGAGCACGGCCTGAAAAATCAGCGCCACGAGGAAACAGGGGTAGGATAAAATGCCGAGAAAGAGGCCCAGCATACCGTTCAAAACGAGGTGGAGGCTGGTAAGTCCTGCCGGAACCTGGATCAGAGACGCGACGAAAAACCCGGACGTGAGAACCGCAGCCTTGGGAATGTCCTCCGGCTTCATCTTCCGGACCCCGACCGTCACACCCGCAGCGGTAATCACAGCCCCGGCAACCAGTATCGATGGTGAGAGCACTCCTTCCGAAATATGCATGTTCTCCCCTTTCCTCGTCTCGTGCCTCTACCTAGGCGCTTCGCCCTTTCAGAACCCGATCGTGAGACCGGACGTGAAGAGCACGTCGGGTCCGCTGCCACGGAGGGTCGATTTCACCCCGAAACTCAGATCGGATCTCTCCGTCAGGGAGAAGATGAGCCCGCCCAGGACCGACACGATGTCCTCCGCTCCCGATGACTCGGCTGTCTCGTATTCGATCTCCGCCACCGTGGCAAATCCACCCCTCCCGGACGCCTCCGTCTCCACGGCCAGCGACGCCCGGAAAAGGTCACCGGGATTTACGCCGCCCGGGCGATCCCCTGTGAGCAGGTAGGCCAGGTTGACGAAAATCTTGTGTACATCGATCCCCCTCTCCAGAATGAACCTGCCCTCGTAGTCTTTCGCCCCGCTTCCGGTCCCCCTGTTCTCGTCGCCAGAGGGAACGATGGCCCCGAGCTTTATCCCCGCCTGCGCATTGGGTGTGGCCGGAAGAGGGATTGACCACTTCAAGAACAGCCCCGTGTCTCCAAATCCATCCACGTCAACGCCATCTTTCGGACGGAGAAACAGGTAGGAGTATTCGACGGAAAAATCGAGCCTGTCCACAACCCCCAGGGTAAGGATGTTGCCGATCGTGTATTCCTTGTCTTTCCGAAACTTGCCCGCCTCGAAGTTGAACTCCATCTCCGCCCTGCCCCTGCCGAGCGTTCCGCTGTCCTCAGTACCCAGGGGATGGCCCGCAAACGCTGTAAGTCCTTGAAAGATAATGGCATAAAAGATCAGCAGTCCGAGCAGGCCACACCGCCACATTCGCCTGATCACCCATGCTCTCCACACGGGAAGGGTTGCCCCATTCCTCTCTGCTTCTGGCATCACCGGAGCCCCCTTCCCGTCGACGTCATCGCAAGCTTTCCGTGTTTCACGCCTTTTGACCCGATGAGCCGATCTGCGATCTCCTTCACGGCCGTCGCACTGTCCCGTGCGATGACCACCTCCAGGCAGTTATCGCTGTCCAGGTGGATATGAACGGAAGAGATGATCGAATCGCCGAACTCGTGCTGCAGGTCGATGAGCCTGTCGGAAATCTCCCGCTTGTGATGGTCGAACACGATGGAGACGACACCCACGCACTCTGCATGCCCAGGTTTGAAGCCCTCCGTTACGAGCTTGTCCCGTATCAGGTCACGAAATGCCTCGGACCTGTTCGCATAGCCCATTTTTCCTATGAGATCGTCAAATTCTGCAAGAAGGGCGGAGTCTATGGACACGCCTATCCGGGACAGCCTGCTCACGGTAACACCTTTTTTTAAAATTTGCTACTGTGTGAGCAGTATACCACAAAGACCGGAAGTGACTCGTCGGTTTCGTGTTAAAAATTTCGAGACTCGAGGAAAACCAATTCGCCTTTCATGGCAAGTTAGCAGTTAGTAGTTAGCAGTTAGAAATGAGAAATTTCTTTTTTTCCTCTGAACTATGAACTCTGGACTCTGAACTTGTTTTCCATTCCGCATTCCGACTTCCGCATACCGAATTACCACCCTCGCCAATTTGCTGCTCTCTGTTCTCTGATGTTCTGAACTTCTGATCTTCTGCGGTTCTGTTGTTCTGCTTTCTTCTTTCTGTTCTCCTCTGAACTATGAACTCTGGACTCTGGACTGCTTATTTGACCATCTCCAGATACTCCTCCCGCGGCGGCGAGAAGACATCGAGGACCAGTGCGCCGTCATCTCCCGCAACCGCCTCGTGCTGCTTCCCCCCCTGAAGAGCGTACACATCGCCCTTTTTAAGGGTAACCTCTTCACCATCAGCTATCAAAAGGAACGATCCCTCGATCACGTATCCCATCTGCTCGTGGTGATGGCTGTGCCTGGGAAGCACGGCCCCGGGGCCCAGGCGGATGTAAGAAAACATCATCTTCTCTCCGGAGAAGAACCTGGCTCGCGCTCCCCTGACCAGTTCGACCTCCTTTAACTCTTCGATGGTTGCCTTCATATTCACGCCCCCTCCACCATAATTTCCTGCTCGCTCAATCCAGCCCTAAAACATAGGATGTTCGGTGGATCGAGTCAATCTTAACTGTATTAACAGTTAGCAGTTAGTAGTTAGCAGTTAGAAATGAGACATTTCATTTTTCCCTCTATTGTTCTGCTTTTCCGGAGTTTCGGATCCCCGGATGTTCGGTTGTTCGCGCCGCAAGGGTTACGTTTCTTTGCTTTCTGCTTTCTGTTTCTCCTCTGAACTATGAACTCTGGACTCTGAACTGTTTTTTATTTGCATTGCGGAAGCACGTACCCCGCATCGGGTATCAGGTAGAATTTCTCGATGCTCCCCCCCTGGGCTTCAGCCCTGTCTATGGCATCGTCCAGATCAACAGCCGGCTCCATCGACATTTCCCGGACATCGTCGGGGCGAAGTTCGCTCACCAGAATGACCCGTGCCCTCTTCGCCTTGTAGAGCGCCGAATATGCCGTCTGCCCGTAAACGACGTAGTTTTTCCTCAGGATATCTTCGAACTCCTCCAGGTCCCTGTGTTTGAACCAGGGGAAAAAGTCCGGATGCCCGAACCCGTCCCGGCACTCTGCGAGGAGGATGATGGTCCCCCCTTCGGTGACACACTGAAATGCGTTGTCGAGCGCTTTATGGGATTGAATGAAATTGATGTCCTTCGGATACCCTCCCGCCGAGGCGATGACGAGGGGGAGCCGCTCTTCCAGGTCCACCCTGAAAAAGCGCGCGTAGTGGCTGCAGGCGGCTTCGTGTGATTCGAAGAGACTCCCGGCGAAGGCGTCGAAGAGGACCTTATCCGGGGTGATGCAGGTGTTCAATGAAAAATCCACCGACACCATTTGCGCCGCCTCTGTCACATCCTCGTGCACGGGGTTTCCCGCGAGCACCCCCGATACCGCCCGGGGATGTTTCCCCTTCTCCCCCTGGAAAACCCTGCAATGTGTCGCATAACAGGTCTCTCTTCCCGCGAGCCCGGGGACGATGACCTTTCTCCCCCCGCCGAAACCGGCAAAGTAATGGAAGGAAACCGTTCCGGTGGCGATGATCCTGTCGTGCGCCAGAAAATCGGCGTTCACGGTAACGGGCGTACCCATCGACGTGTCGCCCAGGTAGGAAAGGTTTCTGTCGGGATCGTGCTGGAACGTCCCAATCCGGGCCGAAAGCCCGCCCGTGATGCGGAAGAGCTCCTGGTCGGTGAGTCTGCGGTGAATTCCCAGGGCCACGAAAAGCGACACAGCGCTTTCCGCAACTCCCGCCTCCCCCAGTTTTTCCAGGATAACGGGAAGGTATATCTCCTGTCCGCTGTACCGGGTGATGTCGGGCACGGCGATCGCAACGCTCTCACCCCTTTTCACGACCCCCGAGAGGGGCGACAGATCGTGGGGATGATCGAGGGCCTTCCAGACGATATCACGGGCTCCCAGAGAAACGTCAGGAAGACGCGGCGTTACGGGAACGGCCCTGCCGAGCTGCTCGGCGGGAAAGGGGAAAGCCAGGTCGCCATACTTGAGTTTCACCTCACCCTTCTCATTCCCTGGGTTCATAAACCGTAGCCGCCGTCAACACCGATGATCTCGCCGGTAACATATGCCGGGGCGTGGACGAGGAAAAGAACGGTCTTTGCCACCTCCTCGATCATTCCCAGCCTGCCGGCGGGGATCTTCTTCATCACTTCTTCCATCTCCGCCTCACCGAGAGACCCGGGCCTCGAGATGATTCCCGGGGAGACACCATTTACCTGCACCTCGGGGGCATACGCCTTGGCGAAACCTCTGACCATGGCGAACCCCGCCGCCTTGCTCACCGAATAGGGAAGNNGGAAAATGATCCTTCCCTTTCCGAGGGATTTCATATTCCTGGCAATCTTATCGGCCAGGAGGAACTGGGATTCCACGTTTGCCCTGAATACGTGGCGAACACGTCTTTCATCTCCGGCATCTTCTCCCTGGCCGGGGAAAAGAGAAGCCGAGAGAATAAGGACCTCGATCTGGCCCATTCTCCGTTGCACCGAGCCCAGAAACTCGTCGAAATCCATTTCCTTGGAAAAATCACAGTGGAGGGCGAGTGCGCGCTTACCCGTCTTCTCGATCTCATGCTCCATGGAAACCGCCTCGTCCGCATTTTCGCAGTAGGTGAACGCCACGTCATACCCCGTCGAGGCGAGAAACCGGACGATGAGTTTTCCTATGTGCCCCGTCCCGCCCGTAACGAGAGCTACTCTGTTCATTTCCTGCACCTTTTTTCAGACAAGAGTTTTTTCCCGAAACATGTGGTATAACGTTATCATACAAATTGGAAGGAAATCGATAAACCATGAAAGCACACCTTATCCCCGACATGCCGATAATCGAAATTCCCTACGTGGCCATCGACATCGAAACAACCGGCCTCGAGCCGCGGGGGGGAGACAGGGTCATCGAGGTGGCTGCCCTGAGATTTCACCGGGGGAACACCCTCGATTCCCTTGTAACCTTCGTCAATCCGGAGACACCCGTAAAATACGGGGCATTCCTGGTTCACGGCATAACCGACGACATGCTCTCAAGCGCCCCCTCGTTCGGAGATATCTTCGACGATCTCGTGGAGTTCTTAAACGGCGACGTCACGGTGTTCCACAACGCCCCCTTCGACCTGAACTTTCTCAAGCAGGAATCTCGCATCATCGGCCGCAAATGGGTAAAAAATCCGGTGATAGACACCCTGAGGCTCTCCCGCCGCCTTTCGGCCGGAAGGGGCGGGCACAGCCTTCAAACCCTTTCGAAAAAACTGGGCACCGGCAAGCCCAACCACCGGGCGATGGACGACGCCCACGCGACGGGCAAGCTGCTCCTGGAACTCTCCTGCATAGACCAGGATTACCACCTCTCCCTCTCGGAGCTTTTGTCGATCGCAGGGGTGAGATAACGTTACAAAACACATGTCTGTTCAGAGTTCAGAGTTCATAGTCCAGAGGAAAAACAGAAAGCAGAACAACAGAGCCGCAGAAGTTCCGAAGAGCAGAAAGCAGCAAATTGGTGAGGGTGTTATTGGAGAAATCGGAATGCGGAGTGCGGAATAGAAATCAAGTCCATCGTTCATAGTTCAGAGTTCAGAGGAGAAACAGAAACGAGAACAACAGAGCCGCAGAAGTTCCGAAGAGCAGAAAGCAGCAATAAAAACTGTAAAGCATGAACGGGAAACGGGGACCGGGTTTTTCCGCGGGATTGCAGTAAGGGTTATTTAATTTTCCGCCGGTATGCTTTCATCAGCTCCTCGACCATCTGGGGGAGCTTCTTATAGAGCCTCTTCGGCTTTTTTCTCCCTTTTTTCGCGAGGGCGTAGGCGGTGATGAGCGGCAGGGCGATCGTGCTGTCCACGTAGCAAACGACGGAATCAGCAAGGTGATCGGGGTTAACCTTCCCCCATGAAACCGCCTCCGAGGGCGTGGCCCCCGAGAGCCCGCCCGTGTCCGGCCTGGCGTCGGTGGTCTGGAGAAAATAATTATGTCCCTTCTCCTTGAGTCCCAGAACCTCCTGAATGTGCGGTTCCGTCTGCAGGAGGAAGTTCTTCGGCGCACCTCCCCCGACTATGAAAACGGCGCTTTTCCCTCCTTTTCTCTTTGCCGAATACACGATTGCGGCGCTCTCGGTCACATCGGCCGAGACGTCGATGCTGGGGCCCCTCCCGATAACGTTCAGCGCGGCAACGTTCATCCCGATCGATGAATCGCCTGGCGAGGGCGTAAACAGGGGTACAGAAAAGCGGTATGCTGCCGAAAGAAGAGAGTGCCCCTTCCCGCCGAGCACCCGCTCCCTCTCCATCAGGTACTTCCCGAAGAGGTGGTGAAGTGTCGACGTCCCCATCTTTGCCTGGAATTCGTCGCCGTTCATGATCTCACGGAAAAAAGCGTCCGTATCGAGGAGGACATTATAATCGAAGAGGATATCGTAGATGCGAATGACGCCCTCCCGCCTCAACATCGCATCATCGAGAAAGGGTGAGCCCTTCCGCATGGGCATGCCGAGGGCAACGTGGGCATCGTGGTAGAGGTTTGCTCCCGTGCTCACTATCCAGTCGACAAACCCATTTTCTATGAGGGGAACGATACAGGAACCCCCGAGACCGGCAGGGATAAGTGCGCCGGAAAGGGACATGCCCACGGTCACGTTATCTGCCAGCATGCGCTCGACGAAAAGACGGGCCGCCTCTTTTAACCGGGCCGCGTTGAAGGCGTTGAAGTGTCCCTCGATCAGCTTCTCGGCGCTAATCCCCCTCCTGATCTTGCCCGGCAAAATCCTCTTTCCCTTGAGAAATTTCGATCTCATGAGCCTCACCTCTCGTGACGCCCCTCGGGTCAATCACCGAAACTAACGCCGATGGAGCGCGCAACCCGTATGAGGGGGTGATTCCGGGGAACCAATTTCAATCTTCTCACTGCGCTCGCAATCTTGACGGGAAGGATCTTCGTGCCCCTGAGGGCGACCATGTTTCCGTACTGTTTCCGGGAGACGAGCTTCACCGCTTCCACGCCAAACCGGGTGGCAAGGATACGGTCGAAGGCAGACGGCGACCCGCCCCTCTGGAGATGACCGAGGACGGTGACCCTGGCTTCCATCCCGGAGCTCCGCTCCACCTCGCCGGCAACGACGACGCCCACCCCCCCGAGCCTGATCGGCTCGGGCCTGCTCTCCTTGTACTCCTGCACCACCAGTTCCCCGCCCACGGGCTTCGACCCCTCGGAAATTACAACGATGCTGAACCGCTTTCCCTGTTTCTTCCGCTCCTGTATGACCCTGCAGATGCTCTCCACCGTGAAGGGTATCTCAGGGATGAGGATCACTTCAGCTCCCCCCGCAATACCCGCCTCGAGGGCGATCCAGCCCGCATACCTGCCCATCACCTCGACGAACATCACCCGGTGATGGGACGTGGCGGAGGTGTGGATCTTGTCTATCGCCTCCATCGCCGCAGTGACGGCGCTGTTGAACCCGAAGGTCACGTCCGTGCCCATCACGTCGTTATCGATCGTCTTGGGCACTCCCACCACGTTCAGTCCCATCTCGCCGAGCATGGAGGCGATCTTCAGGGTACCGTCCCCGCCGATGGTAATCAGCGCATCGAGCTTGTGCTTCCGGTAGACGGCCGCCACATCGCCCGAGCAATCCCGAAACTTCGGGCGCTCGGGTGTCCCCACGTTGAATTTGAATGGGTTGTCTTTGTTGGATGTGCCGAGTATCGTCCCTCCGATGGTTATGATACCCGACGCGCTCTGAAGCGGGAGCTTCCGGTACCGGTTTTTCACGAGCCCGTAATAACCGTCTTCAAAACCGACCACTTCGTACCCGTGATCCAAAATGGCGCTTTTCACCACGGCCCGGATCACGGCGTTTAACCCGGGGCAGTCCCCTCCACCTGTCAACACCCCAATTTTTCCGGAAGGCATGAGCGGCTCCTCGCTCCCGAATTTTACAGCTCAAAGAACGATTTCTTCTCCGATATGTCTTCCCTGAGACTGCCGTTCTCAAAATTGACGATGATGACCGAACGAAACCTCCTGGACGTCTCGACGGTCCATCCCGTGGCTGTGTCCACCTTCGCCTGGTACTTCGCCGCAAGCTCACCCCTGCTCTCGAAGTAGTCGGGAGCCAAACGGCCGAAAAGCCCCATTCTGCCAGCGAGGGCATCCGTTCCCATTGAGAGTCTGTCTGAAAACTGTTCTCCCTCTATCATGGCAACCTCCCTCCCGCCAAGATCCAACACTCCCCGCAAACCTCTTTTCTGCTCCACCGAAAAGGACCCGGGGGAGACCGCCGGGCCCAGAAAGGGCAGGGATATCTCTTCGGTCACCACATCCTCCTTGCCGAGCTGCATCGTAATACCTGCAAATTCCACTACGGGCGCCGCAAGCAGGCGCTCGAGCTGGGGAACGAAAGAGGGAAGGTCGAAGGCGCTCCCCATCATATCCCAGACGGGCGTCTCCTGGAGCCCCTTTGCCCAGTCTTCGTAGGCTCTCTCCAGGGAAGAAAAATCGATCGTTTTACTTGCAAAATCGACGGTGAAAAGAAGAGGGTTCGGCGGACTGAACTGCATCAGGGGTGACTGGATAAATTTCCCCTCCTTCAAAACCTCCGCCTTCTCGAGGGTCACCTGTACCTTCGCCCGTTCCCCGGAACGTTCCACCACCTCGTAGAGGGCAAAGACCTTGAGCCCCGACTTCCGCGACCGTTCAAGGTCAGCCTCTTCCCTCACATCGAGCTTCCAGACGACCTCGGTGATCGACGTAATCCCCTGTTTTATGGTGAATCCGACAGGGGGACCCGCCTTGATACTTCTCACACCCGCCTTCTCGCTCACCTTCCTCGGGCGCACGCCGGCGCATGAGGAAAGGAGCAGAGAAAAGACAATGAGATAGGAAAGTGAACATTTCCCGTAGCGTGTAATCATCGCTTTTCCCCCCTTTTTTAAGGATGGTTTAATAAATTGTATCCCATAAAGCAAAACAAGGCACGGTGTCGAGGGCTTTTTTTCTGCGGGCACGATGGTGAAAAACGCCCGGGTCCCGTATCGATCACACAGGGGCTCGCATTACAGATATCTCGTTTCTTCCTCCCGGTCAACCACTCTTCATCATCAGACCCACCCGAGGGCCCGGACGAAAAAGATCCAGAAGGTTATGGACAGAGACGCGGCGAGTGTTGAAACGACGATGATGGTCGATGCAAGTGCCGTATCCCCCTTGAGCTGATAGGCGAAGACGTAAGTGATAACCGCCGTCGGCACACCCATCATGATCGTGCCGGTCAGCATATCATCCCCGCGCAGGCCGAGCTGGTGAAAGAGGAATATGGCGACCAGGGGAAGAAGGAGATTCTTC
>JABAOH010104644.1_pt1 | contig 15651 bp, 17 predicted proteins | sample 7062181 | NCBI WGS metagenome assembly JABAOH01 (sample SAMN14538630, study PRJNA623070) | marine sediment metagenome | biome: marine biome [ENVO:00000428]; feature: marine pelagic biome [ENVO:01000023]; material: deep marine sediment [ENVO:00002113]; isolation source: pool of 5 deep marine...
CCGTTGCTTTACCTCGAAGTGAAACAGAAAAAATCTGGGTGTCCCTTTCAGAATGGCAGGGATTTCTCGGCATTGATATTCGGATTTACTATCAAGCTGGAGAAGCCAGCTGGCGACCTACCAAAAGAGGTGTACGAATTTCTTTACAACTTAAGGATCAACTTATTGCTGCCATCGAGAAGGTGGCTGGATACGCTCCAGATGCTACTGAAAAACCCGAAACGGATCGGGAGCCATCTGAGAAACTCGACGAGACTACTAAAACCAAAAAGGCAGAAGATTAGAAAAAGGGAACCGATTTTAAGGTCAACAGTGTTAACGCAATTCCGATAACCATGAAAATTATTGATGACTGCCCTGGTGCCGCACCACTAAAACGGCCTACAATCATCTTTAAAACTTGCCCTAAATGTGGGGAGGAAATTGAACTTTTTTCAAGTGATGTGAAGATGGATTGTGATAACTGCGGTTTTACAATCTACAATGATACAATGTCCTGCGTTCAATATTGTGAATACGCGAAAGAATGCGTGGGCGAACAGATTTACAATGATGTTCAAGAAATGGTTAAAAAGCAGAAGGACCAAGAAGCCAAGGGAGGGGCCGGGTAGCCATCATCCCCTTATAGTTTCAAAGTAGTTGGTGATTATGAAATGACTGAATTGCTTCAAATTTACAAATGTGGAACCTGTGGAAATATTGTCGAAGTATTGAATTCTGGGTCAGGGACTTTAGTCTGCCATGGTCAGTCTATGAAACTGATGGAAGAGCAGACGGCTGACTTTAAAACCGAAAAGCACGTACCGGTCGTGGAAGAGACCGAAGATGGACTGCATGTCGTCGTCGGTTCCACGCCCCACCCGATGGTGAATGAGCATTGGATTGAATGGATTCAAGTGGTCAAGGATGGCACAATTATGCGTCAATTCCTTGAACCTGGACAAAAACCTGAAGCGGATTTCCCTATGAAGGGTAAACCCGACATGGCTCGTGAATACTGCAACATTCACCTACTCTGGAAAACCAGTTAAGCATGGATCCCTACTTAGTTCGACTAAAAAGATTGAAAGGTGACTAGCCACCAGCTGGTCACCTGAACTCTTTCTTTTAGGAATCCCCTACTATGGTTTCTTCTAGTTCTACAGCCGTTCCACAATAAGGACATTCAGCTTGTCTGGGGCCTGTCCATCGAACTTCATTATACTTGAGAGGCGCATCGCATTCGGGGCATTGAGGCGGAAGGCTTTCTCTGATTAGTTGACGGTCATGTTCTGGGCCTATAGGTGTGAAAACACGTTCCTCTACCTCCATTGCCTTTGAAGCGGATCGCATACTCTTACAGATCATATAAAAAGCAAAAATGAAGATACCTACAAAGATGGCAATGAAGAGTACGAAAATCAAACCAAAGGCACCGAAAATCAGGTTTAGCAGTGCATCCACAAAATCAAATTGTGCGGCCAGTATAGAGAATTCTAAGGGGAATCCTAGGTTGGTCATCATCGTTCACTAGTTGGTTTTGAGGGTTTTTTGCCTAAAAGGCTTGTTAAGATTGTTCAACGGTGTTATTAGGTTTTGAGGAAATCATGTCACCACTGCGAATTATTTTCATTCCCTCTGGTGTCTGGATAATTAAACTGCCATCTGGTTCTAACCCCTTCGCTTGACCGGTTAATTTAACATCACCCAAATCAATGATGACGCGTTTACCCAGAGTCATACATAACCCTCGATAGTGTGGCTCGATAGCCTTGAAACCTTTGTCAAGGAGCTTCAGATACCAAAATTCAAGTTGACCAACAAAATATCCAAATAATCGTGGTAAATTCACCACTCGTTTGAGCTTATCTTGAAGCGTCGTTAGAGTGTTTTGTATGGATTCAGGAAAATCCATACGAGTTGTGTTGACATTGATTCCGATGCCAATTACTGAATATTCAATAGCGTTGTCTATGAACGCTGATTCAACCAGAATCCCTGCTACTTTTCGCCTATCTAATAGCACATCATTGGGCCATTTCAAAGAAGGATGTAAGCCTAAGGCACTTTGAAGTACTTTTGCGATTGCTATACCTGTTGTTAGAGTTATGAGTGGAGTATTGTTTGCAGTAATAGTCATAGGGCGGACAAGCAACGAGAAATAAAGTCCTCCTGGGGGCGAATACCAACTTCGCTCCAATCGTCCAATTCCTTTGGTCTGTGTGTCTGCCAGCACAATTAATCCTTCAGGTTCGCCCCTCTTGGCTAATCCTTTCAAGTATGTGTTGGTTGATGGAAGTGATGGAAAATGGAGCAATCGTTTAAAGACTAAATTTGCCATGTTTTTGAATGCATGTTGAAAGGAGTCTTTTCGGGGCTCTAATGGGATTGGCGGTTTAGCCATTTAATTCACGCACAATCTATTTTTTTGGTTGACAGAGTTCTAAGAGCACGCCGTTAGTACTACGGGGATGAACAAACGCAATCATCATGTTTCCGGCACCTATTCGTGGCGATTCATCAATCAACTGAAATCCTGCCGTTTTCATCTTGGTCAGAGTACCTTCGATATCATCCACTTCGATGGCGATGTGGTGGATTCCTTCTCCGCGTTTTTCGATGAATTTCGCGACTACGCCATCAGGACTTGTCGATTCTAACAGTTCGATGCTGGAATCTCCAATCGGAATATGGATCGTTTTTACATTTTGGTTTTCTACAGTTTCAACGCTTGATGGCTCTAAGCCTAAAATCTCACGATATAGTTTAATGGCTGCATCAGCATCTTTGACGGCTATTCCAATATGGGTTATGCGCAAATTAAACACATCTCCGCTTCTTCTTCGCCTTGGAACCTTGAAAAGACTTCTGTTTGCATAAACTGGTAATCTACAAACTTTTTTATCAAAGGTCAGGAGCTGAACCGAACTATGAAACCCACAGTTGTATCCATAGNNGTTGTATCCATAGAAGATAACGAAGCGCAAAAGCCATCAGTCAATTCGAACCTGCTTGTTATCTTCGGAACTACTCTCATTGCTGTAATGGGTGTTGCGAGCATAACTCCTGCCTTTCCGTTGATGAGTATCATGCTGGGGATCCCACCAGGGATGATTAGCCTAGTCGTCATTTTTTTTACCATTCCTGGTGTCATTTTCACCCCTTTTCTTGGAGTCGCTGCTGATCGGTTTGGGCGTAAACGTATACTTGTACCATCATTGCTAATGTTTGGGTTTGCAGGTTTTGCTTGTGCATTTTCTGAACCTTTGGGTCTAATGTTTGGAATTTCGCCATTCATTATGTTACTGATTCTTCGTTTCCTTCAGGGAGTTGGAGCTGCTTCACTAGGTTCACTCAATGTGACAATTATTGGTGATTTGTATCATCGTACACAACGCACACAAGTGATGGGCTATAATGCCAGTGTGCAAAGTATTTCTACTGCAATCTACCCTACTATTGGTGGGTTTTTGGCACTTTTTGCTTGGTTTTATCCTTTCGTTCTTCCTTTGCTCGCCATCCCCGTTGGGCTTGCTGTGCTCTTTTGGCTAACAGTACCTAAACCTGGGCATATCCTCACTTTAGGAAAATATTTTGGACAGATTCGAGTTACTCTTCAAAATAAACAGGTTGTAGGTCTGTTTATTGTAAGTACATCTATTTTCATCATGCTTTATGGAGCGATTATAACGTTTCTGCCCTTTCTTGTAATTGCTGCCTTCTTGGTAAATTCCTTCATTGCAGGGCTTGTCGTTTCCTTTATCTCAGTTTGTGCTGCGATTATGTCGTTCTTGGTGGGTTATTTGATACGACGATTTTCTATGAAGAGTATATTGATTACTGCATTCCCCTTTGTGGCCTTTGGCTTATTCCTAATACCATTTGCTCCAACTCTCCTGATACTTCTCATTCCAGTTGGCTGTTTTGGAGTTGGCTTAGGTTTAGCAATTCCTACAACCCAAAATTTACTCGTAAATCTAGCGCCCATGGAAAATCGTGCGGCTGTTATGTCTCTAAATGGACTTGTTCTTCGGTTGGGACAAACACTGGGTCCGCTTATCATGGCAGTGGTTCTAGCAATATGGACACTTCCGGGGGTTTACTGGGTTGCTGCCGTTATAGGTTTAACATTGATTCTTGTAGTTTATTTGACAGTTCCTTCAAAAGTAGAAATGCAAAAAGAATTCTAGAAGATTTGTGGTGCCTTATATTCACCAAAGACTAATCGAAGTGCATCACAAATTTCACCAAGCGTTGCTTGCGCCTCAACTGCAGCAAGGATTGGGTATAGAAGATTTTCTTTTCTTTCTGCTGTTATCTGAAGCATGTTGAGGGCTATTTCCACTGCTTTTCCATCCCGATTTCTTCGAAAGGATGCAAGCTTTTTTTGTTGGCTTTTCTCTACAGCTGGATCAACCCGAAGATAATCGATAGTTTGTTGTTCTTCAGGGATAACGAATTGGTTTACGCCCACAACAATTCGCTCACCGGTTTCGATTTCCCGCTGATACCGATATGCACTATCATGAATTTCACGTTGAATATACCCTGTTTCAATCGCCCGTAGAACACCCCCCATTTTATCAATGCGTTCAAGATACTTTACAACTCCCTCTTCAATATCGTCGGTTAACTTTTCAAGGTAGAATGAACCTGCAAAGGGATCAATCGTATTCGCCACACCACTTTCTTGGGCAAGGATTTGTTGTGTACGCAATGCAATGGTTGCAGCTTTTTCTGTTGGGAGCGCTAACGCCTCATCCATAGAGTTAGTATGAAGTGATTGTGTACCCCCAAGCACCGCGGCGAGAGCTTGCATAGTGACTCGTACAATATTATTTTCAGGCTGTTGGGCTGTCAAACTACATCCGGCAGTTTGTGTGTGAAACCGGAGTAGCCACGAACGAGAATCCTCAGCATTAAATCGATCCCGCATTATCCTATACCACAAGCGACGTGCTGCTCGGAATTTTGCGACTTCTTCGAAAAGGTCGTTGTGTGCTCCAAAAAAGAAGGAGAGTCGGGGAGCAAACTCATCCACTCGCAACCCTGCCTCGATGGCGGCCTTTATATATGCGATACCATTTGCAAAAGTAAAGGCTACCTCTTGAGTAGCGGTACTTCCTGCTTCTCGAATATGGTATCCACTAATACTAATGGTATTCCAGCGAGGAAGTTCCTCACGACAATATGCAAAAGTGTCAGTAATCAAACGCATTGAGGCTTCTGGAGGATAGATGTAGGTCCCGCGGGCTACGTATTCCTTAAGAATATCATTTTGGATGGTGCCCCTTAGCACCTTAGAATTGACACCTTGTCGTTTTGCTATCACAACGTACATTGCGAGTAAAATTGCTGCAGGAGCGTTAATGGTCATACTTGTACTTACTTTGTCGAGCGGAATATCTTGGAAGAGGATTCCCATATCCTCAACCGATGGAATAGATACGCCACATTTACCCACTTCACCAGCTGCCAGTGGATGATCCGAATCATATCCGATTTGTGTGGGCAAATCAAAGGCTACACTCAACCCTGTTTGTCCCTGTTCAAGGAGGTAGCGGTAGCGTTCATTGGTCTGTTCCGCGCTGCCAAATCCTGAATACATGCGCATAGTCCATAAGCGTCCGCGATACATTGTAGGATATACGCCACGTGCATATGGAGGCTGCCCAGGAAAACCAAGATCATGTTGATAATCAAGTCCTGGTACATCATCAGGCGTGTAGAGGCGTTTCACAGGTTTACTGGAGGTGGTCATGAACTTATCCACACGTTCTGGTGTAGTTTTCATATACGGCGTGAGCACATTGATTTTCCAATCATTAAGGGCTTTCTTAACACGCCGTTTCTTTGGCAACCAATTTCACTCTCTTATCTACTATTTTTCAACGCCCTTCCGTGCGGCAATTCCTTTTTGATATGGATGTTTGATTTCTTTTATTTCACTCACAAGATCAGCGATTTCGATAATAGCTGAAGATGCATATCTTCCTGTTAAAATCAGTTCCATTTGGGACGGACGAGATTTGATTAATGCAATAACTTCCCTGTCAGTGATTAACCCGAAGTCAATTGCCACATTTACTTCATCGAGAATTAAAAAATCAACACTCCCTACTTCGATAATCTTGCGAGCATGATCAAGAGCATCTTGGGCATATTTGATGTCTTCAGGATCTGGGTTGGACTTATCGATAAAATCGGGGCGCCCAAACTGTCGAATCGTGAAGTTAGGAATCCGTTTGACCGCTTCCAACTCTCCATAATTTATTTGTCCTTTCATGAACTGAATCATGTACACCTCAAAGCCGTGTCCAGCTGCACGAAGTCCTAATCCCAGAGCTGCTGTGGTTTTACCTTTACCCGTACCCGTATAGACTTGCACTAGGCCTTGGTGGACGGAATCTTGTTGTTTGTTACTCATTTTTTTTCTCTCAGGATTTCTTTGTTGTCTCCTGTTTGAGAATATCCACATGTGGTAGGAGACGTTGATAGGTGGTTTCTGCATCCATAACAAGAGTTCGCGTATCTGCGGTTGTTTCCATAAAGCCCAATTCTCGGGGGTATCGGGGGACAATATGTAAATGAAGGTGGTTGATGCTTGCCCCGGCTGCAGATCCAATATTTAACCCCATATTCACACCAGTTGGATTAAAGGCAGCTTCTACTAGGTGCACTGTCTTTGTGCCCATCCCAAAGAAAGCAGTTTGTTCCTCTTTATTTAGCTCAGAGAGCTTTACGACGTGTCGGATTGGAACGACCATTACATGACCTGGGTTGAACGGAAACATGTTGAGTAGGACCATGAACTCTTGATCACGGTAAACGATTTTGGTTTTAACCTTTGGATTCCCTTCGATAATGGCACAAAAGATGCAGGGGATTTTATGTCGGTCCTTCCCTTCGATGTATACAAGTTTATGGGGGGCTGCGATGTAATCTCGGAATGGCACGGTTTTACCAACTCCTGTTTGGATAGACTCTCTTGCTATGCATCAAAGGAGGGAAAAGTGCAATTAATACTTCCGTTTTCATTGAATTATGTGTCGGTTAAACGTCTAACCACCGTGTCGGTGAACTTCATCCTTAAGACCCTGAATAGCTGCTTTTAGACGTAACCGTTCATCTACATATTCGTCGCCAGTAACGGTTCCTTTCTTAAACTTCGTATCCAACTCTTTNNGTTTCTTTATTCGCTGTTGCATTTGGTCAACATAACTCACAGATCGACCTTCAGCGCCGGCTTCAAGTTCCGCAGGGGTATAGGCTGCTTTAATAACTCCATCTTCAATGCGCAGGATGCGTTCAGAAGCCGCTGCAACAATTGGATTATGCGTAACGAGAATGATGGTCTTTTTGTATTTATGGTTGATTTTTGCAAGAAAATCCACGATGACTTGAGAGGTTTCTGAATCAAGTTCGCCGGTTGGTTCATCTGCAAGAAGAATTGGTGGATCATTGGCTAGCGAAGCCGCAATTGCCACACGTTGCTGTTCACCACCACTCAATTCATCCGGTTTATGCTTGGCCCTATCAGAGAGCTGAACAATTTCCAGCAATTCGTCCACTCGGTCTCGTCGTTCACTTCGTGGAACTTGGTTGACAATCATCGGTAACGCCACATTTTCTGCCGCAGTTAGAGTGGGAACAAGGTTCAATGTCTGAAATATATGCCCCACGACACGTCGGCGATACATTACTAGTTGTTTTCGGTTCAGAAACGTGACATCCACATCACCAACCTTGGCTTCACCCGCCGTGGACCGATCGAGTCCACCCAAAATATTAAGCAATGTGGTTTTACCTGAACCGGAAGGCCCCATCACCGATACGAGTTCCCCTTTACGAACAGTCATATTAAGACCTCGTAGGGCACGGACCTCGACGGTTCCCATTCGGTAGACACGAACTAAATCTTTGACTTCAATATATGCCATTTTTATTTTCACCTCAAAACGGAGAGATCATATCGGGCCGTACGTGCCTCGACTAGAATTGGAATTAGTGTGGTCAAGATCAGCAGACCAATGATGGTTCCTGTTAATAACGCAAACATGATGCTGAATCCGGGTGGTAAGAATCGCGGGGTCAATAACATTGGTACAAATGTTGCCACTCCACCACTAACCAGTCCATAATAGATGATGAGTCCAACGGAAAATCCGAGAACGATAGCAAATATCATTATCGTGAGGATTTCAGCAGAGAGTATGTTGACGGTTTGTGAATAAGTCATTCCTCGTGCGCTCATCAAGGCTGTGGTTGTACGACGTTCGCGAAGGGTCAAATAAATGATGACGAGTGTGCCCACAGAGGCAAGGATGATCGCAAAAGCTACACCAAGTTGCATCATATTGGTTTGTGCGTTTCGCAGTACATCGGTACTATACTCTTCAATTAGAGTAATCGCTGATTCCACATTAAGAACATCGTTCATTTCCTCAAGCGCTTGAATCACTTCCGCGTTATAACTGGAAGATAAGAGGGAAACTAACACATACCCGGTGGGATCGGGGGATATTTCTGAGGAATAACTATCCATCAGGGCAACAGATGCATAAGACCACGTTTCTTCAGCTACCCACATACCGCCCATTCCGAAAATTTGAGATTGTTCGGGTTCGGGACCCATGAAACCAACAATCGTAAGTGGATGAAAAGCGCTCATATACGAGAATTGAACGGATATACTACTCCCAAGTCCAAGACCTAGCTGGTTTGCCAGAAGTTTTTGAAGAATGATCGTTTCATTACTCGATCTTATTGACTCGAACGCAATTGGCGCTGGCACTCCTAATATCCATCCAGGTTCATAATAAGCAACTCCGAGCCATTCAGTAACATTAATGGCTCGAACTGCAAGCCCACGTTCTGATACTGTATCCATAGTGAATGTATATTCTCCCGCGGCGTCTCTGACCCCTTCAATATCACGAATGGTGGGTACTAGGTCGGTTACATTTTCCGGATAACTAACAAGAACCTTGATGTCGGCACCCACTGATGTATATGCTCCCCGCACTGCCAGGTCATTACTGGTTGCAAGGACTCCAATGGTCTGAACACTATAGCCAACCAATAAAGCGGTGATGAAAATAATGGCTACAGTTCGCCCTGGTCGCCGTGAAATATTATGTGATGCTAGACCTCCAAGATCACCCATAATTCGACCAATGAACCGTTCCGAATAATGGTAGAATCCTTTCCAGCCCTTTACAATGATGGTAGTAAAGCCCCAAAGGAACAACAAGGGTGCCCAAAACGTAATAATCGTGTCAAAGACAACCCAATACATTACCAATGAACCCAAAATGGGATTGGTAAATATCAAATTCATTGCCAATTCTGAGACATTTATTCCCAGTAACCAGATTACTAATTTGTAACATCCAAGGATTAAGGCGGTCCAAGCCAACATACGTGGATATCCTATTGGTTCTCCAGCTAGCGTATATTCACGGATTGCTTCAGTTGTTGGGATTTTTGAGGCTTTGCGGGCAGGTAGATAGGAAGCGATTACTGCAAGAATAACACCAAACATAATTGTGAGGAAGACTGTGTCTAAACCAATTCCGGTTGTGAAGATAGCGGCCCACGTTATGAAGGGAATGAAAAATGGAAGGATCCATATAGCAATGAAAATGCCAACAATACTTGCGACGATTCCAATGAGTAAGGCTTCCCAGATAAACAAGCTCGTAATGACGCTACGGGTTACACCCTTTGTGAGCAAGAGTCCCACTTCACGGCGACGGATAGAATAGGACACATCATTTAACGAGATACCCATATACAGCGCTATGAAGAATACAGGAATGGAGACCTGAAGAAAGATCATCCGAAAACCTTCTGATAATGAGGTAAACACTTGAAGGGCAAAAGCGAGTGGGTTATCTAGGTATCCATCATACTGATAGGAGAGGGCGTTTTGAATTTGGTAACCTAGCATCTGAACGTTTTGCATGGAAAGTTGAATATTATAGGGATTAATGAGAGTTGCTCGATCAAGATGGATGAGCGTATACGCTTCAAGCCAAACTTCTCGGGCATCGGATTGAGTTTGTGCCCATTCATAGATGGGAAGGAACGTGGACTCAACATCCGTAATGAAAAACGACACATGCTGTTGAAGCCAAGTTTCGTATTCATACCCCCAAAAGAATGAATAAAAACCCAACAATAGCGTTTGTCGAGATCGTTCAGTGAGTTCTACATGTCCGACAACCGTGAGGGTAAGATTATAATCAATAGGACCCGTTTCTGTCCAGATGCGAATGATCATTGAATAGTTACTTCCGATGGGAAAGTCTCCAATTAGTGCTGAACTTGTGGCGATGAGTGTTTCATTGGCTCCAAGCGTTAGATTTCCTGCGACCAAAGACACTCCTTCATAGATTGAGGAATTATTCTGTATCCCACACGTTAGAAGAAATTGCTCATCTGGGGATGTATCGTTTTGATGGCGAATCATGGTTTCGGAATAATCCACATCTTCAAAGTTTTCAATATCTTGTCGTAACTGGAAGAAATCAGAGCTAGTAGGAATATCCCCCCAGCTGTGGGTTCGCCAATACATATCCACGACAACGGAGTCTAATATGTCATCAAGCATGGCACCCACTATGGAGTTAGCTCCAATATTGGAAGCCGCAAAGAGGGATGTGGCTATCGTAACACCCACTAGGATGGCAAGCAAGAGTTTTTTGTTCCGGGTCGTTCGACGTACTGCGTAACGATACAAACCGAAATCCCTACTCGTTGAGTTCAACTGAATTCGCACATAAAAGCTTTAAGGTCAGGGTTACTTTTCATTTTCGAGAGACCCTGTCTTGTTGGCGAATTTGGAGGTGGAACGTTTGTTTTCGGAAAAAATAACACCAGTCAGCGAATTGGTCGAAGGAGACCCTGATCGCCCTTTGCGTGAACCTGCACTAGTGCTTCTTGCTTGCCTTTTCAACGTTTTTCAAATCTATCAACTACTCCAAATTCTCTCCCAATCAAGTGTCCCTGTGAACCCATTTGACCCATTTTCATTCTTTAACATCATCATGCAGCAACTAGTCTCTGGATTAGTCGGATGGTATATTGCATTTTGCATTATCTTGTTAATCGGTGCTGCACTTGTCTACTTTATTAATCGACGAATTGGCTCAGCTTTGATATTGGTAATTTCGATTATCGGATTGTTAGTGAGTTTTGTGGGTATGGGCTTTACGTTCATCTACACATTCAGTTTCATTTCCTTAATTACAGGGTTAATGGCTCCAATCCTCGGGCTAATCGCTGGTATCTATGGGGTTCGAAGCAAAGAACCCGGTACACCTGCTGAACCCAAGGAAGTCATCTAATACTTTGTTGTTAATTAAGCGAAGCAACCTTCTCAATAAAAGACACCATACGCTTCACAGCTTCATCTACGACTATCTGACCTTTCTTGGGATTGGCACGAGTTGCATACCCAATGGTTCCAGAATCGCTAAAATCAGTTGTGTCCCAGATTGGCATGATGTTTGGTGGAGAGGGAAACATGGTAGGCTTTGTGAAACCAGGAACCGGTTCACGACCAGGTTCATCCACACGTTTTTCGTCGAGAACACGTTGACCCAGCGCCCAGGCGACAGAGGTTTCCATTTCATCGGCATGGAAATGGGGTGGATCAAAGGTTTTCTTTACTAAGTCTGCGGTAAGTTTCCACCACTCCATCACGACACACCAAAGCCCTTCTTCGTCATGGAGTCTTCGTAGGGCAATAGAGAGGGCTGCGGTGTTTCCGCCATGACTGTTCATCACAACGATTTTCTTGGCACCGTGTTTTGCCAAACTTTTACCCACATCCACCATAAGATCAATAAAGGTTTCAGAACGGAGAGTAATTGTCCCAGAAAATGGCATATGGTGCGGAGAAACGCCATAGGAGATAAGAGGGGTCACTGCCGTTTTAATTTTAGGCCATAACCGATCGGCCACAAGATAGGCAAACTCTTGGGCTTGGAAAGAATCATTGTCAAGCGGGAGGGCAGGACCATGTTGCTCTTGCGAGCCCACCGGGATGATCGCAATTTCTGTTTCTTGGAAGAGCGTTTTGGCTTCCTGCCATGTAAGCTTTCCGAGTATGAATGGTTTTACTTCTGACAAACCGAAGTCACCTTCAATCTTTATTGAAGGAATAAACTACCCTAGCACTGATTGAAAAGTCCTAGTATTGGGCAGAATTTTGATAGTTAGGTTCCTTCTGCATAGTCTTGATGGTACCGTTGTTGCTTGGGCGTGAGTTGGTCAATGCTAATGCCCATAGATTCCAGTTTTAATCGCGCGATTGTCTCATCGATTTCTCGTGGAAGCACATATACTTCATTGGAGAGCTCTTTGTGGTGATCTTTCAAGTAGAGCATAGCATAAAATTGGTTGGAAAAGGATAAATCCATAACCGAAGAAGGATGCCCTTCTGCTGCAGCTAAGTTCACAAGGCGTCCTTCGCCAAGTAAGTAAATGCGACGGCCATCTTTCAACGTGTATTCACGGTTATTTTCCCGAATCACCCGATCTTTCTTCGCCATTTTTGCTAATTCTTCGGTGTTAACTTCGACGTTAAAGTGACCGGCGTTGGCTAGAATCGCCCGATCTTTCATGACTTCAAAATGCTCCTTGGTAATAACATCGCGCATTCCGGTTGAAGTGATAAAAACGTCGCCGAGGGGTGCTGCGTCAATCATGGGCATGACGCGATACCCTTCCATCCGGGCTTTCAGTGCTTGGAGGTAATCAACTTCGGTGACAATGACATCTGCGCCCATACCCCGTGCGCGTTGGGCAAGTCCTCGACCGCAGTGTCCAAATCCACCAATAACTATGGTGCTTCCGGCAAACAGGATGTTCGTTGCTCGTAACACTCCATCTAGGGCGGATTGACCGGTACCAAAGATGTTATCCATCTCCCGCTTGGTCACAGAATCATTTGCAGCAATGACCGGGTACAAGAGTTTTCCATCGGCAGCCATCGCGCGAAGACGGTGGACGCCCGTTGTGGTCTCCTCTGAGGCGCCAAGCACCTTCTTAGCAAGATCTGGTTTCTTGGTATGAACTCTGAAAATGAGATCTGCACCATCATCTAGGGTAAGTTGGGGGTTAATTTTGAGGGTTTGATCAATACACCAATAGTATTCTTCCGTGTTCAGGTTATGCCAAGCGAACACGGACACATTATTTGCCACTAGAGCTGCTGCTACGTCATCTTGAGTGGATAAAGGATTACAGCCACTCCACGAAACCTCTGCACCCGCAGCAACAAAGGTTTCAATTAAAACTGCGGTTTCTTTGGTCACATGTAGACAACCGGAAATCCGCAAATTTTCGAGTGGTTTGGTTTTTGCGAATTTTTTGCGTATTCCCATTAAAACGGGCATCTGAGATTCTGCCCAATCGATTTTCTTACGACCTTGTTCAGCGAGGGCAAGATCTCGAACTTTGTAATCTACCATAGAAATGCACCTGTCAATGTTTTGAGTATCATCTTTCCTTTAAGGATTTCACCACTTTTTAGAGTAGTAAAAGGATGAAACGTCGAATATAACTAGAGCTATTTATGGAAGCTAAAGATAGTTCTAAACGGGGAGTTGATATGAGCCTTTTCCTGATCCTAACAGCAGTTGCTGGCAGTTTAATTGCAATTTTACCCGCATTTCTGATTTTTCTTTACATTGCTCGGTTTAAAGGGAGTATGTGGTTGTCGGCCCTCCTTGGTGGAATTTTCTGGCTCTTGGCATTATTGGCTCGGACTCCAATTCTTCTTGTTCTCGATTTGTGGGGGCTAACCATCGCTCCACCATTTTATGCAATTTATGTCGCCATTCTAATTTTCCTAGGTTCGCTGATGGCAGGGCTTTTCGAAGAAGGGATCAAATACGGATTCCTCAACAAATACCCTGCATTCATCAAAACGTTAAAACATGCTCTTTGTTTTGGTTTGGGCTGGGGATTGTGCGAAGCGCTCTTAGTCTATGTCCTTACTGTGCTCACCTATGGGTTTCTCTATGAATGGCTGATAACAATTGTTCCTCTACCTTCTGAGTCAATACTAATTTTCAACTTCATACTTGGAGCAATTGAACGAAATATTGCCATTGTCTTTCATGTTTCTGCTACTATCCTTGTTGCTTTGGCCGTGTGGCACCACCGGTTTATTTTCGCCTTAGTAGCCATTCTCGCACACTTCTTGTTCGACTTTATTCCTCTAATAATTCTCCAATTCATCCTCTATCCAATATTAGATCCTTTCATCGCGACAATCGTGGTCGAAAGCCTTTTTGCTGTCCTAGCACTGTTCATCCTTTTCCTAGCCTACTGGCTCCTGAAAAGGGGAGGCGGTCCCCCCCAAATCATAGCCGAATCCGAGCCAGAAACAAAAGTCACATAAACCTAATAATGTGCAGGAAAAGTCTGTGAGCGGAACATTGTGCCAGAACTACCGGATCTTGAAGTAGCTAAAGATATCCTCAACCGAACATTGGTTGGAAGAATAATCAAAGAAGTTGAAATTCACAGTCCACTCTTACTACGTCGCCCAACAGCTGAAACTTTCATTAAAGAGCTGCAAAATAGCACGATCAAGGGTTTTAACAGGTTTGGTAAATTTCTTATTATCCAATTTGCGCCTGAAGCACATTTGTATATCAATTTCATGCTTGCTGGACGACTCAAATTACAATCGCCATCGACTTCCAAGCAGAAAAAAATGGGATTCCGGTTTCAGCTAGATAATGGATGGGATTTACGATATATTGACCCGAAAAGCATGGGGAAACTCTATCTGCTCCTAAAAGATGAGTCTACGTCTCTTATCCCCAACTTTGATGAACAAGGACCGGATGCGCTTGATCCTACTCTAACCTTTGATGTGTTTCAGCAGCGAATTCGGAAGTTCAATGCAGTCATAAAACACATATTGGTGAATCAACGATTCGTTGCGGGGCTAGGGAATGCGTATGCAGACGAAATTCTTTTTGCAGCGAAAATTCTGCCGTTTCGAAAGCGTTCAACTCTAACCGAAACCGAAATCCAAACCTTGTATTCAGCCACCCAATCTGTGCTACGACAAGCTATAACAACAATTGCAGATCGAGTTGGTGACACGCTCCAATTTGAAGTCCGCGATTTTCTTCAAGTCCACGGAAAGGGAGGAGATTCCTGTCCCGTTTGTAAAACAACCCTTTCTTCTGTAAAATCAGGTGTACGTTTAGCGAACTTTTGTCGACAATGCCAAGTTTAGTGAATTTCGTGAAACTCTAATTTTTCGCAGAATTTTTTCCTCAAGGAACAGTATTAAATGCCATATTCGACACAAGCTGAATTGCCGAAGAATGCATAGAATGCGGCTTTATGCACCCTTTGGATATCTGTGGGAGTTGAAAGACGCGCTGAATTCCAGGGTTACTTTCAAGTGCGAGGTGTGAGCCTAAATGGTACTTTATGGCATCTGGCTCATCGATGCAAATAGTGGACTGCTCCTGTCTCATATCACCGTTCCGGGATTCTCCTTTAATCCCGACCTTTTTTCCGGATTCATCGCTGCAAGTCACGACTTCGCGCATGAAACCTCCGGCGGTAATCTCAGTTCAATTGCCATGGGAAACTTCAAGCTTCTTATCCAGCGGGGTCGTGTATTGATGAAAG
>JABAOH010003976.1_pt2 | contig 15650 bp, 14 predicted proteins | sample 7062181 | NCBI WGS metagenome assembly JABAOH01 (sample SAMN14538630, study PRJNA623070) | marine sediment metagenome | biome: marine biome [ENVO:00000428]; feature: marine pelagic biome [ENVO:01000023]; material: deep marine sediment [ENVO:00002113]; isolation source: pool of 5 deep marine...
TCTTTAGGAGCAATCTGACCGATATTTATAAGTTGCTCGTGAGTATATTTCATAATTGAGACAATCTAACCTTTCATGATATTGTAAAAGGTATAATATGTCAGGAGTCATTATATTCCCAAGCAGAGGTTCACGAATATTTCCCACTTGTTTTTTTAATTAGCGATAGTATAATAAGTAAAAGAATTAAAGTCAGGTGTTTTCAAATTTAGGGTGAAATTTTTTTCGATACGATTCTCCTTTAATGACAATATGATGTGAATTGTGAGTCATTCGATCCAAGATGGCATTGGCAATCACTGGATCGGGGAAGATCGCCATCCAATCGTTTAAAGCTCGATTACTGATTAAGATAATGGATTTAACCGAATATCTGGCATTGATGATGGTATAAAGATATTCTGCTAATTGCTGATCGATTTTTTTAAAGCCGAAATCATCAACGGTCAACAGATCGACCTTAATGAATTTTTTAATGAATTTAGTCAATTGATTTTTCATCTCAGTTTTATGGAGTTCATTGAAAAATTGATTTGAATAAATATTTGCTTTCAGCAAGGTCAGTTTATTTAATGGGGTATAATTTAGCCTCATTAATGATCTTGTTGATTTAGTGCTATTTTTTTCTCGTTGAGCCCAATATGCAGCAGTCAGGGACTGCTGCTAACCAATATGTTGTGGTGTATTGCCATTAAATGATGCTAAATCAACAGAGTCATTAATAAAAGAATATCGATACTAAATTGCAAATGCAATTAATAGAGCAACCAATGTAAAAATTTTAATAATAGATATTGAAAGCGAAATAAGAAAATTATTGAATTTGGTTACGAACAATGAAAAATGGATTATTGATGATAATAGTTGAAGAATTATCGTTTTAGTTTAATGACTACCAATAATCGTCACAGTACACCAGAAGAGGTATGGCGGGAATACTGTCCTCGCGCCAATGATGAGAACGTGGTGAAGGATTTAAAAGAGGGATATGGTTTTGCAACGTTTAATTTACCCAATTTTTGGGCGACCGAAGCGGTGATGATCATGAATGCCTTGGTATTTCATAACCTCATCCATTATTTAAACCGTAACGTCATTAATCCCAATGCTGCGGTCGAACAACTAAAGACCCTCGGATAAAGTACTTTATTATCCCAGCGCAATTAGGTAGTGAAGCTCGCTATTCGGTGCTTCGCTTAAGCATTCAACAAGGTAAGTTTCGGGACAAAATAACATCGGTGCTACGAGATATTGCCAACATCCCTCATAATCTATTCAACTGCAATGCAGTTGAATATAATTTAGCCATTGGGTGAAGGAAAACCTTGAAAAAATGAACTAAATTTGAACCATAAGGGAAAATTGAGCCCCAAACCGAGCTAATAAATTAACAAATCCTCTGTCATTTTCTCAACCTGTTGAGGATCAAGGGGGGAGTATTTTTTCTAACTGCAATATTTGGGTTAATTTCTTATAATGCCTGCCATCATGAATCCAGCAGCAATAAGTTTTTTAGTAATGGATTGAGTTGCTTTTTTACCAGCGACATTCCGATCCAGAGCTAAGTAAACTTTTGTGATCCCTGCGCCCAGGAGTTTGCGTAATTGGGATTGAGTTAATTGATTACCGCACAGGGCTAACACCTTGTTGTGATCGGTAAACTGAATAATAGAGTGTAGATCGCTTTTACCTTCGAACAGAATTACTTCCTGTGATCCAGTGTTAGGCATATCCTGATAATAGAATGAATCTCTGGAGAAGAGTCTGAGCTTGATTTCAGATTTATCCTGTCCCAGGTCTTTAATGGTAAATCCGATGACATTGTTGTCTTTGAAATGTGGGAACAGGATAATGTTTCCAAAGAAATAGTCAAGAATACGGTTGCTTCGTCTGGCAACTAACCGTGATTGCAGGAGTTTCTCATTTGAAAATTCCCAGTTTTTAGGAATTGATAAAGGTTTCATCCGCCCTTCGCGTAGCCAATTTTGAATTGTTAAATGATTTCCAGACTTTGGCCTCGTTGTTCGGTTAAATAATCCAGAGCGAATTTGGCGTCCGGGTGGAAAAGTTGTTGGTGATAGAATTCGGCAGCCAGATTAAATATTGCATAATTCTTACTGTAAGTTCAGAAAAACCAAAAAACACAATCTATCTTCCAACATGTCGCTGGATTAATAAGAACATAATTATTCATCTGTACGGATTACGCAGAAGGTGGAAAGTCAGCTATCAAGAAAATGGGTTTATTTACCTTTATCACTTATTTAACTCAGCACATTCCTGATAAGTACTTTCGAGTCGTTCGTCCTTATGGCTTATTTTCGAATCGTTTAAAAGGGCAACTACTTCCTAAAGCAAACATGTTATTAAATCATTCTAAGGAAAATAAAGAATCATCTATTCAAAATTGGAGACAACGACAATTTGAATATAATGGAAAAGATCCCCTGATTTGTGAAAATTGTGATATAGAAATGGAATTGGTATTTATTTGTTATGGNNACGATAGAATTCCTGACAAACAATTTCAACTAGTTCCAGACACGAGTTAAAAAATTAACCAGGGGGATTTAATCATTCATATCATAATTTTAAAATAATGAACATGATTAATGAATAGATTGTTACGTCCTTTCATGTTAAAATTATCATTTTCTTAACTTATTTGAACAACTCTTTACANNTTTGAACAACTCTTGACTGATTATTTTGATAATAAGATAACAAATTGTAGATTTCACAGACGACCAATGGAAGCACAGAGTGTAAAAATCGGTGTCATCTGTGAAATCTGCGGTTCATTTTTTTTGCCACAACTTTGAAATTCCGATACAGTTAAAAAAATCAATGCATTAATACCATTTTCCTCGCCTCTGAGAATTCACCCGTTTTCAATTCATAAAAATAAATCCCGTTGGCAAGGTCTTTAGCATCGAAATGAACCGTCCCTATCCCAGCCTTTTGAAACTTGCTTACTAGGGTGTTAACTTCTCTTCCTAAAATGTCATAAATTTTCAATGATACATACCCAGGTTTTGGAATTGAAAATTGGATGTTCGTCATTGAATTGAAGGGATTGGGATAATTCTGACGTAGTTGAAAAGCTAGAGGATTTTGATTCCGATTATCAGAAATACTCGAGAGACCATTCTTGAATTTCACATCCATACTATCAATGTTTGAATTCCCATATTCATCCCTAGCTTCAATAAAAATGCGGTAGTCTCCATCAGGATAGTTCGCAGTTGAAAAAGCCATATTTGTTTCGGATAAATCGAGTAAGGAATCACCATTATTATTGGTTAAAATATGATAGTAATTCCGTTGCTTATTCATCCAGTAAGGTGGAACTAGTAGAGAATCTCTTTTATAAATAAGGTTTGCATAAGGTGTGTAATTGCTCGATCCATAAAAATCATAAGCGTGGTTGAGTATCTGACCCAGAGTTTTAGGAAAAACGATAGTATCTTCAGGTATTTTTTTCACCCAGTAGAAGGTTTCGTATGCTGGTACCTGCCAGGGAGAATCGCCAATGTAGTCTGTTATTTTGGCAATAATATCAATATCACCGTATAGACTGTCAGGATCGAGATAAATACTGGTTTCATTCAAACAAAACGCAAATTTGGAATGGCTAAAAACATTTTCAATAATGGGTGAAATTAAATCAGAATGAGGGCGAAGTGATAAAAATGGATTGTAGGTAATTCCCCATTCGTTATCATCGTATTGCCAGACTAAACCTGAATCCTGTATTTCCACGAAATGGATATGTCCCCAGTCCTCAGACCATTGGATAATGTCACCTAGGTAATCAAATTGCTGAACTGTATCGCCCACATCGAATTGGATTGTACTTTGAATTAAGTGAGCATAGAGCCAGCCTTTGGAAAAGTCCGCTGTCTGTTCTATGCTTACTGCAATACGCCAATGGAGATATGCACTAATAGTGAGGACGCATTTTACAATACCTGCTTCGACAGCATAAGTTTGTTCATTCATAGGGACGATGATATCCAGTCCCTGATGGAGATAGGACCAATCGGGCCCTCCGTAACTCATGTGTTGTTCATAATAATTCCACACTGTATGCACGCTATCGAAAGGGACGAATGGCCAAAAGATTTGTTTATATTCTAATGAAAATTTTTGTAAATTTTTTTGATTTTTAAATGTTTTGAATTCTTTAACCGCTCCCTCCTTTTCGAGTAAGACCTCACCGTGGAAATTATAAACTTTTAAAATACCTTTCGATAAGCCATGCTCCCGATAATGAATTCCTGCCAGAATTTTGCCATCATTCAAAATCAAATCTCGAAAAGATTTTTTATCTTTTAATTTATCAGTGAAAAGTAATTTCCCATTAAATAAAGAATATACTTTCAGATGTTTTTTATCAATTACTGCCAAAAAGCTGTTTTTGGAGGAGACTCTAATTATTCTCGTATGCACAAAATCTGTCGTGAACTCTCTTAGTAGGTTCCCATTAGAGTATACGTTCGCTTTTCCTTGCATAGCAATGGCGACGAGAGTTTCATCTTCTGAAAAATCGAATTGGTACCCGCCTTCATAGGTTTCAATCTGATAGTCAGGAATCGAAATAACTTTCAGATATTTTGCATTACCCACACCGAATTTATTTCCTTGTGATGAGAAACCAAATAGCGAAGCACCTACGAAAGTCTCTGAAAAAAGATATTGTCCTGATTTCGAATAAAAGTGGATCGTCAATTCGCTTTTGTAATGATATGTCAAATCCATAAATGCAATAAAACCAGAATTCGAAATATACAGATCAGAGCCAGGGGACTGTTTTAGGGTGAACAAGAGTCGATCATCTTCATAGAATCTAAAATTTTTCAATTCCCGGACTTCATCGCTGATATGTCCGATGTCATATTGACACCAGAACTTACCGTTATGAGAATTAACTTTACTATCACTTATGTTCGAATGATAGACAAATATTCCATTAAATGAGAGTGAAACGTTGACAGGCTTCAAATCATTTTCGAATTCTTGAGAAAAAGCCATGTTGATAGCAATTATTAATACAGATAGGATGAATAGAAAATTGAACTTAAGCGTCAACATTCTCGACTCCTATGGATTTTAGCAATCGGTTAATGTGTTTAAAAACTTTAATTAGCTATTATGAAAATAACTACAAGAGAGGTGTGAACTCAACTATTATTTGGTCTAACTTCTTAAAAGTCAATTTTGTTCAATTTATCCCTTGACATTCTAATAAATAATATTTAGCTTATATAGTTTTTTAAAATCATCACATTAAACGATTATGGAGTGATTATGAACAAAATTCTTATTTTCTTTTTATTATTTATTTTTAACATTCAGCTACATGCTAAACATAAACAAATTTTCTACGTCGCTGTCCTTCAAACCCAAAATTATGTCGTCGGCGCAGCCAATCCTCCGAGTGGATTTCATCGCTATGAAGAAGATTCATGCTGGACACACATGGGATGGAAAAATGTTCGGAATTTCGGCATTGCAATCGATCCATCGAATCCGAACTACATTTTTCTGGCATGCGGTAATGGTGCCCTACGCTCTCTGGATGGTGGAAATTCATGGCGCATTACCACGGATTGGCGAGTGACCGAAGTACTCGATGTCGTCATGAATCCTCATAATCCTGACCATGTCTTTATTGCGTCTGCGTATGGAGTTTGGCGAACGATAGATCGGGGAGAAACATGGTTTGCTGCTAACGATGGTTTGAAACCGACTTTTGTTCAGACCATTGAAGCCGATCGTAGTACCAATGATAGAATTCTCGTCGGTGGAGAAGGTGGTTTATTCGAGTCGACAGATGGTGCCAAATATTGGAGAAAGATTAGTCCTGACAATGTTGCAATTCTTGATTTGTATCAGTGCTCCACATCGCCAAATCTTTGGATAGCAGGCACTGAAGATAAAGGAATTTTGATTTCCCAAGATGGTGGGAAATACTGGCAATTTGCAGACGGGAACATTTCAAAAGCAACGATTTACGCTGTAGCAATTGATCCACAGAATCCAAAGCGAATGGCGGCAGGTGGATTCCAGACAGGCGTTTTCATTAGTACAGATGGCGGCAATAACTGGACACAATTTAAAAAAGGCTTGCCTAGTCAGGATATCCACGCCCTTGCTTTTGATTCAGAAAAATCGGGACGACTTTGGGTTGGTACGCTTGGAGCAGGTGTTTATTACACCCCTAATTCAGGTCAGAAATGGGTTTATGCGGGATTGAAAGGCGCTGATATTTGGGATATCGTTATCATTGAGGGAGAATAACAAAAATGAAAAAATATTTTAAGTTTTTGATTTTAATAGTTCATTTAATGATCTTTGAATCAACGCTCCTAATTGCTCAAGAAGAGATTAAAAATGTGATTACAAAAAATCTAATAGAAAAAAATAGATTAGATAAATGCCTTATTAGTCGTGTTGAAATTTACAATCCCTACCGAGCTCGATGTGATTCTTTAATCGACTTTTTTGCGAATCGAGAAACAGGCGGTTATATCGAGATCGCAGCCAAACTTTATCATGGAAGTGATCTTGACTGGGCATTGACAAAATTAGATACCCTCCTGCAGAATCCTCACGGCGATATGTTCTGGATGTATCCATTTATCACTGTCTCTTATGTTGGAAGAGAACGGCTGCCTGATGATGTCAAGAGACGAATGCGGGATTTGTGGCGCACTTATACGCCTTATCGGGGCGACACGGAAAATCATTGGGCAATGTATTATACAGCACTTTATTTGATTACGCAGATGTATCCCAACGAACCCGCCGAAAGCTGGTATAACGGGCGTAGTTCCGAGGAAAATTTTCGAGAAGCAGAGGAATATCTGCTTTCCTGGATGGACTTAACCACGACTATCGGACAGGGGGAGTTTGATTCCCCTGACTATTTTGGCGTCTATATTGTCCCCATGGCGCAATTATACGCCTTTGCCGAAGATCCGGCCATGAAACAACGGGCAGCTATGATGCTGGATTACCTCATCGCAGATTTCGCAGTAGAACATCTGGATGGCATGTGGATGGGTGGACACAGTCGAACCTATCCTGAACCTGTGTTAAATCAATGGAAGACCAGCTCAGCAGGGATTTCCTGGCTGCTTTTTGGCAATACACCTTTTCAGCCCCGAGGGGAAGCTGCGATTCTGGCAATGTCTGGTTATGAACCGCCCGAAATTCTTTATTACATCGCCACAGATCGATCCCAGCCGTATGTCCATAAAGAACTAAAAAGAACGCGGCACCGCATCCGTCATAGCATCGTGCGCAATGCGCCTGTTTACAAATATACTTACATGCGTAAAGAATATGCCATCGGATCATTGCAAGGTGGATTACTGCAACCCATTCAACAACATACCTGGGACGTTACATGGACGATTGATGATCCCCGCGAAGGATTTAACACTTTATTTACTGTTCATCCCTATTCTTCTGGCTATGAATTATCGATGTATTTTCCCGAAGAAACCAAATTGATGATTAATGCCGTCGTTAAATCGAAAAACACCTATGATTCATGGGACAAATGGACAACGGCTTCACCTTATGAGCAAGTTTTTCAACAAAAAGATGCCTTGATCGTCCTGTATGACATCCCACAAGGAACTCGTTTTCCTCATATCAACGGTTTCTTCCCAAAATCTTTAAAGAAAAGAGAATTCGATTCTTTGGGATGGATATTCTGTCATGGAGGCGAAGCTTATATTGCATATTATCCAATAGCAAAATACAAATGGATCGAGGAGGAAAATAATTGGCGCCTGCACAGCACTCGTTTGAAGAATGGCGCTGTAGTTCAAATCGCTCCAGCCAAAAATTTTGATTCATTCAAAGCTTTCAAGAACAAAATAAAATCACTTTCATTACTAACAAGAACGAACCCAGTCCCACAGGTTAGTTTTACAACTCTTGATGGCGATTTGATGGAATTTACCTATAATCAAATCCCAAAGTTAAATGGTGTCCTAATGGATTATAAAAGCTGGAAATTATATGATGGGCCGTTTCTTTACGCAGAAAAAGGAAGCCGTATGCTGGAAATGCAATATGGTCCTTTGCATCGGCTGCTGGATTTTAATACGTTAGCTGTCAAGGAATGGGTGGAATAATTGATCAGGGCAAGACGCTATCTTGCCCTGATCTTTTTTGCGATTGCTTTGTTAGAGACTATCACTAATTTTTGACGCAACTTTCCTGATGATTTTACTTCCTTCAGTTGTCGCCGTGCCTATGACAATAATAATGTATTCCTGATACCGCTTCAAGAAAATATGGTCTCCATTTCGGCTCACCATTGAATAATCAGAAGATACTGGTGTGTCGTACGGATCAGATCGGGCACTAACTTTTATCTTATTCCTTGCATTTTCGAACCATTTCCCGCTTTCGGATCTATCAAGATACTTAAAAATAAATATCTTGTATTCAATGTAATCTCCAATAACGCCTTCTTTTAGCCCAAAAATATCCCCAGAGCCAAATTCATAATTGTTGAAAAGCGCTAAATTCCCCTTCAAATATTTGATACCGTGTGTTTTTAAATTTTCTTCAGGCAATAAATCAAGCAATTGGGGTTTTTGACCTTTACTTTTAATCTTTGCATCAACCACTTTAGCAATTGTACTTATTCCATCAATTGTTTCTTTTTCCGAATCGAAACCTGTCAAAGTGATGAGAAAATTTCCTTTCCAGAAATTTAAATAATAATCTTCAAACAAGGCTTCATTTCCCAAAGGAATTTCCTTCCCTTTGGCACTGGTTTTAAATGTATAGATGCCATAAGCACTGGTAGCATCGTTCATCTCGAAAATTTCGAGATTAATAGATTTTCCATTTTCATCCTCGTAGGATTGAATAATCGCTTTTTTAAATCCGTATTCATGATAGATTTCTGCGCCACCATTTATTAATAGAAACAGGTCTTCGCCAATTGCATTTTCGAAGGAACCAACAGGTCGCCAGGTACCAACCTTATCCTTTTTGGGCAAAAGTGAGGAAATATCTTCCTGTGCGTGGCAATATTGATTAAAAATCACGCAAAGAATCAAGACATATAATTTGATGAATACTATAATTCTCCACATTGGAAATCCTTTTTTAAAATAGAACACGGAAGACGCTGATTGTTTGAATTTAAACAATTTTAATCTTTTTATATCATTGAAAATCGGCGTAATCCGTGTAATCCACTTGTTATAATATTATACTTCTCTGATTTTTAGTTTCGTTAAATCATTGTCACCTATTCCATGCTCGAATGCTTTTTTCAACATAAGCACGGTGGTTCCCGTCAGATTTAAAAATTTTGCACAGTATGAATCCACAGAGACAGGATCAATCCCTGCGACAATATATTGGGGTTTAGCCATTTTTCCTGGCCCAGCCGGACCATTTGTTAATATAATCTCTGTTGCGTCCGTAATGCATAAATCAGGTTTTCGCACCAGTCCTAAATCCGCAATATTTTGAGACAGAAGTTCAACATCCTTATATCCGCCATCTTTCCAATCTTTCCCAGTATTACTGAAATGAATAAAATGGTTCGTTGGATTGTAAGCGGTCGCACCCATTAAATTTTTTAAGCAGCCTGTAAACCTGGTCCCCGCATGATCCTTAGTCTTAGGTATATTAATGAATACATCACACTCCAACAAAGCCTTTTCAATATGGGCTTCTTTTAAACTCTTACCCTTTGGGATTTCGAATTTAATATGATTTTTTCCAGCGGGTTTTATACTCTTTATTTCATCCTCGAACTTTTTCGAAAGCTCGCTTCTGTCCCAATAACCACTGGATACGTTTTCTATACTAATAATCTCTTTTGCACCTGCGTTGTAGCACATTTTGATAACCGCTAAAACAACTTCAGGAATTGTGTACGATCCAGGATTCTTCCAGGGCGAATTAACCAGAATTCCGACGACTGAACCTTTGGAGACAAAATTATTCATCCCACCGAGCAGGTCAACTGCTTTAACGGTGTTATTAAAATAATCTTCACCTTTTACCGCAGCGATATCAATTTTTTCATTCTCAACAGCAAAGATGGAACTCTTATCGATGAATTGTGGAAGAACTGTGCCGCTGACCAGGGAAGTAGCCCCTATAGTAACACTTTTTTTGATGAATGAACGACGATTAATTTTTTGATTCATGGTACCTCCTAATAGTATGGTTAATGAAATGTTTGTTTCTTTTCAAGAAAATGATTTGTATATGGAAAATCACTCTTCACTCAAGTGGAATTATGGAGTAATGGATCAATATTAATTTTACAGTTTATATCTTCTACTGACATGTTCCACAAGGGATAATCCATTATTGTTACTGCAATTACAACCATTTATATAAATAATTTTATAAGAAAATCTTGATCTCGACTTCGTCCACTTAAAATTTTCACTTCTGCGCAACAACCACTAACCTCTTAGCCCTATGATCATAATCGATCCCCTCCAAACTGCCATATACTTTAACGTCAGAAAAACCACATTGTTTTAAAAGAGAATTAATCTCCACTGCAGAATACAGCCGAAGAATCAGTTTGTGTTCAATCCGCTGATCGTCTTTCAGGATAATCCAGCGGCTTTCGATCTTTTCCCAGTTGTTAATGAGTTTACGATCTTCTAAAATGATGTATTCATCAATTTTATTCCAATCACGTTCCCGAAATTTTCTAGCGAGAATTTCCTTTCCCTCTGCTTCAATCAAGAATTTTCCGCCCGACTTAAGAGAACGAAAGACATTATTCACAACTTTGCGATCATCCTCTAGGTCTTCAAAATACCCGAATGATGTAAATATATTCACCACAACATCAAAAGCATCCGCCCGACAAAAAGTTCTCATATCATCATGAACAAATTCAATTTTCAAGCCTTCTGACTTCGCCTGATTTTTGGCTTTATCGAGATAGGATTTTGTCCGATCTACTCCCGTAACTTTAAACCCGCGACGGGAAAGTTCTAAACTGTGCCTCCCAATTCCACAGCAGAGATCTAACATTTTTGCATCCTCTTTGATCTGAAGCAATTTGATAATATGGTCGACTTGTGATGCTGTATCAGCTAATCGTTTTTGATTGAACAAAATTGACTCAAAAGTTAACCAAAATTCGTCCTTATTATACCAGGACTGATTCTCAGTCATAACCACCCTTTCCTACCGTTCCATGTCTGTGGATTTACTAAAAAAGACCAGTCTTGTTTTCAAGATAAGCCTTAAATTCTTTAACTTTTCCGTTTTTTAACAAGGCTACAGCTTTAGGATCTGAATTCAATAAATCTGTAGTCGCTTTTATTTTATCATTAAGATGTTTTAAAAATAAGAATCCACAATTTTCACAAAGTGCCGTAATCGACACCTGATCCAATGCAAAAAGAGATTCATAATGGTGTTTATGACCGCATTTCGGACAAGATACGACTATCTCGTCACCAGTTCTTAATTTTTTTCGTTTCTTTTTTTTCATAATGAAGCTCTCCTAATACTTTCTTTATTCGTAATAGTTCACCTCCCTCATAAATTAAACCAACAATGAAGGTATTTCTCCACTATATCGATGATTCTGTTGATTTTTGTCAATATTTCAGATAACAATTTGAAAATAATATAAATAAATACAAAAAAGTACTTGACTTTTTTATGGTAATTTTGTATCTTAAGTTGTTAATAAATAAAATAATATAACTTCAATTATGGTGTTCTCATGTTTCGCAAAACAAGTCCCCACAATGTACAGCAATAGGCATCAATAGCCACTCGATCTGCCCCAGCAATCACTTTCTACGGCTTAATCAATTCCCCAGGACCGAAAGGGCCAATTAGCGGTAATAAATTCCGTGGCATCAACATCGGTTTTCCAGTCCTATTTGTGGAAGATTCGGTTGTTTTTGGGAGAATTCAAGGCTATTAGATTTTTCATTGTCCCTGTAAATCCGTTTCCAGGCATGGTTTTTTGTAATTTTTACATTAATAAATATATCGTAGTTATAAAATCCTTTCATTATTCTGGCTTTTGTAAGTACAAGTCTGTGTATTTTTTGCAAAGGATCTCAATCTCGTATGCTTGAAGCTGTCGGGGATGGACGTGAAACGTAAGACATTTAATGCTAAATGTTTTTTCGTCTCACGTTTCACGTTCACAGCTTGCTGCGCCAAGAATCTATTCTGGTAGTCAGTTGAAACTTTTCTTTGGTCCTACTCCGGTAATTTCTCCCATCGATCCTGTAATTTTTTCATTACCTGTGGCAGAGTTGTGTATTCCATCTCTTCCATCGGTAATCGATGCGGCTCAAATGGCCCATGTCGTCGCATCTGGTCAGCCAGGATGTTGCACATTCGTCGGGACTCATCGAATCCAGGATCGTCAAACATATCGCGGGGACCGATTAGACGACCATTTGCCAATTGAAAGCCCAGGGCAATCACACGTGGGGGACCATCAAATCGGCTGGGTGTTGCCTGATTTACTGATACGGGCATTAAAGGACCGTAATGAGATCCCCGCATAAAACCCTCAACAATATGAGGCATGGTGAAAGGTTCCAAAACTTCTCCTACAGCCGGGAAATCTCCTTGACACCGCACAATACCCACAGGGTCATCCTTACCGACATATTTGCCGGCTATGAGTGCCAGTCTCTGGGTAGACGTGACAGCAGCAATGTTGCCGTTTTTCGAGTACACTGCTTTAATCATATATCGTCCCATAGCACCGATGAATACGAGTAAGTCATAGAGTTCATCAGGTGCGTTAAAAAAAATACGTTTTTGTTCTTTGACGTCGTGTACCTCAAAATGAAAGCCAGCGTGCAAGCTCGGGGCAATGATAAGTCCGGCAGTGTTGAAAGGGTCAGCAAACATTTTATAGAGTGGCAAATTCCATGCTCCTGCTGAGGTCTTATCAGCCATAAAGATTATGACTGGCTCAGCCTCCCGCTCTTTTAATTCCATCTCAGCTACACCAGGGCCCATGCCTTTGACGTTACCAGAAAAAGCATCGGAAAGGAGGTCCTGCCCCGCACCATACAATTTGAGCTGTCGGGCTATTTCGGTGCAACTCTCAAAAATCTCCCATGTCAATTGATGGATATTATTGTTATCTACACCTTTATGATGAGTCATAATAAGCTCTAGATCGTCGCCACAAGCGGTGACGTGAAAATCTACAAGGATCTCCTCTTTTTGGGCGTCTCCCAGACGAGCCTTTGCCTCATCGAGCAGTTCTTCGTGCATTGCGGAATGCCCCACAAAGCCCCCTACGTCAGCCTTGATTACACTGAGTGTAATCTTATCTTCCATTGTACCCTCCTATGTGAATTTCTATTGTCCATGCTACCAATCACTAACTGATTTATCATAAGTATATATGCCTTCTCATGCAGTTTGCTAACCTCAAAAATATCCTGATTGTTTATGCTCTACCCCTTTACCTCCGCCTTAGCCTATTAAACCTCAACCACTTTAATTTTCACTTTCTTCAAATCCTTCTCTCCAAGCCCATGCTCGAATGCTTTATTGATCATGATAATATCTTTTGCCTCAAGTCCCCACAACGTGCAGCAATAAGCATCAATAGCCACCCGATCCGTTCCAACGACTACCTTCTGCGGTTTAATCAATTCACCAGGACCGAAAGGACCATTGGTAGTAATAAATTCAGTGGCATCGACAATGCAGAGATTAGGTTTGATGATCATATTCAAATCAGCGATACATTGATCGAGGTGGGTAATCGCATTAATATTCGTTTTCCAATCCTTTTGGTGAAAAGTACGGTTATATATGGGAGCGTTTAAGCCCATTAAATTTTTCAGTGTGCCCGTAAACTTATTCCCCGCATGATCTTTAGTAATGGGCATATTGATGAAAACATCATAATCATAAAACGCATTCATGATGCTCGCCTCTTTAAGTGCTTTTCCATTCGGAATCGAAACGACTTTAAATTGGGACTCATCTGTCTTATCGACCATCACCAGTTTTGTACCTTCCACTTGAATCACTTTCAATAAACCCGTATTTTCCCAATTTTGCTCGGATAACCAGCTTAGACAGCTAATTTCCTTTGCCCCTGCCTTTTTACACATCTGAATGACTGCCCGTAAAATCTCTGGTTTAGTATACGTTCCAGGATTATTTCTTTGGACATTGGGCAAAAGAGCAACTTTGGAATCTTTCGGGACAAACTTTTTCATTCCGCCCAATTGCTCAACAGCGTTAACGGTATTCTCAAAGTAATTTTCTCCCTTGACGATAGAAATATCAACTTTTCCTTTCCCGTAAACTAATTTTGTAAAAAAACTACTTCCAATCAGTGAACATGCGCTAAAAGCTGCGCTCTTTTTGATGAACGAACGACGAGTTAATCTTGTGGACATGACTTTTCTCCTTTTTAAAATCGATTAGTTTTATGCGAATTTATTTTTCTGAATCAAGACCAATTTGTGAATAGTGATTGGTGAATAGTGAGTGAATTATTGAGAGATTGGGGAACTGGGTAATATGGTAATTTGGTAGTTATGAAAATACCCATGAACACTTCAACTCATATACACATTGACTCGTTCCCCAATTTACCTAATTAACAAACTAACCACTCACCACTAACAATTCACCACTCCCAAAGCTATAGTCGACAAATATTCATCCCCCCACTAATTTCAGCAACCAATCCAGTGGAGTAATCAAAATAACCTTTCACCAATCCTACGACAGCTTTACCTACATCATCAGGATAACCCCAACGTTTTTGCGGGATCAGTCCTTCTGCGATCATCTTGTCATATTTATCCTTCACAGCAGCAGTCATATCAGTTTGGATGATACCTGGACGAAGTTCAAATACGTTAATTCCAAATTCTGTAAGCCGATCAGCATAAACACGGGCAGCCTGGCTGATCGCTGCTTTGGACAGGCAGTACTCAGCCCTCGATGGCGAAGAATAATAGGCCGAAATCGAAGAAATAAATATAATATATTGTGTGATCGAAGGGTCTTTTTTGTGCTGTTGAATCATCTGTTTAGCGACTTTTTGGGTCAGAAAAAATGGTCCTTTGGCATTAATAGTCATCACTCGATCATAACTATCGGACGTGGTTTCGAGCACATCCAATCGCTGTCTTGGCGCTACTCCTGCGTTATTCACTAATACGTCAATTCTACCAAATTGTTCGAGCGTTTTCTGGATGAGTTTTTCATGATCCTGCAAATCTGAAATATCACCATAAACAGGCAAAAAATTCATTCCAAATTCTGTAACCCGTTCTTTCACCTCAAAAAGCCCTTTCTCTGTATTTTCTGGTTGGTAGATAATATCCACCCCAACAATATTATAGGCATTTTTCGCCAATTCGAGTACAATCCCTCTGCCAATACCCTGTCCAGCACCTGTTACGATTGCTGTCTTTTTATTCATTCCTCTCTTTCTCCCATTCGAAATTTAAAATCAATCTTTATCCTTATTTGAACTTCTCACTTCAATTATAATACGCTCCAAGTCATCTTTGATTTCCTTCTCATTATAATCATGACATCGAAAACGAGCTAAAATCTCATCAAACCTTTGCTCTTGCTCTTGATCATCAATTCTTTGCAGATATGGC
>JABAOH010000908.1_pt1 | contig 15647 bp, 16 predicted proteins | sample 7062181 | NCBI WGS metagenome assembly JABAOH01 (sample SAMN14538630, study PRJNA623070) | marine sediment metagenome | biome: marine biome [ENVO:00000428]; feature: marine pelagic biome [ENVO:01000023]; material: deep marine sediment [ENVO:00002113]; isolation source: pool of 5 deep marine...
TTAAGTATCAGTTTTGTTGGTTATTTTGCTTTGCGAAAACTTTGGATAGGTTTTATTTTTGGCCATATAGCAGCTTTGAGTATCATGGGTTTTTATGGCTGCTTAGCAGGTGTGATAGCTAAGAAAAAAGGTTATGGTTACGGGAGAGCCTTTTTAATAGGATTTTTTGTTCCCATAATTTTGGGAGCTATTTCAGCTTTTTTGTTTGTGCCTGAGAGTGAAAGAGGTTTACCGTTGACCTGCGGAGGATGGGTCGCCTTAGCTGCTGGTATCGTTGTTGTGATATCTTATTTGTTCGTCAAAAAAAGGGTATGAGTAAACTGAGTGAATCCGAAAAAGCTTAATACTGTTAGGCCTTTAAATCATCTAATAATAATAAATTAAGGAAGTATCGTTATGTATAATGAAGAAGAAGTGGTCTTTACTAACGGTGACATCAAGCTTGCTGGTACCTTAACTCTTCCTGAAAGTAAAGGCAGACATCCCGCCATTGTAATGATAACTGGAAGTGGTCCTCTTAATCGAGATGAAGAGTATTTAGGATTTAAACCCTTTAAAGTAATAGCAAATCACTTTACTCAACAAGGAATTGCTACTTTGCGTTATGACTCAAGAGGAGTGGGTGGCTCAACAGGCAATGTGTATCTTTCTACATTTCCTGACTTTGCAAATGATGTGATGGCTGCAATAAATTACTTAAAAAATCGTCAAGAAATAAACTCAAATCAAATAGGTTTGTGCGGACACAGTGAAGGGGGATTTATTGCTACATTATGTGCATCCAATTCAGACGAAGTGGCATTTATAATCGTAATTTCAGGGGGTGGTCATTCAGGAGAGAAGATCTTTCTTGCACAGAATGAATTAATTATGAAAGCTGATGGGGAATCGGAAGATAAAATAAATGACATACTGATATCTCAAAAAAAGCTGCTTTCGCTAATACTTGAAGGAGCCAGCGATAAAGAAATAGAATCAATTATCCTTGATATAACAAAAAAATCAATGAATAAAACAAGAATAGATGACAATGCGGGCAAGGAAGATTTAGATGATATTATTAAAAATCAAGTTGCCTGTCAATTGACAGCATTTAATAGTCCCTGGTTCAAATATTTCCTTAACTATGATCCAAAACCGATATTAGAAAGAGTAAAATGTCCTGTATTAATGCTATTTGGTGAATTAGATTTGCAGGTCCCTGTTGAACTAAACAAAGACACAATGGTAGATGCATTAAAAAAAGGTGGCAATAAAAATTATACAGTAAAAATATTCCCCAAAGCAAATCATTTATACCAGCAGGCGAAAACTGGTAGTCCTGCAGAGTATAGTAATTTAGATAAAAGGTTTGTCCCTGGATTTTTGGATTTTATGTCAAATTGGTTACTCAAGTATGTAGACATCGTTACTTAATTATCTTGTTCCTTATGGACTTAGTTTGTTTTATAATTAATGTTACAAAACAACCTGTAATCGGTATACAAAGCTTATTACTTTTTGTTTTTGTGAAGCGTTTAGTTTTTGTGAGCGAATATCTTTTTTGTTTATTTTGAATAAGAGTGTGTACTATGAAAAACAAAAATGTACTATCGAAAATTGTGACATCTTCGATTTTATGGCAAAACACGTGGGACTGACCGTGATTCATCCTGGAGGATTCAATGCAACCCGAATGTTAGCAGAATCATGCCATTTAGATGAAACCAAGAAAGTGATCGACATCGCATGCGGCAAGGGAACGAGCGCCATTTTCTTTGCTCAAAAATGCGCTTGCAAAGTGATCGGGATCGATATTTCAGAAGAATTGCCCAGGCAAAGGTGTTTGCAACTCGAAACGGACTGCAGGATAAAGTGGAGTTTCGAGTTGGTGACGCGCTGGATTTGCCATTTCCCAGGCAATGCTGGTGCTGGTAAAGGATAAACAAAAGTCGATTCAACAAGCGCTGCGAGTGACCAAACCAGGCGGCTATCTTGGCTGGCTCGAATTGAGCTGGAAGAAATATCCAACAGATGAGTTCATGGATGCTGTCTCCAATATACTTTGCGCCTATTGCATGAAAAACGTCCACACCTTTCATGGCTGGCAACAGCTCTTTAACGAAGTTGGAATTGATCAGTTGAAAACACAGTCTTTTTCACTGAATAATACGGGAATGTATGGTATGTTGAGTGATGAAGGATTTTTAAATACCAGTAAGGTGATGTTGAAATACCTGACCAACGCCCGAATTCGCAAGCGGATGAACACAATGAACAGGTTCGTTAAAAAGCACGGCGAGTATTTTGGATATGGGATTTATACTGGAAGGAAATAATGTGATAAAGCAATAGTTGGTTAAAATATCATACTGATTCCATCGCTGCGAGCGATGGAATCAGTAAAGCAATTTACTTTTTAGCAAAAATTTAAACTTAACCAGGAACAAAAAGGGACCATAAAATGACGAATCAACAATCAAAAATTAGCACGGCATTTCAGGCATTTATGAAACAAGTGCCACAACATGCACAAGCCTGGAGCATCATGATTCAAGGTTTGGCAAGTGCGAGTGCAATGGACAAAAAAACTAAGACATTGGCATATTTAGCGGTACTGGCTGTTTTGCAGCGTGAGAGTGGAATTCCTTTTCACGTCGAGCAGGCAAAGAAAGTAGGTGCATCACGAGAGGAGGTCATCAGTGCGATATTAATTGGATTACCTGCTGCTGGTCACGTTGTTACACAAGCCCTGTCAACGGCAATTGAGACCTACGATGCTGAATAGGGTAATTATAAATGAGGCAGGAAAATGAAATTTGCAGGAAAAACTTTCCGGGAATATTTTATTGTTTCAAGGAAATTTTTAATCATTCTATTTATACTAATGATGACCATTGTCATCTTTAGATTGTCTAATATTAATATTCCGATCATAGAAAATCTTCTCACATTATCAGGCGTAATTGTTATTGGATGGGCTGGATGGACATCCGCAAGAAATTATAAATTTAATTTAAAACAAATAGGAACTGTCGGCTTTATACTTTCTTTTGCAGCTCATTGTGCTTTACCATTTTTTCACAATATCTGGGAAGTTTTATATCTTATTGTTGTTAATTCTATAATCTATGCTGTCATTGCAATAATAGCTGGTTGGTTTGCCAGTAAATTTAAAAGTCAGACATGACATTGATTCAATAGAATTATTAACTCTCAAATTCTTGGAAAACTTGAAATGAAAATTACACCCAACTAATTAAAGCAATTTGGTGGTGAACACGAAGCAGATTTAGTGGGCATCGCCCCAGTCGAACGATTTAGTGCTGCGCCACATGGGCATCAGCCTGGAGATATTCTGGATGGCGCAAAATCAGTAATCGTTTGTGTTAAACAACTTCCCACTGGCGCCCTGTATGGTCCTGCCACGGTTTACCATCGAGCGATGATGATTCTCCATTTCGAACTTGACCGATTGGCAGGTAAGATAGCCCTGGTTCTGGAAAAAGCAGGAGGACGGGCGATTCCAGTGCCGTCTGATGAGCCATATCGTTACTGGGAAGCGGACAGGCTTTATGGTCGAGGCGATTTATCGCATAAACACGCTGCGCAGGCAGCAGGATTAGGAAAGCTGGGTAAAAACTCATTACTCATCACTCCGCTGTTTGGCAACCTGGTGCACCTGGTTTCCGTAGTAACCGATATTGAACTGCTCCCCGATCCTGTGCTTGATTGGGAACCCTGTCCTAAAAAGTGCACGCTTTGCCAGAAAGCCTGTCCAGCAGGTGCAATCGGAGAAGAACAACACGTAGATCAGTTGCTCTGTCGAAAAAATATGCTTTTGAAGTTGCCAAAAGGAAAAATTATTGAAAGTTGTGGTGCCTGCCGACAGGTATGTCCAGCAGGTAAAAATCAAAAAAGTGGAAAACGCTATGCAAAACTATCTAAATCAAAAAATTGATATCAACGATCCTGTCCTAATTTCCGTCATCGATGAACTGCCGCTCTGGTCAGCGCCATTTGGCTTGAAGCTGCTTGATATCGTCAAATTAAAACCAGGCATGAATGTTCTGGACATTGGATGCGGATTGGGATTTCCACTCATCGAATTAGCAGCGCGATTGGGAAATTCATGCAGACTCTATGGCATTGATCCCTGGCAGCGGGCATTGGAACGAGTGCGATTAAAGATGAAAGTCTATGACATTAAAAATGTTGAAGCCGTTCATGGTTACGCAGAAAACATGCCCTTTGAAAACGACTTTTTTGATTTGATTGTATCAAACAATGGCATTAATAATGTCAATGACATGAACCAGACGCTTAAGGAATGCTATCGAGTTTGTAAGTTAGGTGCTCAAATGACCATCACCTTAAATTTGGAAAAAACCATGATCGAGTTTTACGATGTTTTTCAGGAGACGTTAGCGGAAAACAATTTGCACGATGAAATAAAAAAGATGAAGGAACATATCTATTCAAAAAGAAAACCACTTGTTGAAATAAAGAGCCTGCTTGAAGATATAGGTTTTTCCATAAAGAATATATTTCATGATTCATTTCGATTGCGGTTTGTTGATGGAACGACGATGCTAAATCATTATCTCATCAGGTATTGGTTTATGGATGGCTGTAAAAAAGTTTAAAATCACGATAAATTAACAACCCTTTTTGAAAAGATCGAATTAAAACTTAATCAAGTAGCTGAATTGAAGGGAGAAATTATGTTGACAAATCCGTATGTAACCATTGATTGTAGGCAAAAATAAAGGAAATTTTGTACGTAAATGTTACAACTAAAAAGTGTTAATTCTGAAATTAAGGGAACCACATGAAATCACTCTATTTAAAAACTCTTCAAGAATGGAGAAGCTGGTTACAATCCAACTATGATAAAGAAACAGAGGTCTGGTTAATCTTCTTCAAGAAGGATTCTGGAGAACCTTCCCTGGATTACGAATCCGCTGTCGAAGAAGCCTTATGTTTCGGATGGGTTGATAGTATCATTAAAAAAATTGATGAATCGAAATTCGCCAGAAAATTTACGCCCAGAAAGGACAGCAGCAAATGGTCAGCAATAAATAAGAAAAGGATTGAGAAATTGATGACAAGTGGCAGAATGACTCCTGCTGGACTGTCCAAGATAAAAGCGGCTCAACAAAGGGGTAAATGGAATCAAAACGACAGACCCGCCATAAATTTTGCCCTTTCAGAAGATTTTATAAAAGCACTGAATCAGAATAGGAAAGCAAAAGAATTCTTTGAAAACTTAGCACCGACCTATCAAAAACAATTCATTGGTTGGATAAATATTGCTAAACGTCAGGAGACGAAAGAAAAAAGAATCAGGGCGTCCATTCTACTTTTGGAAAAGGGAGAAAAGCTCGGTTTACGATAAATCAATCATGTAGTTAAAATGGAAAACAATAAAAAGAAGGTAATTGTTTAACCAGGTAAAGTTAGAGTTCATCTCAAACATTTTTCCAATGAACAGGTTTATTTTGAGCCAGGAACAGAGCAATGTGCGGATAAAATTGCCTTGTTCTTACCTGGTGCGATTAAAAGGATTGAACAAATACATGGACTGGCTTTTGAAGAAACTTTCATTTGCAAAATCCTTCTTAAAACGATTTGGAAAGGATATGACCAAATTACGGGAACAATTTATTGAGCAGTTGTAAATGAATTTAAAAATTCAGGTGATCCAAGCAGCAAAAAACAATGCACCATCGAAAACTGTGACATCTTCGATTTTATGGCTAAACACGTGGGGCTGACTGTGATTCATCCTGGGGGATTTAATGCCACCCGAATGTTAGCAGAGTCATGCCACTTAGATGAAACCAAGAAAGTGATCGACATCGCTTGCGGTAAGGGAACCAGCGCCATTTTCTTTGCGCAAAAGTACGGTTGCGGAGTGATCGGGATCGATATTTCCGAAGAGTTGATCGCCCAGGCAAAGGTACTGGCACGTCGAAAGGGCAGCAGAATAAACTGGAATTTCGAATCGGTGATGCGCTGGATTTGCCATTTCCAGGCAATACCTTTGATGTCGCTATTTCCCAGGTAATGCTGGTGTTGGTAAAAGATAAACACAAGTCGATACAACAAGCGTTGCGAGTGACAAAACCAGGCGGCTATCTTGGTTGGCTCGAATTGAGTTGGAAAAAACAGCCGACAGATGAGTTTATGGATGCCGTCTCCAATATAGTTTGTGCCTATTGTATGAGAAACGTCCACACTTTTCAGGTCTGGGGACAACTCTTTAAAGGGGCGGGAGTTGATCAGCTAAAAACACAATCTTTTTCGTTGGAAAATACAGGGATGTCTGGTATGTTGAGTGATGAAGGTTTTTTAAATTCCAGTAAGGTGATGTTGAAATACCTGACCAATGCCCGAATTCGCAAGCGGATGAACACGATGAACAGGTTCTTTAAAGAGCACGGCGAGTATTTTTGGTATGGTATTTATACAGGCATAAAATCGCCTGATTCAAAGTTGTAAAAAATAGCCACAACGAATTATAGACAAAATTTTGTCGATGTCGTCGCTAAACGCCTGAAAAAATTCTCCATTTTAATCCTTTCAATTCTTTAGAGTCAGCTTTCCTCTAAAATGAGCATTTTTCTCAACTAAAAATATAAAATTACTTTGAAAATATTTAAAAATTTTGTATATTTCTTTTCGGAATAGAAAACTTGAACATTTAACCATTGGACTATGAGAGATAAAATTCTAATCTTTAGCGCTGCTGGATTAATCATCTTTTTTCTTGGTTTTATTGCCCATATTCAATATTTCCAGACAAAAGAGAATGTTATAAAGCTATATAGTGAGAAACAAACGACGTTAGCATTGCAAGCAGCAATCAGTTTGGAATCTTACATTAAAGAAAGAATTAAAGCAATGGAGCTTCTGGCAGAAATGCCTGCCTCAATCAATTCTAATCAACAATTGTACCTAAGTGAATTTAAACAGACTTATGACGTCGTACAGGGTTTTCAACATATATTTTATGTTGATCAAGAAGGGATTGCCATCTTTGGTTATCCTGAAGGATACCCATGTCCAACAGATCAACCCGAAGAAATCCAGATCAGATTCAAAAAAACATTTAATCAAGCAGTTCGCCTGAAAAAAACACTTGCTTTTGAAAGAAATATTTTAATTAATGGAAAAGTTACAGTTTGTTTAATCACACCAGTTTATTCTGATGACAATAAAATTATGGGAGCAATAATTGGTTCGTTAGATGTCAGAAAAGCTTTATATGATGCCCTTCAGCCAATCATGGTCGGCAGTGGGGATAATGCCTGGGTGATTAATGAACCTGGCTATTTGATCTATCACCCTGCACATGAGGAAATGCTAATCCAGAATTTATTTAACGCTCGAAATGAATGTTTCGATTGTCATATCGAATTCAAAATGGAAAAAGAAATGTTATCCAGGTCTAGGGGGGTTGGAATCAAAGATAATTTGAAATTACCAAAGCAATTAGTAGGCTATGCTCAAGTCCAATTGAAAAATACAAAATGGATAGTTGCTATTAGTACTCCGTTTGATACGATAACAACTTCATTAAGAAGTGAGTTTAGGAATTTTCTATTTCTGATCATCGCTATCATCGTCACCATTGTTTTCGGCGCTTTTTTAGTGAATCGAATCAACACTAAACACATTACTACTAAAAAGGAATTGGAAAATTTAAAAATCCAGACAGCGCTTATTCAGGAAAAGAGAGAGGCAGAGTCCCGTTATCGTATTCTTGTTGAACAATCGCCTGATCCAATTTTTCTGAGTACAGAAAACAACTTTATCATGGTGAGCCAGAGTTTCGAAAATTTATTTGGCTATAATTGGGATGAAATCAGTCAGGCTGATTTCACATTCCTTGAATTAATCGATTATAATGATAAAGAAAAATTTAAGAAAGAAATTGAGCTTATTATTCAAGGGAAAAAACAGATTTCCTCCATTCCGCTGAAAATGAGAAGTAAATCAAGTGAAACTTTAGAAGTGGAAGTCTCACTGAGCCGATTTCCATTAAGAGAAAAAATTGGTTTTCAAGGAGTTGTCCACGATGTGACGAAGGTTAAAGAACTGGAAAGAGAACGTGAACAGCGGAAACATTTAGCCATGCTCGGAGAAATGGCTGCCCGTATTGCCCATGAGATTAAAAATCCGTTAGCCAGCATTCAAACAGGCATCCAGCTTTTAGAAAGTCAAATTAAGAATGATGACAAACAAAAAAGCTATTATGAACGACTGCGAGGAGAAATTCAGCGTGTCGATGCCATATTGAAAGGTTTGCTTTTTTATGCACGAGATGATCAATTAAATGCGAAAATCACCCCGATAGAACCGCTTATTAAACGCTTTGAGGAATTGCTCAAACCAACCATTGAAAAACAGGATCTTAAACTGGAGATTCATCTTGAGGATAACCTTCCCCAGGTTTTTATTGATGAACAAAAAATGGAACAGGTTCTTTGGAATATTTGTTTAAATTCGATTCAAGCTAGTGAATCAGGAAAAAAGATATTTATAACCGTAATAAGTAATGGAGAAGGTGTTCAACTTCAGATTCGAGATGAAGGTGGCGGTATTCCAGAAGAAAATTTAGACAAAATTTTTCAGCCATTTTTTAGCACCCGCTCTCATGGCACTGGTCTTGGATTAGCCATCAGCAAAAAAATCATCGATTTGCATCATGGTCAATTATTTATTGAAAGTAAGTTAAAGCAGGGAACAACAGTAACAATTTATCTTCCAGAGGAAAATTCGGATAAATGAATCAATATATATTAATTGTTGATGATACAGAAAGTTTAGCATTTTTTCTGAAAAATGCATTGAGAGGTGATGTTATCATGACCATTGCGATTACTTTTATTTACAAATGTATTTGTTTCCTGTGCTATAAGGATCATAAAAAAATAATGTCATAAAAAGCAAACAAAACTAAGCTTGTTTTATGATTTTATTGGTCTTATGATTCTAGTCCTTATATAATATTACTATGACCGCCAAATTCGGTTATAAAATTCATAACATATAATAATTACAACAAGATAACAATTATGAAATTTGCAATTTTGCCATTAATTTTTAACACTAATCAAAGAAATTTCAAAAAAGGGTTGCATTTTTGATATAATATTGGCATACTATAGACATCATATTAAACCAAATTCAGTTGGGAGTCTATAATATACCATATATTAAAAATAAAAGTTTATGATCCGTTAAGAGTTCTATCCCTTAAAAATCGAATTAAAAAATTAAAGATTCAATTCCAGAATACTTACTTTTCAGCAAAAGAGGACATTGCTCGACAACAAATCGATAACAGAAATGTTAACATTGAAAAGGCATTAATAAAGAAACAATATTCGCTACCTGATGCTGAAATTATTATTTCCATTTTGGTGGAAATCATTTTGGATCGAACAGCAACTTCCCAACAAATTTGCAACCGAATAAAAACAAAGGGAATAATGATTAATCCCGTTCATATTGAAGCTGTTATAGAACATTATCAACTAAAAAAAACTTTCAAATAAAAGCGCTTCAAGCTCTGACAGTTAAATTAGAAGAAGTTCGTAATGCCAATACGTTATCGTCAGTTCTTTCTCAAATCCCTATTATTTATTTTTATAATGAAGCGGTTGAATGTCCTTATTGTCGGGTTCGATTACTTATTCAAAAGATGAAAACAAGAACAATCTACACCGTAGGTTATGGCAAGATCATCATAAAAGAGTATGTCCATGATTGTCCTTGTTGTGAACAAGTGTTTGCTGCCGATGAGGTGGCGAAATTAGTGAAAAAAGGCTGTAACTATAGCTATGATTGTTTAGTAGAAGCAGGAAAATTACGCTATTTAGAAAAACGCCAGATAGAGGAAATTAGACATATTTTTCACCAGAATTATCATATTCCAATATCCACCACCCAGGTAAGACGACTATGTTATCAGTTTTTATTGTAGCTGGGCAAGTTTCATTATCTAAACGTTACCAGAACAAACCAGAGCATGGCTAAAAGAGGTGGCTACATATTGCATATTGATTCTACCTGTGAAGGGCGAAAACCACATCTTTTAACTTGTTTAGACGCTTTGAGTGGTTATGTATTATATTCCCAGAAGATTGGTGGAGAAAATGAAGCAGAATTAACAGTAGCATTCCAACGAGTAAAAGCGCTTTTTGGTATTCCTTTTTGTATTGTTCCCGATATGGGGATTGGAATAAACAACGCCACAGCTATCGTTTTTCCTGGGATTCCTCAAGTAATTTGTCATTTTCATTTGCTTCGAGACATCGGTAAAGATTTATTCGAGGCTGAACACCGAAAACTTCAACAAGAATTATCCAGAAAAAAAATCTATGCCAGACTTCGTTATCAGCTTAAAGTACAAGAGGAATCGATTGGTAATAAAAAAAAGGCACAGGAGTTATTTTTAGGACTAAAAAATCAAAATGAATTATCCCCCCTTCAGCTAATGCAAGGGATATTATATGGTTATTTGTTAGCTTTAAAGTCCCACGAAAATACCGGCGATGGTTACGGATTCCCTTTTGATCGTCCCAAAGTTCACTATTATTATAAAATAATTGAGGTCTATAAGCAAATTGAACAACTTGAATTAAAAAAATTCTCCTGGGAAGATCAAGAAAAAGGTCGCTTGTATCAGATAAAAGATGTTTTGAGAAAGGTCGTTAATGACAAATCCTTAAGGAGAATTGTAAAGACATTAGAAAAAAAGATGACCCTGTTTGATGAGTTAAGACAAATTATGAGAATCGCCTTACCCGATGAAAAGAATGGATTAAATGATTCTGGTAAAATTGAAAATCCGTCGCAATTGGACGAAATGGAAAAAAAATTAAGAACATATGTTCAGAAATTAAAAAGCGTTGCCAACAAAAACCCATTAGAATCGAAACCAGTAACAGGAGTAATAGAGCAGCTAGAAAAATATTGGGATAAAATATTTGCTAAACCAATAACAATAAACAAAGGAAATATTGAAAAAATTATCATTCCCCAACGGACGAATAATTTATCAGAGCAATTTTATAGAAGATTAAAACAACTATTTAGGAGACTACACGGCAGACATCATGTCGGAAAAGATCTACTCTTTTTGCCAGAAGAAATTGCATTAATTGAAAATTTAAAGAATAAAGATTATATAAATGATTTATTGAGATCTTTGGATAGATTAGCAGAAGAATTTGCACAATTAGATGTTGATTCAGCAGAAGTGCCTTTTGAGAAAGAAAAAATTGACCTATTTGTTCCTCAGAAAATAATAAATGCATTGAAGACGTTTAAACCGATGGAATATGTTGCTTATTTTATTAAAAATTATGCAAACTTACATGCAACGGGCTAAAATCCAACCGAATTTGGCGGTCATAGATTTTTAATTTAAATCAAGTAAATTTTCTACAATTCAAAAATAGAATTATTCAATACATATCAATATGCTTGAGATTCTTATTTCATCTTATATCAATTTTTTCATTTCTATTTTCAGAAACATTAATTTCTCTAACCGAATAATAAATATATCTGATAATAAACTTTGCCTATATTTGGCGACACTCCTTTTTACTCATATTTGCTCTTGATTATAAATAATAAATGTCGAGGGCAACCACAATTCCCCACTAAAATGGCTTCAGGGCAATTAATATTCCCCACTTTTTGCTCATCAGGGCAATTATATTCCCCACCTGCAACGGTAAAATAACAGTTGTTTTAAATTGTTGTTGTTAATTATCTTTTCTCCAGATACTTTGTTTAATTCACCAAACATGGAGAAAAGCTATGGGATATAAAGAGATCACGGTTATGGACATTTACGAAATTATTCGTCGTAGGCATGACCAACAAAAAATTGCGCACATCGCTAAAGCGCTGGGCTATGACCGAAAAACCGTTCGGCAATATATCAAGCTGGCCCAACAAAAGGGACTGTCACGGCAGCAACCCTTGCCAGACAAAGATCAACTGAGTCAACTGCTCAACCAGGCTATCGGACAATCGAAACGTCCTCAAAACGCCCAACAGCTGTTAGAGCGCTTCTTACCAGAGATTACTGATCTGGTCAATGATAAATTAAATTCAGTCAAGCCCAAGATCGCCTTTGAAGTCATCTGTGAAAAATATGACCTGTCGGGCAAGGTCAGTTACAGTTCGTTTAAAAACTTTGTCCGCCACAACCAGATCGCCATCTCACCTGAAAAAGCCACCTGTCGCATCGAAGTGCCGCCTGCCAGCGAAGTACAGATTGATTACGGCAAAGCTGGCTATCTATTCGATCCATGGGTTGGTAAAAATAAATCCGTTTATGCCTTTATCGCCACGTTGTCGTTCAGTCGTCACAAGTATGTGGAGTTTACCTTCAAACAGAACCAGAAAAGCTTTGTGGCTTTTCACATCAACATGTTTGACTACTTGGAAGGCGTGCGCCCCCACCGCATGGTGCTGGACAATCTCAGCAACGGCGTGATTAAACCAGACCTGTATGATCCCAGTTTTAACCGAACCTATCAGGAACTGGCTGAACACTACGGCTGCTTTATCGATCCCTGTCGCGTCAGGCATCCCAAAGACAAGGGCAAAGTGGAACGGGATGTGCAAACGGTTCGCCAACAGTTCCGAAAACTACTGGCGATTCATCCCAGCCTCACCATGGCTCAAGCCAAACAACTGATCCAAAACTGGCGTATCCATGACTATGGACAACGAGCCCACGACACCACCCATTTGAAGCCCTATCCCACCTTTAGCGATAAAGAACAACCGCAACTGAAACCGCTGATACCACAGCCGTTCGCCATGGCCCAGTGGAAACAAGCCAAAGTCGATCCCGACCATTACATCCAATTTAACAACAAAGCTTACTCGGTGCCCCATCGGTTCGTCGGCAAAACCGTGTGGATTAGAGGCACGCCTAAAATTGATATTTTTTAATAACCGTGTCCATAACTTCATGTCAATACCAGAAGGGATATGAGCAGGATTATCGTTTCCAATTATTTTATTAATTTGATCTTTATCTTCAATGCCATGGTTCTCTTTCAGCGCCAGGCCAAAAATGGTGGCGAAATACATTAGGACTATAAAATTTTAATTCTTTATAAGTAAGGTTTCGTTTAAACACTGGCTGTTTTCCTTGAGGTCCAAAAACTTCATTTATTGCTTTCACTCCGGCTTCGACCAATGACAAATCCCGTCCCAGACAGAGGATTTCATTGACCACCGTTTTGAATTCAGAGTTGCGTAAAAGTTCATTTATGAAATACTATAGAAGATGAAGTTTCCCACAAAATAAGAGCACTTAAAAGCCATGGAAACTTCCACGCCTAGTACAACCTTTATTCCTAATTTTTCTCCAGCCTTAATTGCTTCATCCAAACCTTCAATCGTATCATTATCTGTCACTCCAAAGGCTTTCAATCCCCGTTCTTTTGCCTTTTCTACCAGTTCTCTCGGAGAGAATTCTCCATCTGAGGTAGTGCTGTGGTTGTGGAGGTCTGCGATGATGGTTCGTTTCATCGGTATGAAACTCCTTCCCTGTAATCGTTTTCAACTAGTTTGCTCAAAAAACAACTCAAACTTCCGTTTGTTAAAAATAAAATTTTCGCAAGGGTTTGATTGTGAAAAACGCTTCGTGGAGACAGGATGTCTGCGTTACAGTTTGGATAATGTACGAAAATAGATTGAGATTGGCTAGTTAAAAAAATGAAAAATGGATGGTTAATTGAATATAGCTTAGTGGAAATTACAAAGATAGTTCCGATTCTTTTGGTTCCCTTATTTTTATTTCCTTCTCCAATACGCCAATAAAATAATCAATTTCATTTGAGACTTTTTTTGCCTTTCTCAAAAATTCAAATTGGAATAACATATTTTTTAAAATTTCTAATCCTGCATTTTTAGAGAGCGCTATTTTAAGGGAATCTTTAGCCACATCTATTTTATTCAATCCAATTTCAGCGCCAACTTTATTGTAATATGCCCAGAAATTATCAGGTTCAACATTCATTTCGTTATTTGTGTACTCTATTGTTTTCTGATAATATTCATTTGCCATTTCATTATCACCTTCATCAAGAAAAATATTTGCAAGAGGAAATGAGGAGCCAGAATTTGCTTTTTCTCTTATTGATTTCATAAAACATGTCTTGGCTTCTTTATTATTTGAGGCTCTCATGTGAGTATGTCCTAAACCACATAAACCATAAAATCCAAAGGCGAACTTAAGGCCCTTTTTATATATATCAATAGCTTCTGTATATTTCTTTTGATTCATATAGTTCCATCCAAGTCCAAAATAAGCATCACCCCCGCTTGGATTAATTTTAATTGCATGTTCAAATTCATCTTTCGCATCATCATACCTTCTCATTGCGCTATAAACCTTACCTAGTTTCAGATATGTCTCATAATCATCACTTTTTAATTCCTTGATTTTATTAAATAAAAATTCCGCTCTCTCATAATTACCATTTAAATATTTAGTCCACCCTTCGTTTGACCAATAGATAATATTCACTATATTTTTACTTGTATTTTGAATCTCATTTATTTCTTTTTGAATAAATTTCAATGATTTATTCATTCTTCTTCTAATTTTATGAAACGATCTAACTTCTCTGAATCCAAAATAGCCAAAGATAAAACCAATTAAAACAAATAATATTCCTAAGCTAGCTAAAATCAATCCACTCCATTCAACTATTTTACTTGCATATTCAAGGGTATCCATTGCTCTTTCTTTATCTGCTTGAAATAATTGTCGGTTTATTTCTAATTCAATTCTAATAGAGTCAAGCTGTTCTGTTAAGATTTTATTTTCTCTGTTTAACTTCTCTATTTCATTATTTAGGTCATTTACACTTACCTGATTTTTTGAGGATTGAGCAAAAGAATTGAAAGATAGAAGTAATGAGAAGAAAATAATCATTAAAGATTTCATAAGGTTTTCCTATATTTGCTTGATACTTTTTTGTGGAAATCGTAAAAAGTAAAATTTACAGAAGTTTTATTTAAAATAATTAATAACCTATAAAATGTCAAGAAATTTTTTAAGCCTTTTGTTAAAGTAGGAAAGAATCCAAAATTCATATTGCTATTTAACACGTTTTCATCTATATTTTAGAACAAATTCATTTTGAGAATTGGACTCTTCTTCATTTCAAAGTTATCTTTGACACATCAACATCATTTTGTATTATAAATAATTCGTAAACTTAATGTGTTTTTTATTGTAGTTGTCGGTTATTCATGGAAGATTGGAATAAATAGTAGAAGCGAAGGAGATTTTTGATGTGATTTTAAAACAAGATGTGTGGTAAATTTACATCAATTTAATTTTTATAGTTTAACCATATTCAAAACTCTAAATGGAATTCTACTTCTTTATGATTATAAAAATATGAGAATTAGACTCAAATAAGATTATGGAATTTTGATGAATGGTACAATCATTAATTTTTTTAGATACTGATCATTTTTATTTAATTTTTCTTTTATCATACTGATATCTTTTGAACAATCATAAATCCTGTCATCTAATTTTTCCATCCTATGTTCAAGAAATTTCAATTGTTCAATTAATTGGTCTACTTTAATGATAGATTTAAACT
>JABAOH010003502.1_pt2 | contig 15643 bp, 19 predicted proteins | sample 7062181 | NCBI WGS metagenome assembly JABAOH01 (sample SAMN14538630, study PRJNA623070) | marine sediment metagenome | biome: marine biome [ENVO:00000428]; feature: marine pelagic biome [ENVO:01000023]; material: deep marine sediment [ENVO:00002113]; isolation source: pool of 5 deep marine...
CGACAATATGGTTGACGAAATTTTTGCATCTGCTAACATGGGCGTGGAAAGGGTGTGGGCTTCTCATTAAGAAGAAAAAACGTGCGGGTAGGAAGAATGGAGGAGAGGTAACGGATGAACTGGATAAGAGGTCTTATCATTTTTCTCGTCATTTTTCTGACGGGTTTCATCATTTATACGCTGTATCATCATTTAGGCCCCTACAAGAGGCTTTCCGTTCAGAATCAGGAGCTCAGAGAAGAGGTCGCCAGTCTAAGGAAAACATTGGAAGAACTCGATGTGACTAGATCTGAATTGGTCCAAAAGAATAAACATCTAGAGGATCTTCAAACCAAACTTGAGGTCCTCATGACAACCGTTACAGAAATGGAAGTAGAGAAACAGATCGTTGTGCGGGAGGCGGAACGACTGCGGGAAGAATTGAAAGAATCTGAAGGTCAAATCGGCGAGCTGTTACTCGAGTTTGAGAGCTTGAGAGGAGAGTATACCCAGAAGGCTGAGAGCCTCGAGGATCAGATTGCTCTGAGGGATGGGCAGATCCAAGATCTCGAGATCGAGGCCGACCAGCTCCATCAGACCATTGCCACCTTGAAAGGCAACGTTAAGGTTCTTGGGGGAGAAACACGTGACCTTAAGAGACAGCTAGAGGAGTCCAGAAGCCGAATCCAGGAAATGACTCAAGAGGTGGCGGCGAAAGAGGAGGAGCTCGCGGGCTTGACACGGACCTATCAGGCCACGATTGAACAGCTTCAAAAAGAGCGCCAGGAAGGAACAGCGCTCATCGGGGTTCTCCAGGGGGAGATCGAAAGCCTAAGGGAGGAGTATGGCCAAAAGGTCGGGAGCCTCGAAGAAGAGGTAAAACAGAAGGACCGTCAGATCCAGGATCTAGAGGCCCAAGCCGAACAACTCCGCCATACCGTTACCGCTTTAAAAGAGAACAGGAATACATTCAGCAAGGAGACAGCTGAACTCAAGAGACAACTCCAGCAGTCCCGGAGCAGACTCGAAGAACTGTCTCAGGGGATGACAGCCAGGGAGAGCAAGCTTGAGGAAATGGAGAAGACGCATCAGGACCTGGTTAAGAGGCTTAGAGAACAAGTCGATCAGCAATCAGTCCAGATCAGCGCCTTGGAAGAGAGACTGAACATTCGTTTCCTCGATAAGGTCCTCTTCAGCCCGGGAAATGCAGTCATTACATCTCGTGGTCGGGAAATCCTCACCCATGTGGCTGAAGAGCTGAAAAAGCTCTCAGACACGAGGATCCATGTGGAGGGTCACTCGGACAATCTGCCTCTCTCGAATGAGGCCAGAGCTGTCTACATTGATAATCTGGGTCTCTCGACGGCACGGGCATCTGCTGTTGCTCGGACCCTCCGTACGATGGGCGTGGACGCGGAAGTTCTCTCGGCAGCTGGATATTCCATGTACAGACCCATAGCTAGCAACGACACGCCAGAGGGACGGGAACAAAACCGCCGCGTTGAAATTATCCTGGCTCCCCTTCGCTAACTCTGAGGATCCATTGCCAACCCTGCCGACCGTTTTTCAAGAAATCGGTTGACCGAATTCTGCCCTCACAGGAGATTTCTGATGACATTTCTTCGTGATCCCTTTTTCTGGGCATTGATCAGCATGTTTGGACTGGTTGGCGCCTCAGCGGGCGTCGGTGGCAAGAAGCTGGGTAAACACGCGGTCTTGGGTTTCATCATCGTGCTCCTCTTTGATTTGGGGCGGGTGATCCTCGTTCTGCCTTTTTGTCATCAGCCGCGCTTCGAGGCCGGCGGCTGGCATTGGATTGTTGGGGCCGTCATATTTGCCACTGGATTGATATTTTGCACTCCCGCATTAATCATCAAACCCATCACCGCGCCAGATGCGGAGATGGAGCTCAAGACCTCGGGATTCTATGGCTTTGTCCGGAATCCGATCTACCTCGGTGAGCTGCTATGGTGTCTGGGCTGGGCCATCATGTTCCGTTCGATCATCGGGGTCACTCTTATTCCGGTGTGGTGGGCCGGTCTCCTGTTGCTAATCGTGAGCGAGGAGCAAAGCCTGGAACGGGAGTTGGGTCAGCCCTACGTTGCGTATAAGGCCCGGGTGCGGGGCCGAATCATTCCCGGATTACCCATATAGTCCATCGCCTCCGGATGCCGGTTGGCTCGAGACGAATTGTTAATCCAGCTGCCCCTCTCCCTTCCAGCTTCCAGTCCATCGGAATAGGGCTGGTCCCATAATCTCACGACCATTACCCCTTGCAGTGGACCTTTATCCTGGAACCTTTAGTGCTAATCTCAAGCTTAACCTTACCTTTAACCTTTATCCTGCCATTTGTGCCTTTCCCCTCAACCTTAACCTCTCCCTCCTGAGAGGCCATCCGAAGAAGGAAGTGGGGGAGGGAAAAAGAAGCCGTCGACGTCTACAACAGTAGATCCAAATCCCACCCATGGTGTTCGATTCTGATTTCTTCCATCCGACTCGTCCCTAACCCGTATACTTTGTCGGCTGCTTCCACGCAGATAGGTGGCGGAGAGAGGGGCCAGGGTTCGCCTCGCAGGGCTCGCCGTTTCTCGGTAATGATTCGTAAGCAGACAGTCTCCACCGCAACCGGATCTGTGCCGGCGATGAGTCCATTATACGCCCATTTGTAACGCGGGTCAGGCTGAGGGCCTTTATCACAGAGGGGATGGAGTGCATCGACCAGGACAAGTCTTGTTTTCCCTTCCACATCCGGAAGGTTCCAGATTTCACCTAATTTCGCACTGTTTTCTTCATGGTACCGACTGGGGTTTCCTGAATACAAAATGTAGTTTTTCAAGACCGTACCGATTCCGGTTAACCAGTGGGCCTTGAGAGCAGGGAGCGCGATCAAGGCCGAGCAGCGCTCGGCTTTCCCGATTTCGCCCTGGGCCGCGAGGATTTTCTTTGTCGGAACCCCTGCGTCGATTAAGGCGTCCCTGACAGTATCAAACACTTCAGGATGCGTTGGATTCAGATGCGGTGTCGGGACGAGGCCGACCGTGTCCTCCGGCCTGACAAGGGTCATCCACGCATCCTTTACATTCTTTTCCCCCGTGAATTGGATCAGCGTTTGATCAAGCATTCTTTTCAATACCGCGCGGTCAACGGTTACACCGGCCGCATCCATGACGTCTTGGTCGCGCACCACCGTGACCAAACTCGAACGTGCCGCTTCTTCAGTGGCCCCGGCCCACCTCGCACCAAGTAGAGAGGCACTAAGAGTGGCACCGATCGTCCCTCGGATAAAATCTCTCCTCGTGAAAAGCCTCCTTTTGTCCTGCATAATCACTCCCCCTTCTGAACGAACTGGATTTGGTTGATGATCATCCGGGCAGATCCCTGATCAGGACACTCAAATACAAGAGCAATACGCTTATCATACAATTTGTATCCAAGCCAACCATCCTCGATTTTGAAGAAATTGGGGTTTTCAGCCATCGAACCTGAAACGAAATCCTTCTTGTGCTCGGGAAGATAGGCTTCCTGAAACTGTTCCAGGGCGTGTCGTGCACGAGCCGGATCGCGATATTTCACAACCAGAAGTTGGACACGCTCTCGATTTTCGGTGCTCGTCACACGTTCATAAGGCGCTGTGACCGCTTCTGTCGAGAGATCCAGACCGAGAATATTCTGATGACTGAGATAGTACAAGGAGTTCAGAACCAGAAATGAACGGAAATAGGAGATTCTATCCCTCCGTAATCTCCAAGCTGAATCGATCGTATCTGGAAGAATGTTCAATAGCCGAGGGGGGGAGGAATTTTTTCGATTTGCAGTCATCGCTCGCCCTAAAGACAGCACAGCTTCTTTCGACTCAGGCGTTTCCCGGTAGGCCATGACCCGGGCGTAAATATCGTCGGACCAGACGCGCAATAGGCCTTTTCCATAAAGGGCACTCACCGATGACGCAGGGGTAAGCTTTGCCTTCGACAGAGGAGACTGACTTAAGGTGACAGGCTCGCCTCCCCAATCCTGAGACAGCAGGCCAAACGCGTCGTCAGAGGTTTTCATAAAATACAATTCTACCAGGATGTTGTCCTGGCCATCCGCCGCGTACTCATACACCTCGAGATGGTCGAAACGGTAGCCCAAATAGAGTTCTCCGGCGCCGTTCATGTATTTGAAGATAGTGGTCCCATCAACGACCCGTGGAGAATCGGGCCGGGTCCAAACACCAACCGTTTTGGGAAGATCGGGTTTGTCTTGCTCCATTTTCGCAGTCGCTCCCTCGTGTACCGATAATGTGGCAAAGAGGAGTAAAAACAGAAGGGCGGTCTTTAAGAACTTCATGGCAATCATCCCTTAGATGAGGCCGGCCTTGCGGAGACCTTCAATGAGGCGCTCTAGATCTTTTTCGTATTTGTAAAGGCTCTTCTCGTTTTCGATCTCGGATTTGAAATTGGGTCTGATTCGTTTGGCTTCCTCGGCCTTCTCCCGTGCACGGTCGAGCTCCCCCATATTGGCATAGCTCGCAGCCATGTAAAAGAGGACGGGCGGGAAATTCGGGTTCTTTATGTGGGCCTCCGTCAAAAGAGGAATGGCTTCGCGGTATTTGCCCATTTGGAAATAGGCCCGCCCCAGGTTGTATACATATCGCTCCGGATAGTGGGGATTCAGGCGCATCGCCTTCTTGATTGCGCTGATGGCTTCATTCGACCTTCCAACGAACGTCATAGCGCTTGCCAGGGCGTAAAGGGCCTCTGCGTCATTCGGATCGAGAGCGATGGCGCGCTCCAATTCCTCGATCGCCTCATCATGCTGTGTTCTCCAGAGGTAGACCGTGCCCAAGAGGACATGGGCATCGGGCAGAGACTCATTGAGGGCCACGCTTTCCTGGGCCATTTGCAGGACCTCGTCCATGACGTGTGGATCCTGGTTCCAGCCCAGACGCCACGCGACGAGTTTCGTCCAAACCAGACCGATGTGGGCAGACGAGAATGAGGGGTCAAGCTCGATCGCCTTCTCAAACACCTCCTTGGCAAGGGTATTCGTTTCTGGGGAATACTGCTGGAAGTATGCCCACCCTCGCAACACCAAATCATAGGCTTCAGGATTTTCGGTTTTTCCTAGCCGGATCTTTTTTTGTTCTTCTGGGATCAATCGAACGGCGAGAGCCTCGACGATCTGTTGGGTGACCTCGTCCTGCAGCGAAAAGATCTCCTTGATCTCCCGGTCGTATCGTTCTGCCCAGACATGCCCCCCTGTCGTGCCATCGATGAGCTGGGCGTTGATTCGCACACGGTCGTCCGCCCTCCGGACGCTTCCCTCCAGCACGTAACGGACTCCGAGTTCGCGGCTGATCTGTTCAACCTTGACGGGCTTTCCCTTGTACGTGAAGACCGAATTCCGAGAAATGACAAAGAGCCCTGAGATTTTTGAAAGATCAGTGATGAGATCCTCGGTCATGCCGTCGGCAAAATACTCCTGCCCCGGGTCATCACTCATATTCTTGAAGGGCAGAATGGCAATGGAGGGTTTATCGGGCAACGGAAGCGCCATCTCCTCTCGAGAGGCCACATCGACCACGGGTGGGGGAGGGCGTAGGTAGAAACGCCAGACTGCAAGCGCCAAAGCGGCCACGACAAGAACCACAAGAAAAACGAAGGTTGCTCGACGCCTGTGCAACGGATCGTCCTTTCTCCTTCTGAAAACCACGGCACCTGCTTCCTCAGGCTCCATCAATAAGCGATAAACCCTCACAGGCTTCCGAATGTTCTTGACCCTCTGCTCTCCCAGGTACTCATAGCCAATGTCGAGCTTGCCCTCGACTTGCTCATAGGCGCTTCCCGAGATGCAGACTCCACCCCCCTCGGCCAGGCTCTCCAACCGGGCCGCGATGTTGACCCCGTCCCCGTAAATCTGCTCTCCCTCTTCAATCACATCCCCGAGGTTAACGCCGATCCGAAACGCCATGCGGCGGTTCTCTGGCAAATCCGCATTGCGAGCCTTGAGCTCCTCCTGAATCTCAAGAGCACACTCGACCGCGTGCACCACACTGGAGAATTCAGCCAAGAGATTGTCTCCTGTGGCGTCGACAACCCTTCCGCCATGCTGTTGGATGCGTGTAGTCATGATCTCCACATAAGCGTTTAGCGTCCGGATCGTGGCCTTCTCATCTTCACCCATGAGACGGCTGTATCCTTTGACATCCGCACTGAGAATGGCGGTGAGCTTCCGCTGCATGGCCTCTGGTGACATAAAGCCCCCCGAAGTAATTGATCTCACGATGGATTATAAGGTAGGCCAAAAGGGAGTGTCAATGAATCCTTGTTGTCATGCCTCGCGCCCCACTCTTAGGCCATTGTCTCTCACTGCTCCCTCAACCTTTCGCCTTTGGTTTTCACTTCTGACTCCTGACTTCTGTCTCCTGACCCCTGCCTTTTATCCTTAGCCCTTCAAGTCCACCTGTTGACGTGGTGAAGAGCGGAGGTTATGTTTAGCTGGCTAGGTAATCCACGGGCTGAGAGGGAGTCACATGAGCAGTTTGCCCCGCCTTCCCTTGACTTTCCTGACGATCATTTTCGTCGTGACCGTGACCAGCTGTGCGACGTTTCGGCCTGTTCCGCTTTCGGATGTCCCCTTCAGGGAGCGCGCTCAAACCCAGTCCGATGACAAGGTGCGAGTGGCAGTGGTTGCCCTCAGCCCCGAGGAGAGCAAGAAGGTCTTTGGGGTTGATCTAGCCAGCAGGGACATCCAGCCGGTGTGGGTGGAAGTTGAAAACAAGACTGAGAATCCCTTTTGGATGTTTCCGAGTCGGTTGGATCCGGACTACTACTCTCCTGCCGAAGTTGCCTACATGAAGCGTTTCCGTTTCTCGCCCTCCAGAAACAACAAAATGAGAGCCCATATGGAGGAAATGGACTTGCCCCGGGTGGTCGCTCCCAGGGAGGCGATCTCCGGTTTCATCCATACAAATGCCGACCCAGGGTTCAAATACATCAATGTCACTTTGATCGGGCCCGAAGGACCGGAGGCGTATCACTTTGTTGTCGACGTCCCCGGGATAAAGGCTGACTACCAAGAGGTGAACCTCCGCGCGCTTTACCGTCCAGATGAAATTGTCTCATTGGACGAGGAGCAGTTGCGGGCCGCCCTCGAAAAGATGCCCTGCTGTACGACCAACAAACGCGGGACGCGAAACGGAGATCCCTTGAACCTCGTGTTCATCGGAGACGTGGAAGACCTGCTCACAGCCCTGGTGGGAAGCGGCTGGGATGTGACGGAGAAGATGTCACCTGGCTCCATCTGGAGGACGGTGAGATCCTCTCTACTCGGCAGAAGATACCGACACTCACCCGTGAGTTCGCTCTACGTTTTCGGACGTCGCCAGGAGGCGGCTTTCCAGAAGGCCCGTCAGACGGTTAATGAACGAAATCATCTTCGCCTGTGGCTCACCCCGCTGCGTTTTGAGGGAAACCCCGTCTGGATCGGCCAGATCAGCCGCGATATTGGTGTTAAGTTCACGTTGAGGACGGGATTTCTAACGACCCACGTCATCGATCCGGACCTAGACCACGACCGCTGGTTCCTCATTCAGAATCTTGCGGATGCAGAGGCCCTGACCAAACTCGGCTACGTCCGAGGGGTTGGAGAGGCACCACCCGATGAGCCTCGACACAATCTCGGTGGCGACCCGTACTACACTGACGGGCTGCGTGCCGTCATGGTCTGTACAGATTTGCCCGTCAGTTTCTCAGAGGTGAAATTCTTTGATTGGGAGTTCCCGCCTCATACCAATATATACAGGGAGTGGCTTGTGAATCCACCGAGGCCTTCCTCCGGCCAGACTGATCCGTAATGCCTTACCACAGGGCTTTTGCTCAGCCTTAACCTTCCCCTCAACGTCAACCTTCCTCCGCCACTTTCCCTCTGTCCTCTGTCTCCCGTCCTCCGTCGTTCATCCTTTCTACCTTGGTTTTCATTGCCGCCCCGATTCATTTTCCCCATGAGGAACTCATAAGCTTATGGTCGTCTCCCAGATTTACGTGGCAAGAGCTGACACCGTTTCAACAAATCCAACCCATTTAACCAATTTAACAAATCAACCTTGATCCTTGCACCGTGAACCTTTCTCCTTTGGTTTTCACTTCTGACTCCTGACTTCTGTNNCTCTCCCCGAGGTTGAAATTCTGTGAATGGGTTCGTTAGAATGAAGGATTGACAAGTCACCATTCTGTCCTTAATTTGGTGACTCAAACCAACCTGAAACGATCTCTCTGTGGGGTCCCCTCTCCCTGAAGAATCCGGCTGAAACTTAATCCGGCATCATGGAGTTGGCGAAGCGTAAGCGGTTTTCGACAGGGGAGAAGGGATTTTCATTTAAATCGGCAGGTCTTTTGATCAGGGAGGACCTCTGGCTTGAGATGGCTAGTCAGGAAAGGAGCTTTACACGACTTAACGAATCGGCCTAACACAAGTTTTGAAGGGGGGAACTGATGAGGAGAGCTCTCTGCTTTGGAGTTGTGCTTTTTGCGACGATTTTCTGGTTCGGAAATGACGTTGCCCGTGGAGAGGGACAACAGCTTTTCTATATCGAACGAAGCATCAACGGAAACATCGTGAGGTATGATGTCGATACCACCGAAGAGGGTAACTTGGTAGGGACGTCCCCTGTATTCGCCTATTGGATATTGGAAAATGGGGAAAGGGCTGAACTCAGCAGAATTCAAAGAAAGTACGCTTACGGCATCGAGTCTCAGGAGAGGCTTGGGTTCAATCGATACAGGATTATCTTATCGGCTATGGCAGAGAGGGAGATTACAGTTCAAAGAACCGATGAGGGCTACAGAGCTTTCGTACTTATCGATGGGAGAGAAGGGATTCTAGAGAGAATCTATGTCGAATGTGTGGAAGGATTGTCAGGCTTTCCCAAAGTCATTTACGTCGAACTCTTTGGCCAAGACGGACAATCAGCCCGTCCGGTGACGGAGCGCATCCTTCCCCATAGGCAGAGCTAGCCTGCATCATTCACGAATCTCTGGGATTCGTGAGTGATCCGGGCCAGACATTTCAGGGGCATTTTAACCTCGGCAGTCTATCTTTGGGCACGTTCATTACTCCTCCCCCCTCAACCTCAAGCTCTCCTCCCTTAACCTCAGCCTCAACCTTCCTCTCAACCTCTACCCTTTGGCTTTTGGCACCTCAATTGCTTGCTCTTGCCCCCAAGGTTAGGCTGTCATGGTAAGTTTCCAGCCGCAGCTGTAAGGGATCTTGTTTTGGATTGGCCCCCCACCAATCCAAAATAAGTGATGTCCGTACTACTGATGCTTCATTTTTTGAAATTCTATCGAAGCTTTTGCGGGTTGTAGGCTTTAAGCCGTGCTACGAGTGATCTTTCTGGTCATTTGAATTTCGAGCATTGGAATTTGTTTCGTGCTTCTGCCCGCGACGAGTTCCCCTCGACTCACTCGGGGCCTGAGTTCATCGAAGGCAGGCGAGTCGATTTCGAGTTTCGAATTTGGTTGCGGCTTTGCCGCGATGTCCCCGGGGGTTCAGTGAGAGACAAAAAAGGGTTCCCGGGATTGAGTTCTTCAGGAGGCGCATCGTTAATTTAGGAGAAACAATCTATGCACAAGTTCGAGCACAAGGAAAAGCCCCAAAAGCCCAAATGCCGAAACCACTCGGACCAGGAGGCAACTTACCGCTGTGACAACTGCGGTAAGCCTTACTGCAAGCGATGTGTTAAGGGACAGGGATACGGCAGGGTTTTCTGTGCAGAGTGTGAGGTGCTTGTGGCTGATTTTCTTGACCTGATTTAAAGTCTCGGCGGGTTTCGCTGATAGGCGAAAATGCGAAGGACCGAAAAATTCGATAATAAAGTCTGAGCCCGAATTCTTAGCTAGTTGCCACTGAAAAATGGCCGTGGAGCGAACATTACGAAGTTTCTGGGGCGACCCGTCTTGGCGACTCGAGTGTCCTCGAAGGGGCGAGCTCGCACTGTCTGAGGCCTTTAGGCCGAGTTTAGGAGGTCGAACGCCGGGGGCCTTAGAGTGGGTCAGAAACTTCGTTCAAGGGGCGGAATGGGCATTTTTCAGTGGCAACTAGCTAGTCGCTAAGCGCCAATAGCTAATAACTTTTGTAGATGACCCCAGTCGAGCGAGGTAATGCATGGAGGCAGGGCAAGCCATCCATTTCCTTGACTCATTTTTCCCGTATCTCTTTGCACCATTTTTTATTGTCTTATGGGGCGTTATTTGCCATTTGATTTCCTTAATGGGTGGATGGCGTGAACTTGCGAGGGAGTATCAGATGGAAGGCCCCTTTTCTGGTGAACTATTTCGCTTCCAGAGTGCCCAAATGCGAGGTAGGACGAACTACAGCGCCTGCCTGACCGTCGGTGGGAACGTCGAGGGCCTCTACCTTTCAGTCCTCTTCGTCTTTCGTCCGGGCCATCCGCCACTCTTTGTCCCCTGGAGTGAAATCTCCGGCACGATCGAAAAAAGGAAATGGTTTTCCAGGGTGACACTCAGGTTCCAAAGATGTCCGTCAATACCTTTTGTGATTTCCACGCGGCTTTCAGAACGAATCTCCCACGCCAGCGGGGCTGTATTCTATCCAGAAGGGACCGTCTAATCCCTATGTCTTGCCTTGCGCCAGGGTCGTTTATCCTTTCACCTTTGCTTTTGTCCTGTCTCCTGACTTCTCTCTCCTAAGTTCTGGGCTTCGTCTTCTCCCCTCAACCTCAGCCTTAAGCTTTATTCTCTGGTTTTCAATTCCGACCCCTCACCCCCGAACCCTGACCTTTGCATTCCTTAGTGTGGAGTTTCCTCAGTTTTGTGGACCCTCATGTCCCTGAGGGACGTTTGCGGAAGCGTTGGGGGCCCCATCGAGGGCGAGCGGGAAGGGGAAAACCCCGCCTTCATAGCGGGGAAGGGGCAAGAATTCCCCACCTGTGAGCCCCGAAAGGGTCAACGCGAGAGCAAGGGAGCTAAGGGATATGAGGGTCCAATCAAAACATTCAAAAATGTCTTGAAACATCATTAGGTTACAAGCTTCTTGCTTTGAAAACTCAGGAAACTCACTTCCTTAGTTCCTTGCTTTTTCCATCCTTCTGGCCTAAAATTGATGAGTTGTGTAGCGTGACGATATTTTGCAAATCCTGATCGCCGAGGGTCCATATTCCGCAATTCTCGGGATTCTTGAAGGATATTCCCGAGCGTTGATATCATTGAGGTTCTATGATGAGCAATAGAACGCACATGAAAGTTCCTAAAGAGAAGGTAGAGATGTTCTGCAAGAAATACAACATCCGCAGACTGCTCTTTTTTGGCTCTTTTCTCCGCAAAGACTTCGGCCCTGGTAGTGATGTGGATGCGCTTGTTGAGTTCGGGCCAGGACAGACAGTGGGTTTTATTCGTTTGGGAGGCATGGAGGTTGAGCTTTCCAAGATTCTCGAGCGCAAAGTCGACCTGAGAACCCCAGCAGAACTGAGCCGCTATTTCCGACAAGAGGTGCTCGACTCGGCGGAGGTCCAGTATGCGCAAAGATGATTTGATCCGGATGTGGCATATGCTCGATGCGGCAGAGGAGGCACTGTCCTTCGTCAAGAACAAAGCGCGAAGCGATCTTGAGACGGACCGAATGCTGGTACTCTCCGTTGTGAAGCTAGTCGAAATGATTGGGGATGCGGCCTCAAAGGTCACAAAAGAATCCAGGGATAATCATCAAGAGATTCCCTGGTCAAGTATCGCTGCAATGAGAAAACGGCTAAAACATGTCTATTATGATATTGATCTTGATCGGGTTTGGGATACGGTTACGGATGATCTGCCTACTCTTGTGAGCGCCTTGAGAAAAATGGTTCCACCAGAAGAAAGATCTTGAAAGCCAATCCCCAAACCTCAAATCTTATATCTCCAACGTGTCGCCTCCGCCCTTAGCCTCAACCTGTGTCCCTCTTTAGCCTCTATCCTCTGGTCTTCACTTCTGACTCCGGACTACTGTTTTTCATCCTTTCCCCTTTAGCCTTTGACCCTTTGTTCTGACTCCTGCCTTCTTGGTCTCACCCTTGATTGCTTTTTCCGGTCTCGTGGCCTAGAATGGTTGTGTCAGATTGACCATTCGAGGACAGCGATTTGCGAAATCCATAGATGAGGTAAAGAATGGCAGAAAACGACTTGAAAATAGCCAACGAATTGAAGAATAGGCTATCTGAGGTAGTTCAACTGCTCGATTTCAGCGTGTTCGGCTCACGGGCGAAAGGGGATGCGGACGAATATTCGGATATGGATGTTTTTTTGAAGGTCGAACGAATCGACCGGGACACAAAAAAAGATTGACGATGTGGTCTGGGAAGTCGGGTTCGAAAACTTAATGGTAATCTCCCCCCTTATCTTCACAAGGGACGAGATAGAAAACACTCCCTTGAGATCCTCACCAATCGTAAAGAACATTGCTGAAGAGGGCGTGGTCTTATGACCGACAAAAAGGCACTGCTCGAGTATAGGCTCAAACAAGCAGAAGAAACCCTCTCGGACGCCGAGAAGATGTTGGAGAACAACCTTAGTCCGAGTCGATCATAAACAGAGCCTACTATGCCGTCTTTTATGCAATATTAGCTCTCTTTCTGCATGGCGATATTAGGGCAAAGACATCTAAGCATTCAGGCGTCATTACTGTCTTTGACCGAGACTTTGTGCCCACCGGAAAAATCGGGAAACATTATTCAAAAATATTGCATAGAATGTTTGACGCCAGACAGCAAAGCGACTATAAAGGGCCTGTCGAGTTTTCTATTGGCATGCTGAAGACCATGTAAAGCTTGCAAAAGAATTTCTTGGCGCCATGAGACTATTTATGGAGAAATAACCTTTCTGAGAATCTCAGTATGAAAGGATGCTTATTGAGCGAGTTCAACTGACAGAACGACCGACCTTTCTTTCATCTCTCGCCTCTACCCTCCAACCTCTAACCTTGAGCCCCTGCATTTTTTCTTCTGACTCCTTGTTTCCGTCCTTTCTCATTTCGCCTCCCCCTCAACCTTTTTCTTTACTCATTGTCCCTTCCGCCTTATGCCTTAAGCCCTAGGCTTTTTCTTCTCACCCCCCGACCCCTGACCCCCGTTTTTGATCTTTTGCACCTCTTTTCTGGCACACGGGTTGCTTGCAGAGAATTTCAAAGTAACCACGGACTGTGTTCAAACGTGACTCCGTTCGAGGCAACGGCTTTTTATAGCGTTTGACTTGGCTGAGTGCAGAAAAATTCAATATTAAATTCCGACCCCGAGGTTGCATATGGCGAAGGCCCAGCATAAGGAAAAGCCCGAAAACCCCGCATGCCGAAACCATTCGGATCAGGAGGCGACTCACCGGTGCGACAACTGCAAAAAGCCCTACTGCAAGAAATGCGTTAGAGAACAGGGACACGACAGGGTTTTCTGTGCGGAGTGTGAGTTGCGCGTGGCTGGCTTTCTTAATCTTATTTGAATTCTCCGCGGATTCTCCTCATTAGCCAGAAAGCCGAAGATTTGAAAAAAGTCAAAACAATTTCTGATCCCTGGGTTACTGCCTGAAAAACAAAACCCCAATCATTCGATGGAGAGAAAGGAGAGAGGAATGAAGAAAATAGCTATTTCGCTGCTCTTTATCTGTGTGTATTTCTTCGGCGTGTCGTCAGGGGACAGGGTGTTTGCCGGACAGTATCACATCAAAAGCATGGACTTCGACGGGGACTGCGTGAAGGTTGTCTACGGAACCACTGAGGATGACTCTCAGGACCGTGGTCACCTCGAGGTTCTAACGTATACGTGGGGCTCGAGATCGGAGAAATGGAACAAGGTCCATAATACGACCCACGGTGTAGGCGGTCTCAGAAGCGGGAAGGAATACTATAAAGAATTTTGCGGAATCAGGCTACACAGAGGCAGAGTCAAAGTTATTGTAAAAATCTATCACAACAGGAAACTGGAAGACAGGGCCGGCGAAACATTCGATATGGATTAAAACAACTCTTAAACGCCAGGTTCAGACTTCATGATTGCTTGCCCGATCATCTGTTCGGTGGCCCATGAATTGACAATTGAGGACCTGACAACGTTTCCGCGTGACCATTGATGGAAAAACATATCGCCATAGTTGTTGATTGGTTTGGGCCGTTCAGTTTCGAGCAAGCAAGGGCTATTGCGAGGGCAGATTTTGCTGACGGCCTTTACATGCTCATCGGAAAAGTGAAATATCAGAAAGCGAATCCCAAGTTGCAGTATATCGGCGTTGCGAAAGGACTCTATGCAAGGCTAGGCAGACAACACCATGCCGTTCCCAAGTTGACTCGGGATCTCAAGATTTGGTTAGGCGAAGTGGCCTCGATGGGCATTCCGGGAAGAAAGCGAAAGGTCGTCCATACGCAACTCGATCTTGCCGAATGGGTGCATAGCTATTTCTTGGATCTACCGCTTAACGAGCGAAAAATTGTAAATCCCCGTCGTCGCCAGTAACGGTCTTCAATCGATGGTGGCAACCCGATTACGAAAAACCCAGGAAAAAACGCCCACATATTTCTGTTTCTCCGCCACCTTCCCTGTAAGAAACTTATAGACTTATGCCCGTCCCCAGATTTAACAACCCATGAGACCAATCCAACAAATCAACCTTGATCCTTGCAACTTTAACCTTTTTCCTTTCCCTCTCGACTCTCCTCTTTTTCCCGACCCCCGTCTCCTGTCCCATGTCTTCCATCCTTTCGCCGCTTTTAGTCTTTAAGAACCGAATTTATCGGGCATCGAAAAACTTGACATAATTGAGACACGATTGTATACTCAATTATGAACCAAACTTAAAAGGGGGAGTGAAGAATGCGTTTTGTTTCTGTGAGGGACCTGCGGTCTCGAGGCCGACAGGTATGGAAAGAGCTCGAGAGCGAAGAAGAGCTTGTCATTACCTCAAATGGCAGGCCGATCGCGCTCTTGACGGGTGTCAACGAGAACAACTTCGAACTGGTTCTGCGCGATTTACGGCGGGCGAGGGCCCTTCGGGCGGTTGAAGAGATGCAGCGGGCCTCTGTTCGGACGGGGCTGGATAAAATGGCCGATCAAGAGATCGAGACCGAAATCCGTGAAGCCAGGAAGGCCCGTAAACGATGATCACACTGGTTATGGATACGAATGTNNGCATTCTGCCAGGCTTGTGCGTTTAATTGTCGATGGATCTGTACGTCTTGCTTTCGACGAACGAATCCTTCTCGAATACCGGGAAGTATTGACGAGGCCCAAATTCCCCTTCCAGTTAGCTCAGATTTACGCTCTCCTCGCACAGATCGAAGAGGAAGGCCTGAAGATAATACCCCAGCCTATTGCTGCGAGGCTTCCAGACCCTGATGACCTCCCTTTTCTGGAAGCCGCCGTTTCTGCCGAAGTTGGCTTTCTCGTCACGGGCAATAAAAAGCACTACCCCGCACGTGCCCGCCGGGGTGTTCAAGTGGTTTCGCCAAAACAATGCCTAGAAATGATGAGTCGTTAGCCGTTTTTATCTTTCAGACCTCTTGGTTCTAACTTTTAGCATCAGCCCTGAAGCCCTCCAGGCAACTCAACTATCCCAACTAATTTTGGTATTGACGGGCCTATCGAAATATCCTTGACCCCTTTTGGAAATCCCTGTTCTATCCTCTGGGCGCAGAATCACTTGGTTGAATC
>JABAOH010022173.1_pt1 | contig 15641 bp, 12 predicted proteins | sample 7062181 | NCBI WGS metagenome assembly JABAOH01 (sample SAMN14538630, study PRJNA623070) | marine sediment metagenome | biome: marine biome [ENVO:00000428]; feature: marine pelagic biome [ENVO:01000023]; material: deep marine sediment [ENVO:00002113]; isolation source: pool of 5 deep marine...
GCTTCACGGCCAGTCCAGGTCATCTGAAGTTCTCTATCACCATTGTCGGTGTCGTCGAATACAGGGTGGAATCCGATGGTGTTGCCTACTGAAAAGTCTAATGAAAGCATTTGTCCGTATGAGATAGAGGCTTCGCAGATGTATCCATCGGCAGTTTCAGAGGAGGCTATCTGGAGGTAATCAGGCTCGGTCGAGCCAGCACCGTCCATGTTGCACCAGTTCCATCTCTGATTATTGGCGTTAAAGCCGTACTGGTAATGTTCAGCATGTCCTGCAACTGCGTTTAGCGTAGAGAAAAATACTTCTATAGCGTCCGCATTCCAGATATCGCCGCCGGATTTATTCATGGATAACTTTTCGTCTTTCACCACCACTGCGATGTAGATGTTCTCGTCATCCCATAGCAGATAGAACTCTCCGCTACTGTCCTCAGGGCCGTCCCAGCTATCCTGTCCAGAGAACAATTGCTCTGCCACATCAAGAACTGCTGGGGTCATAGCTCCAAGATTCCAGTCGCTCAGATCTCCGTCGATTGTAGGAGTACCCCTGAGACAGTCTATCACCAGCGGTTCTCCAGTGGTTGGGTGTACTGCAGGTGGGTCCGCAATCGCCAAACTCACGCTGAGCAAAGTGAAAATTCCCACAAAAAGGCATTTCTTAGCTAACATTTTATTCCTCCTAATTTTAACTGAAAACTGATATGAAATTTTGCTCCGGCCACACACCGAAGTATCAACAAGACAAATCAATTTTTTGGACATAATAATCCTCCTTCGTAAAAGAAAAAAATCCGTGCTTTGGCCACACACCAAAACACTCGATGTTTACAATAAATAAACATCGAAAATCAAAAATTACAAATCGTAAATTGTTTATATCTGCCCAGGATAAGTTTTACGATTTGCCTATGATTTGCCAACACCTCCTTCCTTCTAACGTCCAAAATAGGCCATTAATTGAAATGTGAATAAAACCGTGAAGGACAACGCTTCCGCCGCAACTCATTGTCTTGCATAATAACTCCTCCTCTGTCGAAAATCTGCAATAATTTACCCGCTGAGCGTGTTAAAAGCCACAGATGCTCAACTGAGCAGGCACATGTTTTGCTATTCTCTTTTATACCTTACAAGCCACTTTCTCGTCAAGGAAAAAACTGACTTTTAGAGATATTTTATATTTCCCATAGTTGAACGTTATTTTATTGCCGTCAACACATTTTTTTCGTTTGGAACCAGCAAAATTGGATTCTCTCAAGCACAAAATCGCGAAAAGTCACGCCTGAAAAGTCAAGTCAGCCAGATGTCCCCTTTCAACGGTTGATAAAAAGTGCTCATTTTTACAAATTTTTGTGAGTTTTTTTTCGAAAAGATACGACAAAATGCCCAAAAACACGAAAAAAAGCTGATTTTTAAATTCCCATGAGCCGTTGTAAGGGTTTATGTCTCAGAGACTTATAAAATATATTGCAAAAAATATGAAAAACTAAATGTTGGAACGTGAGTGAAGAGCCTCCTTCCGGAGTGTCCAATCGTAGCCGACGACACGACCTTCGGCTTGTACGAATCTCCAACAAATATTGAGACCTTAGACCCACCAGTGTCCGATATAAAACGCCATATTTAACATTTTTTTGAAAATCTAAGAATTGTCTGTATTTACAGCCGCGCAGCCAACTGCCTTAGCAATCGAGCTAAAGGAATTTATTTCACCAGATTAATGTAAATTGCCTGCGATTAGGATTTTAATTTAGTTTTTAATCGCTTATAATATTATTGTTTCAGGGTTTTTTAAATGTAACAATCATGAATCCTGGTTTGAAAAAATTGACAGATGGACAGCTCCTGGACCGCTATGCAGATGGCGAGGAGGCTGCATTTCGTGAAATCGTAAGTCGTTATAAAAACGGCCTTTACGCGTTCTTACGGCTGTTTTTAAACCGCCATGAGCTTGTCGAAGACGTTTTTCAGGAGACCTTTTTGCAGTTATTTACCAGCCGGGAGAGCTTCGATAGAAGCCGACCGTTACGCCCCTGGTTGTTCACCATAGCTGCCAACAAAGCTAAAGATGCTCTTCGCAAGTGGCAGCGAACAAATGCCATTCCCATCGGCACTATGGGTGATTCGGAGGATTTGTCGTTTGATGATGTCCTTAATACTGTTACTTCTGTTGGCACAATGCCTTATGAAGAGCTCCAGAAGAACGAAACCGCTTTGCGTGTTAGAGAAGTTATAGCGGATATGCCGGAGAACCTCAGAGAAATATTGATTTTGGCTTATTTTAACAGATTTTCCTACAAACAAATGGCCGAGATTTTAAGTATACCTATCGGTACAGTTAAAAGCAGACTGCACACGGCGGTAGGTCGTTTTGCAAAAGAGTGGAAAGCATCAGTTGGGAGCAAGAAAACTAAATGAGTCCGCTGAACAACGAGCAGAAACAGTTATTATTTGATTATTGTATAGGCTTGACATCACAAAAAGAGACCGCTGAGGCAGAGGGGTTAATCTCAACAAACAAAGAAGCTGCCGAAATTCACTCCAGTCTCAAAGCTGCAATTGCACCGCTCGAGAGCTTAGAGTCTGAATACTGCCCGGATAAACTCGTAGAGCATACTATTTTGCGAGTTAACAATCTTTCTGATTCAAGCCAGCGTCAGCTCCAGCAATTGCTTGCCGGCGAGCAAACCCGAAATGTTATCACTAAGGGTCAGTTGTGGTGGAATTTGGGCAAAATAGCTGCGGCGGCTGCGGTGTTTATGCTTATAGTCGGAGTTCTGGTTCCAACGCTGGGCGTTGCGCGCCAAAGATACCGGCGGCAGCGATGCCAAATGCAAATGGGTAGTATCTTTCAGGGTTTAAGCAATTACATTTCCGACCATGATGAGCAGTCACCTGCTGTTGCAACTACAGCAGGAGCGCCGTGGTGGAAGGTTGGTGACCAGGGCGACGAGAATCAATCCAATACCCGTCATATATACCTTTTGCCAAAGGGCGGTTACGTTGAGCTAAGTAACTTTGTTTGTCCGGGCTATAAGGGTGAAAAACCCTTGAAACTTGATGACTCACAAATCAAAAGATTAAAAGATTTTCTCAACAGAAGTTATGTTACCTACAGCTTCCAGATAAGATGCCATAGAACCAGAAGCGGCAAGCTGCTGTGCCGAAAAGTCTTAATGGCTGACTGGAATCCACTGTTTGAACAACTACCGGAGGATTTTTCCAGAGGGCTTCAACTTCAATTAAATAGAAAACTATTGACTCTTAACAGCATCAATCACAATCGCCGCGGGCAGAACGTGATGTTTGGTGACGGCCATGTCAGGTTTCTAAAAAACCGTTCTATCGGCATCGCAAAGGACGATATATTCACACTGCAAGACACCGACGTATATCAAGGCTGCGAGGTTCCCTCCTGCGAGACAGACTTTTTCCTTGCCCCGTAATTATTTCGCATTTCGCATATAGTCTATCGTGTTATTTGGGTGGTTAAAAACCGCTTGTGATGAGACATTAACCTACCGGATTTTGAAATAATTTTGAAGGTGCGGTCAGCGGTTCTTATCCGGTGAATCGAATCCCGGTCGGACGAAAGCTCTTGCATCGGGAAATAATGTTTCAGTTTTCCTGCGTAATCGGTCAAGGTGCACAAGTATATCGAGGATGTCATCCCTGCGCTGCGGGAAATGTTCGCGCATCTGTCCCCAGGCGGCAATGGAACGGTCTATCGCTATCAAAGCGACTTTTGCCGAGCCATCAGAGTCTTTGGGAAATTCGTCGAGACTCTGTGAAATATCTTCCAGCTTGCCCTGGACTGCTCTGGTGAGTTTGACATAAATAAAATGCTGGTACCAGCGGATAATGTCCACTGAGTCTTTGAGATTGTCTGCTTCTTCAAGCGGGTCGGAACCGGGCAGCTCAAGACGTACTTGCAGGCCCAGGTCATCCGCCTTTTCCTCAAACAGGTCTGTTGCCGAATCGAACCAATCGTTCACCATTTGCCCATAGACCTTTGCTGCACAGGGACATTCGTGGTTTTTGGCGGAGTTCCGGATGGATTTGCGCTCGTCAGCGGCCTGCTGAAGGTCGAGGGAATCGAGGTCGATGCCCTGCTCCTGTGCGGTTTCTTTGACCATTTCAAGGGTGAACTGGAAAATTTCAGACAGTTTCTCCCAGAATGCCTCGTTGTTTATGTCGTGTGTCTGTGGGTCGGCAAATTCCTCTTCGCTCAATGCAAAGTTCATACAGCGGGAGGTGAACGGACAACGTTCGCACCACCGGTCACAATAGTTATAAATGCCCGGGATTAAGTTCGGGTTTTCAGCAAGTTTTTTAATGTATTCTTTGTCCATAAAAATATACGTGTGGATTTATAGTTTTTGAACAATTTATCTGCAGAGCCTAATGTTGCAGAACAACAAGAGGCAACCGGAATTATAAAATTAGATTGTTATTCTAATCTCCCGTCACATCATAGCAGAATAGATTTTCCTGATCCCTGATATAGAGTTTACCGCGTGCAATCACCGGATGTGGCCAGGCCATTTCTTTTGCACGGTCGGGCTGTTCAAAACGGCCTTTCTCAGAGTAGCCGGTAGGAACAGCTTCAACCAATACCATATCACCGCTTCGTTCTTCGCGAAAATAGAGCATACCATCTGCAAAAGAAACAGCACCCTTACCAATTTTTTTCCTTCTCTGCCCATACAATCTCACCGGTCATAAAATTCTGACAGGCCAGTCCTTTACTGTCGGAATAGCCATAGAGATAATCACCCACTTTTACGACACCTCCGTGGTGATTGGCCATGTCTCTTTCTGCATAAACTTGTTCAGCTGAAAACTGACCTTTACTGGAGGTGATATGAAAAAGATGAGAACCGACATTGTAACCCGATGTTACATAAACATAATTACCTTCGACAATTGGTGTTGGAATAACCGCAATCCTTCCCACTCGAGAGGCCTTCCATAAAACTGAACCGTCTTTGGGTGAAATACCAACGACATTTTCGCTGGTAAGCTGGACGTACTGATGGATCCCATCAATCTCTACAGCTACAATGGAAGCATAATGGGCTTCATCGGTGAATTCCTTGGATTGCCATATCAGATCACCGGTTCTCTTGTTAAGTGCGACCATGGCGCCTTTCGAGCCGCCGGGAGTAACGACGACCTGATCGCCGTCCACCAGCGGTGACTCGGAAAAACCCCATCTCGGTACGGTTCCGCCGAAATCATCCACATAATGTCTCCTCCATTGAATTTTACCGTCTGCAGCAGTTACACAGATGAATTCACCATGATGATCGACAGCATAGATCATATCGCCGTCCACCGTCGGTGTGCACCGGGGGCCAGGAAAGACGTTGCCCGATATCACATTACCGACTAATCCAGCAACACCGAATTTGGTTGACCAGAGAATCTTACCATCTTCTGCGTCAATGGCCATGATCACATTTGAGTCGCTCAAGCCCCCCATTGCATAGAGACGGTTCCCGGCAATAGAGACACCGGCATAACCTTCCCCAAGATTTCCGGTTCTCCAGATGAGCTTAAGCCCTCCGGAGGGCCATGTTTTGAGAAAACCTGTTTCCACCGATTTGCCATCCCGGTTGACCCCCCGCCATTGTGGCCACTCCTGAGCCACCATAGGGGTTGTGGCAAGAAATACCAACCCTATGCTTATCAACATGAATAGCCGACTTGAAGTTTTCATTTTTTTGTCCTTTAACTGTCTGCATTACAATGTTTCACTTCTGCTCCTCAATACAGAACAGATGAGTCACACCTCTTATATAGATCCTGTCACCCACAAAAGCCGGCGTCGCGTAGGCATCTTCCCCTATCGGGGAAGTTCCAAGCCGCTCAAACTCATCATCCATCTTAAAGATTTGCATTCTCCCTTTAAGATCGATGATGTAGACACGATCATTCACCAAAATGGGAGAGCTGTAAAAGCCGTCATCAAATTCCTGCTCCCACAGCACTTTTCCCGTTTTCACATCGAGACAACTGACGACTCCAAATCCTGTTGGCAGAATTAGAAAATCTTCGTTGGCAAGAGGGCTGGCGGCATCGGGTAAAGTCTCGTCCCATTGCCAGAGAATCTTCGGTCCTGAACCGTGATTACCGACATCAATGGCCGAAGCAGTTGCATTTTCATTAGCAACACATACGATGCCATTTGCATAGGTGGCTGAGGGAGCAACTTCTCCACTGAGACATTCCACATGCCAGAGAAGCTTTCCGGATTTCGGATCATAGCTATCAACTGCTTTACTGTTGGTCAGGATGAGTTCCATTCTCCCCTTGTTGTCAATGAGGATGGGAGATGACCATGAAATGACGCTACGTTTGACGTGCCAAGCAGGATTGCCCGACGCCAGATCAAATGCCAGAAGTTGTGAGTTATCCTCCTGATCGTATTGAACGAACAGCATATTCCTATGACTTATCAGAGAGGAAGCATGACCATAATGGTTCTTAGGAATTCCGAGATGTTTAGCCCAGATTCGCTCTCCCTTCATATTCACACAAACGAGTTCACCGGTTGCAAAAATGGCTGCCACATATCGACCGTTTGTTGTCGCGGTTGGCGCTGCGAATCCGGTTACGTCCAGCACATCTGGTAGCAAGCCATCGTGAGGAGACCCGGGAATGCCATTCACATCATGCTGCCAGAGCAACTTACCTGTGTCCGTTTCAAAACAATAAATCTGACGGGTTGAATCATCAGCACCGGTGAGGAATAGCCGATTTTCCCAAACAACCGGCGAACTCATACCGTGCTTAGGTACCTTGGTCTTCCAGAGAATATTTCTACCCTCTTTTGCACTCCAGTTCAGGGGTGGATTGGCATGAGCGGCGTGTCCGTTGGCGACAGGACCACGGAAAATGGTCCAGTTCTTTCGTATGTGTCCAGAATCAAAGTCGCTTGCGACATTCGTATTAGTAATTCGATTCGTTTTGGATTGGGCTGCAGCATGTACGACAAATGATATTAATACCAATCCTATGCCGCCGGCAATAATCCATTCTCTGGCCCGGACCTTTAAAGAAATACTCATAGTTGGCAATCTTTCACTCAGCAACTTTGACACACTTCATCTGGCTGTGGTCTCGGATAAGCAATTTACCATCGGCAAGCGCTATAGGTGCCCAATTTTGATTTGCAAACATTCTGGCCATACGTTCATCACCCACTTTTTGACCCAGCAATTCTACAGATGCAAGTGGTTTAAACTCTGTAGGATCAGGCTCTATAAGATACAGAGTCTTCGCACCGTCGGTAGCCAGAATCAGGCCGTCGACTAGTATCATACTGCCCTTGTTGAAATCCGGTGACCGCTTTGTTTTCCACATAATTTTGCCATCCATGCTCATACACGTCAGGCCGTCACGCGTCCTATTGGTTCCGAACTGAGCATAGAAATAACCGTTATGCATTATCGGAGGTTTGGTTTGATCGCCAAAATTGTTATGTTTAAACAGTTCTATCGTTTTGTAACTGCCATCTGCCTGTTTTTTGATTTTGAGCATAACCGCGCCATGTTCATATCCAGCAATAACAAGCACTTTATTGTTTCCGGCATCTATTGCACTCGGGACGGAAATATGGCATTCCCACTCTTTGTATTCCCACAGGATTTTTCCTGTAAGGGGATCTATTCCAGCAATAGTACCAAGAGTTTGCGGTAAATCTCGATTACTAATGGGATTCGTCGATGAAACAACCGCAACAACATGGTCTTTTCCATCGATCTTCACAACGGAAGGACTGGCATACGATTCATTACCAAGATAGGGAGTTTTCCATTTCATATCTCCAGTGAGTTTGTCATACGCGACGACGCCCGCTTCTGGAGCTTGCGGAGACACAATAAGTAAATCACCGTAAATCAACGGACATTGCGTAATTGCCCAGACAGGGAATCGTCCCGGTCCTCTTGGTCCACGTCTAGAGCCTCCCGAACTAGCAGGTGTACCTCCGAAATCTGTCCAAATGTTCTTATGCCAAACAGGTTTGTGAGTGTTTATGTCGATGCAGTATAAGTCACCGTTATGACCACACGAATAAACATAATTGCCGTCAACGGTCGGTACACTTCGTGAGCCGGGGAACATGACGCTTCCGGGAGCGTCGTATGCAAAATTCCAGAGTTCTTTACCGTTGGAAAGGTCTAAACACCGAAGGTTATCACCTACCTCATCATCCCTGTCGAGCAGATAGACTCTGCCGTCTTTGATAACAGGTCCGCCAAATCCTCTGCCAACAGAAACAGTCCATAGAACTTCCGGCCCATTCTCAGGCCAGGAGCGTAAAATACCTTTCTGGTCTGATATACTATTTCTGTTGGGCCCAAGATACTGCGGCCAATCGGCCAAAGTGCTGCCGGTCGTTATCATTACAATTGCTGCTATCAGCATTACTTTAGTCTTCATTTTCTTCACTCCTAATAAATTATTATCTGGAATTTCTCATTTGTGCGCTTAACAAACATAATTTTCTGTACGACATCAATAATCTCACCAAAATCTATCAAATTATTACATTTTTGCACGGATCTATTAGGGAAATCTTTTTTATATCACGCGGTTTATATTGTCAAGGCAGATTCGGGCGTTTCTTTTCAATTGGTCAAGGCCTGTGCGTTTAATTGTGGAATCGGCAAACTCGGCGTCAAAGTCATGCTGGGTTAAATTCAAAATCCGGCCCAGGTCAAGTCCGGCCCTGTCACTATAGAATTTGAACTGTTTATTTTTGCATACGGGCGCATCTTCTTGATAAGGACAGACAAGGACGCAATCGTCGCAGCCGAAGAGTCGGTCGGCTATTTTTTCAGCTAAGCCGGACGGTATCCGGCCTTTGTATTCTATCGTCAGATAGTTTATGCACTTATTGGCATCGAATCGGTCGTCAGGCATCAAGGCGCCTGTTGGACAGGCGCTGATGCACTTATCGCAGTTTGAACAATTGTTTGTAATTAGTTTATCGGTTGGAAGTTTTAGAGTCGTTATGATTTCACCCAGGAATATTTGCGGGCCGAGTTTGGGATTGATTAGCATGTGGTTTTTTCCAATGAAGCCCAGTCCGGCCCTTGCAGCCAATGTTCGCTCGGTCAGTGGAACTGAATCGACACAAATTTTGAATTTGTGGTCCCGTCCGGTGGTAGAACTGATAAATTCAGACAACTTGCGCAGTCGTTTCTTCATGAACAGATGATAATCTTCGTATTGGGCGTAGTTTGCTACTTTGCCGATTGGAGCAGTTGGGTCCGGTTGTTTCAGTTTTGGCGGTGTATAATTCAGGCCGACACAGATTATTGATTGTGCGTTTGCCAAAAGTTTGGCAGGCTGAGTACGTTTTTCCAAATTTCTATGCAGGTAGCTCATCTGCCCGGCATAGCCGGACTTTAGCCAATCAGTAAACATTTCGACCTGCTCAGTGTTTAACGGCGAGGCGTCTGTTATCCCAATCAGGTCGAAGCCTAATTCAAGCGCTTTGCGTTTTATCTCTTGAGACAAACTCATAAAAGCGATTATACTAAATCCAGTTGTGAGTTTTTAGTTTCATTGTTGCAATCAGGGGATAAAATGTGTGGTGCAATGTCCATTGAAACTTGCCAATTGATAAGCTATATTGCGCCTGCGTCACCTGCCACCCGGCGGCCGGCGACGGGTGATGAACCGTTTCTGCGTCCGGAAATCGGCTTTACGCCAAATTGGTACCGGACGGCGGTTGGGATTGACTTCGGCCGGCGGTGGCATACCGACCCGGCATACCGGCGTCAAACGCTGCTGGTTATGCGTAGTGAATTAAAACGCCGATTCCCCGAGACAAGAATCGGCGGCATCGACTGTCCCGATAAACCCCTGGATTTGCTGACCGGCACCTACGGCTGCAACAGTGTGGCAGCGATTTATGGGGTTCCAATTATATATGCTGAGGACAACTGGCCGAACTGTGAACATTGCTACCTAAGCGATGATGAGGCTGACAATCTCGAACCGCCTGAGCTTGACGGGAATCCCTTCTTTCAGGAACTTATGGCGCAGGTGGACTGGATAGGCGCTTGCGAAGGCCGAGTCGAAGGATTCATCAACTTCCAGGGTGTGCTCAATAATGCCTACCGCCTGCGTGGCGAAAAACTGTTTTATGATATGGTTGACTCGCCGCAGCGCTGCCGCCACCTTTTTGATTGTGTCTGTACTACAATGACTGAGGCGGCGAAGCGGCTTCATGAGCGACAATTAGAGAGCGGCGTAGAGGTTGATTTCTTCACGGTGAGCAACTGCCTGGTGAATATGATATCACCAGAGCAGTATCATGAAATTCTCCTTCCTTTCGATTGTCGGATTGCCGAGGCCTTTGGCTGTATCGGCATCCACAACTGTGCCTGGAACGCTGACCCATACATTGACGATTATGCCAGTGTTCCTCGCCTGGGCTATATTGATATGGGGCTGGATTCGGACTTGGCCAGGGCGAGAAAGACGTTTACTCATGCGCGGCGTGCGCTGATGTACAAGGCCACAGATCTTGTAAACAAAACGATCGAGACAATTGAGGAAGAACTGGAAAGGGTTGCGCGCGAATATGGGCCGTGTGATGTTGTTGTTGCGGATATTGAGGCCGACACGCCGGATGAACAAGTCCTGGCATTTCTTGAGTTGTGCGGCCGGATTAACAGTAAAATGGAGAACTAATAAAGATGGAATCAAATACGAATGTATTACCGAGGCCGCTGCGAGGTATCATTCCACCTATGGTTACGCCGCTTCTTGACAGGGATACGCTTGATGCAGCCGGCTTAGAGCGGCTGGTAGAGCATATCCTTGGCGGCGGTGTTCACGGTCTGTTCATCTTAGGGACAACGGGTGAGGCGCCGAGTCTTAGCTACCGACTGCGGTATGAAGTTATTGAACGCGTCTGCGGGCAGGTTAAGGGGCGTGTGCCGGTGTTGGTTGGGATAACCGACACATCCTTTGTGGAGTCGGTAAACGTTGCACACAAAGCCCAGGAATATGGAGCGCAAGCGGTTGTGCTGGCGCCGCCATATTACTTTCCGGCGGGGCAGGCGGAGCTTCTCGAATACCTCAGGCATCTAACTCCCGAATTGCCGCTGCCGTTATTTCTGTACAATATGCCGACCTACACCAAGCTGGTTTTCGAGCCTCAAACGATACGAGCTGCGGCTGAATTTCCGGGTCTTGTGGGTATAAAGGACAGCTCAGGCAACATGATTTATTATCGCCGGCTGCAGTCTCTTCTTAAAGACCACCCGGATTTTTCTCTTCTTATGGGTCGGGAGGAATTGCTGGCTGATGTAGTATTATTGGGTGGGCACGGTGGTGTCTGTGGAGGGGCCAATCTGATTCCAGAGCTTTATGTCGAGCTTTATAATGCAGCATGTTCAAAAGACCTGCCGAAGGTGGATGTCCTGCATGAAAAGGTAATGCGTCTAAGCAACGCCATCTATAATGTAGGACAGTATGAATCGAGCTATTTGAAGGGTCTTAAGTGTGCGCTTTCGTGTATTGGTATCTGCAGTGATTTTATGGCTGAACCATTTCATCGTTTTCGCCAAGCGGAGCATAACAGGATTCGGCAGTACGTAAAAGAACTGGGAATTGCACCAGGAAAATAAAACAGGATTTGAATAGGTTGAGAGATTATGCAGGGAAATCTTAGTACAATTGATATCGGCATCCTCGCTCTTTATAGCTTTGTGCTGATTGGAATGGGAGTTTATTACACACGTAAGTGCCGGACTGCGGACCAGTTCATGGTTGCCGGCCGTTCTATTCCAGCGTGGGCGGCCGGCCTGGCCGTGATGAGCGCTTATACGAGCAGTATTTCATATATTGCCACGCCGGGCAAGGCCTTCGACAGCAACTGGCATCCTTTCATTTTCTCAATTTGTATCTTGCCGGTAGTATGGATAGTGTGCAAATACGCCGTGCCATATTATCGAAAAACGCAGTTGATTAGCGTTTATAGCTTTCTGGAGGAAAGACTCGGCTCCTGGGGACGAGTCTATGCGGCACTAGCGTTTGTGCTGTATATGATAGGGCGGGTTGCAGTCATTCTTTACTTAGCCAGCTTGCTATTAAGTACATTTGTTTCTTGGAACATTGGTATTGTAATCATAGCCATCGGGCTTATTACTATCATTTATACATTGCTTGGAGGTATGGAGGCCGTGATTTGGACGGACGTTATGCAGTCGGTGATTATGATTGTTGGCATCCTCTTTTGCGCTGTTAGTTTGTCCTATTATGTTTTCTCGGGATCGGAACCATTAATCCAATCAGCTTTCGATGCAAAGAAATTCAGCTTCGGCAGCTGGGATTTATCACTGTCTTCCCGCACGATATTAGTGATGGTCATCTACGGAATCACGGAGAATCTTCGGAGCCTGCTGGCCGACCAGAACTACGTGCAGAAATACTGCTCTGTTCCTACAGAGCGAGAGGCGAAACGCTCAATCTGGATTGCGATGCTGATTTATATTCCTCTTACAGCGGTTTTTCTTTATATCGGAACAACACTTTTTGCCTTTTACTCTCAAGGTGACGAATTGGTACAAGCCGGTATAACCAAGGGCGATGAGGTTTTCCCATATTTTATTGCAACAAAAGTGCCGGCAGGTCTTAAGGGACTGATTATTGCTGCTATTATAGCGGCTGCAATGAGTACTGTTGATTCGGCGTTAAATTGCTCGGCGACGGTTTTACTGCTGGACTTCCACAAGCGATATTTTAATCCAAATGTTGGAGAGCGGGCCAGCATGGTATTTCTGCGTTTGGGAACGGTAGTATGGGGTCTGCTCGGAACCGGTGCCGCTCTTTTAATGATTCGAGCAAAGAGTATTTTAGATGTTTGGTGGCAGATTTCGGGGATTTTTGGTGGTGCATTTCTGGGGTTGTTTCTTTTGGCTTTCATGCGAGTTCGCCTTCGACTGTGGCAGGGCCTTGTATCAATCGGCGTAAGTGTTACTGTTATCAGCTGGGGAACTTTCGCCCGAAATTTACCTTCTTCGTGGCAGTGGGCCCAGTGTAACCTTGAAGGGATTATTGTAGGCGCGGTGGGAACAGCAGTGCTGATGGTAGTTGCCTGCTTTTTCGGATTGATGAACCGGAACCGAGACATCCGAGCCTGAGAAAGTTATTCTCGCCGAAAAATCTATCGCTGGAGAAGAAAAAGAACTTGTTTTTTTATCCGACGAGGCAGATAGACACCTAAGAAGAATCGGAAGGATACTGTTGTGGGAAATTCTGAAATCAATAGAGACCATGTTATCGGGGTCATCCCGGCTCGATATGGTTCGTCAAGATTTGAAGGTAAAGTGTTAGCAGATATCGCCGGCAAACCCATGATTCAATGGGTGTATGAGCGAGCAAATCAATCAAAAACGTTGGACGAACTTTTTGTAGCAGTCGATGATGCGCGGGTTCAATCCCGAGTAGAGGGATTCGGGGGCAAAGCCATTATGACGGGGACGTACCACCAATCGGGAACGGACAGAATTGCAGAAGTCGTTGAGAGGATGCCGGCGGACATTGTTGTCAACATACAGGGTGACCAGCCGTTGATTGAGCCTGATATGATAGATGAAGCGGTTCAGCCTGTGATAGATAATCCGGAGATTCAAATGTCAACTTTGAAAAGGGAAATAGAAAGAGACGAATTTGATGATCCCGGAGTGGTAAAAGTGGTGGTTGACGAACAGGATTTTGCACTTTATTTTTCAAGATCACTCGTCCCCTATCCGCGCCACGACGAAAATTTGCGAGTTTACGAACATGTTGGATTGTATGTTTATCGCAAAGATTTTCTTTTAGAAATATCTAAAATACCGCAGGGATATCTGGAAAAAATAGAATCGTTGGAGCAGCTTCGCGTTTTGGAACAAGGTTATAGAATTTTGGTTATCGAAACGAAAGTGGATAAAGCGGCTGGTATAAGCGTGGATAGACCTGAAGATATCAAGAAAGTGGAAAGACTAATTGATGAGATGAAAGGCATAAGCGATGGTTACAAATAAAGAACCTATCGAGCTTCTCTATCAGGGTCTTCCAACCGAGACGAAAGAGATGCTTGATAGTGCAATTGCAAGTATTGTATCCGCAAAGAAAAGAGGCGGTAAGGTTGTCGTCGTGACCGGAAGCGGTCCCAATCTCCATGAGGGGGTAACCACGCTCATTGGAGAGCTTATTCATAAAGGCATAGTTGATGGTGTGACCACCAGCTCGGCAGTCATTGCTCATGAAATGGCAGGTGCTCTGGAAGAAGTAAAAAGAGTGGACGGCATACAAATGGGATTATCGGAAGATGTACTTCCCCGGGATGGCGTTTTCGAAGTTACCCTGATGCCGCCCGATATTCTGGAACAACTTAAAAAGGAAATGCTTATTGATACAGCGCTGTTTGAAAAAGCGCTCGCGCTCGATGGAAATGTCATCATTAAAGCAGCCGGTAATATGGCTTATCCCTTAGGATTGCGCACAGAGAATTTAGCTAAGGAGATACTGTTTATAGCAAAAAGCAAAGGAGTTCCTTTCGAGGTGGTGGCGGGCGCAGGTGCGGATAAGCGTACAATGCTCGGAGCGGCGTATGCTAAGGGCGTCCCGATCCTGGTTACTATACCTCAGTTAGTTGGCGGCGGAATGGTGGGACTGGCCATAGGGGATTCTATATCCATCACGGAACGAGCGACAAGAATAGCCGAGATGATACGATCCGCTGATGTCATTATTGAGTCTGCCGTGGTCTTGACCCAGGAAATCCACGATGGTCCATTTGAAACCTACACCGGACACGGTATATGGTCTCATTGGGAAGGTTACGCCACTTACAGTTTGAAAGATAAAGTGTTGATACGCATTGATCTTGATCCAAACTTAAAAAAAGCATGGGAATTCGAGAAGCAATCGAGCAAAGTTCAAGCTGCGATAGATGAAGGATTGCCCAAAACCAAACTCATGTCGATTCCTTTCCGGATGGAAATGTCAGGTTTTGCCCGATTGGAGAAAAGCATTCCAGTCGTGGCTGATTTGGGTGTTGCCTGGCCCATTATCGCGCTTCGTTTAGAACAGGAATTGGGAATATCGCTTGATTTCATCTCTTACCCGCAACAGAGTCCTGAAGGACAAAAAATGCGGAAATGGATTGTTGAGAATATTCGGCCAATTGTAAAGAAGAAACTATTTCAATAGAATTGACCGCAGCCCCTCAGAGAACTCAAGAAGGAGGATGTTTATGTTTGTTATCAAGCTCAGCAAAAATCTGGATATAAGCAGCAGAAGAGAATGCTGTTTCACCCGGATAAATTTAAGAGTGCTCCCAATACTGTGGGCTTTTATGACGGTTTCAGCTTACGGAAAAGTGGCAGCCAAATGGGACTTTAGCAAGGGGACACAAGGCTGGACAGGAAACAACAGGGTGGAAAAGCTAACTTCATCGCCGGAAGGGCTGCTCGTTAAATCCACAGGGCAAGACCCGTGGATAGAAGGGCCGGCGATTGATTTGCCCGGCGATAAAATTATTCGGGTCAAGATACGAATGAAATCGAACGTGGATTCGGGAGCGGAGCTGTTTTACGGCAGGGCGTTTAGAGCGGGACATTCTGTTCGGTT
>JABAOH010043176.1_pt1 | contig 15641 bp, 3 predicted proteins | sample 7062181 | NCBI WGS metagenome assembly JABAOH01 (sample SAMN14538630, study PRJNA623070) | marine sediment metagenome | biome: marine biome [ENVO:00000428]; feature: marine pelagic biome [ENVO:01000023]; material: deep marine sediment [ENVO:00002113]; isolation source: pool of 5 deep marine...
GCTTTGTCGGGCTTATCGTTTCCATCTGGAAACAGCCCCCGTAGTGTTTCTTTTTGGATCAATGATGTGGCGAGTACACTCAATCACTATATATTTTTCTATGGAAAGACGGGTGTGAAGGATGTACCCTCTACCTATAACCAGCGGTTTTCCATATGCATAGATAACAGAAGAGGTAACAAGCTATCGGTCATTGCTTATGGTAATGACTGGGCCCCCTACGTACTATCTACAGGCGTATGGAAGCATGTGGCATTTACGTTTGATGGTAGCACCATAAAGTTATATATAGATGGCTCCTTTGTGACAAGTCAGGCAGAAACTTACAATACTGTCCTCGTCGAAAGGGCTTATATTGGTGTTCATGAGGATATGGCTGCTTTCTTTGAGGGCATGTTAGATGAACTGCGCATCTCAAACACAGCCAGAAGCGCTGCCTGGATTAAGGCTTCCTACGAAAGTGGAAAGGACCATTTACTTGATTTCGGGAGTGAGGAAGAGGCGCCAAAAAACGCCATATTTTTTGGAATTAACTTTTGAGCGGAAACCGGGGACAGGAAATCCCCTCACCCTAACTCTTTCCCCTCGGGGAAAGAACTACATAGCGTCAGTAACAAAGTTATTAAGGAGGGAGTAAGGTGAAAAAGAAAACTATTTTCAAATTTAAATCATTGACCTGCAAACTGTTATCGGCTATCTTTTTATCAATGTGTATTATTTTTTCTATCTGCGTGTACTATTCCTTTGCCGAAGTTCCCTGCAAGATAAACTATCAGGGAAGGTTGATAGAGAATAATGTGCCTGTGGATGGAACAAGAAAAATGAGATTCACTATTTATGACAGTGCTGCAGGTGGGAATGAGTTATGGACCAGCGGGGATGTAGACATTACAGTGTATAATGGGTTATTCAGGTATGTATTAGATTTATCAAGCATTGACGACTGGACAGCGGGTGAGGAGTTATATTTACAAGTAGTCGTTGATGGAGAGACATTAACTCCCCTAGAAGCTATATATGCCTATCCCTATGCAATAAACTCACATTTACTTGAGGGAAAGACAACAGGTTATTTTCTAAACAGGTCAGCAGAGGAACAAACAAAACGAGGAAATTTAGGAATTGAGGGTAGGTTGGATATAAATGCACCCGATACGGATATAGATGCATTAAGAGTTCATTCTGGAGATACTTATGGGTTGTATGTTTCTACGGGTGGCAATGTCGGCATGGGGACGACGAGTCCAGGGGCGAAATTAGAGCTAAGAGCACCTGGTAGTTCAGCTTTAGGTTCAGCTGCAGTTAAGTTTTCGGTGACAGAAGCTTCAAATTTGCCGGTATTGGTGTTGCAAAACAGTTATGCAGGAGGAAATCCGGGAACAGACCAAGGTTTACTCATAGATGTTCAAGGCTCGGGCGGTAGTGGCTCAAGTAATTTGCATGTAAAAAGTGGTGATGCAAGTTTGTTTTATGTAAGAAATGACGGCAACGTCGGCATCGGGACGACGGAGCCGGGTATAAAGTTTGATACTCGCGAGGCTTACGACCACAGTTATGTGGTACCTACTGGCGGTGCGGATTCGTGGGTCGATTTGGGAGAGCTGCCAACTGATATCTGTGGCATTTTTACCTACATTCAACACTTTTTTGGGGTTGACCCTTGGAGGGCTCAGGCCATAGGATTTATTTCTACTGTAGGAGATAACTGGACTGGAACGAATCCAGAACTACCGATGAGTATTGCATACCACAACAACGATACGAAGCAAGTGATTAAATTTAGAGTCAGGGCAACTTCTGGTCCTACCCCTCCTAGACTTGAAATATATCGTTCGACTAATGCTACAGAAGAGGGTACGTTTAGGATTTACCGATTCGGTTACTGATGGGGAGGAAAAACGAATAACCAGGGAAACTAAACATCAGGGAGGAAAACGAGGAGGAAGACGAAGGCAGAGAAATAAAAAGGGATATAGGTAGTATAGTTCTCAGTATACATTAGTTCAGGTCAGGTATGCCGATATGGCTGCCTGACTTTTCTATTTGTTGGAAAGTTGTAGCCGCAGAGCGATAGCTCTGCATTTGGGGTAGTGGAGTGGTGGCTCCGCGTCATAATTGCGAAGCTTTGCTTCGCTACTCCAGTGAATCGCAAAATCTACTTTTCGATACTACAGAAAACCACGAGAATTTACAAAAATTTTACAATTTATTTACACAACTGTGATATTAGTATGATAAATTATTATCAGAACCTCGACGATGGCTCGTCGAGGAAATTAAATCCGAAAAGGCAAACTCCGAGCAATCGGAGGTCGTCCCGAGAAGAGGGGACACGTCAACTCCAGGGGAGGAGCTGGCGGGCAAAACCACGGATCTTATTTATTAAGATGGCCGGGTTGCCGATCACTTAATAGGGGAAATAAGATGGCCGGGTTGCCGAAGATTTATATTTTTGGTAACCCGGTTTTTTTATTATAAACAGAGCTTAAGAATTAGAAGGGAAAAAATGAAGAGGTCATCAGTAAGACTAAATTCCATAACCTCGCCAGTCAATGGGGAAAGGGGGCAATTTATGTTTTTAGCATTGAAAAAAGGGCTATTTTTGCTGCTATTTGCTGGGATAGTGGCAGGAATGTTCTTTGCAGTTAAAGGTGCGATAATAGAGGGGAAGCCACAAGCCGCCACATTACTGCGTTCCGAAACCGGAATGGGGTCGGGAAAGAGCGCCCGTCCGATGGGCACCCTGGCCCGTGCCGAAACCAGAACCGGGGCCAGAGAGGGTACCCAGGCGGTTGAGGAGATGGACAGGAACGGGGATGGGAAAACCGATATCTGGAGATACCTGAAAGATGGTGTATTGACCAGGTCTGAAGTGGATAGTGACTACGATGGGAAGATAGATTTCTGGGCATATTACAAGGATGGGAAGACCGAGAGGCAGGAGATAGATAGAAATAATAATGGCAGAAGAGATGCCTGGGCCTATTTTGAACAGGGAGCAAAAGTCAGACAGGAGGTTGACACAAATCACGATGGTAGAGTAGATGCCTGGTTCTATTATAAACTGGGGAAGTTGTGTGGTAGAGCAGTGGATGGTGACTTTGACGGAAGGATTGATAAAGTTTTGGGGGAAGTTCCTACTCAATAAAGGTGGCAGATGATAGTTGAGTCGCAAAAGCCAAAATATAGAGCAATAGTCAGAGTAATTGCCATAATAGTGGCAATAGTTCAGGCCTGGACTCAGGTCTGCTTCTCTGCAAACTTCAGTTTCGTTCCTCGCTTGAAGGAATTCAACAAGGACCGCCAGGAATCGGGATACTTTTCCTTAAATCAGCTGGAAAAAAGAGAAAGACGTCAAGAGAAGGTAATTAAGCAGCAGAGGGAGATTCAGAAGTTTAGAGAAAGGCGGGAAAGGGTAGAGAGGGTAGAAAGGCTGGAAAAGGCTATATTTGAAGGGACCCTGGACAGAGTTACTGCTATTGGCTCAATAAGGGAGCAGGTCCTGGAAAGCCATAGAAGGGTTCTTGAGGTCGCTTCCCAAAAAAGTGAGTTTAAATATATTAAATATGATGATGGCCGCACAGTCTATTTCAAGGATGGACTTGCCTCCAGAATTGAGAATGAGAAAGTCCCTGATGCTTTTGGATATGAGAGTATTCGTCGCGTCTATAATATGACTTATAATAAAAAGTGGCTTCTGGAGTCTTATGAGGCAGAGACGGTCGACCAGTTTGGCAAGTTGACCAGGGAACACTGGCAAGCAGAAGGATATACTGAAGATTCTGTCTTCTACGCTACAGATGAGACCAATGCTGATCAATTCCTCACCAATTGGACTGTCACCATAACCGACCCTTACGATTCCATTCTTACCGTCAAGTATTCCGATGCCCAATATACGGGCAAACACCTCACCTCCTACCATAAGGAAATTACAGATTGTTGTGGCCATATTACTAACATTGAATGGTCCTGTAATGCAGAAGATTACGATTCCAATAAGAATCTAACTAAATACCATGAGGAAATTACCGATCCTTTCGATAATTTTACGGTAAGGGACTGGACAGGGACCTATGATGAAGAGCGACTGACTAGTTCAGAAGAAGAGAGCTGGACTACGAACGTGGATGGTTCTGAAAGCTACACTATGAGTGAGACCTATTATACCTATGATAGTGAGCAGAAGCTCACCGGAGCAAGTGGCACTACAAGGACAGAGGGAGAGGATGCATTTGGGAATACCTTTATTGATGAGGCTGAATTAAGACATGAAATCTTAAACGGACATTTAGAGCTTACTGGTATTACCGGAACTACCCGTTACAATAACGTAGATGGTTCGTTCAGTGAAAGCCAATATACTATAGAATACCAGTTTGACGATAAAAACTTCCTTGTGGCCGCCTCTGGTGAGACAACCACCACTGGTGAGGACATCTTTGGAACCATCTTTAATTCCCACACCACCGACACTTATATTATCATTGGTGGTCAGGCTAAAAGAAAGACTTCGCTCACGGATACCGAGACAGTAAACTTCGATTCTTCCCAAACCCTGACACAAACCACGGTGGAGTACGAATACGACTTATCTGGCTATTTAATTGATGCCAGAAGTTTCAGCAAGACAACAGGAGTGGATGTCTTCGGGAATAGATATGAAACTCACAGCCACGATATCTATGCAATAATAAATGGAGAGGCAAGGGTAATAAGCTCCACCAGTATCATCGATTCCTATGATGCCGGGTGGCTTGCAGAAGGCTCCTCGGGAAGTGGAGATATCCAATCAATAATAGATGAGATTGAACAGTTTCTGAATACATTTATCGACTCCACATCCCAGGATAAGAAAGGAATTTTATCCAGCTTGGGAATTGGTGACTTCCCTCTGATAGAACTTACCACTGCGGGAATATCTACAATAATTGAGTGGCTAAGAGATAGTGGAACAAAGATTTTAAACTGCGCAGTAAATGCACTCTATAACATCCTAACCAACCTGGGAATAGAAGTAACCACAGGAGAGACAGCTTCCAAGACAATTCTTATCGATATTCTCACCGGGACACTCACTCCTGGGAGCGCTTCTGGAGAACTTATGACTTCCATGTTTGCTATGGTTAAGGAGGCATCATTAAAGGGAGTCAATCTTTCCGGAGCCCATCTAAGTCTGGAACAGCTTCAGAGTTTATCCACCCCTGTAATTGCCCATATTGATGGAAACCATTATGTAGTGGTAGAAAGGATTAGTGAGGGAAAAGTCTTTCTCTCCGGCATTAATGGAGAGAGTATGATTTCCATAGAGGACTTCTCTTCTCGCTGGAATGGCGATGTATTGATGACTGCAGTGCCTTCGTCAGGAGCCCTCCTCAGTGAACACAGGATGAAGGAGATAAGGGGAGCGACAGGAAGTGATACTGATGACGACCCGGAATTTGACGATAAGACCTGGCTTAAATATTTCCGGAAGATAGAGGAAGGAAATATTACATATATCTACTACTACAATGTGGAAGGTGATGAACGAACAGGCGGCTATAACTGGACAGGTATAATTCAATATGTCAAAGTGGTTAGGAATTCAGATGGAAACATTGTGAGTGTGCATCGAGAAAGTTACAACAGAGACGGGGTATTGATGGAACTCCTCGATGTGGAGAAAGACGCCAGTGGCAATGTCACTCGAGCTTCCCGACAGTATCACAGTATGGGAAGCAGGATAACACTTAAACTTACACCGAATGGGGATGGTTCTCAAAATTTAAGGGCTATATTCACCTCGTCCAATGGGATGGTTACCAAGATACTGGCTATTCCTAAGCGGATAAGTGGCCATAGCGTTGTCTCTTCAGATGACCCACGCGCCAGGGATTCTGATATAGATGTCCGCTATATGTTGCAGATTGTGAACCTGGAGGACGCCGGAATCGACAATGGTGATGGGACTTATACGCAATATGGAATTCCTTCCTGGGACCACTGGGGAGTAACCGTCTATTGGCAAGAAGCAGAAAGCTCCCCGGGCTATGGTTATCATTCGAATGGAAATGGGAGGTGGGTTAGGGTTGTTCGCCGGGATATAAATGGGGAAGAGGATGGAGTTGATTATTGGGACAGTCTCACTAATAGTGAAAAAGCATCAATCTGGCAACAGGTCTATAGTGCCAATAAGAATGAGGAAGGGCAGGAGAATACAATTTCAGCACAGATATTCAAAAGGGATAATGATGGGGACATTGTTCCTCTCTATGAGGAGGATAGCCAGGGGAATCCCACTGGTGAACAGAGATATTTTGGTAAGGGAGTTACCTATACTGTGGATAGCCAGGGCAGGCGAATCTATGAACTGAAAGACATAAATGGCAATGTAATTGCCACCGTTACTCAGGAAGTCTCAGATTTTGCTGAAGCCTGGGAGAACGAACAGAATGCAAATGTCTCATGGAGTGGTTATCCGTGGGGTAGTGGCGTAACCATAACTCTTGCTAACAGCCAGGGAGAGACTATTAATGGCGGCAGTCTACCTGAAGGTGACTGGGATAGAATCTATGATGCCATATACAGAATTGGAGCCAATGAAGCATTTACCGCAAGGGTAAAGTTGGAGAACGGAAGTGAAGTAACTGCAAGGTGGGATGGTAGCAAGATTACGATAAATGGCACTCCCCTCTGGAGTTCAGGTTATTCCGATGAAGACAAAAAGAAGATAGAGAGCGCCATACTGGCTAAGGACATAGTTTGTAAGGTAAATTTGGGAACCTCAGATGAGCCTTATGTTTATGTGGCCCGAAATGGGAAGGGCAAAATTCAAGTTTGGGATAAATATGGAAATTCTAGGAGTGTAACGGATGGTGACAAGCAGGAAAAGATTGAAGATTCTGTATTCAGAAAGAAGGAAGGAGAAATTGGCACTGCCCATCTCAGTATTGTCTTAAAGTCAAACTACGTAAGGGATGATAACGATATTAATGGAGATGTAGACCGAGAACAGCAGTTGAGTCTTGCTCGTAATATCCATACCTGGACAGCACTGCCAGACGTAGCGGGTATAGAACTGGAAGATAATATGGACCTTTCTTTCCTCAATGAGGGAGAAGTATTCGGGATAAATAATGGTTTTTCTGGCGGTATTGTAGAAGCTTCTCCTGCAGGAATTTCTGGTGCTGCAGAGGCAATATTCACTCCGGGAATAGATTTGAATCCTCCGGTTACGCAAGAGGTTATAGATGGAGTTATTGATAAATTTACCGGGATTGTAGACAACCTCTCTTCACAAGCCAGAGGATTCTTCGATAAAGTTACTGGTGGGCTGGAAAAGGTAGTTAGCTGGCTTAGAGGTAAAGGAGAATATATTATAAGTTGCGGAGTGTATGCTTTAAGCAGAATATTGGAATCTAAAGAAGTGACTTCCTCAAGGGAGGAACTTGCTGCAGAGACCATCTTCACTGACCTCATTAACCAGGTTATAACTTCTGATTCGGAAGAGAAAGTCCAAACTTCAGCTTATGCACTGGAGACAGCGGCAAAGAAGAGGGGATTGGACCTCAAGACTGTAAAAACTGACCTGGAAAATCTATCTTGGATTGACAGTCCGGTAATTGCCCATGTGGGAGGTAACCATTTCGTTGTAGTCTCAAAAGTTGAGGATGGTAAAGTTATAGGGATTGAGGCTACAGGTGAAGAATTTGCCATCCCTGAAGAAGAGTTCGCTTCCCAGTGGGATGGAATTATCATTGCTGCCAGGTCTCCTCCTCAAGGAGAAATAGTCTCTACCCCACCGAAGATAGCCCCTGATACTGCCCCCACTGAAGGGTCATACATTGATGAGAACGGCAACAGAGTGATTGAAGTTACAGTCTACGATGAATGGAATAATCCCATAAAAGTTACCAAGACCATAAATGCGCCCGATGGTTCCACTTCCCGCACCCAGACCTGGACAAATTATGGGTATGATAATAACGGAATCCTGATTTCTGCTTCAGGAAAGAGCGTTACTATTGGAGAAGATATTTTCGGAAACACTTATACTACCGATACCCGTAACTTCTATACGATAATAAATGGTGAAGCAAAAGTTAACAGGTCCGTTTCCACAACCAATTCTTCCAACATAGATGGTTCCACTTCGGTAACTGAAGGTGAGGTACTTTATGAATACGACCCCACAAGCGGACTTCTTTCCCAGGCAAGCGGAAAAAAAGAAACAGAAGGGAACGATATTTTCGGGAACAGATACTTAACCGCTACCGATGATACTTATACTGTTATTAAGGGAGAAGCGAAGTTAGTCTATAGCGAAAGTGAGACTGAAACCTGGAATTTTGATGATTCCTATTCAAAGACAACCAACTGGATGAGATACGAATATACTACTGGAGATGAACAGCCTTCCCAACTTCCCTCCAACTACTCTCAAGAAGGTAAAGTTATTGAGGGCTTATGTAAGGGAGCCTCAAGCGAGAGCCATACCGAAGGCGAAGATATTTTTGGCAATACCTTTAGTGAGGATGTAATTACAAGTTACAAAAGCTTAATCAACGGTCAACCTAAGGCAACTAACCTGTTTACCAGAACCACCAATATAGGCATCGATGGCTCAACTAGTCAGACAGTAAGTTCTTTGAATTACATCTATGATGAGAATACGGGCAATTTGAGAGGAGTAGAGATAGATGGAGGGGAGGTGGAGGCAAGTATAACTCTCGCTGATAGGAGTCAGTGGTCTCATAGGGCGAGAGGAAGAGTAGTCACTGTAGGAGCCGACATATTCGGGAACAGATACTATACAGAGACCATCAATAAATATAGCCAGGAGACGATTAAACTAACAGGACAGCCAAAGGGAGAGGAGACTATCTCCATTAATGTCACAATGAATATTGATGGCTCAACTTCGACCACAGATAGCAGGGTGTTTTATGAATACACCAACGGACAGGAGCGAGAGGAAGCATTACCGGATAAGATAGTCAATAAAGAAAGTTACATAAATCCTGATACAGGTTTAGCTTATGTTGGTTTACTGAAGGGGGTGGCGGATGGTTCGGTACTGGACAAGTTCGATATAGACGGGGATGGAGATACAGACGATTCGGGTGAGAAGAATCCTACAGGCGCATATACCCTGGCGAGGGACATATTTGCAAACCAGTCTGAAAGCCTGACGCACACTGAGTATATTATCATTGACGGACAAGCGAAAGAGAGCCTGGCAAAGACAGTCTCCTATGGCAGGAATGTGGATGGTTCACTGACTTATACAATAAGGGAACTAAGTTACTCATATTCAGAAAAGGGTCAGCTTGAGGTAATAGAAAATGTAGCAGTAGGTGAAGGTAGCGTAAAGCTAAATGGAATCGAAGTAAGTTACATTGGAGAAGATAATGAAACAGTAAGCGTAGGAGTGGATAATTTTGGCAACTACTATGTTGGCAAAACAGAAACTCATTATCTCCATCCACAAGAATGGAAAGGTAAGGTTTTAATGGAATGGTCATTAACCAGAACAGAGGCTACTAACCTGGATGGTTCGAAGAGCCATACCGTAAGTTATCTGCATTATAATTACAATCCTGAGAACGGACTGCTCAATGAAGATAATCCTGTAGACAACATTGACCCCAGAACGAGTGAATCCTTTGTTTTGAATGCTGAAGTTCTGGTGGCTGGAAATATATATTCTCATACAGTAGATATCAGGAGAAATCCCAATGTAGATACGCTCACTGTGGGTGGAGATATATTCGGCAATAGTTACTGTACAAAGTTAGAGAACAACTACGGCAATATATTTGGTCAGGTAAAGTTGATTCTGTCAAATTCTCTTACTGAAACTTTGAATGCCGATGGCTCAGAGGCAAAGACTAAAAGTGCTCTCATATATGAGTACACGAATGGCCAGGAGAGAAATTTAACTGGAACTCAAATTGGTGAGAAAGATATCGACCTCATCCTGGGTAGCCGCGGACTTCAGTTCCGAAGAAGTCCGATGTCTGTGCAGAGTCCTGTCGGACCTGCGCCCTACAAGGGACTCCTTAAAGCCGTAACACAATGCAGAGTAATTTTAACCGATTACGCTGGAATTGAAAGGAAATTTGTGGGCGAATTGACTGTGGGCAAGGACCTATTCGGGAATACTTTCTATACTGAAGTTGAAAATCAATATACCATCCTAAAAAGTCAAGCCAGAGTACTCCGGACCTGTAAGGTTACAGAATCTGTATCCATAGATGGTTCCCACAGTAAATCAGTAGGTATGACAGGCTACCAGTACTACAGTAATGGTCGGCTTAAGAGAGCGTTTGATGAATATGTATATGTGCTGATAAATAAAAGTAATGGTGAGTTCCTGAAACAAGTAGATAATGAATACAAGGCTAATAATAAAGAAAGAGTCATTTCCGGTCGAGGGACAATCACTGTTGGTCGGGACTTCTTTGGAAATTACTATGATAGTTTAACACAAAATGAATATCTCGACCCTGAGGAGTGGGGAGGAAAAGTAAAGATAGACTGGGTAGAAACCATTACCAATTCCACTAACATTGATGATTCAAGGAGCCAGACTGTAAACTACCTCCATTATAACTACCACCCCAAGACAGGCCTACTTAAAGAAAACGATCCAGTAGATAATATTGACCCTTCCACAGGTAAACCGCATCAGCTCTCTGCCCGCATTTTGGTAAATGGACTTGCAGCCAGCCGTACAGTAGATGTCACTACTGGCGAGAAGGTAAACTCTCTCACTGTAGGCTGTGACGTGTTTGGCAACAAGTACTGGACTGAGACCGAAAATATTTACAGGTATGACGCCGATGGTGGAATTAAAGTAGATACTACGAGTAGTTTGACCTGCTGGACGGGCATAGAGGGTTCAGAGGAAAATACGTGGAGCAGTCTCAAATATGAATATACCGATGGGAGGGACACAACTTTAGAGTTAAGAGACACAAATTATGTAGAAAAAGACAGAAATGGTAAGCCAACCGGGATTAGGGCGCAATTTCTGGATAAGAACGGAAATATTTACAAGGGATTACTGAAAGGCGTTACTGTATTAGAAGTTGATGGTAGTATTGACTGGGATGGAGATGGAACTTTTTGGAATGTGAAGCGAAAGCTTCAAGGAACATATACCCAGGGCAGAGATGTTCTTGGTAACACATACAGGAGTTTGGTAAAGAATAAATATATCGTAGTGGTTAATGGTCAAATCAAAGTCTCTGATGCCACTACTGTAAGTAATGGCACTAATCTGGATGGCTCGAGTACCTGGTCGAAGACGAGAGTTGGGTATACTTATGATGGGGATAAGGGCAGGCTTTCCAAAGTCGAAAATCTTGTAGTAGAAGCTGGCTCAGTAATTCTTAATGGGATAACTGTGGAATATCGAGACGGAAAAAGAGGAGTAACCATAGGGGTGGATAGTTTCACTAACCATTATGTAAGTTATGTAGAAAACAAGTATTTAAATCCGAAATATTATAAAGGGAAAGCACTTATTGATGAATCGCTAACCACTACTGAGGCTACGAACATTGATGGGTCAAAGACCTGGACAGTAAATAGATTGGGATACACTTACAGTACACGTACGACCAGACTTGAGATAGTAACGAATTTAAATATAGATTCAGGTGAAGTAACTCTTAATGGGGTAAAAGTAGTTTATGGAGGATTTACAGGAAAAGTGCTCACTGTGGGGGTAGATTCATATGGCAACTACTATATAAGTCTCGTAGATAATCAGTACCTTGACCCGGAGGAATGGGGTGGAAAGGTTAAGCCAGGTGTCGTTACTACTACCACGGACGTTTTCAATATTGATGGCTCCCGGAGTCAAACAAAGACATCTGTTAATTACCACTACCATCCAGTCACCTTTGTCCTGGAAAGGGTAACCATACCTTCAACTAAGTTGAAAGTTGCCCTCACAGGGAGTAGCAGACTTCAGTCTGCGTCTTATGAAGGCAATGGTTCAGTCACTGTAGGAGCGGATATATTTGGAAATACCTATTATTCTCAGACAGCCAACAGCTATGGTCAAATTATTAATGGACAGGCAAAGATAACCAATGCTTTCACCACCACAGAAAACCATAACATCGATGGCTCGCTCAGCCAGACAGTAAGTTCAATAGATTACGGATACGATGAGAAGACAGGATTACTCCAGTGGAGTCGGCTCAGTTCCGGAAGAGTTTCTGCGCGCATAATTTTAAAAGATGGAACTGTATGTGAACATAACGCTTCTGGCAGAGTAGTCACTGTGGGAGGAGACTTTTTTGGAAATAAGTACTGGAGTGAGAGTTTAAATGAATATAGAATCATCAAAGGAGAAGCGAAACTTGACAAAGTTATTACAGCAACCAGTTCCATTAACATAGATGGCTCCACAAGTAAAACAGTAGAAGGGTGTGAGGAAGTGCTGGAGTACAGTTATGATAATAATACTACCAGGCTAACGGGAATTACAAACGTACGAGATGGCATAGTTCTTAATAATGATGGATTTGGAAATAAGACAATAACCACAACCCATAAGGAGTTTGCTCCCACTGATACCGGACAGATAAAGTTAAGCACTTCTTCATCCTGGACAGAGACAAACAAGGATTATGGGGCAACCACTCTCGATGGCACGGAAATAGAGACTACTCAGGCCAGCGTAGTAACCTACAGTTATGGTGAGAAGAATGGTTATAAGGACTCACTTTCAGAAGTAACTGCTACTGACAGCATAGTCAAAACTCGTGGCTATTTTGGCGGTGTAACATGGACTACGAGTTCTTATGAGTACGGTGTGATAAACGGACAGGCGAAAATAGTCAGCACAAAAACAAGTACAGTTACCCGGAACATGGATGGTTCAACAAGCAAGACAATAGAAGGCTGTGAAGAAGTATTGAAATACAGTTATGATAATAATACCGGCAGGCTATCAGGAATCACCAACACACAGGATAGTATAGTCCTGAATAATGATGGATTTGGAAATAAGACAATAACCACCACTCATAAGGAGTTTGCTCCTGCCTGGAGTGGACAGATAAGGTTGAAGACTTCTTCATCCTGGACAGAGACAAACGAGGATTATGGAGCAACCGCTCTCGATGGCACAGAGATAAAGAGTATTCAGGCGAGTATAGTCACCTACAGTTATGGTAGGAGGAATAGTTATTGGGACTTACTCAATCAAGTAACTGCTTCTGACAGCGTAGTGGAAACTACCGACTATTGGGGCAATGTAACACGAACCACGACCTCTTACGACTATCGTGTGATAATGGGTCAGGCAAAGGTAGATAAAGTTACCACCTACACAGAGATAGACAACATTGATGGTTCACACACCATAGCCGGTCATAAAGAGTGGACCTCCCAGGCGAGCATAGTCCACTATATTTATGATAACAGAACAGGTAGGCTAGAAGGTACAGGTGCAAAAGAAGACCAAGCTGGAATAATCCTGATAGTTGATGCTTTTGGTAATGTCACCAAGACCGAGACAGAGAAGACCTACAGGCTTATCCAGGGACAGGTAAAGGTAGACACAGTCACCACCCACACAGAGATAAAGAATATTGATGGCTCACAGACCATAGCCAGTCATGAAGACTGGACTTCCCAGGCCAGCAAAGTACGCTATATTTATAATGAGACGACAGGTAAATTAAAGGCTCCAGGCGCAAAGGAAGAACAAGCTGGAATAATCCTGATGGTTGATGCTTTTGGTAATGTCACCAAGACCGAGACAGAGAAAACCTACAAGCTTATCAAGGGACAGGCAAAGGTAGATACAGTCACCACGCACACAGAGATAGACAACATTGATGGTTCACACACCATCGCCAGTCATAAAGGTTGGAGTTCTCAAGCCAGCGTGATGAAGTATGATTATGACACTGATACAGGCAAATTACAGAATGATGGAGCAAAAGAAGAACAACATGGACATGGAATAATTTTAATGAACGATGGATTTGGAAATGTCACCAAGACAGTAACAGAAAGGACTTACAGGCTTATCAACGGGCAGGCAAAGGTAGATATTGTCACCACAAGCACAGAGATAGACAACATTGATCACTCACACACCATCGCCAGTTATGAAGATTGGGCTTCCCAGGCGAGCGTAATCCACTATACTTATAATGAACAAACAGGATTACTAAATGGAGATGGAGCAGAAGAAGATAAACATGGAATAATGTTAATGGATGATGGATTTGGTAATGTCACTAAGACAATAACAGAGAGGATTTACAAGCTTATCAAAGGGCAGGCGAAGGTAGCTACAGTTACCACCCATACAGAAATAGAGAATATCGATGGCTCATACACCGTAGCCAGTCATAAACACTGGGCTTCCCAAGCCAGCGTAACCCATTATACTTATAATGAACAAACAGGATTACTAAATGGAGATGGAGCAAAAGAAGACCAGTCTGGAATAATGTTAACGGATGATGGATTTGGTAATGTCACCAGGACAGAGACAAAGAGAATCTATAGGCTTATCAATGGACAGGCAAAGGTAGAGACAGTCACCACCTACACAGAGATAGATAATATTGATGGCTCACACACCATAGCCAGTCATAAAGGTTGGAGTTCTCAAGCCAGCGTAATCCATTATACTTATGACGAACAAACAGGATTATTAAATGAAAATGGAGCAAAAGAAGACCAGCCTGGAATAATCTTAATGGATGATAGATTTGGTAATGTTACTAAGACAGAGACAAAGAGAACCTATATACTCATCAATGGACAGGTAAAGGTAAATATAGTCACCACAACTACAGAGATAGATAACATAGACGGTTCACACACGGTAGCCGGTCATGAAGACTGGACTTCGCAGGCCAGCAGAATGCACTATGTTTACGATGATGTAGGTAATTTGAAGGATCAAGGAGCAGAAGAAGACCAGGCCGGGGTAATCTTGATTGACGATGGATTTGGTAATATCACCAGGACAGAGACAAAGAACACCTACAGGCTTATCAAAGGACAGGCGAAGGTAGACACGGTCACTACGTATACAGAGATAGACAACATCGATGGTTCCCACACCATAGACAGCCACGAAGGCTGGGAGGCTCAAGCCAGCGTAATCCGTTATACTTATGATGAAGAAACAGGACTATTAAATAGAAATGGAGCAGAAGAAGAAGAAGATAAACATGGAATAATCTTAATGGATGATGGATTTGGTAAGTCACCACGCACACAGAGATAGACAACATTGATGGTTCACACACTATAGCCAGTGATAAAGAGTGGAGTCCTTGCGACAGCAAGGTTAAGTATGATTATGACACCGATACGGGCAGATTACAGAATAATGGAGCAGATGAGCTTACATCGGGAATAATCTTGATGGATGATGGATTTGGCAATGTTACCAGGACAGAGACCAGGAGAACTTACAGGCTTATCAAGGGACAGGCAAAGGTAGATACAGTTACCACGCACACAGAGATAGACAACATCGATGGTTCACACACCATAGCCAGAGTGTCTATTTATGAACATAAAGGCTGGAATCCTCAAGCCAGCGTGATGAAGTATGATTACGACATTAATACAGGCAGATTACAGAATGATGGAGCAGATGAGCTTGA
>JABAOH010124278.1_pt2 | contig 15638 bp, 16 predicted proteins | sample 7062181 | NCBI WGS metagenome assembly JABAOH01 (sample SAMN14538630, study PRJNA623070) | marine sediment metagenome | biome: marine biome [ENVO:00000428]; feature: marine pelagic biome [ENVO:01000023]; material: deep marine sediment [ENVO:00002113]; isolation source: pool of 5 deep marine...
CTTCTTCTTCCCACAGGGCTGACCCATCCTCCTCGATTCGCGCACCGCAAAGACCGGTGCTGAGCGCCTGGCCAAAGGGCCGGAGGCCCTCAAAGGCCTTCTTCATCAGTAGGTTCTCGAGTTCACCCAGTTTGTTGAGTTTGGGTTTCGCCCGCACTAAGTAGTAGGCCATCGGCTTCCCCCCTCTTTGGCAGCTATCCTACTTCATTATTTTAAAATGTCGATAATCTGAGGTATCGTTCCTCGCTCGCCGAGGCGGATGGTCTTCGTCACAGTACCGATGACCAAGCCAGGGTATCGAACCTTCCGCCCGAGCGTTGCCATTTCTCGATCGAGCTCATCAATCTTTGGCATCTGCTCTGATTCCTCAAGACAGGCCAAATCCTCTGCGACATTCCACGCATGGTTTCTTGCCTTTGTCATACTAAAGTTGATGACGGCTTCATCGGTTTTTCCCGCTATGCGATCTAGGCGTCCAAGCACTGGCCACACTTGAGTGAGTTCTCGTTCCACCCCATCAACCAGTCCGGCGAGGATCTCGTTGATCTTATTGAAGTCATTTTTGAGACCGTGAACCGCATTCCCGGGACAGGTTCTCGCGGCGGCAACGCCTAGGTCAAGATTGATATGCGCATTCATTCCCAAAAGTACATGTTGCAATACAATGGGCCACCAGTGCCTTGCAGCATCAAAGCAGACCGTCCATGATCTCGTGAGCACCTTATTATTTTGGTATCGCTCAAAACCATCTAGGTAGCGATTTGCAAAGACCACATCCAACCGCTCCATTCGCTCTCCATCTTCAAAAAAACCTTCCGCAATCCCCTCTTTGACCTTCACAGTGACCTTCCGGTACAGCGCAGCAAAATACCCCAGCCGACTGTGGTTTCTGCGAGCCCACTCGACAATCTTCTCGAGCTGCTCGATGACTTCATCGATCGTTTTCGCCTGCATGACATACCCTCACCAAGGTACGATCCACCACATCCCACCCCGCCAATAGCGGGCAGAAAATGGTGTCAGGCTTTCGATGTTTTGCTTTTGCGCAAGCGTGCTTTCAGTCGGGCGACGCGTTGTCGAAACTGTTTATCCTCCCTTGATCGCTCCTGGAGCTGTCGCACGCCATTGCTCAACGTGGCGACGTCCCGCCCAAAGTATCGTGCGACTTCGGTCAAGCTCGCGGTCTTGAGATCTGTCGCCAACAAGCCCACCAACCACCGGGCCTGAGCGACGTGACTTCCCTTGCCCGGGGCGCGGAGTAGAGCCTCAGAAAAATCCACTTCCTGACAGATCGCTGCTACAATAGTGCGCAGCGCGGGTGGACGTTTGATCCTGGCTCCCGCCTGTGCCAAGGCTCTCGAAGCGAAACTATCATCACCCAACATCCCCCCCCTACTGCTCCCTCGATGAAACTCCTCGCGCCGTCCTCCTCCGACTCCGTCCGCTACAAATTGCGCATACCGGGCCCTGGCAGTGTCTATGTGCTTCCCAAACAGGGCTAACACCCAGTCCGTCTTGAGCCACGGCACGCTGCCTTTGCCCAAGTAGTAACGATGCCCACTCCATGGATAAGCCGTCGGATTATTTGCCAGGCCAGCGCGGACCGGATTCAAATGAATATAGCGGGTCAACTCAAGTAAGTAAGCATCCTGATCTACCAAGATCGCCTTGTATCGACCGTGAAATAAATGGCCTCTCCGCCCCCGCCGCTTGTTGATCCAGCCCGTGTACCGAAAGCTAAGATTCTGCATGATCTTGGATAACGGCACCTCCCCCACCTGAATGGCAAAATGCACGTGGTTCGGCATGAGGCAAAATCCATGGATCCGGTGGCCAAAGCGCCTAACCCCGTTTTCGACGAGCTTCAGAAAATGCCTGCGGTCCCCATCTTCAAAGAAGATCGCCTCGCCAGCATTCCCCCACAGCATGACGTGGTACAAAGCCCCCGGATAATGAATTCGCGGTTTGCGAGCCATGCGTCTTACCTACCACGGACCTCACGTCAATATCAATACTTCAAAAGCCTGACCCCAAATTGCGTGGGGTCTACTCACCAAGGAGGGGATCACCCCAAGCCAAAAAACTGGCCATCGGAATCCGGAGGGTAGTCGAAGCAAGCGTCATTCTACCGCAACTGAGCGTCCCAGAAAACTGATGAATGGAATCTTCTTGTGAGGAAAAATTAGCGGGAGGACGGAGATGGATCCTCCGTCCGTTGGGACTGATCCGTCTCTTGCCTCGCAGGGCTCAGACTTTCGAGTAGCCTTTCGAGTGGCGTTCTCCACTCCTCGATCGAATGGGATCCCGGATCGGCAATCAACCGGTCAAGCTCCTCGTCCCTGCCGAACAGGGAATGAAGTCGTATTTCGAGATCTGGGGGAATGCTGGTCGGCGCGTCGTCAGTGTGGAAAAGCCTCGCATATGCCATCACAGCAACCGCCTGATCGTGTTCTCGAAGCTCGGCCCGCTTGTTCACCTCCAGCAAAAGCTCGGAGATGTTCGTCACATCCTGCCAAAGCCTAAGACCTGCAACGGCGTCGCCGTCTTGGTTTCCGTCCAGCCACTCGATGAGGCGACTCTGGAGTGATTCGATGCGCTTGCGATCGGAGGCACGCAAATCACGGTAAATATCGCTCCCGGCGAGTTGGGCAATCCCGATGACAGCCCCGCGAAGGCGCTCACGAACATTTTCAGCGGTCGAAGGACCACCTCCGACAATCGTTTGCCGAAACACCGCGTAAGCGCGCCGGACTTGCAGCGAGCGGTGCAGCTCCCCCTGGTAGAGATGAGTGAGGATCCTGCTCAGACCTTCTGATGCGCAGATGGCGTTTTCAACTGCAATGGCTGATGTGATCAATCGGTTGCACGCACGGCCGCATTCAGAAATGATGATCCATGCCTCTCTACTGGATTTGATCTTCGCGAGTCCTTCAACCTCGCGATCGAGCTCCAATCGGGCCATGAATGAGAGGTCGGTGATTCCCTGGGTCCCGTCCCCCGCTTCAATTGCGAGGTCGATGCCGCGATTGAGGCTCGCAACGGCTCTCTCCGACGCCGCACCTGCGACGTCGTCCTGTGGAGGGGAACCGTAATATTCAAGTATCTGCTTGAAAACATTGATGGCGTCGGAAAGTGCTTCTGTAACCGCGGGGAGCAGTTCGTGCTGGAGGGAGCTCTGCTCTCGCCACTCGTAGTGGCGGACATCGATCCCCCGGGCGCGGTGCACCACCCTCAAAAGGGACCGTTGAAGATCTCGCACATCCACCGATGAACCCTCGGACACCGAATGCGGAGGTCGGATCTCCTGCCCCGAAGTGTGATCCTCCGACTGGGAATCTCTATGAAGTCTCCCTGAGCCCATCTCAGATAGATGCCGTCTCGTCGTCCGCCTTGGTGGATTCGAATGTTCCGTCAATTTTGTTGGGGTGGACCGGAGTTTTTGGTGCAAAGTAGATGCCAAAACTGAGACATCTATTTCGAGCTCAAGGAAACTCCTATTTCTTCGCAAATAAAGATAGTTTGCGAGGGCTTCTCACAGAGGAACCAGGAATGATGTGGGCTGCTGGAGGGGGTACGTAACGGTACCAAGGCTGAGCGAGGCGCCTAGCGGAATGGAAACAACTCGTGCGGCGCGATCTTCCCCCTGATGTTTCTCAACGGCACAGGCCCGTAATCGCGGCTGTCCTCCCGGACCCAACGGGTATCCCCGAGGACAAAGTAGGAATGTTCCCCGATGGTATACGGACCGAAATCGGGGTAGGTCCCGCCTGCGGCATACGGTTCGTCCAACAGGTGACCGTTGATATAGACCCGGCTGGACTTGATCTGCAGGGTCTCCCCTGGGAGGCCGACGACGCGCTTTACGCCCTCAGCCCCATTCGCATGTGCTTGGAAGACCACGAGGTCCTTTCGCTCGGGAGGGACAAAGTAGTAAATGTACCTGTTGACCAAGTAAAAACCACCCTTGGGTAACGTCGGGTGCATGCTCGTGTCGGCGACAATCACGCCGCTCACGACAAATGCCTTAGAGAAGAACCACACCACGATGGACCAGAAGAGAACAAAGGCCAGCCAGATGGCCCTTCGGTTCTCGGTCGTGGTCCCGACGAAGCGCCTGTTAAAAAAGGCTCTTTTTTCGTTTGTCGGAGCTCGCACCCTAGAAGGACTCCCCATCACTCAGCTCACCGCTTGTCGCGCGGTGGCTGTCTCTCCCCGGTCCCCGGCTTCCCCAAGTTAGCTCTCCTGGACCAGGCCGAAGTATTCAATTTGCAAATGTCGGGCCAGTTTGGGCCCGTTCTCCAGCTGAGCAAGGCTGAGGGGAGATGGAGCCCAAAGGTGGGTCGATCAGAGCTCAGGGCTCCGCATACCCGGGCGGGGTCTAACGAAATGGAAACAGCTCGTTGGGCTTGATCTTCCCTTTGATGTTCTTCAATGGAACAGGCCCGAAGTGGCGGCTATCTTCGCTTACCCGACGGTTGTCCCCGAGGACGAAGTAGGCATCGTTCTCAATGCGGTACGGACCGAAGTCGGGGAAAGTCGGACCGACGGCATATGGTTCCACCAACCGGCGGCCATCGATGTATACGCGGCCAGACTTTATGGTGATCGTTTCCCCCGCAAGCGCGATGACGCGCTTGACGTACTCCTGGGGGGCATCTGCATTCGCTCGTAAGACGACGATTTCTCCCCGCTCGGGGAGGGTAAAGTGATAGATGTACTTGTTCACCAGGTAATAGCCCCCCTCAGGCAAGGTCGGGACCATGCTGATGTCAACGACGACCCCGAGGCTTACGACATATGCTTTAATGAAGAAATACATCAGGATGGACCAGGACAAGAGAAAGGCCAGCCTGTTGACTCTTCGTTTCTCCGTCCAGACGAAGCGCCAGTTCAGGAATCTTCTTCTGTCTCTCGACGCATCCGATTTTGCCATATCTCAGTGGTCCCTACCGTTCCGCGGCGGCTGAAGCGAGAACCTCCATCATAAGACGCCATTTTTTCCAAGAAATCTGCGACCCGCATGGTGTAGATCTCGCCTGATTTGCAAGGATAAGGCCACGTCGCGATTCTCAATTGTGTGGCAATTCCTCCACCGCTGACTTTGCCAGAGCCGAGCCATCGACATCCCGATCCGATGCTCCACAATCCGATGAGAAAATTCGACGCCTTCCGGGCGCGCCATATGGGCAGCACGAGGTGGATGCTTCTTTACGGCAGACGGGATCAGGGGGGTCACAAGACGAACAAAAGCGAGGTGGGCAGCGTCCGATATTCGACGGAGGGGTCGAGAACCGAACAGCGAAGCCACGACGACCTCCGGCGAAGGTGGCCCTTACGAGTCGGTCAGGCTGATGCAGGCCGAGCAGTTGGGAGTCTCCCATAGGGTCACCTCGGCGAGCGTGACGCCTTCGGGCAAGGCCTTGGCGATCTCCTGAAAGGCTGTCTTGGCCATCACCTCGGCCGTAGGATTGTCCGGCAACGTGACGACCCGTTCGGGGGCTTCAGGCTGGGCATGAACGACGGCCTGGACTAACGGATCATCGAATCGGAAAAGGGCAGCGTGGTCCCATTTGCTCACCAGCCGCTCGTCCACGATCCGCTTGATATCGCTGAAGTCAATGAGGATACCGAGTGCATCCAGATCGGCCGCTTCCACCACCACCCGCAGGCGGTAGCGATGCCCGTGCAGGTACGCACACGGGCCGGGGTGACCGAGCACCCGGTGCGCCGCATCAAATTCGAAGTCCCTGGAAACCCTCATCCTTCGCCCTCCTCAACCATTCACACTGCTCACTGTCATCGCTGGACCGAGGCTCGTTCTCGAGCAGGGAGTCTCATGATGCTACTACAGGAACCGCCCCGGGACCACGCAAATCGTCTGGCCTTCACCGAATTTCTTCTTGATTTCCGGCCCAGACCCTGCGAAATTGGTAATAGATGGGCCCCTCGGCGGTTCGGTGCATACCTTCAATTAATCCAAAATCAGGAGGTGGGGATCATGCGATACAGAAATCGTCCATTTCTCACATGGGGCATTGCACTTTTCACCCTGCTGGTCTTCTCTGTCACTCCGCTCGCCGGTGCCGAGTATCCGGCACGCCCGATCAAGCTCATCGTCCCCTGGGCGCCCGGTGGTGACACCGACGCCATCATGCGGATCTTTGCCGGCTATATGAGCGATGCTTTAGGGCAGTGGGTCCAGGTGGTCAACATCAAGGGAGGTTCCGGCACGGTGGGCGCCCGTGAGGCAAAGAACGCCAAGCCTGATGGCTACACCCTCTTTTCCGCCCACGAGTCGATCATCACCACGTATGCGACTGGAATCGCGGACTTCACCTGGGATCAGTATGAGCCGATCTGCTTGGTGAGCTCAACCCCGTCGGTCGTGGCGGCCTATCCGGGCACGCCGTACCAGACTTTCAAGGACGTGCTCACGACGGCAAAGGCGAAACCCAATACGATCAAGTTTGGCGCCACCATCGGCTCGACGAGTCAATTCTTCCCCTTGATGATTGAACATAACGCGGGCATCAAGTTCCGCTTTGTGAGTTACGAGGGGACCGCCCCCCGGATGCGGGCGATCGTCGGGGGCCACATCGAGCTGGCGGAGACAAACATCCCGGGGGGGAAAGAGTACATGGAGGCCGAGAAGCTCCGCCTGCTAGCCATCGCCACTGACGAGCGGAGCAAAGAGTTGCCGGAAGTGCCGACCCTCAAGGAGGTTGGAGTCAACGTCACGTACTCAGTCAACCGTGGATGGATGGCCCCCAAGGGAACGCCCGAGCCGATTCTGGCCAAGCTCGAGCAGGCGTGCGAGCAGGTGACCAAGGCAGACAAACTGGACAAAAAGTTCATCACATACCGGAAGTTTGGGGTCGCCATGCGCGCCTTTGGCACGGGTGTCCGATTCCTCAACCGGAAAGAGTACGCGGACTACCTTCGGAACAACTTTGACAAGACGGTCGAGGTTGCCAAGCTGATGGGCGTGTACACGCCCAAAAAGTAGTCGAGTGACTGCCGGAGGTCCAGATCCACATCTGGGCCTCCGGCCTGTCCCTGTCCGGGTCTCCAGGGGGGAGGGTTCGGTGGGAGACCTGATTGCCGCCGCAATCTTGCTAATTGTCGCAGTCCTGTTCTACGTCGCGTCGCTCGGACTGCCGCCGCCACCCCCTGCACTGCCGGATGTGCTAGGCACCGCCATATTTCCGCAGGTGCTGGCGGGTCTGATCGCCATGCTCGCGGTGGGTCTCGCTGCCCAGCGGCTCCTCCGGATGCGCCGTGAGGCGATCGAAAGGCAAGACCTTCTGAGTCTCATCCGTGAACACCACCTGGTCTTCAAGAGCCTCCTTCTCTTCTTCCTCTTCTTGCTTCTCTTGAAACCCTTCGGTTTCCTCATCTCTGCAACGGTTTTCCTGATCGCGGGTCAGTGGCTTTTGAGCCCGCGCCAGTGGGGTTACCTCCCCACGATCATCGCCGTGAGCGTCGGATCGGTCCTCGTGGTCTATTTCTTCTTCCAGAAATTCCTCTTTGTGTTCCTCCCCGAAGGGACCCTGTTCTGATATGGACCAGTCGATCTTTGGCCTGTTCGCCTTGGGGTTCAGCGAAGTCCTCACGGCCAAGGTCCTCGTGAGCCTGTTCGTGGGCAGCCTGGCCGGTATCGTGGCTGGCTGTATCCCGGGCTTTACGATCGTGATGGCGGTCATCCTCACCCTGCCTTTTACCTTCGGGATGACCCCGGTCCAGGGCCTGGCCACGATGATCGGGGTCTTTGTTGGCGGCCTCTCCGGCGGGTTGATCTCGGCCTGCCTTATCGGGATCCCCGGCACCCCATCGGCCATCGCCACGACTTTTGACGGCCATCCCATGGCCAAGAAGGGGGAGGCCGGGAGCGCCCTGGCCTTGGGGGTCTGGGCCTCCTTCTGGGGGGGGATCCTGAGCGCCGTCGTCCTGATGGCCATCGCCCCTCCGCTTTCGTATTTCGCGCTCGCCTTTGGCCCGTGGGAGTATTTCTCACTAGTCTTTTTTGCCATGACCATCATCGCCAGCCTCTCTGGCGACTCCCTTCTTAAAGGCCTGATCAGCGGTCTCTTCGGCCTCTTGGTCGCCACCGTAGGGAGCGATCCGATCAGCAACGTCCCCCGGTTTACCTTTGGAATGTACCAGATGGAAGGGGGTCTCGACTTTCTTCCCATCCTGATCGGGCTCTTCGCCTTCTCAAACCTGATGGAGGAGCTGGAGGTCAAGCGGGCCGCGGCCAAAGCCCTGATCGACATCAAGGCCGTCCGCGTCCCCCACCTCAAATCGAACCTGGAGATCCTGTTCAAACAGCCATGGAACCTCATCCGCTCCTCACTCGTCGGACTGTTTGTCGGCACCCTGCCCGGCGCCGGGTCGAGCATCTCGAACATCGTGAGCTACGACCGGGCCAAGAAGGCCTCGAAATCCCCGGAGCAATTCGGCACCGGCATCCCCGATGGGCTCATCGCCTCTGAGGCAGGCAACAGTTCAACCGCGGGCGGTGCGTTGATTCCCATGATCGCCTTGGGGATCCCTGGTGATGCGGTCACCGCGGTGATGCTCGGCGCCCTCATTATCCACGGGATCCAGCCCGGACCTCTGTTGATCACCAATCACCCGAACCTGGTATACGGCATGTTTGCCGCGTTTTTCTTTGCGCATTTTGCCACGGCCCTCATCCAATCCTCGGTGGGGCTCCGGTTCTTCCTGCGACTGACGTACACCCCCAAATACATCCTGGTCCCCGTAATCCTGATTCTCTGTGCCGTGGGGGCCTTTGCCCTCAATAACCGCGTCTTCGACATCTGGGTTCTCTTCGCCTTTGGCATCCTTGGATACGGCATGTCCAAGCTCAAGATTCCGCTCGCCCCGCTCATCCTCGGCGTCATCCTCGGGCCGATCCTGGAGACGAACCTCCGCCGCGCGTTGATGACGGACCCCGACATCTCACTCTTCTTCACGCGCCCCTATTCCATCGTCCTCCTCATCCTTGCCCTGGGCTCTCTCCTCTACCCCTTCTGGCGCAGTCGCCGGGCGGTCCAACGCCAATAACAAGGGGGCCACGGAAAACGGAGGAAAGCGAAGGAGGGAATGTGGAGTCTGAAGGGATTACCAGCCGAGGGCGTAGCCTTCTCGACGGGGATCGGCACCCCCCAGGTAGAACCCGGTCTGAGGGTCCAGACCGATGCCCTGGGCTCCCCCCATTATCGGAGCCCAGGCCGGCTGGAGGAGGATCCGGTGACCCCGCCGGCTCAATATCCGACGGACTGCCTGAGGGACCCCTGCCTCCACCAAGAGCTCGGTGCCGCGCTCGTGGCGCCACCGGGGAGTCTCAATCGCCTCCTGGAGGTCAAAGCCGTAATCCAAAAGATAGCTGAGGACTTGGATGAGACTTTGGACCTGGCCATGGGCTCCAGGCGTGCCGAGGGCCATGAAGGGCTCACCTGCTTTGAAGAGAAGGATTGGCGTCAGGGTATGGAGCGGACGCCGCCCCGGCTTCAATTGATTGACCCCTCCGTCCAGGGAAAAGCTGCTCAAGCGATTGTTCAAGAGGATGCCGGTTTTCCCCGCCACGACGCATGAGCCGAACGGTGAGAAAATACTCTGCATGTGAGAAACCACGTTCCCCATCCGATCCGCCACGGCCAGATAGGTGGTCTCCCCTGCGCCCGTCCAGGGATCCCCCGGCTGGACCCGGCGGCTCGCTCGCTTGAGATCAATGCGGGCCCGCCGAGAGGCAGCGTACTCGGCAGAGAGAAGTTGCTTGACGGGGAGCGGTGTCCGGTCCGGGTCTCCCAAATACCGATCCCGATCAGCGAAGGTCAGCTTCTTGACCTCGGTCTGGAGATGGAGCCAATCGGCCCAGCTCAGCCTCCCTGGATCGAACGCCTCCAGCAGGTTGAGCGCCAGGAGCAGCGCGATCCCCTGACTTGGGGGAGGAAACACGCAGATTTCAGCCCCCCGGTAGCTGCCCCGGATGGGCTCAACCCATCGTACGTCATAGGTCGCAAAATCCTCGCGCGTGAGAAGGCCTCCGTGTCGATGGCAGTATTCAGCGATGGCACCTGCAATCTCCCCTCGGTAGAAGACCTCCTCTCCCCCCTGGGCGAGGAGCTTGAGGGTCCGAGCGAGGTCCTTCTGAACGAACCGCTCGCCGGCGCCAACGGGAGAGCCCTTCGGCAAAAAGAGGGCCCGGGAATCGGCACCTGACACAAGGACCGAGGCGTGCTCGGCGATCTCGGTCGCGAGCTTTTTGCTGACCGGAAAGCCATTTTCGGCCACAGCAATGGCGGGATTGAGCAGTGCGGCGAGAGGACGGGACCCGTACCGCTCCAAGGCTGCGGCCCAGGCCTTGACCGCCGCAGGAAGGGTCGCGGAAAGGATCCCCTGGGCGGGTATCCGAGTGATCCCCTTTGATTGAAAGAAGGTGAGGCTCTTGTTTGGCGCCGTCCCGATACCTTCGAGAGCGACCAGACGTTGCTCTTGGCCGAGGTAGATGAAGGTGAGCGCATCTCCTCCAACGCCACTCATATGAGGTCGGAGAACTGCCATGGCGGCGCCGGCCGCCACCATGGCATCGATGGCATTCCCCCCATCGTGAAGGATAGAGGCACCGATCCAGGAGGCGAGAGGGTGCCCCGAAGCAACCATTCCCTCCCGCCCGAAGACCAGTGGACGATGGCTTTCCTGAGGTGGACGTCTCATGAAGAATCGCGGTCCGCGGAACCGAGGTCCGGAAAAAGAGCCTTATGGTAGAAGGATCTCCCTTTCGCTGTCAACGCAATTTCCCGCTCCGTGCCTCCCCTCGTGCGGTGCGTCCCCTTGGAGTTGACGGAAGACCACGGTGAAAGTCACCAGGGGGAACAGGGGAAAAACCCTTGGAGGAAAAAGAGATTGGAGGTATGAGAATGAAAGAGCCCACCGGCTGATTGGGTAAACGGTTTCACGTGGACGGAGGATCTGTGCTGATGATGGCGAACTTCCGAGCCCGTCTCACGCACCTGAAGGACGACCTGATGCTATGGGGGTGGCGGTCGCCTGGTCGAGGGGTGGTGCTCGTGATCGGGATGGGATGTCTCACGACACTTTTCATCCTCCTCGGGCACATCTTCGGAAGCTGGCTCGGGGGCTGGATCGGGGAGTTGGCGGCGGCCCTGGGCATGTTGGTGGGCGCATGGAGCGGTCTCGTCGTGGGGACCGTTCTCGCCGAGCGCGTGGGGGTGTTATTCGACCACCAGTGCGGGCTGTAGTCGGCCGGGACAGGGTCTGCGACGCACGGGGCAACCGCTTGCTGAGCAGCGTCGCTCTCTTTTCGGAAAGCCCGATGTGCTCAATAACCCGGATTACCCCAGGGGCCTTGGCGTGCTCGGTCTTGGGACTCATGATCCCTGCTTGTCCCTTCCGTCAGGAAAGGGGGGTGAGACCTCGCGTCTCACCCCCGCTTTCTCTTTCGCCCCGGTCTCGTCGCAGGCGTGCTCAGTCGTTCCTACTTGATCGCCCAGACCTCCTGCTCATCCAGGTTGCGGAGCACACTTCGGAATGCCCTCACCATCAGCACCGGCCGCGACGAAGCCTTGAGGATCTTGTGGGCCACACTGCCCAGATCGAACTTGTTGAATGCGGTCGACCCGTGGCTCATCATGGCGATCAGATCCACATTCTCCTTCTCGGCCGCCGTCAGTATCTCCACCGCTGGCTCGCCCACCAGGACTTCCAGTTTGGTCGTGAGCCCGCTGTCCTGAAGCCGCTTGGCCACCCCCTCTAGGTACTTGGCCGCCTGCGCCCGGTCGGCCTCCACCCACTTCCGGGCCTCCGTGGCCGCCTCGGCAGCAATCGAGCCATGCCGGGGGTCAGTGGTCCGCAGCAGGAGGATCTCGGCCCCGGTACCCTTGGCGATCGCCTCGACGTGCGGCAGGATCCGCTCGGCAAGCGCCGACCCATCCAGGGGTACCAAAATCCGGTTATACATCATCCTCCCTCCTTTCATTTTCGGTCCGCCGTCCCAGTCGGACCTCAGACGCTCCATACCTCTTCACTCATTCTGATAGAAAAGCAAGGATCATTCCGCCGGCTTTGCCACGTAACTTTTTATTTTTAAAAGGTGTGTTGGACCAACCTCTCCTGTGGCTGGGGCAGCTTTGTCCTGACCAAGGTAACCTTCCACACCAAAGTTCTTGTTTTCACAAGCGGTGAATCTAGTGGGGCCTTCGCTTCTCAATGGGACAAAGGAGTCCCATTTTGCGACTCAAAGCGGGGTTCGGGAAAGGTCGCCGGCGGCCAAGAAAACGCTCGTCTCTTTGAATGTGCACCGGGGGCCGGGTACCGCTTGAGAGGAGGGGTCCGCGCCTACGCAGCGTTCGCCGATACTTACACGGTACCCCCCACCGGTGCTGAGCGGGAGGTGTGGATCGCCCGTTCCTTATGTGTTTTCTTCAGCTTCTTGGTACATACGGAACGCAAGAGCTGCCTCATCCGCGATGACGGTCGGCTCGGGACTTCGCCGCGCAACCAGGATGGGCAGCATCTGGAGTTCCCTGTGCTCATCGAGAAACTCCAGCAGCGTGCTCCGATCAGCCATGATGCTCAGGCCGGCCCTATTCAGTACGCGGATCCACCAGGCCAGCCCTGCCGCGTCCAGGCATCGCTCCATTGACACGAACGTGCCCCCCATGTCGGGAAGGAGCCTCACCAGGTCTGTCACGATCTTCGCGGAATCCGAGACCTGTGATTCGATGCAAGCTTCATCGCTCGCCCCCTCCCCGTCCTCTGAGAAGTCCTCGGGAAATCTCAGGACTTCATGGAAGACGGTCGTTGACACGATGAGGTCGAAGGAGTGATCCGGAAACGTCCCTGCGACCTCCAGGAGGTCGCGAGCTTCGAAGCGGACGTTCGTGACATTCAACCGCATGGCCAGCTTCTGGGCGCATGCGATCCCCTGCTCGCACTTATCGACACCCACCACCGCCGCTTCGGGGTACAGGGTGGCGTAAAAGCACGTCAGGATCCCATTATCACAGCCGACATCGAGCAGTGTTTTGGGCCTGGCGAATTTTTCGCGAAGAAACCAGCTGAGGAACGCTGCATACATCTGGCTGGAGTACTGTGCCGTGACATCGATACTGAGCGGTAGTGTCTTATTCTTCAGGGCATAGACGTCAACGTCCTGACCCTCTTCTCGGGCGGAGATCGCACGGGCAACTTCTTCGACGATCGGTCCATGCTTTCTCCTGAGCCGCTCCCAGAAGAGATGCTGGTCCTGGGAATCGCCAATACCGACTGACCTGAGATAGGACTCGACCGCTGGCTCAACCGACCCCGACGGAGTAGTGCTCAGCTCTCTCCGTCTCTTCTTTTGATTGGCGGCTCTTCCCATGAACTTTCCCTCTGGTCAGCAGCCCCTCGAACCAATCGAGACCGCTACCCGAACGCCTTGAAAGTCCAATACGTCCACCGCCTTGTCAAGGCGTTCTTTTTTGTTCTAGCCGTCAAAGGTCGTCGCAGGTCCTCCCCCGGCTCTCTTCTCTTGAGTAGTTTTGGTCGTTTATGCTAATTTATGACCAAGAATGATTGTATTCCAACTGTCGAGGGTTCTGATGAGGTCGCTCATTCAACGAATTGGGCTTTCGGCTGTGTTGATCTTGTTCCTTGGAGCTTCTCTTGGCCATGCTGGTGAGGATTTGATTGCGCCGACCCGGAGTCTCGAAGGCCCTGGGGAACTTCAGGGAAGATTGACTGTGGTGAGTGAACCCCCGGGCCTCGAGGTTTTCTTAGACGATTCTGGAATTGGCCAAACGCCAGTCTGGCTGAACGAAGTGAAAGCGGGGCTCCACAAGCTACGGGTGAGCGATTCTGAGAAGGATGTCTTCGTGCAACCGGGTCGAACGCTCACCCTCAGTTATTTCAAGGGTTCCTTCATCGACATCCCGGAGAAAAAAGAGGCTGCGAGAGAGCCAGCACCTGAACTAGAGACGCTGGCCGAGCGCAGGGAGCGCATGAGGCCTCGAGAAGAGGCGAGGCCAACGGACCTGACCCCCTGGGAAAAGTTCATCAATCGCACCTCCCCGAATTTCTGAAGCCCGTCGCAAATGGTGTGATGTAACTGTAATCTATACTCTGACACAAAAAGCCCATTCTCTCACGGGAGAGAATGGGCTTCCTTTCTTTGAATGCTCTACTCTGCCCGGGAAACCTAGCCCCTATGCCTCCCCGAGCTCGACAGTCAGTGATGCACCGACGTGCGGCCTAAGAAACCGATTCCTTCACTGTGCCTCTTCGAGGCAACGAACCATGCACAGAAATCCCGAAAGCCTTGGANNAGGTAACGAACCATGCACAGAAATCCCGAAAGCCTTGGAGGAACAAAAATTTGTAGCACGGATTGAGAGAGTGTTGAATCGAGTACTGTAGGCCAGGCCACACACCGGACCTCGCAAAGGGCCTAAATCAAATGAAAATAGGCATTGTCCCCAATCCCCCCCGAAACTGGCCATTCGGGCAATATAAATATATAAATGTCTGACCCCCATCCGTGACCCCCATCCCGCCATAGGGAACTGGTTAACCCTCCGCGCTGATTGCCCTCATTAATCTTGTGGATGGCACTATGAGGCCCTCCGTGGCGTCGGAGACGGCGGCTGCGATCACCTTGGTAGTCAGGTCATCGTATAGGTTTACACCTCCGCCGGAACCGCATAACGAGGTCGAGTTGACAGCAGAAGAAATGTATGAGATAGTATGAATAGTATGATTGGATCATACACAGGGAGGCATCCATGATCCGGACCACCATCTCGATCCCGGACGAGGAATTTCAGGAGATCAAGCGCTTGGCTGCGCGCACGGATCGTTCTATCTCCTGGCTCCTCCGGCAGGCCTTTCGATTGGCCAAGCCACGTCTCGAGTCGGGGGTGAGCTATGCGGAGACCTTCGACCGGGTCTGGGCGGAAATCGGAGGCGTGCTTCGCGAGTCCGGTATCCATGAAAGGAAAGTGGGGCAGCTTATCGCCACGGTGAGGTCGGGCAAGTCCAAGACGAAGGCCAGGACCGGGAAGCGGTGAGCCGGCTCGTGGTGGATACCAACGTCGTCCTTTCGAGCTTTCTTACCTCGGGTGCTCCGCGTCGAGTCCTCAATCGTATCCGGGACGGAAAAGATCAACTCTGTCTCTCCCGGCCCATTTTACGGGAGTATCTGGAAGTGCTGGCGCGCGCCGGAGTGAGTAGGGAACTGCTGGAGTCGCTGCTTTCCCTGCTTGAGGATCCGGACCGAATCATCCTCGTCTCTCCGTCTCGTCGTATCGCCGTCATCCGGGAGGACCCACCCGACAACATGTTTCTGGAGTGTGCCCTTGAGGCCGGCGCCGACTATATCGTCTCGGGCGACCGGCATTTGAGGCGACTGGGGACGTTCGGAGAGATCCAGATCCTGTCTCCTACGGAGTACCTGGCCCGCGTTGAAGCGAGATAGCCCCGAGAATTGGTGTCTTCATGCACATCACTCACGGGTCCGCCCACGGAGAAAACAAAACAACGAAAGCCCGACCCCATTCCATGATATGAACAGACGACATCTACAGAACCAGGACGAAAATCCTCGAATTGATATGTCAACAAGTCAGAATGTA
>JABAOH010055449.1_pt2 | contig 15635 bp, 17 predicted proteins | sample 7062181 | NCBI WGS metagenome assembly JABAOH01 (sample SAMN14538630, study PRJNA623070) | marine sediment metagenome | biome: marine biome [ENVO:00000428]; feature: marine pelagic biome [ENVO:01000023]; material: deep marine sediment [ENVO:00002113]; isolation source: pool of 5 deep marine...
CCTGGTGTCTTCGCGAGAACGGCGGCATCCTTCCTGCTGTCAAGGTAGAGGTAAGTCAGGCTTGCCAGAAGGTAGCCGGCGATGACTAGAACGAAGGTCCCGAAGAAGGGGGACTGCGGGCGAGCGTATGTGAAGAGGTTGACGATCCCGACGAGAGGGCGACCAAGATCGGGTATCACGGCAAAGGTGGCGAGGATTAGAGCAACGACAGTCAGCACTTCCGCGATCCGGGCCACTGGGCGAAGATGCTTCAGATCGAGTAGCCTGATCATGGCTGCCATCGTGATGCCCGCGAAGCTGATCCCGACGAAGTAGATGTCGAAGGATATGTAGAGGCCCCATGGGGAACCTCCCATCGTTCCTGTGTCCCTCAGACCAGTGACGACTAATCCGAAATTGACCTGGACCAACCAGGCAATGAAACCGAACAGGGCAACCGCGGCGGAGACCAACATGAAGATGATCCAACGCCAGGTGAGCCTGCCGACGCCGTACGGCAAACGTGCCACAGCAACTTCAGCCGTCATAGTGTGACCTCCTCTTTCACCCTTTCAATCTGTCTCATCTCGATATTAGGCGGAGACCCCGCGAGGTAGAAGACGCTGGGATCAGTACCCACCTCCTCCAGCAGCTGGAAGTGCGGCTTCTCCACGAGCAACCTGGACACCTCGCTGTCCGGATCTTCGGCGTCTCCGAAGTGGAGGACGTGGGTTGGACAGGTCTCCACGCAGGCGGGCAACAGTCCCTTCTCGACCCGTTGCACGCAGAAGGTGCACTTCTCGATGACACCCTTGTAGTGGCCGCCACCCGCGATGCGCCGCTGCTCCGGGCCGTACGCAGTGTCCAGATCGGGATTCTTGTAGGGAGGCGTGGCGCCCTCACTGACTCCCGCCAGATCGGGATCGTCCCATGCCAAGTAGTAACTCCTCACAGGCTCCTTCCAGTTGAAGTAGTTCACGCCGTAGGGACAGGCCACCTCACAGTACCGGCAGCCAATGCAGCGGTCCCAGTCCGTGGCCACGAGCCCGTCGATTCGCTTGTAGCGGGCCCCGACGGGACACACTTTCACACAGGGCGCGTTATCGCAGTGCTGACAAGGCCTGGGGAAGAACGAGATGCGCGTGTCTGGATAGGTCCCCTCCTCAAGGCGCCACACGTACATCCAGAAGTTCGCCTGGGGGGTGTTGTTCTCCACCTTGCACGCTTCCATACAGGCGCGGCAACCGGTACATCGATTGAGATCGATGGTCATGATGTATTTGGCCATCAGTCCTCACCTCCTGCCTTGGAGACCCCAACCTTCACGTGATATGACTGATCCGCCGTGTTGGAGACGTAGCCCTCGCCGGTGAAGAAGAGCTCGTTGGGTGAGGGACCCTGCCCTTCGTTCGTGGGGTTCCTCCACATTCCGAAGTGGTGGGGCATGCCCACAGTGTCCGGTCGAATGCTTTCAACGAGGGTCGCTCGCACCTTCGCCCTCCTCGTTTCCCCCGTCACAGCGTTCTGGGCTTCGACCCAAACCAGGTCCCCTTCGCGGATGCCCCGCGCCCGGGCGGCCTCCGGGTTCATGTCGAGCCGCTGCTCCGGGGTCAGTTCCGCCAGAAGCGGGATGAAGCTGGTGCGGGACTGCTTGTGCTCGATGAGCTTGTAGCTGATCAGGTAGAGGTCGTAGGCCGACGGGGACCCCTCCATCGTGGGTTCCCGCCACACAGGGAACGGCGTGTAGTCCTGCCAGTAGATCTGCTCCACGCCCTTCGCCTTCATCTCATTCTGGTAGCGCAGCAGGCTCTCCCCGTAGAGACGGTGCAGCGCGCCCCCGAAGGGGGGGCTGGCGGCGTAGCCGTATCGCGCCGACGGGGACAGGGGCCCCTTGATCCACACGCCGTTGTTCTCGAAGAATTCGATTCCACCGCTCAAGCCTTCCATCAAGGACCATTGATGGAAGATGTCGCGTACGGAAGGCTTCGTGTCGAGGTCGAGGAGATACGGATCTTCCAGCCCTACCGCATCATTGATCCGATCGATGTAGCCTCCGACTCCATAGAGGACACCCATCTTCTCGGCGAGATCCAGATAGATGTCGATCTCCCCCCGCGATTCGAAGAGGGGATCCATCGGCGGGAGACGAAGCGTCTTGGCGTCGATGTACTGGTCCGATACGGAGCTGACGCCCTCGTACTTCTCGATGGTCGCCGCTGGCAGCACGACATCGGCGAAGTAGTCTGCGGTCTCCGACAGCCACGGATTGATGTCGACGACGAAGTTGAGCTTCTTGTACGCGTCAATGAAGTCCTTCTGAGAAAGGAAGGAGGTGAGGGGATTGGCCATGTGCAGAATCATCACTTCCGGCAGGTCGTCTACCCCGTACTTGGCGGGATCGAGCATGACCTTGGCCGCGACGCCAGGGAGGGCCGAGTTGATCGGGTAGAACTTGCTATTCTTGAGGTAGAAGTTGTACGGGGGGTCCCCAATCGTAATCTCATCTAGGCCCGCATAATTGCTGTGAATCTTCCAGGTGAAGTCAATCATGGTGCCCCCTACCGCTCCCATGGCTCCGAGGAGCATTTCGACGAGGATCATGGCCCGAAGCGCCTGGAATCCGAGCTCTTGCTGCGCCATGTGATAGGCCATGATGGCGACGGGTCGGTAGGGGATGTCCTCCCCCTCCAGGTTGATCGTGCTGCCGATCAGGGCGTTCTCGCCCATTTCGAGGGCCACTTGTCTGATTTGCGCCGCCGCGACGTCGCAGACTCCCTCCGCCCATTCGGGGGTGTACGAGGCCACGTGCTCTGTGAAGAGCTGGAAGGCGGGCTTAACAGTCTCGGCGCCGACCGTGTACTCACCCTCTAGGGCGGGCACAGCGGCCGGGTCATCATGGTCCATTGGAGCTGAGGTCACCGTGTCCCAGACCTGCTCCTTGTCGCCAACCCGATAGAAGGAGCCGTCCTCCCCCACCAGGAAGGGCGCGTTGGTGTAGGTCGAGAGGTAGTCCGTGTCCACATACCCGTTCGCAATCAACACGTTGCAGAGAGCCAGGGCCAGCGCCATGTCAGTCCCGGGCTTGATGGGAAGCCAAACGTCTGCGAAGTGGCCGGCACTCCGCAGTCGCGGATCGATATGAACCACCTTGATGCCCCGCTCCCGGGCCTCCATGAGTTGCTGAGGCCAGGTGATCCAGCAGAACTTGTTTCCGCCCGCATTGGTGATGTTCCATCCCCAGGAGAGGAGGTAGCGGGTATACTTGAAATCGGGATGGAGCACCCCATGGGGACCAATGGTATACTCCGCCGCTCGATAGCCGGCGTCGGAACAGTAGCCGCCGTGGCCTAGCTTGCTGGCGCCTATCGCCCCGACAAAGGCCGTATCGTAGAAGGCACCGGCCTTGCTCCTTCCTTTCTGCCAGAGTACGAGACTCGGGTCGCGATCCCTTACCGTGTTGACTTGCTGCGCCACGAGGTCGAGGGCTTCGTCCCAGGAGGCTTCCCGCCATTGGCCGGTGACGCCTTTCTCGTTCGTCCGGATGAGAGGGGTCTTGACCCGGTTAGGGTCATAGAACGCCATAATCTGTGCCTGGCCCTTGGGACAGAGGGTGCCGAGGTTCCTCGGATGGTCTGGGTGACCCGCAAGGGACACCACCCTGCCGTTGAGTCTCCGGGCGATCATGCCGCATTCCTGCTTCCCTATCCAGCAAGTTGTGGGGACGAAATCCTCGGTCGCAGGGGCGGCATCCTTGGGGGTGGTGGGTCTCAGAATCGAGGGAATGCCCAGGTTCCAAGGCGAGACTTGGGTTGCGATCGCGGCGCCCGCGGCGGTGGCTCCACTCAGCTTCAGGAACGTTCTTCTCGAATGTTTCACAATCCGACCTCCCTCTCAGCTGCATTGTGAAGGAAGACGTGACACGGCCGTCTTCCCGCTATCGTGATGGCCACGCGAATCCGCGTGGGAGGGGTTCGGTGCTTGGATCCTGGAGCCATCAGAGATCCTCCATAGCCGCCTCAATGGTCTTCTGCAACTGGGAAATCAGTTCCGCCTCGGAATCCCTCAAGGATTCAATCAGCCCTCCCATGCCTTTCGGGACGTCCCGTTCCAGGGCCTGGTTGCACACACTTAGCCCCCTCATCCTTGAGTCGAGGAGTTGTCTCAGCAGCTGGAGTTCAACTTCCTTGCTCATGGGCAATTTCCTCCAGGATTTGCTCCAACGCTTGGAGAATCTGGGTCGTCTGCCAAAGGGTGGTTCGAACGATCTCCGCTGTCATCTCTCTTATCTCTGGGTTCTCGATGCTGTCTCCCAGGTACTCACAGATGATGGAGAGGGACTGAACCTCACACTCCTCGAGAAATCGCGATAAGGCCGCCGTCGAATCCAGCACCTTGTGGGTAGCTGGAACTGTATCCCCGTTCAATACAATCGCGGAAGGTAGAAAGGGTCTTTGCTGTTGCGTATGGAATTTATATAAATTATGTAACCATAATTGGCGAAGATTACGTACAGCCTTCCGCGGCAGAGCCTCCAGTGGGCGAAGAGTTCACTGGCCAGGCGGTCTCTGGAGGGACCGATGAATCCCCGGATCGCCTGACCTCGCCCTCCAAGGCTGCTTATGCTGGCCTCTTTCCCGGCAAGACCTCAAAGGCCACAGCCGCTAGCCACATCAGGACTCCCCCGACGATGAACAACAGGGGGGCGAAGGGGAGCCGTGGATCACTGTGCTCAACGCCGCTTGGGGGGAAACCCCACGGTGTCGCCAGGACGAAGAAGCTGACGACGACGAGAACAGCGCCGATGACTAGCATGCATGAGGCATACGTTTTGCGCATTTCAGTCACCTTCACTCAAACTCTCTTTCAATTGGGAGGAGGGGAAAGAGGTGGCATAGAGGCCCACTTCATAAGAGAGGAGCGTGCCGAAGATCTGGGATGGGAAGACGATAAGGTCTTGGCGGGGATACGAGAAGGGAACGCCCACGCCGATCAACCCTCCTCCATCACCGTGGCAATCGTCCTTTGGAGCCGGGAGATGAGTTCGGCCTCTTCGTCCCGGAGTGTCTCAATCAGCTGCCTCAGGGGCTTGTCAACCGCCCCCTCGAGGACATCGTTGCAGATTTTGAGTCCAGACATCCTCGATTCCAGTACTGATCTCAACATTGCCAACTCCTCTTGGCTACCTGTCATCCATACCCTCCAGGGCACTCCGGACCTGCTTGAGAGTGAGACTGGTCTGCCTCACGGAGGCCCTGAGAACATCCTCCAGCATGCCTCTGATCTGCGGATCCTCCACCCTGTCCTTCAGATAGTCACAGATGGTGGCGAGCGACTGGATTCCGCAGTCTTCGGTGAGCTTGAGTAGTGCTTGATGGGGTGAGGCGACCTCATGAGCAGAAGATGCTAGGCTTCCGCACACGAGAAATCGATGCGGAGCCGTCCTCTTGGCTTTTGTTTGTAGAAAGTATGGAAATTGCAGAAGGCCTGCAGAGGGCCGTCACTTCTGGGTTGTGGACCCCTGGAAGGATATCTCTGCCACAGTGGTGACGAGCCGGGCCATTCTTCGCAGCAACTCAAGCACGTTGCCGACAGCCAGGCATGCTGCGCATCCCAGCTTGCCCTTAGCCGGCTTGGCAACGAACTCCCGGACCTCGTTGATTCTCTCCTCAAGGATCGGGAGGGAAGAAATGCAGTCCGTGGCGCTCCTCAGATCCCCTCTCGTGAAGGCGAAGAGGCCCTTGTCGGACATGGAGATGACCGAGTTTCCGATCTCCACGCACTCCAAGAGGGCGGACCTCGGGACTTTCAACTTGTCGAGTTCCGCCAACATGTCGAGGATGTCGCGACACGTCCAGGCCATGGCTTTCAGGTGCTGGGCGGTCAGGGCATAGGCGGGGGAGTCAGCCACATCCAGATTCAGGTCCAACGCCAAGACGGGCTCCTCGGCGATCATCCGGTGTTGCTTCATGACAATCCAAGACAGCCTCTCCACGTCCTCCAACTTGGCGAGGGACTCCGTCAAGCCGACCGTATCTTTGCCAAGGAAGCCGTCGACGATCCGGACCATCGAAGAGCGCAAGAGGGCGTACATCCGCTCCAAGGCCATCTTCATCGAGAATCGGGTGGGATCGATGATATCCTCCAAGATGGCTGTGCTCTGGGTCTCCTGCACCAGCTCGAGACCAGACACACTACGCGAGAGGTCGCGGATGGCGCTCATCGCCTCGGGGGCTATCTTCGGATCGCGATGCACTTCGATCCTCTTGAATCCCGCCAGATAGAGGCCGAGGAGCCGCTGATGGATCTCATCGGGCGAAAGCCCTGATGGGTCCAGCGTCCCTCGTTTCTCCACGGGTTGGGGGGCGGACTTCGACCTTATTAATAGGTGGCCGTCCTTCGTGAGCTGAAGCGACACAAAGTCGCCGGGTTCGATCCCGAGTCTATCGACCCAGCGCTTGGGGATAGAGACAGTGTATGTGCTTCCGCCCAGTACCTGGATCTTTCTAGGCTCCACTAGGGAGGCGGGCACAAAACGAAATTCTACATCAACTATATAAATATGGTGTCTATATAAGTCCACCAAGAATATATGTAGGGTGCCGTTGAGGGGTCCTGAGATCGATGCAGAAGGCAACGGGTCTTATCCTCGCTGGAGGTCAAGGAGAGAGGTTCGGAGTCTACAAAGCCATCGTACCGTTCAATGGAGAGCCTCTCGTGCTTCGTCCGTACCGAGTCCTTCGGGAACTCTCAGAGGAGGTTATCATTGCCCATGGCGGTGAGCGTCAGCTACCGCTTCTCCGCGAAATCTGTCCTGAGGCCCTTTTCGTGGGCGACGATGAGTCGGGACCTTTGGGCGGTCTCCTAGCCGGCTTTCAGAGAGCCAAGATGGAGTGGGTCTTGGTGGCGCCGTGCGATGCCCCTCTCCTCTCCGTCGAGCTCTTTCGCGAGCTACTTTCGAGAGCCGGGAGAGCTGATGGCTGCGTCCCGAGGTTACGCGGAACCCCAAACCCCGTCGTCGGGGTGTACCAGAGGAAAGCTTTCTTGCACGCTGCCCTTGAAGTAGCCTCCACTGGCGGCCAAGCTCCCATTGAAGCTCTCTCACACCTGAACATGGTCCTTGTGGAGGAGGACACGCTGAGCGAGATGCCCTTCGGAACGGATTGCCTTCTGGATGTGGACACTCCAGAAGATCTTGAGAGGGCATACAAATGTCTTGCTGCAACGCCATAGACGATCAGTGGTTTTCGATTGACTAGATCTAGTCTCAGACATGAAATGTCGAGGCCACCCACTGGAGCTGCCTAGTGGGATTACCGAAAGTAAATAGGTAGGTCACGAAAGCCTTATGAGAAGCCCAATCCTTCGTCGACGACGTGAGGGACTCCTTTGGTCGGGAGACCACCAATCTTAGAATCTCCCTCAACAGGACATGCAACGTCAACTGCTTCTTCTGCCACATGGAAGGCCAGCCTCTTAGCAAGAACGACCTATCTCCAGAGAGTCTAGAGAAGATTGTTAAGGCCGCCGTGGACGTGGGTGTCCGGAAGGTAAAACTGAGTGGAGGAGAGCCAACGCTGCGCAAGGACCTTGTCGAAGTTGTCAACAGACTTCGTCCCCACCTGGAGGAGATTTCCCTGACCACAAACGCTTCCCGTATGTCTGACTTCGCGCGCCCCCTAAGGGAGGCTGGCCTCGATAGGGTGAACGTCAGCCTCCACACGCTGAATCGCGAAACCTACCGGGCCATAACGGGAACCGACCTACTCCCGAAGGTTGTCGAAGGGTTGGAAGCCACTCTGGAGGCAGGCTTCTACCCGGTGAAGGTCAACATGGTCCTCCTTAAGGGCGTTAACGAATCCGAGGTCTGGGACATGATGGAGTTCACGGCCGAAAGGGGTGCGATCTTGCAGATAATCGAACTCCAAGGACCCCTGCACCAGCTCAGATCCGACGTCTTTTGGGAGCGGTACGTCGCAGTGAAGAGCTTAGAGCCGGAGCTGCGTAAGGTGGGCGTCCTGGTGGGCCGAAACGAGCTCCACGACCGTCCCCGCTATCAAGTCCCCGCCAACGGGGGTTCGGCCCTTGTGGAACTCGTGGGACCCATGTTTAATCCCGCCTTCTGCAAGGGGTGCTATCGCATCCGCCTCACCACCGACGGCCGTGTTAAGACCTGCCTCTTCGACGAGCAGGCTGAGGTCAACCTGAAGGAGGCCCTAGACAGCGGGGCCACCCACGAGGAGCTGGTCGACCTCTTCACCGCAGCCATTGAGTCCCGGGAGCCCTACTGGACGGAGGAGAACGCTTGAAGGTCAAGGTGAGGCTTTTCGCCTCCCTCAGGGAGGAGGTGGGGCAGGAGGTCGTCGAGCTGGAGGTTCCGGCAAAGTGCTCCGTGGACTCCCTCACGGAGACCTTCTACGCCCGCTATCCCAAGGCGGGACGCCTCGGCCCCGTCCTGGTGGCGGTCAACCAGGAGGTCGGGGGTCCAGAGACCGTAGTGAAGGAGGACGACGAGGTAGCCCTGCTGCCTCCCGTGAGCGGGGGATGATTTGAAGAGGGTTGTCACGGAGGACTTCGACGTCGATGCCGTCCTGGAGGAGCTTCGAAACCCGGAGGAGGGCGGCCTCGTCCTCTTCTTTGGGTCGGTACGAAGCCCCAACGCGGGAAAGACTGTGAAGAGCCTGCATTATGAAGCCTATGAGGGGATGGCCGAATCCTACATCCGGAAAGTAGAGGGGGAGGTGCAGGAGGAGTTCGGCGTGCGGCGCGTCCTCGTCCAGCACCGCGTCGGGGACCTGGAACCGGGAGAGAGGACAATCCTGGTGGCAGCCGTGGGGCGCCACCGACAGGAGGCCTTTGACGCGTGCCGCCAAGCCCTCGAGCGGGTGAAGGCGGAGATCCCGGTCTGGAAGAAGGAGATCTACCGGGACGGAGAGGCCTGGGTGAGGCACCGCCACCTCGAGGCCGAGAGCCGGGGCTGAGTCGGTATTCCCATGGCCGAGATGGTCGATGTCGGAGGCAAGGAGTCTGTCGCGAGGTTGGCCACCGCCAGAGGCTCAATTCGCCTGAGCCGGGAGACGGTGGCAGCGATCTCAGCGGGCAAGGTCGAGAAGGGCGATGTCGTGCAGGCCGCGATGCTGTCCACGATCCAGGGGGCGAAGCGGGCGTGGGAACTCATTCCCCTCTGCCACCCCCTCAGGTTGGACTCTGTGAAGCCCGAGGTGACCCTAGGTCAGGAGGAGGTCAGGATCCGATGCACGGTCACCGCCCACGAACGTACCGGTGTGGAGATGGAGGCGCTGATGGCCGTCACCCTCGGTCTCCTAACCGTCTGGGACATGGTTAAGACCCTGGAGAAGGACGAGCAGGGCCAGTACCCATCGACGCGGATCACGGATGTCCACGTGGAGGAGAAGAGGGTCGACCGTGGGGGTTGAGGAGCACAGGAAGCACGGTCCCAAGACCGTTGGATTCGCCGTTATCACCGTCAGCGACAGCCGAACTCCGGAGGATGACGACACCGGGCGGTTGCTCACCGAGGCCCTGACGGAGGCTGGCCACGTGCGGGGATACTACGCCGTCGCGAAGGATAGGGCCCAGGAGGTGCGCACCGCCTTTTGGGAGGCCCTGGAGGCGGAGAACGTCGACCTCATCGTCCTAAACGGTGGCACTGGCATCTCCAAGCGCGACATCACCCTCGAGGCCATTGAGCCACTGCTGGAGAAGATCCTCCCGGGCTTCGGGGAGATCTTCCGACAGCTGAGCTTCCAGGAGATTGGGGGCGCCGCCATGCTCAGCAGGGCCTTGGCAGGCACGTGCCGTGATAGACTCGTCATCGCCCTTCCCGGGTCACCAGAGGCAGCCCGCTTGGCCTTGGAGAAGCTCCTACTCCCGGAGCTATCGCATCTCATCTGGGAGGTCAAGAAGTGAGGCCCGGGTTCTAGGCGGCTCGACCGCTTCGAGATCCTGGCCTAGCTCTGGGATATCGGTACACTAAATCGTAAGTAAAAAAGGAGAGGGGGGCGAGGCCACCCTCAGAAGAACAGGATGACCCGGAGCAGCAGGACAGCTGCCGTCACCCAAACGGCTATGGAACGCATGGGCCCGACCTCCCTCTCTTTGGGTATTTGTATAGCGCCCCTCCTCGGCACTCGTTCAACCTGCTCACCTCGTAGCTGCCGACTTGTTCGACTTCCGACCGGCGTTTGCCAGATCCTTCAGGGCACTGGCGAGGGCGTTGTAGGCCCTTGCGGCTAGGCCCTTTCGGGTCTTCGTCCCGTTGACCACCTCCTTCAGGAAGTATCCGGGTCCGGTGCCAGGCCCGTACTCCATTCGGAGGTAGCGTGCGAGCTCCGCGTAGTGCTGCGGGTTTGTGCGGTGCTTGACGACCGCCTTGCCGTATTCGTGCTGCATTTCTTCTTGCCTCCTTGGCGATCCTTTCCGGACCGTCTAGAACAGAGGAGGCATGAGGGGGGTCATCGGCCTGTCGCAGTAGGTCCATAGTAATTACTATGGAGAGGGGTCCAAGGCGCGCGAATCCCGGAGCCGGTGCTCAACCCGCGAGATTCTTATGCTGTCCCCAACCTAGGGTCAGGCAATGCGACCCTTCGGCGATCTTCTCCCGCTCGATGCGGCGATGGATATCGCCCTCCAGGCGGCAGTCCCCGTGAGGCGAGTGGAGAGGATTGCCCTCGTGGAATCGGGTGGCCGTGTGGCTGCGGAGGATGTCGTCGCACCGATAGATGTCCCGATGTTCGACAAGGCGGCGATGGACGGCTACGCGTTGCGGTCGGCGGACACTCGAAGAGGGAACCGTCTCGAACTCATGTGCGTGGGGAGGGCCCACGCGGGGGAACCCTTCAGCGGTAGCGTCGGGCCTGGCGAGTGCGTGGAGGTGGCCACCGGATCTCCGGTGCCCTCTGATTGTGACGCCGTCATTGAGGTGGAGGCGACAAAGGTGGAGGCGGACCGGGTAGTCATCGACTCGGAAGTGGAGCCTGGCAAGAATGTCTCGTCCCGGGGAGAGGACATCGTGGTGGGAGACAGGCTCGTCCCAAAAGGGACTGTCCTCAAGCCGGGTCACCTCGGCGCAATCTCCTCCCTGGGCATCCAGGAAGTTGCCGTATACGAGAGGCCGAGGGTGGCCGTCTTCCCCACCGGCCGCGAAGTCCGTCGGAGTGGTCCCCTTCGGCCAGGGGAGGTCTACGATGCCAACTCCTTCACCCTCGCCAGTCTCGTGCAGGAAAATGGGGGATCGGTCACGGTCTCGGACCCCGTCCCCGACGTCTTCGAGAAGATGACGGAAGCCGTGGGGAGAGCGAAAGACTACGACCTTGTTCTCCTGTCTGGCAGCACCTCCGTGGGGGAGAGGGACTACCTCAAGGAAGCCACGGAGGGTCTGGGGGAGGTCCTGTTCCACGGAGTCGCCTCAAAGCCGGGTAAGCCGCTCCTGCTGGCTCGAGTAGGAAAGGGACTCGTGTTCGGAATGCCCGGGTTCCCGGCCTCATGCATCCTCCTGGCATACCACGTCCTTCGCCCCGTTCTGCGGAAGATGGCCAGCTTGCCGACGGAGCCCCTGAAGGTCGGACTCCCCTTGGGGGAGGACATGCCCGTCAGGGACAACCTAACCCAACTGGTCACGGTCCACATGGAGGATGGCAAGGCCTACAAGGCCTTCAGGAAGGCTGGGAGCATCACCAGTGTCTCGGAGGGGGAGGGATACGTAGTCATCCCCCCGGGCCAGAGGCTGAAGCGGGAAAGCTCAGTCGAGGTCGTCCTCTTTTGACCAGCTAATGCTCTCGTCCGGCGTAGGTCCGGGCTCGTCTGGCGGCGTCCGATCGAACAGCTCACCCTCATCCCACTCGGCCTCTCCCTCAGCGGCCGGCGCCTCCGGCGTCACTTGCTCTGCAGGGCTCGGCCGACGTCTGCGCCTGAAGAGGAAGACCGCTACAACAACCGCGACGGCCAAGACGCCCAGCAGGATCAGTCCTCCAGCATTAACGCCGCCGGGCTCGGTGAACGGCGGGGCGAAGAAGGCGGTGTAGGTTGGGTCGTGTTCCACCCGGTACCCTCGCCAGCCGGGGAAGGCTACGGCGTACCAGAAGGCTGCGCTGGTGAAGTCCTCGCTACCGTTGACGATGAGGTCCCTTGGATTGTCGTACCTAGCCCGGATGTCGGAGCTCAGCCCGTAGGCCATGAGGGCCATGAGGTGCAGGCTGAAGCCCGCCTGCCACGCTATGAGAAGCAGGTCCCACGGTCGAGCCAAGGCGAGGATGTTGTAGGCCGGGGCATCCTCCTGAATCCTCTCGTCCGTGTCCTCGTCCGTCAGGTCGAAGGTTCCTCGGAAGCCCACTCGGAGGGCCCTCTCCGCTCGGTCTCCGATGCGGATGTCCAGGTCCTCATCGAGGGGCTGCTGGATCCCGGTGTCCACCTCCAGTCCAGACTCTGCACCCTCTATCTCGTAGTTCGAGGTAAACATGGCGACGTAGTGGACGACGCTGATGCCGAAGTTGTCGGGGATGTCAGCCCTCTCGCCGTGGACGCCCCAGATCCAGAGGTCTGAGATCTGGCCGAGGGTGTAGAAGGTCTCTGCCCTCATGGTACCGGCCTCCGGGTCGATGGTGACGTCGTACACGACGCTGAACTCGCTGAACTTGGCGATGTACAGGGGGAAGTTGAGGGATAGGATGAGGGCCAGGGGGTTGCTGGCGTCGATGATCTTGGCGTACATGTTCCTGTAGCGCATGCCGAAGCGGTAGTGGCCGTCGCCGAGCTTCTCCACCGGGAGCGCCTCCACGATGGGCGCATAGGTGCGGTCGCCCAAGGTCTCGCCGACGCCGAAGGGGATCACGTAGTATACATCCTCGTTGCCAGGGTCTGGCATGCCGTTGCTACCCGGTCCCGTGCCGTTGTAGGTGTCCCTATAGGCCAGAAGGAACGCGAAGACGGCCCCGATGAACACCTCCTGCCCCTCTGGAGTCGTGTAGTGCATCCCGAAGAGCTGGTACGGGAGGGTTGAGACGAAGTTATCATCCGTCACGTTCTTCAGTGCCACGAGGAAGGCCTGGGCACCGCTGTAGTTGACGTAGGAGACGACGAAGGTGGCGTTAGCTCCCTCTGGGGTCTCATGAGTCAGGTTGTCGACGGTCCACATCTCCTCAGAGAAGGTGTGGCCGAGGGTCTCAGCCTCGTCCCCGGGGCTCCACTCGTCTGCCCTCGCCGCCTGCGTGAGGAGGGCAAAGGCGAGCACGAGGGTTCCGAGGACCGTAAGTGCTCGAGCTCGCATGGCCACGTCTTCCATGGGTCCCTGGATAAGCCTTTAGGGGACGTTATCGCCCGTGATTCGCAGTCGTGATAATCCTGAGGGTCACTTTCGGCCACCTCCCACCCTTCGCCCTTTTAAGGAGCCCGCCTTGAGCGGCCATGGGTGACTCTGTGCTGAGGGAGTTGGAAGGGGTGGGGCCCAGGACCATGGACAAGCTCCTGGACGCCTTCGGATCCGAGGAGCAGCTTCGGCAGGCGGCCCAGGACCTGGAGTTGGAGCGGTTCGTCGCCATCCGAGGGATCTCCTCTCAGAAGGCTCTGGACATCATGTCCAACCTGAGGGGCATCCAGGACTTCCCCTTCCTGAGGACGGATGCCGCCGAAGCCATCTACCAGGACATCATCCTCCGGATCCAGGAGTTCGCCAACACTACCTACGCGAAGAACAAGATCCTCCTCCTGAGGCCTCTCTCAGATCTCAACGCCAGGAAGACCCTACTGAAGAGGGTGATGGAAGCGAAAGAGCGTGTCAGGCAGCTTCCGATGGAGAGGCTTGCTTCCATTCTGAGGGGGCTTCCCGCTCTCAAGTACCCAAAGCCAGTCTTTGACTCCACCAAGGTGGTGGTCGTCGAGGACGAGGCCACGCTAAAGGCACTGGAACCCTTCAGCGGTTACAGCGAGATCCTGCTCCCAGACGACCTGAGGAGACCAGAGGAGTATGATCTCGTCGTCTACGTGTGCACGTCGGGATCCTTGGAGTTCGAGGGGCTGGACCAGGTCCATGTGATCCTTGGGCGGCCAGAGGCCTGGCAGGTCTTTCCGGAGTCGGTGGTGGACTTCTTCCGGGCCAACGTGAGCGCGCTTGAGGGGCTGCTTGAGCTGGGAGATTTCATCGAAGGAATGGGCGTGGCAGCCGAGGTGCTCGACCTCCTCTCGGGACTCCAGGTTTCACCACCCATTCACCATGAGGATGTCCTGGACGATCTCATCAAGGACCTGAACGAGGGCCTGGGCGAGAGGCTTTCCAAGCTATCCCTCGAAGGCCCGGAGATCCTGGAGCTGTTGCAGAAGGGCCTCCCGAAGCGGGTGAAGGAGGTGTTCACAGAGGTGCTCGAGGAGGGAGAGCAACGAATCCTTGAAGTGACAGGGCTGAGGGTTAGGTTGGACCCCTCCTACCCCCTCTCCCTGCCTGACGGGGAGTTGGACCGTGCCCTCAGGGAGAGCCGCCGAGTCGCCAAGATGAGGGCGTTCGAAGGCCTGCAAAGGGCAGCGAGACTCCTGGTGGAGAGGGCCGCGCAGGTCAGGGAGGTCCACGGCCGAGCCCTGGAGTTTGACTTCGAACAGGCCCTGGGCTCCTTTGCGCTGAACTACGAGCTGCAGCCACCTAGGTGGGGTGAAGAGATCCAGCTGAGGGGCGCTTTGCACCTGGCTCTGAACAACAGCCGAGCTTCCCAGCGGGTCGACTACGGACTGTGTCAGCCTCACAGGGTAGCACTGCTCACAGGCGCGAACAGTGGGGGTAAGACCACCCTGCTGGAGACAGTGGCTCAGGCGTACATCCTGGCGACCATGGGGCTACCCGTCAACGCCAGAGAAGCCGTCCTGGAGCCGGTGGAGGCGTGTTACTTCTTCTCGCGTCAGGGTTCCATGACTGCAGGCGCCCTGGAGGGGTTCCTGACAACCTTCATGCCTCTCGCCCTCAACGACCTTCGGAAGGTGGTCCTAGCGGATGAGCTGGAATCGATGACGGAGCCGGAGGCTGCCGCGGCGCTCATGGCGACCTTCCTAGACCGATTGAGAGGGGGCGGGAGCTATGCCGTTGTCGTGACCCATGCCGCCAGGTCGATCCTGCAGACCACCGATATTAGGGTGGATGGAATTGAGGCTCGGGGGCTTGACGAGAGGTACAACCTCATCGTCGATAGGACTCCGAAGCGGGGCCTCATTGCCAGGTCAACGCCGGAACTCATACTGCAGCGTCTCATGGCCCTCAACCACGGCGAGGAGGGCGAGATGTACGAGCTGGTGTTGGAGAAGCTCCGGTCTAGAAGGTCAAGCTGAGAGCTTCAGCCAGACGGCACCTGCTGAATCCTGATCGTCAGCTGCGCAGTGTACGTCCCGTTGGGCGTCCCGTAGGGCACCGTCACGCTGAACTGCACCACGACGGTGTTCTCGTCGCTGTCCGTACTGTGGGCGAACCACCACGACGCCGACCCGAAGATGTACACCGCGTTCCCGATCCCCAGCCCGGCGAAGGCGGTGTCCGACGTGATGTTGTCGTTGGGGTCCGCCGCGGCCAGGATGGTGACGTTGTCGATGCCGATCGTGTTCGACCCGTCCACCAGGTCCGTCACGAACCAGAGGCGCATCCGGAAGGCGTCGTTGGAGCGGTAGTA
>JABAOH010011265.1_pt1 | contig 15634 bp, 18 predicted proteins | sample 7062181 | NCBI WGS metagenome assembly JABAOH01 (sample SAMN14538630, study PRJNA623070) | marine sediment metagenome | biome: marine biome [ENVO:00000428]; feature: marine pelagic biome [ENVO:01000023]; material: deep marine sediment [ENVO:00002113]; isolation source: pool of 5 deep marine...
CAAAGCTGCTGCCAATGACTGAAGCGGAAAAGAAAGGGTGGATTGACAAAGAGAAACTTCTAGGCATAAGAGGAAGATCGAGAAAGAAACAGATTGAACTAGTCAAGGAGTTTGGCATCAAGGACTACCCCTGTCCTGCTGGTGGTTGCCTGCTCACTAACAAAGAGTACGCAGCAAAGATGAGAGACCTGTTTGAACACGAGAAGAAAATGAGCATAAAGGATGCTCTTCTCTTGAAGATTGGAAGACATTTCAGGTTTGAGGAAAGCAGAATAATTGTTGGTCGGAATGAAACCGAGAATGAACGATTACGAAACTTAAAAGATATTGATGATTACTCTTTTGAAGTTCCAGACTGTGGTAGTCCGCTGACTCTACTTCAAGGCTCCAAGAAGGAGAAGGCTATAGAAACGGCGGCTGCATTGACTGCGCGTTATTCAGATTCAAAAGAGAAGGAAATCATTGTAAGGTTCGGCGTCCAAGAAATGAATAAAACAATTACAACATCGAAGTTGAGTAGTGAAGAGATAGAGCAGTTGAGAATAAAGTAACTGGAGCGCGCGCATGCTCATTAGTTTCTGCTCTAGGCGAGGTGGCCACGCTTTCGTGCAAATAGTTCTATGCCTAGTCCGATGGCGAGCAGTAGGATTCCCAGCACAACGCCGGCGTTGGTTGCTAGGTACGCAGCGGTGATAACTTTGGCTTCCGTAACCACAAAGTAGCCTGAATCTAGCACCATCCAGAGAAGACACCATGCTGTTGATACGATGAGGGCGAGGGCCGAGCCGAAGCCAATGAGAACACCATTCAGTAACTTTCGCATTTTCGTCACCACATCTATACTATCGTAATATTCCTTTCATATATTAAGCCTCTCTTTTCCAATTGAAAGAATCTTTATTTGCCGCTATCCACATTGTAGATGTGAAGAGCGTTGCGCTGCGTGCGAGTGCTTCGAATTCTGGGCTTTTCAACGATCTATTTCGCACTCTTCGTCATCCATGCCATCTCTTTTGCCGTTCGGAACTACGCTGAAGTTCAATCAGCAGAATTTTCGTGGTATCTTCACCATCCGTTGAATGCACTCTCGACAATCTTGTTTGAACTCAGTCGTCAGCCCATTTTTCTCCTCTCGTTCTTCACCATTGCATTGGGCGCGTTGGTTCTAGGTTTTGTAACCGATTTGGGCTTCCTCTTCCTGAAAAAGCGCGTACTTGATAAAAGGCATTCAACAGAATCTTTTGCTTAGTGCTGCTCGCATGAATGGACTAGGTGTGAAACCCTTTCGCACCAGCACGCGGTTTCGCGCGGAGAGATTCCAGTTTATCGAAGCACGTTGGTGACGGTTTTTCTGAAGCGTCCTGTGAGGCTGAATTCGGCTTCCATGTTGGATTGTAGTTCCGCGCTTAGCCGTTCGGCGTCGACCGATTTCTGTATGTGATATTCTATCGAGGAAATCAGGGCGTTTGCCAGCTTAATCATGGCGTCAGTTTGTCTCGTCGTCAGCTCCTCGCCTCGCCGCGCCTCCAGTTCATCGATGTATTCACCCAGCGCCTCGATTGCCCGTAGTCCATCCAAGACCTCCAGATGTGGGGTCTCAGGTGTCTCTATTTCCATCCACAAAACACCAAATACCCACTATAGATGACAATTCTATAAATATCATCTTTCCAGAATGCCCATATGTCAGTTTTCGATATATGTGCGCTCGTTTCGCTGCGCGTGGATTCGACGAACCTTGAACCTAGAACTGACGCATAACTCTGTCATTCATATTCTTCATTCATCAAGCCTATATTGCGTCACGTGGATAATTGAGACTCCGGAAAGGTGTCACCCGTGAGTCCACTACTCGAAAAGGTCAAGAACGCCTTTGCACGGGAGGAGAAAGAGGAAGAGACAGAAGAGGAATCTTCAACCGACCCAGAGACCCCGTTTTCCTGTTCTCACGGCTTTGGGTATCTGGCAACGCGTCGCAAAGGGGCGCGGATTCCTGATGAGTGTTTGACCTGCGTGCGAATGTTGGAATGCCGTAAGTCCAGCAAATGACTCGGTGACTGGGTCGGGGTGGGCGGGTGGGAGCACGCGCGGGGGCTATTCTTCTTTGGGCAGATAGGTCACATACGTGAGAGCGCGTATTGCATCCATTTGAAGGATCAGAAACCACACCTATTGTTTTTCCCCATCGTAGCTGAGTCCCCCTGTAATACCGATGGAGATCTCATCCGCAACCTCCCTTTCTCTGTGAAACTGCAATAATCCTTTTCAGTTGGCTGCCCATAGATGAAAATCGAGCGTGAGGGAGATGGTCAACACAGCGGTATTAGTTCTGGACATGCAGTTGGGGAATTTCCAAGGTTCGGACCCAATTTTCGATGGAGAAAGACTTCTGTCGAAGGTGCAGCGTCTGATAGGTAGAGCTCGTGAGGCCGGCGTGCCGATCGTTTACGTTCAGAATGCCGGGCGACAAGGGGACCCTGATGAAGTTGGGACGCCCGGTTGGGAAATTCATCCTACTATCATTCCAAACAAAGGAGACACGGTGACTGCGAAAGCGACGCCTGATGCCTTTCACCAGACAGCCTTGCACCAACAGCTTCAATCCCAAGGCATCGAGACGCTGATCGTCGTCGGTCTGCAAACGGAGTATTGCATCGATACCACGTGCCGTCGCGCGTACGGCTTGGGATACCATGTGGTCTTGGCGAAAGATGCCCACAGCACCTGGAACTCGCCCAATCTCACTGCCGCCCAAATCATTGCGCACCACAACCGAGTCCTAGGCGGATGGTTTGTAACGGTGAAAAACGCGGACGAAATCCAGTTTTAAGGGGGCTTGTGCGCGTAGCTACGTGCTTAACGACCGCATAGCCTTCACAAAACTGCTGAAAAGCGACTTGTCTCTCGCACCTTCAGGTTCCACCGTAAGCAAACCCGAATAGCCCCATCGATCGCGGATCAAGTCCAAGGCCTCGTAGAAGCTGAAATTCTCGCTGTTGAGAACCCACCTACCGTTTCTTAGACTTCCACGTAGATGTACGTTCACGACCTTGCTGACTATTGATTCAAACAAATTCAGCTCATCATAGAGAGAAGCCCACTTCGTGTCAAGGGTGACATAGTCAAATTGCCTAACCAGCGAAAACGGGGTGTATCCTTTCAAGTGCGTGGGGATATTTTCGACTGACGCTTTGACCTCGCCAAATTGCGCTGCTATGCTACAGAAGTCTTCCTTCAGTTTATGCGTGTCAAATGCCGTCTTCCACGTGTCCCACAGATGGCATACACAGACCTCTGCTCCCAGATTGTCGGCCAGAAACAACGCGTCATGGATTAACCGCTTTCCCTTCTCATAATCGCGTTCTTGACTTGAACAGAGATAGCTTCCAATGTCTCGGCTTGCGTGCACGGAGAGGATCGGCAGTTTCTGGTTCACAAGGAGCGTCAAGACTTCTCTGACAGTGTATTTGGGAGTCTGGGTCCAATCGGCGAATTGTGGGTCTGTTAGCGGGGGATTTTCACGGTCCCACTCTGGTTGCAGCTGTAACTCAAAGCCATCAACGATTGATTCGTGATACACTTTTTTCATGACTTCAAGCGTGCCAAGGAGGTCGTAGTATCTTTTGTTGCCAAGTTTTGCCAGGGGGGCACTCGAAACTGAGATCTGCCCTTCCTTGGGACTCCGAGGCACCCCAGTCATCTCCGCTAAACCTTAAGACCATCTATGATTAATGAGCAGAACTGAAGCTAATCTCTTCCTCTCTTCTCAAGGCGACAAAAACGCCTCCCAAAACATGATTGTGGTGGTCGATGATCTGTTGGGCGCTGAGAAGAGAAGAATTCCATGTACTGTGCGCATCTCGGACAAGAATGGCGTTGTAGCCCAGACTGAATGCGCGACGGCACGTCGTGTCAATGCAATCCTCTGTTTGCAGGCCTGCAATGGCGAGTTTCTTGATCCCCTTAGACTCTAGTTCATGGTGCAAGTTCGTTTTATGAAAGGCGTCTGGAGTTTGCTTTTGAATATTACGTCTTCTTCAACAGGCGTGATAGAAGGCTGGATTTCCCATCCTGGAGTGCCATATTCGTCGGGATCATCAGGACCGCCAATGTTTTGGACATAGAATATAGGAGTTTGCGCAGCGCGTCCCTTCGTGATTAGGCTTTTTACTTTCGTGAGGAGTTTGTTTCCATTGTAGATGGGATTCGATTCTGAGAAATTGCCGACTTGCATATCGATAATTAGCAACGCAGTGTCAGTCATGTTCTTTCACTGAGACTCAACTAGAGCCACTTGGTTTACATATACGTTTATGATCCACGTTTTCGGAGCCGAAGGTTAGATCCAAACTGAGCTTTGAATTCTCGGAATTTTGTAGTTTCAAGGCTTGGTAATAAAAAATATATAGGTAGTTAAGTGAAATTCCGCCTTTGTTCAGAAGGTGGCATGACAGAGGAGGTAAAAATGATTAGGTATATTATCGTAAGCGTCGTCGGTGGAATCCTTTTTGGTGCAATGGATACTTTGATTAACGCTAATCCTCTTGCCCAAAGGCTCTACGAGGTCTACAAGCCAATTGCAAAAGAATCCATAAATGTCCCTGCAGGAGTTGTGATCGACCTTGTTTACGGATTTGTTATGGCGGGAGTATTCCTGCTTCTCTACAAAAGTCTACCCGGTGAAGCGGGATTGGTGAAAGGAATAAGTTTCGCCTTCTTGGTGTGGTTCTTTCGTGTTGTAATGTCTGTGGCCTCCGAATGGATGACTATGAATGTACCTATCAACGCATTGATTTATAGGCTCCTCACAGGGCTCGGGGAAATGCTTGTACTTGGGGTTCTCTATGGACTGACATTAAAACCCAGAACGTGAAAGAGGCCTGTGCCCTAGTCGACGCCGGCTTCGAGTACGTCACGGGTGAGTACACCGATGGTGGCAAGATCTTCCGGAAGCCGAAATACGCGTAACATCACCCGGACAAACCCCGTTACCTTTTCAACATGGTAGTGCGGGGGGTGGGATTCGAACCCACGTACCCCTTCGGGACGGGATCTTGAGTCCCGCGCATCTGATCCCTCTGTGTACAAGTTGACCTGGCTCTGCTACCCCCGCACCGTCTCAGAGACTACCTGGTTCCATCTATTATTTCTTTCCAACCATCAATTGCTTCACTGTGATGCATCAACTGTGGACGCAAGAACCAACTCGAAGCAGATCGGGGGTCAACCAGATGCCACAGTAACATCCCAACACGGATTATGCCGGGGTGTCTGAGCAATCAGCTCTGCTGGGGCCCTCTGTGGTACACTCGGAGTTGTCGGGCGCCGAGGGCGATGAGCCAGCCAGCGATGACTAGGACAGTCGCAGGGAAGTATGGAATGCGATAGTTCAGCAGCATCGTTTCGAGTATCAGGAAGACGACGGCGATCGCTATCATAGAAGTGATCCCAAACCGCTTCCCGTATTTCTGCGTTGTCTGGATGCTCAGCAGCCCTGCGAGAAAGATATCGCCGAGTCCTAGTGCCATCAGCCCCACCTGGGATGGAAAGGTCGGCAGAATGATCACAACGGGTAAGCTCAGCTGAATCAGTCTTTCTCCGGTCGCGACCATGAATCGCGTACCAAATACCTGTATGATGTCCATCGCGGTCAGGAGCCCGACGAAGAGGGCCGTGGTCTTCCACGAGAAGAGACTGCCCATGTAGACGGAGACGAGGACTGAAAAGATGATGGCAAAGACATTCAGCAGATACGGGCTCCACCACACCGTATTCCGGTACAGGAGATACAACGCCACGAAGAGAGCTGGCGTGAGGATGGCCAGGTGAAATCTCGGGATCACCATATACGTAAAGATGAAAAGCACCATCGCGTAGACGTAGAGGAACCCCACCATGATCGCCATCGACGGAATGAAGACGAGCACCGTGACCATGATCCCCATCGCCGCCACCAACAGCACAATGTCCCGGAGGCGAAGCTCCCTCTCCCCAAAAAAGGAACTGAACCTGCGCTCATACCTCCGGTACAGAAAGACCACGATCAGCATAATGACGAAGAGCACCGAGGGAAGCAGAACATCAACGATCATAGCTTCCCCTATAACAACAGCAGCTATAATTTGTTTTGGCGTTAAGCCCTACCGACGAAGCATCTGCTATCCCGTAAGAGATAAGCCTCATGGTCGTACGCACCCACCGCAAAGAATAAAAAAAGCGCCACCGATAACGAGAGCGAAATGCCACGAGAAATCCACGACCTCGACCAATTCATCGAAATCTCCCAGCGCGCCGAATACTGCAGTATAAAGCGACTCAAAACCACCGTCAAACTCAAACTGAAAACCGCCAAGAAACTGTACACCCACAAAACCGATCCCACAAAGGCTGAGCAAATCATCAAGAAACTACAATGCGAAATCCGAGAAATCTAGGCACCTTTTAATGAAACTCGCTGATCGGAACGCTCCCGTCGAAAAGTTTTAATCTCATTGATGTTTAGTGAACGGAGCTCCGCATTTCCACAGGAAAAAATTGGAGAGCTGACAGAATGAGCGACAAGGCAAAGCCGATACCCAAGATCATCGAGTTCAGAAAAGAAGACGCGTCCAAACTCGCCGAGCTACTCAATTCCTTCGACCGACCTGGACTCTGGCCGGGCGGATTCACCGGCGGCGTCCCCTTCACCGCGGAACGAGTGCTCCACTCCTTCCCCGTCGCCATCAAACACATCGCCATCCTCATCGCAACCCACGAGGACAAGTTCACGGGAATCTGTACTCTGCATCCCCACTATGAAGACGCCGAGGCAGCCTACATCGGGCTATTCGGAGCCCACCCCGACTATCTCGGCAAAGGACACGGAAAGGCCCTAATCCTCAAAGCGCTCGAGATCGCGTCTCAGAAGAAGCGACGGCGCGTCGACCTCGACACCTGGGCGGGAAACCTACGAGCGGTGCCCTTGTACAAGAAGTGCGGAATGTTCTGGTTACCCGACACGAGTGTCCGAATGCAGGATTACATTCCTGGGATTCGAAACTTCCCGCTCGCCGACGAATTCCTGAAAGAATACGATTGGTATCAAACGCAGAAACGCACGTTAGCCCTCATCCCAGACCAGATTAAACTGGGGGAGATGGATGTCTTTCTGTACGAATTCACCAAAGACGAAGACCACCTGAAGGTCTGGGTAGACCGATATGGCAGATCCATCGTCGGCATCGAACGCACCTTCGACGGCGAACGCGTATCCATCACCACACAGCTGAGAGACCACCAGGTGATCGCGGGCGTCGAAGAGCAGCTCACCATACAGATCGAGAACGACACGGCGAGAGACCTGCAAGGCTCCCTCTTTCTCTCCGGCTTCGACGGCCTAACCTTCACCAAACAGCCTGAACAATCCTTCACGGTCAAACAGGGAGCCTCGCTCCAGCTTGCTGGTCAATTCGTCGTCAGCCCTGAAATCGAAGTGCCCGATATTGAACGAAAACAGAAAACGATTCAAGCAAACCTCATCATTAACGGACAACTCATTCCGCTCGAGGTCGGCATGCGTATCCTCCCACCACTCGAATTCACCACGCAACCAGAATCCATCGTGGTCAGTCCAGGAACAACAGGAACCCTCCAAGTCAACATATACAACAACTCCAAGAACGCCTTCCTCGGGGACCTCTGCCTCGTCGACGAACAAGAGACCCTGTCCTTGAAGCGCCCCATCGTTCCGATTGAGATCCCGCCCAAGAGCCACAGCGGCTTCACGGCGGAGATTGCGATCCCGCGAACCCAGCCAACATCGGCAATCCCCTTGAAACTCTTCGCGAAAGGGAAGATCAACGACTCAGAAATTCAGACCAAGACCAAAACGGTGCATGTCAAAAACCTGATTCCCGGTAGCCTGGTCTCCTATGTCGGAGAGACAAAGCGCGGAAGAGCGATATTTATTGAGAACGACGAAATGATGGCCTCAGTGCGCTTGCGAGGAGCGGAACTCGAGATTACCTATAAAGATACTCGAACAGGCGCCCAAAGAGTGTTGAATCGAGGTGGGTTCGGCGTCGGTCCTCCTTTCGGGTTCATTCGACCTGTTGACCACGAGTACGAATTGGTGCAGAGGCCGGAAGGCCCTCAGTTGATTCTCTCGCGGATGCACCAGGACAAACCCGGCGTCAAAATGGTGCGGACCCTAACCTTCTACGCTGGCACCTCGCTGATCAAAGACGAGGTTAAAGTCATCAACACCAATCCCCAAACAACCTACAACCTCCACGCAAGAATCTTCGGTCGCACCTCCGGTGGTCCCTACCCAAAGCTAGTCGTTCCGCTAGACACGGGGATTCGAGAACACGAAACAATCGGCTTTCCCGTCGCAGAATCCGATCTACCAACAGACCCGAGCAAATACGCAGAATCTTGGGCCTGCTTCGAGGACCCAATTCAACGCCTTCATTTCGGACAGATCTGGTCCACCGATAGACTCTTCAAGATCCGAATTGAGGACGGGACCTACGCTCGGCCAGAGTACGCGTTAGGCGAGATCAAACCAGGCCAATCGGCCAGCACCTCAGCCTTCTACTATGTACTGGGCAGGGGCAATTGGAAGATCGTGAAGACGAGATACCGCGCTCTTGTTAAGAAGAGACTATCGCCAAAAGAGGCGGTGCCACCCAGTCCAACCCCGCTCTTCGACGCAAAAATCACTGACCCCCTGTTATCAGCAGCCCAGGAATTGAAGACACACCTCACCGTCGTCAACACCCGCAGCAAACCCACCACAGGCAAACTGACCATCGTCCCACCTCAAGGATGGCAAATCCGACCTAGCAACCTGGAAATCGAAAACGTCACAGCAACCAACCCGCTCAGTGTCGACATCACCATTACCCCGCCGCCAGATGCCGCGTTAGGTCTGCATCGCGGAACTCTAATCTTCTCGGCGCCCAATCAAGAAGTCCGCTTTCCCTTAGATTTCTGCCTACTCGCCAAACGAACCCACGCCACCACCGAGGTAACGGCCACAACGGAGCAGGACAAGAACGTCTTCCAGATATCCAATGGCTTCCTGCAATTCAAGGCCAGCGCAGACTTTGCAGGCTGCCTATACTTCCTTGGAAGCAACTCTACATTGAACCAGTTGGGCACAAGCTTTCCGCACATTCAAACCAAAGTGTTCCTGCAAAACTATTCGGGAGGCATAAGATCCCTCTATTTGGACGACGAATTCAACTTCCAAAAGTCGAAGACCCACGAAGAATCCTTCAAAGCCAAACCCGTTGAAGACGGCCTCTGGAAGGGCATTGAATTCACTTACCAGTCAGAACAACAAGAGGAACTGAAAGGACTCCGCGGCTCAGTTGCCTTCTTCACTCTCCCCTTCAGCAACATAGTCAAGATCAAACGGACATTCGAAAACCCCACCTCAGCAAGCTTCAAGTTCAACAACTGCCTCTGGATCTCCCCAAAAGTCGGCGGAGTCTTCCACGAGAACGACGTCATCTTCCGTCGAGCCGGCAAGACCTTCCATTTCAAACGCGCAGAAGGGTTTGCCGTCTCTAGCGTTGAGCCGGAGCAGGGATGGGCCGTCGTGACCAATAAGAAGAAGAAACAATCACTGGCCATAATCGCAGGAGACACCGCCAAATCGGACATACTCTCACTCGACATAGGCAAAACCATGTTGGAGTTGTTCATCATCTCCCGTGTCCTTCTGCTGCCCCGCGAAACCTGCGAACTTGAAGATTTCATGTTGCTGGCTGATGAGAAATGGGAGGCAGTCGGGGACATGGCAGCCCTGTTGCGCACGCAGAGGGCACCCGCACACGAGTAGATCAGAGTTGGATTACATGCGTGTGCGTTGCTATTCTTCGAAGAATTTGACAAGCGTCTCATAGTCTGTCTTCATCAGCGGAAGATAGTCTACGCAATCTCGGTCCTGATCGATATTCACCCAAAGCCCATGAAAATTCTCTTCTTCCACTAGGTTTCTCCACAGCTCAAGGTTTCCCTTGACTTCAGGGAAGGCAATTTTCAGTTCCAACAACTTCGCTTCCTCATCTAATTCAGATTTTTCGCCTGCCACCTGGGGGCCCATGTACACAGAGACTTCTCCGTGTTCTGTGACCGTCACAAAGAGCTTCATTCCGTCTTCACAGCAATCTCCCTATTCTGCACCGAAGACTCGAGTGTGTGCCCCTCAGAGTTGCGCCATTAGCCTTTCAGAAGCCGGTGTTCACGAGCAGTATATAGCCTAACATCATTATTGCCCCGAGAGTTCCACACTTTGTTGCAGTCTTCTGTAGGCTGACGACGTGTTTGGTTGACGGCGTCTTTAACAGGTGAATGTAGGATTTGATGATCGGGACGGAAAGAGGGAAGAGAGCGAAGAACACGAGTAAATGGCGATGGGGGAGCAAACCAAGGACAGAATAGACGAATGGCGAGCAACAGGCTAAGAGAACCATCGACCCGGCGACGATGACCCCCTTCTTTCTGCCAAATCTAACCACAAAAGTGCGCACCCCCATCTTCCGGTCCACGTCATAATCGCCAACAGCTTGAATGATATGACCCCCACAGTGAATGAGCATCAACGGCACGGCAGCCCACACTATTAATGGAACATCGGCGGCCAGTTGGTCAGTCAATCCTCTTCCAATCAAGAAGGGCAGAAAGCCCGCGCCTATGCCCGAAATCACGAAGTCAGCCACGGGGACGCTCTTCAGTCTGACCGGGGGCGTGGAATACGCGGTCCATACTCCTAAGTAGACGACAAACAGCGGGAGAACCTGAACCTTGGCTACGACCACCAAGACCAAACATGTGACGACGAGAAAGAAAGCGAAGAGTAAGGTCCTCCTCGGGCTTATGCGTCCAGAGGCAACTGGGAGATTTGACTTCACCTCGTTCTCGCGATCGTCCTCACGGTCAAAGTATTGATTCAAAACGAAGACGCTAGCCGTCGCAAGCGAGAAGGCAAAGAGGACTATAGCCGTAATCTCGACGGGCGGCACTCCGAAGAGAACACTTCCAAAACCAAAATTGAACAGCCATCCCAGCCAACTTCCCACTCTCGCAATCTCGAAGTAGTGAAACATTTCGCCCCTTCCAGAACGAAGTTGAAAATTTCGAAATTTAAGAGTTTGGACTCTTTGACGACGCCAGCCACGTCAGATGTGTTTAAAAGCAAGAGGCGCCTATTATGTGTGTCAACATCTACAATGAGGAAGTTGAATTTGCCTAGTGAACCAAACGTCATATACGTGGGAAGGAAACCTCCGATGAACTATGTGTTAGGAATCATCACGAGTTTCAGCGGATCCAACGCTGACGAAGTGACTTTGAAAGCGCGAGGACGATCCATCACGACCGCCGTCGACGCCGTCGAAATTGCTCGACACCGATTCATGAAAGACTTGAACATAGACAAGATCACGCTCGGAACCGAAGAAATGCCAGCACGAGAAGGCGAAGGCCGGCCACGGATGGTTTCAACGATCGAGATCACGTTAACGCGAAAATAGGAACAAATCAGATGCGAAGGAAAGCGTCACGGGGACGAGGTCGACCGCGCGGTAGGTATCCCTCCGTCGCGGACTACAAGCTTCTACAGTATCTGGCTCTGCTTTCAACGAATTATGAAATTGATTCTGACGAGTTTTTCGGGGGGTGCGTTGAAGCGTGGAAACACGACGAATCCACACGCAAAAGCCTTTCTATCACGTGCCGCAGGAAAACACGAAATGACGCAATGTTTCTCATAACCAACAATTTCAAAGTGGTCGCCCAATTTCCCATACCTACCCACATCTTGGAAAAAAGCAATCCGCTCAAAGAGTTTGTGACGTAATGCCCAGAGATCCTGTCTGCGGTGTGCGTTTGAACGAAAAGACCGCCCGCTACAAGATCAAACATGAAGGCGAAACATACTACTTCTGCAGTGTCAAATGCAAAAGGAAATTCAAAAGGCATCGCAGGAAATTTGTGAAGTAAACTAGATTCTTATCGGCGTTTAGTACCGTCTTCTCCGCTGGTAGTCTCTTCTTCCGCCGTATCGGCGATAACGCCTCTCTTGTTCATAGCGTTTGTCCGAAAGATTGTTCTCCGAGTTGATTTCCGTGATGGGCGATTCGTCTAGGATTTCAAAACTGCCGTATCTTCCTATGTTTAGGCGCATGTTTCCTCGAAACAGGTTGACGTAGCCATTAGTAATGCGCACGGTGGCTTCTTCGGTTATTTTGTCGATGTTGTCGTCCCAGAGGGTCAAGTAGACGCATCCGGTTTCGTCTCCCACCAACGCATCTGCAACCCTGCGTATCGTGTAGTCCCTTCCTGTGACATTCCTAATGTCGCTCTTAGAGATCACCTTAACGATGATGTTCACTTCTCGCGATCGTGGGGTCAATTGCCCTATCTTCATGAGCTCGTCCTTTTCGGCTGATTCTTCATTTGACATGTCTTCACACTCACTTCGGTCTGACATGTTCCTAAGGCGCAGAGCTCTTAAGAATTGTGGTGTGCGGCCAAATGGAACGCAAATTGCAGACTGCCAAAATCACTGGTTCGGATCTGACGTGCGTGCGCATTCGTTCAGCAATGGAAAAAGGTTAATAGAAAAAGGGCTGAGTGATAGATGGGTCAACAATGTCACGGGTCGTAGACGCTCTACTCAGTGTTATCGGGACAATGGTGGACAATCCCGCATCCATACTCATCTTGCTTGGTATTGTGGCAATCTTAATGGGATGGGCGTACAGCGAGATCTGGATCGTTGCCATCGGCTTGTTAACGGCAATCGTGGGCATTATTGCCAGCGTTGGAAAGAGAAGATAGACGCCCAGAGAACAGCCATAGGCGTTATCGTCAGTAAAGACCAAGTCTCTTCCAATGTTTAATGATCTATGAAGGTAGATTCCGAGAATCTGGGAAGAAACCCCCGCAGTTTCGAGAACGAAATATTCTACGTCTGAAAGTGATTCCAAAGGGTTTCATAGTACGCGTCTACCAGGGTCTTCTCAACAGGGATGCGGTAGAGATTGCGACTGTTCTTGTGATATATCTCTATTAGGTTGCGATTCAAGAGCCTTCTCAGAGACCAAGACAACTTGTGTCGACCTTCAGGCTTCACTCCCAACATATTCGTCAAGTCCCTTGTTTTAAAATAGATTTTCTTCAGCGAGACCACATAGCCTATGGTCTTCAAAACCTCTTTCGACCCGTTTTCCGCTTCCGTCTCGCGCTGCTGGACATGCATCACGTAAAACGTTCTTGTGCGATCTTAAAAGCTCGATGTAGCCTTCTTCTATGAAACATTGTTACATCAATGTGTTACATCCTGCGTGTAAACTCAGGGAATGCGGCGCAACACTTCGGTTCTACAAGTTTCACAAAAGTCGCAGTCTTTCGTGTCGACCATTTGAATACTATTGGAAAAAGACATAACACACGACGGGGCACGACAATGCGGAAGCCCAAGCGTATGCCCCATCTCGTGTACTGCCTCCTTTACACAACGGTCCTCAAAGAGCGCTTTATCTGAGCGGTGACCGTAGAACTCTGGGTTCAATCTGCAAAGAGAGATCACGGCAACCTTCCCTGGGCATTCCGCCTGACCGAAGACGAAATTCAATCTAGACGCACACAGGTCTGCATTAGTTACTCCCAAAACTCGATCGACGTCGAAATCGTTGGTGAAATCTCGAATTCTCGTTAGGATGTTTGGGGAGTTNNGGCGGTCAGATGCTTTCTTATAGTCTGTAAGAGACTTGATTCCGAGGAGCCGAGACGTAAGACAACTGCTCTCATCCGCGTCCCTCAAGCGTATACACATCTCCTGCCTTCGGGGCTACAGCTTTCAACCCGACTTCGTCTCTTACCCACTTGGCGAACTTCTCACAGTTCCCTTCAGCACCGTGCACCACATAGACCGTTGGATTTCCCTCAACTTCTTTCACGGTCTCTTGAAGTTGGCTAGCTCCGCAGTGAGACGAAAAATCGAAGTACTCAACCTGCGCCTTCACCTTGCGCATCTTCCCATCGATAACGCATGTTCCTTTCTCAAGCAACTCGCGCCCCGGAGTACCCGGGATCTGATAACCCACTAGAAACACAGCGTTTCGCCGTTTCTTTCCTACTTTCTGAATGTAATACGCGGCAGGACCCCCTTTGAGCATGCCTGCGGGAGATATGATCGCCCCCGGCGTTTTTGCCGCTCTTCTTCGATCTCTCCATCCTTGTACCCAGTTTGCAGCGTGGAGCGCATTCATGAATAGCTGTGGGTCTTGCATGTATGACGCGTGGTTCATCATCACTCGGTTCACCTTGCGCGCCATCCCATCCATCGTGATGGGATGCTCGAAATGACCAGCAGCAAGGATACATGCGACTTCTTGTGATCTTCCTACGCTGAAGGCTGGAATCAGAACGGTGCCCCCATTCTCCACCACTTCTACAACGCGTTCCGAAAATTGCTTCTCCAAGATCTTTCTTTCGGTGTGTTCTTCATCGGCGTACGTGCTCTCCATGACTAGCGTATCAAGCGGGCCGTAATCTCTATCTGCACCTTTCAGCAGTCGGGTATCGGTGGTGTTATAGTCACTTGTGTAGATTAGCCGGTGCCCCTCCGTTTCCACCAGCGCCTGTGCTCCTCCAGGAATATGCCCTGAGTACAGAATCTGCAGGCTGAGATCACCAAGAACTTGTCGTTGTCTGAAGTCGAGATGGACACAATCGTTCATCATGGACAGCAGTTCTAAGTATTCAAATGGCAGATAGTATCCGCTCAGGTGGATAAAATCTGAAATCAGCAACTTTGCCAGGTCAAAGGTTAACTGGGTTCCGTACACCGGGGTCTTCTCTCGAATGTGGAAGATTGGGACCGCCCCTGAATGATCGAGATGACTATGGGTCAAGACAATGCCATCCACCTCTTTGGGTGAAACATGCATCGGAAAGCCAGGCTCGTGATTCAGCATGACGCCATAATCCAAGAGCAGCATGGTCTTTTTCGTCTCGAGCGCTATCGCTACCCTTCCTACTTCTCTTGCGCCTCCGAGAAACTTCATCTTCAATGCAATCGCTTTCACGTCCTTTCCGAAGCTAGATAATGTAATCTTGGATCATTCGATCTCGCTTAACGTGTAGAGATTGTGACACATCTCAACAAGACGGTTAATTCGCAAGCCATTTCCAGTGTTGATCTGTAATTCTACACAAATATACATGAGCCTGCATAAAAAACTAACATTAGATCTGAACCAGCATTTGCGCGACAAGCCAGCTAATTCACGGCAAAAAACTGAGAAGTGATGGATAGAAGGGAACCCACAACTCAGGGTGTAGTGTTGGTATGGGTATAATCTTGTATTTGATTTGCCCCTTCTATCCAAAAAGATGTTTATTCGGGTTTCTTAAATAGTTTTACAAGCTTCGGAATGTTGCCTTGACTTTCCCCGTCTGGAGGAATGCAGACAGGGTTTTGTATCGAAGGAGAGTGGAGAGAGCCTAGAAGTAGCATGGAAGGGCAATAGCTCTCTCCTGATTGTTAAGGGCTTTCCTTCTCCTCCAAGATCTTAGATGACGGTTTCATATTATGAGTGTTATGAAGAATTCTACTAGAGAAACATTCTAGTTGATA
>JABAOH010037182.1_pt1 | contig 15634 bp, 16 predicted proteins | sample 7062181 | NCBI WGS metagenome assembly JABAOH01 (sample SAMN14538630, study PRJNA623070) | marine sediment metagenome | biome: marine biome [ENVO:00000428]; feature: marine pelagic biome [ENVO:01000023]; material: deep marine sediment [ENVO:00002113]; isolation source: pool of 5 deep marine...
CCGGCCGGCGAGGTCTGGACGCTGTTCGAGAGCGGGCCGCCCTCGGAAAAGGTGGACATCGTGGTGCTGGGCGAAGGTTACCGGCGCGAGGAGCTGCCGAAGTTTCACACCGACGCGCGGCGGCTGGTCGAGGAGCTGTTCGCCCACGAGCCGTTCAAGAGCCGGCGGTCCGACTTCAACGTGCGGGCGATCGACCTGCTCTCCGCCGAGTCGGGTGTCACGCGGCCGCACGCCGGGGTATTCCGCCGGACGCCGGTTTCGGCGCAGTACAGCATCTTCGACTCCGAGCGCTATCTGCTGACCTACGACAACCGCACGCTGCGCGACGTGCTGTCGGCGGCGCCCTACGACTTCATGGCGATCCTGGTGAACGAGCGACAGTACGGCGGGGGCGGCATCTACAACTTTCAGCTGGCCAGTTCTGTCGATTCCGACTTCTCCGATTACGTGTTCGTTCACGAGTTCGGACATCACTTCGCCGGGCTGGGCGACGAGTACTACACTTCGGACGTCGCCTACGAGACCGGCGCCGCCGAGCACCCGGAGCCGTGGGAGCCGAACATCACCGCGCTGCACGATCCGGCGGAGCTGAAGTGGCGCGACCTGGTGAAGCCGGGGACCCCGATCCCGACGCCCTGGGACAAGGCGGCCTACGAGTCGCACGCCCGGGAGATCCGCGAATGGCGCCGGGCGTTGATCGAGCGGGCGGCGCCGGAGGCCGAGTTCGACCAGCTGTTCCACGAGCAGCGCGCTCTAGAGACGAAGCTGCTCGCCGCGATGGAGTACTCCGGGTTGGTCGGCGCGTTTGAGGGCGCCTCTTACGAGCCGCGCGGTCTTTATCGTCCGGAGATCGACTGCATCATGTTCTCGCGCAACGAGGTGGGGTTCTGCCGCGTCTGTCGTCGCGCCATCGAGCGGGTGATCGATCTCTATGCACGGTAGTGTTGTTGCGTAGCGGTTCCGGGTGGGGTCGGCGCCGGAGGTCCTCTCGCTTCACCGTTCGCGGCGCGGGGTTCCGGGTGGATGGCCGGGGGCATACCCGGCCGCTCTCGAGTTACGCTCGCAGGACCTCCGGCGCCTCCCAAGCAGAGAACGCTTGCAACATCTTCGTGCGCATCAGAACGTCACACCGCTAGTCAGCGTTGTCGGCCAGATTCGCCAAGCACCACACTTCGTTGGATGAGACAGCCTGATTCGTCGAGTCTGCGCACGACGCGAAACACGCGGACGAACGGTACGCTCGCCCGCGTCGGGCACGTGGTATTCGAACGCGTCGCCCACACGTGTGGCGCGCGACCGGATAGTCCGTTCTCGGGGGAGTGTCTCGGATCGCGATAAGATCGCCACTTGCACCGAAAGACTGTTTGGGCGTCGTAACCCGATTGGCGGGACCGGCGGGATATCGAACGGTTGTGCGGCCCACGGGAGTTGCTCGGGAGGCGGCGGGGGTCCTCTGAGCGTAACTCGAGAGCGGCCCGGCACGACCGGGCCATCGACCCGGTGCCCCGCGCCGCGAACGGTGAAGCGGGAGGACCCCCGCCGCCGACCCCGGCACCGTCGCTGGGTCAGCAGGCCCGGAACGAGAACGTAGGCTGGGAGACCTAGGCTATGGGTAATCGATTTTGCAGCTCACCGGTGAAACGGTGCACCACTCACCGCGCCTGGCTGACGCGTTCGCTCCTCACCGTCGTCGCCCTGCACATCTACGCCGCGACGGTATTCGCGCAGAGCACCGTCGACCTCGGCGCGCTCGACTCGTACTTCGCCGCCGCCCGCGACGCCTGGCGCGTGCCCGGGTACGCCGTGGCCATCGTGAAGGACGACCAAGTCGTGTTCGCCAAGGGCTACGGCGAGCGCGACATCGAGAAGGGTGGCGCGGTGGACGAGCACACCCTCTTCGCCATCGCCTCGAACAGCAAGGCCTTCACCACCGCCGCCCTGGCCCGGCTGGTCGATCAAGAGCGCATCACCTGGGACAACCGGGTGGTCCAGCACCTGCCGTACTTCCAGCTCTACGACCCGTATGTGACCCAGGAGATGCGGATCCGCGACCTGCTCTGTCACCGCAGCGGTCTGGGCACCTACAGCGGCGACCTCATCTGGTACGGCACCCACTACAGCCGCGAGGAGGTGATACGCCGGGCGCGCTACCTCGAGCCAGCCGGCTCGTTCCGCGCCGACTACGGCTATCAGAACATCATGTTCATCGCGGCGGGTGAGATCATTCCGGCGGCGACCGGCCGGAGTTGGGACGAGTTCGTTCGAACCGAGTTCCTCGAGCCGCTGGGCATGAACCGGACGGTGACCTCGGTCGGCCAGCTGCAAGGGGTGGCCAACGTGGCCACGCCGCACAGCGAGCGCGACGGGGTGGTCGTGTCGTTTCCCTGGTACGGCTGGGACGCGATGGCGCCGGCCGGTGGGATCATCTCTAGCGTCAGCGACATGGCGCGCTGGATCCGGCTGCAGCTCGCCGGCGGCACGCTGGACGGGCGGACGTATTTCAGCGAGGCGGCACAACGCACGATGTGGACGCCGCATATATCGTATGTCGTGGGCAAGCAGAGCGAGGAGCGCTACCCGACCACGCACTTCCGGGGCTACGGGCTGGGGTGGAGCCTGTTGGACTACCGCGGCCGCAAGGTCGTGAGCCACGGCGGAGCCTACGACGGGATGTTCTCGCGGGTGGCGCTGGTGCCCGAGGAGAAGCTGGGGATGGTGATCCTCACCAACAGCACGACCAGCCTGCCCGTCGCGCTCACGTACCGGATCCTCGACGCCTATCTGGGCGGCGACGAGCGTGATTGGAGCGACGAGATGCTTCAGCTGAGCCGCCGGGACGCCGAGCGCTGGCGTGAGTTCTGGGCGAAGCGGAAGGCCGAGCGCGTCTCAAACACGAAGCCGGCGCTGGCGCTGGAGAAGTACACGGGCACCTACGGCGGCCCGATGTACGGCGACGCGACGGTATCGCGAGAGAACGGCAAGTTGGTCGTGCGTTTGCTGCCCAACCGCGACCTGACCGGCGACCTGACGCACTGGCACTACGACACCTTCGAGGTCGACTGGCGCCATGAGTTCCCCTGGTTCGACAAGGGCACGGTGCAGTTCGTGATGGATGCCATGGGCAACGTTGTCGAGATGAAGATCGACGTGCCCAACGAGGATTTCTGGTTCACCGAGCTGGAGTTCAAGAAGAAGGAGTAGGAGATGGAGCGCAGGCGGTCGATTGAGTTGGTGCGAGAGCCGGGTGGGCGGCGATGGTTCAGGTAAGCACGCTGACCGAGATGGTCGATTATCAGGATGGCTCGGTGGTGAGCCGCACGATCGTGAAGCGGAAGGCGGGCACGGTGACGCTGTTCGCCTTTGACGCGGGGCAGGAGCTGAGCGAGCACACGGCCCCCTACGATGCGCTGGTGCAGGTGATTGACGGTGAGGCGGAGATCACGGTATCCGGCGCGGCGTCTCGGGTGCGGGCAGGGGAGGTGGTGATTCTTCCCGCCAACGAACCTCACGCCGTATCCGCGCCCAGCCGTTTCAAGATGTTGCTGACGATGATCCGGTCGGCGTGAGGGCCGGGAGCCCGGAACCATGGCTCTCCCGAGCTGGACGTTCGTCCGAGCCATCTTCTTCCGTTCTTTGATCGTCTGGGTGGCGATTCGCGCGGTGCTTGTCGCGGACAGTGGTGATCTGCAAATCAGCGTTCACGCTGCCCTTCTCTTGATTATCGCGGCGACCGCCCTCGCGACACTCGAGGGGCGACGGCGCAACGAACATATCTTTCTCGCCAACCTGCGTGTGCCCATCTTCTTGCTCGTTCTTCTAGCCGCGCTGCTTCCGGCGCTACTGGAGATCCTCATCGCGATCGGTGGCGCGGCATGAAGCCGATCCTCGCCGCCGAGTCGATCGGGAAGTCGTTCGGTCGGAACCGGGTTCTGGCGAGCGCGGGGCTCTGGGCAAAGCCGGGCTCGATCACGGTGCTGCTGGGCCGGAACGGCTCGGGCAAGACGACGCTGATCAAGATCGCGGCGGGCTGGCTGCGGCCGGATTTCGGCGTGGTCATCTTCGGCGACCGCCGGTTCACGCGGCCGCGGCTCTCGACGCTGGCCGGGCTCGGGCTTTTCTACCTGCCGGACCGCGACCTTCTGGTGCCCACGGTCACGCTGCGGCGGCACCTCGAGGCCGTAGGGCAAAACATCCCCGAGGCGAAAGTGGAGGAGGGCGCGGAGCGATTGGCGGTGCAGGCGTTCCTGGACCGCAAGCCCACGGCGCTATCGGGCGGTGAGCGGCGCCGTGCCGAGCTGGCCGTCGCGCTGGCGCGAAAGCCCCTCTGCCTGCTGGCCGATGAGCCGTTTCGCGAGCTGATGCCCATGGAGGCGCGGTCGATCGCCGACGCCCTGCGCTGGCTGGCCGACGACGGATGCGCCGTAGTGGTGGCGGGACAGGAAGCCGACACACTGCTCGAGCTGGCGGACGTGGTGATCTGGCAGACGGCCGGGACCACGCACCACCTGGGCTCACCGCAGGAGGCCAGGCGGCACCCAGGGTTCCAGCGCGAGTACCTGGGCGCGCGGCTCGGCACCGGCCCGAGGCGAAGCTGAGCCGTAGCGGGCAGGCACGGCCGGTCTTGGTCTCACCGAGCGTTTTGGGCTAGATTCCCCACTCTGTGAAACGGCAAAACGCGCTCGGTCATAAGCGAAACGTGATGAGATCGGCCGGCGGGATATGGACCCTGACCCTGTTGGCCGTGCTGGCGGCGGCGGCCACGGCCTGCGGGGGCGCGCCTCCAGTCCAGGACGGCGCCGACCGTGTCGTGCTGCTCCACGGTCTGGGCCGCAGCGATCTCTCGATGCTGCGACTGGAGATGGCGCTGGAGAACAGCGGCTATCGCGTTGCCAACGTCAGCTATCCCTCCACTGAGCGTTCCATCGAACAGCTCTCCGAGCACGACCTGGGGCCCGCCCTGGCAGCTTGCTGCTCCGAGCCTGCGGGCCAGGTTCACTTCGTCACCCATTCGATGGGCGGCATCGTGCTCCGCTACTACCTCCAGCGGCACGAGATGGAGTCTCTGGGCCGTGTGGTCATGTTGAGCCCGCCCAACCAGGGGAGTGAGCTGGCGGATTGGGCCGCCGAGAACCCCGTTCTCGAGAAGCTGCTGGGGCCCGCCGTCGAGCAGCTGGGCACGGGCCCGGCGAGCGTGCCGAGCCAGCTGGGGCCCGTGAACTTCGAGCTGGGAGTGATCACCGGCGACCGGACGCTCAATCCACTATTCTCGCGGATCATACCGGGTGAGGACGACGGCAAGGTCTCGGTAGAACGCGCCAAGGTGCCGGGGATGACCGACTTCCTCGTCGTCCCACACAGTCACACCTATATCATGTTGAGCGAGGATGTGATCGAGCAGGTCATCTTCTTTCTGGAAAACGGAAAGTTCCGTCATCAGAGCGACGCCGCGGACCCGGCCACTGGCTCCCGGGAAAATTGACGTTGCGTCGCATCACGTGGTTTCTACTGTTGGCAACCGTCTGGGGTGATCGATGCGGCTTACAGCCTCGGCGGTGATGACGACGCTCATCCCACTATCCATCATGACAGGCGGCATGGGCACCCAAGAGGACGCACGCGTCATACGTCTACCGAAGCCGAACCTCGAAGGCGCGACATCGTTAGAGGCCACGCTGCGCGAGCGTCAGTCGGTCAGGGAGTACTCCGCCGAGCCGGTCGCGCTGGCCGACCTTTCGCAGCTGCTCTGGGCGGCCCAGGGCCTCACCCGTTCGGGCGGCAGGCGGACCGCGCCATCCGCCGGGGCGACGTACCCGATCGAGCTGTATGTGGCGGCTGGCAACGTGGAAGATCTGGCGTCGGGCCTGTATCGTTACCGGGTGAGATCGCATGACCTCGTCGTGGTCAAGGCTGAAGATCTCCGCGGCGAGCTGGCCTCCGCCGCGCTCGCCCAGACCTGGATCGCGACAGCGCCGGCGGTCATCGTCATCGCCGGGGCCATCGAACGCACCGCCGGCAGATACGGCCAGCGCGCAGTCCGCTATGTGCATATGGAGGTGGGGTGCGTCGCTCAGAACGTCTACTTGCAGGCTACCGCACTGGACCTGGGCACGGTGTTCGTGGGGGCATTCAGCGATACAGGGGTGAAGGCGGTGCTTGATCTTCCTGAGGCGGAGCAGCCGTTCGCGATCATGCCTGTGGGCAAGATTTCCTAGCGGCACCAGAAGGAGCTCAACTCAGTCGAGCCCGCGAAGCCCCGACTAACGGAGAAAGAAACGATGAGGCACCGCATCGTCACGTTTCAGCTCGCGGCCCTGGTCGCGGCGGCGCTGGTCGAGGTGGCCGTCGCGCAGACAACGGACCTGGGCCATGTCGACTTCCCGAACTCCGGCAAGCCCGCTGCGCAGTCGGCGTTCATCCGCGGGGTCCTTCTGCTTCACAGCTTCGAGTATCCCGACGCCGCCGAGGCGTTTCGCCAGGCTCAGCACATCGACCCCGACTTCGCCCTCGCCTACTGGGGCGAGGCGATGACGTATAACCATCCGATCTGGCAGCAGCAGGATCGAGAGGCGGCGCTCGCCGCGTTGCGTCGGCTGGGCCCGACCTCCGAGGCGCGGCTAGCCAAGGCAGGCACCGAGCGAGAGAAGGATTATCTGCGCGCGCTGGAGGTTTTGTACGGCGACGGGGAAAAGCGTTCACGCGACTTCGCTTACGCCGACGCGATGCGCCGCCTGCGCGAGAAGTACCCGGACGATCACGAGGCCGCGGCGTTCTATGCGCTGGCGCTGCTGGGCACCGCGCACGAGGGGCGCGACATCCCGACCTACATGCGGGCGGCGGCGGTGGCCGAGGAGGTGTTTCGCGACAGACCGCAGCACCCCGGCGCGGCCCACTACCTGATCCACTCCTACGACGATCCGGTGCACGCGCCCCTGGGACTTCGGCCTGCGCGAGCCTACTCGAAGATCGCGCCGGCGGCCAGCCACGCCCAGCACATGACCTCGCACATCTTCGTCGCCTTGGGGATGTGGGACGAGGCTGTGGTGGCGAACGAAACGGCCTGGAACGTAGCCGACGAACGGGTCAAACGGAAAACGCTGTCGAGCGACGCCCGCAACGCCCACGCTCTGCGCTGGCTCGCCTACGGTTACATGCAGCAGGGCCGTTACGACGATGCGCGTCAGCAGCTCGAGATCATGCGGCGCGATGCGGAGAAGAGTGGCACGCCGCGGGCGCGATCTTACCTGGCTCAGATGCGTGCGGACTATCTGGTCAACACGCGGCGATGGAACGACGACGCGGTCGCACTCCAGGTCGATCTCCATGGCCTGGGTCCGGCGACGGCGGCCAGCCACCTGTTCGCCACGGGACTGGCGGCGTTACGGCGTGGCGATCGTGAGAAGGCCGAGAGCGTCGTGGGCCGGCTGAAAGAGGAGCGTGAGTCGGCATCGCGCGGCGGTGGCGAGTATCCGCCGGACCTTCAGGCGGTGCGGGTACTGGAGCTGGAGCTGCGGGCGCTGTTGTCGATGAAAGGTGGAGAGGTTGATAGGGCGCTGTGGCTGATGAGAGAGGCGACCTCGATCGAGTCGGCTATGCCGTTCGAGTTCGGGCCGCCGTTCATTGTGAAGCCATCGCCCGAGCTGCTGGGAGAGATGCTGTTGGAGTTGGGTCGCCCGGCCGAGGCGCGCCAGGCCTTCGCAGCGGCGCTGCAGCGCGCGCCGCGGCGTACCGCCTCGCTTCTCGGTTTGGCGCGTGCCGCCGAGAGGGCGGGCGATGTGGCCGTGGCGCGCGAGACGTACGAGACGTTGCGACTGATCTGGCGACGGGCGGATCCGGCTCTGCCGGACCTGGCAGAAGTGGCGAGTCGGTGAATCGTCGCACTGAGTGGGCTCACGAAGTCCGATCGGCGTTTTCCTTCTGCCTTAGGAGGGTCGGGTCATGAAGATGAGCACCAACGGTCTCGATAAGCTGGAGTTGTGGGAAGGTAGCGAGCGCAAAGCCTACCGGGATGTGGCGGGCCTTCTGACGATTGGGGTGGGGCACCTGCTGACCCAGGACGAGCTGCATTCGGGCAAGATTCATATCGGCTCAGAATCCATCGACTATCGACGCGGGCTGACCAAAGAACAGATCAGAGATCTGCTCGCGCAGGATCTGAAAGGGTTTGAGAAAGTCGTTAACGAGAACGTGAAGGTGCCGCTGAATCAGAACCAGTTCGATACTCTCGTCTCCTTCTCGTTCAACGTCGGGGCGGCGGCGTTCAAGAACAGCACGCTGCTGAAAGTGCTCAACAACAAGCAGTACGATGAGGTTCCGAAGCAGTTACGCCGCTGGGTCTACGCCGGTGGCCTCAAGGTCAGAGGATTACAGATCCGTCGTGAGAATGAAATCAAGCTGTGGAAGAGCTAGATCCTGGGTTCCGCTCGCCCTCGTCGTCCTCTGGGCGTGCGGGGCTAACGAGGAGCCCGGGAGCCGTGGCGCGAGGCCGAGCGACGAGGCAGCGTCGGCGGCGACTGACAGGCAGGAGGCGCAGGCTCGGCGTGCCAGCCCCGACTTTTCGGTGGCGGGGCTGAGCGTCAGTGAGGTCGAGAGCTTTCTCGACTCTTTGAAAGCCGCAGTGGCGAATGACGACAGGCGCGCTGTAGCCTCGCTGGTCAGCTATCCCATCCGGGTCCAGCTCGACGGCCAGGACACGATGATCGCGTCGGCCGACGACTTTGTGGCACGCTATCCGGATATCGTGAACGACAACGTCAAGAGCGCCGTGCTCGCTCAAGAGGCCGCGGAGCTGTTCGTGAACTGGCAGGGTGTGATGATCGGGCGCGGTGAAGTCTGGTTCAGCGCCGTCTACGAAGATCCCCGCGACGATGAGACTTACCATCTGAGGATCATCGCGATCAACAACCAGGGGGATGTCTAGGGTGTCGACGTACGGCATCGCGCCGCCGGGTTACCGGCTCCCAGAAGCGACGCACCTGGGGCGCGTGAAGCTTCAGGTGGCGAGCCTGGAGCGGTCGCTCGACTTCTACACTCGGGTCATCGGACTGCGGACGCTGGAGAGCCAGCGCGATTGGGCCACGCTGGGCGCGCTCTCAGACGACACACCTCTCGTAGAGCTTCGCGAGCGTCCCGGAGCCGCGCCGGTGTCTCGTCGCGGCCGACTGGGTCTATACCACTTTGCGCTGCGGACCCCGGACCGCGCCGCGCTCGGGCGCTTCATGCGTCACGCGGCCGCGGTCGGCGTACGGGTCGGAACGGCGGATCATCACGTCAGCGAAGCGGTCTATCTCTCCGATCCCGATGGTCTGGGGATCGAGGTGTATGCCGATCGGCCACGCGGTCAGTGGGAACGCCGGGGCCGCCAGCTGTTGATGGTCACCGAACCCCTCGACGTCGCCGGCCTGGTGAGCCACGCGGGTGATGGACCGTTCGACGGGTTGCCGCCGGGGACGGCGCTCGGTCACGTGCACCTGTATGTCGGCGATCTGGAGGATGCGGAAGCCTTCTACCACGACGCTCTGGGTTTCGACAAGGTCGTCTGGGACTACCCGGGCGCGCTGTTTCTCTCCGCGGGTGGATACCACCACCACCTGGGCGTCAACACGTGGGCTGCCCGGGCCCGGTCGGCTGGCCCTGACGACGCACGGCTCATCGCCTGGACGATCATCTTGCCCGAGCCGGGCGACGCCGACCTCGCTTCCGAAAGCATCAAGTCGGCTGGGTACGAGATCTCCGGCCAGAGCGGACAGTGGCTTGCCGGGGACCCTTGGGGCACGGCGGTCGAGATTACCTCGGGGCGTTCGGGTTAGCCGAGCGCCGACTCCGATCGGGCCCGGATCACCCGTAGCAACGAAGCTTCGCCGTTTATTGGTCTCCCAGATCGGTTTGATGGCTCGTCAGCCGGCGGATGAGCGCCAGGTGCTTCCGCTCGTTCGAAAAGGCGACTGAAAAGAATACCAAGGCGACAACGAGCACAAAGAGACACGTGAACATCACCACCGGCAGCAAGGTGGCCATAGTCGCAAGCGTGCTGTCGGGTAGTGAACCCGCCTCGAGCTTCGACAGCACGGCCCACGGGTTGATGAGCAAGGGGTTCGAAAAGAACAACCAGGCCGCCAACACCGCGATCATAGCCAACAAAGCTGCGCCCACGATGGGCCAACTTCGGGCAAACTTCGCCCGCTTCTCTACGAACAGCTTCTCCTGTCGGGTCAAGTCCACTCGAACCTGCCTCGTCGAAGGTGCCGGTCCAGCCGGCTAAGTGTGTCCACTTGCCGAGCGTCATTCCAACGGCATGTTAGGCTGTCTCACGACTCCTGATAGATCTGTATGAGGTTGCCGCAAGTGTCGTCAAAAACGGCAACGATGGCGCCATCCATCTTGGTCGGCTTCGTGGTAAAGGTCACACCCAGCCCCTTCAGTCGCCGGTACTCCATCTCGATGTCGTCGACGGCGAACGACGTCAGCGGAATGCCGGATTCGAAGAGGGCGCGCTGATAGGTCGCGGCTGCCGGGTGCGCATCGGGTTCGAGGAGCAGCTGCGTGCCGTCGGGTTCTTCGGGCGAGACGACGGTCAGCCATCTGAACTCTCCGGCGGGAAGGTCGATCTTCTTGACGAACCCGAGAACATCAGTGTAAAAGCGCAGCGCGGTTTCCTGGTCCTGCACGATCACGCTGTTGAGTTTGATTTTCACGGCAACCTCTTTCCGAAAGCCGTCTCATCGAGGTGCTGGACCGCGCTCGCGGTCGGCCATGTCTCTACGGTCGTTGCAACACTTTTTCAGCGAATGTCACCCACTGTCCACTTTCATCCTCGTGACGCAGCAACAGCGTCCATCGTCCCTCGTCTTCGTCCCAAATAAATGACGTGTGGAAGGGACCGTCCGGTACTCGAACACAAACAGTATCGTATCACCCTCACGCCTACCATATCCCAGCGTTTCCGACCACCTGCCGCCGAAGATATCGAGCAGATGCATCAGGTAGCGATCGCTTGCGTTGTCATACCCGATGAAGGCGATCGCCTCGTAACGGAAGCTGCCGGGTGGGTTAGACGGCAGCTACAACTAGGAGCATGACGCTATCGGCTGTAGCCACCCACACCCTCCATATACGTCGGGTTGAGTCCGGCCAACGCTTTCCTGACCTCTCCGCTTGGCGACCCGTATACGTGGAAGCGAATAGGTTTGAATATCCGAAGAAAGCGATCGGCAAACTTCTCACCAAAGGTACCCAGGTGAGTCATGATTGCGGCGGAATCGGTGTAACGCTCATAGATGTGACATACGGTGCCATCGGCGCTGGTGCTCCACTCGTAGTTTAGGGTATTTGGCTCATTTGACTGTGTAGCCCTGACCATCTCTTTCAGCAGAGCCGTGAATTCGTCGGACCCAGATTGAATCTCCAGCTCTAACAGCCAGTAGATTTGCGCACTCATGTCAGCTCCCTTCGTAAAGGGGTTCGTTACCCAGCCAATTTACACAGGCTTGGCGCACTCTTCTCCAGCCATAGCGCCTCACCCGGCATCCGTGCTCCGCGGCAGCGGCGGCTTCTGGTCGATGGGGATCGGCGACTCGTAAGGCTTTCCACCGGTCTTCTCGAGGAAGTACTTCCGCGCCTCTTTCACTAACGCCGGATCGGTCAGCAGGTCGACGCCGGTGAGCGCCAACACCTTCGCGGCCACGTAGGCGCTCTTCACCGAGCCGTCGGTTCCGTGCGACGCCGCCGTGGCCCAGCTGTGCCAGGGGATGTCCGCGGCAGCGCTGGTCACCTGCAGCCCGACGGTCGGCGCGATGTACGAGACCTCCGCCACGTCGGTGGAGCCGCCGGAGAGCGGCTCGGGGTCGTCGGCCAGCGGCTTGATCTCGACGTCGAGCCCCTTCTCCTCGATACCCAGCGAACGCTGCAGCTCGCGGGCGAACGCCTGTTCCGCCTCGTTGTACGCCGGCGCGCCGACCCATTCCAGGTTCTTCTGCATCGCTACCTGCAGCGGCCGGTTCAGATTCATCTCGTGCACGCCGGTGATCAGCGTGACCTTGTGCTCGGTGCGCGTCGCCAGCGCCGCGCCCTCGGCGATCTTGAGGATCCAGCTGTAGTTCTCTTCGACCTTCTTACGATCGGCCTCGCGCACGAAGTACCACACCTTCGCGTACTCGGGCACGACGTTGGGCGCCTCGCCGCCCGAGGGGATCACGTAGTGGATGCGAGCCTCGGGTCGAATGTGCTCGCGCATCAGGTTGACGCCGTAGTTCATCAGTTCCACGCCGTCCAAAGCGCTCCGACCGTTCCACGGATCAGCGGAGCCATGGGCCGCCTGCCCGAAGAAGTCCACGGTGAAGTTGTTCATGGCCCGGCCCGGCTGGTTGCGCACCTGGGTCTCGAGGCTGGGGTGCCAGTCCAGCGAGGCGTCCAGGTCGTCGAATACACCCGCCTTGGCCATGTAGACCTTGCCCACCACCGTCTCCTCGGCCGGCGTGCCGTACAGCCGCACCGTTCCCCCGAGGCCGTGCTTCTCGATCGTGCGCTTCAAGGCGATGGCGGCACCCACCGAGCCGGCGCCGAACAGGTTGTGGCCGCACCCCTGTCCAGCGGTCATTCCGTCATCCCGGGCCTGCTTGCGGGGAACGGCGGCGTTGCCGACGCCGGGCAGCGCGTCGTACTCGGCCAGAATGCCGATGATCGGACGCCCGCTACCGTAAGAGGCGACGAACGCCGTGGGCATGTCGGCCACGCCGCGCCGCACCGCGAAGCCCTCGTTCTCCAGGACGCCGATCAGGAAGTCGGCCGACTGCGCCTCGAGCAGCGCGATCTCGGAGTAGTCCCAGAGCTTCATCGCGATGAGGTGGATCTCGGACGACAGTCCGTCTACGACATCGAGTGCCGTCTGTTTCTCGGGCGGAAGCGTCTGAGCCGAGAGCGAGCCGCTGCAAAGCAGGGCAGCGAAAGCGGTGAGCGCGATCCCGATCCGCGGGCTGGACGCCATAGTGTGACCTCCCTTTTCGTGGCGTGTGCCGGGTTTAACGAATCCGAAGGTCACCAAAGTGGCCCGACGGCGTCGGTCAGGCAACCGGAGCGCGCCAAACTGTGGAGCTTCTAGTAGGCAAAGGGTAGCGCGGCCGGGCCCCGGCCGCGATCAGCGAGCGGCAATTAAAGGAACGCGGTGCGGCTGGGGTCCACCTGCACGGGCAAAGATGTTACGTGGCCACCAAGAAAACCGCACCGCGTTCGTTATCGCCGTGGTCAGGACTTGTGTTCCGAGTCGGGCCAGCTCTTCGCGCCCCGTCGCTCAAAGCCGGCGCTCGCTCAATATTGATGTTTCCTTTTAGCCTGGTCTCCGCACCGCAGGGCGAAGGAAACCTCGCTGGTCTGGCCGCCCAGCACACGAACCGCCTTTGACGTGCCGTCGGTCGCAGCGCAGTCCTTGGGTACCTGGACAATCGCCACCGTGTGCAGGCCGGGTTGCACTTTGTTCAGCGTAACGCAGCCTCCGGAGTTCAGGCGGCTGCAGTAGTCGCCGTCCAGCATGACGCCACAACCGACAGCGCCCAGGTTAGACGAACCGGTCAGCAACAGCTGCACGGTGATGTTGCCCGTTAGCGGGGGCGTTTCCGGCTCGAAGGGTTGTTCTCTGTTCTTGTCGCTGCAGGCGCTCAGGCAGACAGCGAGACATAAGAGGGGCAGGGGAATGAGTGTCAGGCGTTTCATGGCGGACCTCCTTACACCTCAGGCGACCGTGTATAAGTCCTAGCCCCGCAAGCGTTGTGGCCCCTATCTTAGAGCGGGAGCGTCCCGCGCTCGTCCCGCTCTCGTCGTGTTTCCGTCGTGACCCGGGGTTCGGCGGCTTCATGTATTACCTGCGCCTCCTCGGCGGCCTCTCCCTCCGCGGCCCCTCCGGACCGGTTTCTGGACGTGCAGTCAAGAAGCGGCAGGCGGCGTTGCTGGCTCTGCTGGCGGCGGCCGGCGAGCCGGGGTGCAGTCGCGACCGTCTGGCCGGGTATCTGTGTCCGGAGAGCGATGAGGAACGGGCCCGCCACCTGATCCGCGATTCCATCTACTTGCTGCGCAGAGCCTTAGGGGAAAAGGCGGTCCTCACCGTCGGTGACGCGCTTTGCCTGAATCCGCGGGTCGTCAAAACCGATGTGGCGGAGTTTCAGGCGGCGCTGGAGCGAGGCGACGAGGACGCGGCCGTGAGCGTCTACTGCGGCCAATTCTTAGAAGGATTCCACCTGGACGGAGGTTCGGAATTCGGGCATTGGGTCGACGCGGAACGCAAGCGGCTGGCGGGGGAGTACGAGCGGGCGCTGGAGTCGCTGGCCCGATCGGCGGAGGCGCATGGCGACTTGGCGGGAGCGGTGGAGTGGTGGCGGCGACTGGCGATCAATGATCCTTACAATTCGCGATTCGCGTTGGGGCTGATGGAGGCGCTGGTGGCGGCCGGTGATTCGTCCAAAGCGTTGCAACACGCGCGAGAACATGAGCGGGTGCTGCGCGAAGACCTAGGGGTGGAGGTGGCGGCGGACGTGCGGGCCGGGGCCGCACGGCTGCGGGCCGAGTGGGCGCGGGGCGCGACGCTGGCCGATGAGACAGGGCAGACAGAAGCAGAGGCCAGGGAGGAGGTCACGGAGTCGGGCGACGCGGTCGAAGCGTACCCGAGCCTCCGTGCGCAGATCAATGCTTTAAGCATGCGCTCCCTCTGGCCGTTGATCCTTCTCTACGTCGGGGCGGCGTGGCTATGCTACGAGCTGATCGCCTCGATCATCGGTCAACTGGCATTGCCGGACTGGCTGCCTGTCCTCGCGCTGCTGCTGTTCATGGTCGGGCTGCCGGCTGCGGTGGCCGCGGGCCGTATCGCGCCAAGTGGTTGGCCGCCGTGGCGAAATGCGGCGGTGGCCTTCGCGGGCGCGTTGGCGCTCTGCGTGGGCTTCAGCGCCGGCTGGTTCGTACTGCACAAGGGCGGAGCGGGCGCTGGGGATCGCAGCAGCGTTGTGGTCTATCCGTTCACAGTCGCGCCACCCGAGCAGGCGGGTCTGGGTGAAGACGTTGCGACGTGGTTTGGATACACGGTCGAGCAGGCCGGTCTCCATTGGGTCGACGGTTGGAGTAGCCTCGACGAGAACGAGCGAACCGGCATGGTTGCACTGGCCGCTCGCCGGGCAGCTTCGGCGGCACGGGCCCTCCGATCCGCTTACTTCGTGCTGGGACGCCTGTCGCTCGGCGCGGACTCGGTATACCTGCTGTTGGATCTATACGACGTGGCAGAAGACTCGGTCCTGGCCCGCGGAAGCGCGGCCAGCCTGGCCGATGAAGACTGGATGCGGCGTCTGGTCGATCACGCGGCAGAGCAGCTACTGCCGGCCATCGTGGATACGGTCGTGGCGGGTCGGTTGGCATCGGCCAGCGATACGTGTGAGGCGGCGCGCGCGTTCTTGAACGGTGAAAGTGCCTATCGCCGAGCGCGGTTCTCCGAGGCATATCAGCATTATCAGAGAGCTTTAGAGGCCGATTCGTCGTTTGCGCTGGCCGCCTTGAACGGCGCTTTGGCGGCCTGCTGGTTGCCGGAGGAGCTGAGTGTCCGCTATGAGCGTGCTCGTGAATTGCTGGGGCTGGCGGTGAGCCAACCAGCTTTCTTGGCGCCGCA
>JABAOH010010739.1_pt1 | contig 15624 bp, 10 predicted proteins | sample 7062181 | NCBI WGS metagenome assembly JABAOH01 (sample SAMN14538630, study PRJNA623070) | marine sediment metagenome | biome: marine biome [ENVO:00000428]; feature: marine pelagic biome [ENVO:01000023]; material: deep marine sediment [ENVO:00002113]; isolation source: pool of 5 deep marine...
AACTAGACACAACAATCTGGAAATATCTGTCTGTAACTGATAGGTTTGAATGGACAATAACCAAAGCAGATTCTGAAAAGGCATTGAAAACTTATTTTTTCAATGGTGCTAAAATATTTCGAGATTTTAAAGACATTTATAAAAAAATCGAGAAAGGAAGACTTTCTCTGGAAGAAGCAATCCCTAATCTAATCAAATTATTAGAGGAAGTAAAAGAATATTTTGAGGAAGGATTAAAATTAAATCCTTTTGATACCTACATTCGAACAGGGATTTCAACTGTTTATACTTATCTTGAAGAATTATACGCTAGAACAGATGATGATATAAAGCGTCTACAAATGATTAAAAATTTACTCTATTTGGAAAAAGATCAAAAGAACCGTATTGATTTATTTAACAAGGCTGGAAATATTTATTTTAGCTATCAGTTTTGGGAAGAAGCACGAGCAAATTTTCAAAATGCAGTCAATACGATTTTCGAAGAGGAAAATTCGGTTATTGATACTGCAGGATTATTTAATAATATCTATTTACGAGGAATGTCACAGCTTAAATTATATCAAGATGAACCAGCTTTAACGTCGTTTGTGTATGCAAGAATGATTGCTCCGGATGAAAATTGGTACAATACTTTAACTAACTGGATTGATTTCATAAACTGGGATAATGGTAATATTCGCGCGTCCGAACAATATCAAAATGCAAGAAAATTATACTCGGAAAAAAAGTATGAAGAAGTTGAAAAAGTTTTTTTAGATCTTTTAAAAATTATCAATACTGAAAAGGCGCAAAATGAGGTGGATCTAAGGTTATCGAGAATTCAATTTTACTTCTTAGAAAAGAAGGAAGAAGCCATCGATAGATTGTGGAATGCTGTAAAAAATTTTCCCTTAAATGCACACACAGGAGCTCAGCTTGATTCTTCTCAAAAGGATTATTGTGAAATGTATTGTCAAATGTGTCTACAAATGGCAAATAAATATTATCCCACAAATAAAAAAATTGCATTTACGTATTTTCAAAAAATATCCCAGATTAAGAGTTCAACTCGTGGAAGCGCTTTTTTAAATCTTGCTATTATGTCTGTTAAAAATCCCGAAATCTGTTTGGAATATTGTAACCGAGCCTTTGAGTATCTTGAACAATTGAGTAAAGATGAGCAAAAGAAGCTATTTAGAACATTTTACCTCGTCCATAAGACAAAAGGTAATTTTGAAGAAGCATTGAAGTGGTTCCAAAAATTCCATGCGATTTAAAATTTTGTTTTGTAGCAAAGGAAAACAAAGCTTATGACAAAAATCTTTTTAACAGTTACTATTTTATTAATAATTGCTGCAAGTTGTGCCGTTCAGCAACCTGTAATAAAAGAAAAGAAGATTGATGTTCTAAAGATACCTTCAGGTATTGATACATTAACAACAATCATTTCTGATTCAATTTTTTCATTAGTAGCAGTTGAAGAGAAAGATGAAAATAAAGCAAGAGAATATTTCGAGGAAGCACAGTTTGTCGATGGATTAGCAGATTCACTCTGGATAGCCAGTGAGAAAGAGCTATTAAACCGACAGGATTCTATCATAGTTCTACGTCAACTGTTAAATGCTGAGAAATATCTTCAGTTAAATCAAGAAAGCTATAAACAAATAAAAAAAATGGTGAAAAAAACGGGTGAGTTAAATTATGAAGTTTTGCTCCGAGTAAGTAAAGAGTTAACGTTACAAGCGGTCGTTTTTTTCGAAAACTCAATCAAAGAGAATCGATTTGAAATTGTTTATCGTCAAAGACTTAGTCAAATTCTTCAAAAGTTAGGGGAAAGATTACACGATAGAAATTATTTAATTCACGCAGCAGAGGAATTAGAAAGAGTTGTATTTGTCATTAAGGAATCTCATCAACTTTACTATGATTTAGGTGAAATTTATTTTAAATTGAAAGATTGGAATAATGCATTTAAAAATTATGATCTGGCAAAGAATGCATTAAGAAAATCGGCGATTTTTTCAATTCAAAATCCAGTAATTTATTTCGATCGAATCAGTGAAGTTCCGCTAGATACTAATCGGTTGGTGGGGTATTTATATCAGCAAGCAATTTGCAAAACGAAATTATATGAAGCCCAACCTGCTCTGGTATTATACCGAGAAGTTAAAGACCTTACTCCTGATATTGAGTTGAAAAAATTATTTGAAACGAAAATAGAGTGGATTCTGTGGGATGACGGAAATATCTCGGCATCAGAGATCAAAGATAAAGGAGATACGTTAAGAGTATTAGACAAGAATTACTCCGCAGCAAAAAATGTATACCTGGAATTACTTCTTCCTATTTTATGGACAAGGCGGACAAAAGATGAAATTAATTGGCGCATTGCTCAGATTGACTTTCAGCATCTGGGAAATAAGGCTGAAGGTGTTCAGAGAATGTTCTATATCATTAAGAATTCTGCTGTGGATTCTTTAACTGGTGCCCCTCTCGATTCAAATTATGTGAGATATTTTGATGATTATGGTAGAATGTGTTTTAATCTTGGAAATGAATTTTTTAAAAAAGATAAATTAACAGCTTATATTTACTTTCAGCAGGCAGCAGCAATGAATTATCAGGAGCAAGCAAAGGCGTTTTTACAACTGGCACAGATTTCACAGTTTGATCCACATGAAACTATCAATCTTTGTAAGAAAACTATGGATTATCTTAGTGAATTAGACGATAGTGAAAAGGTGATATTATATAAAATTCTTCACCGAGCATATAGAAAATTAGGTGATTTTAAAAGCGCAAGACATTGGTTTGAACAATATAAAAGTTTTTGATCTATTTGAGTAAAAACATGAACTTTTTGGAGTGGGGATGAGATTAACAGCAAAAGTTATTTTTACATATTTATTAATATTTTTTATTGATTGCTCTGGTAATACAAAAATGGCTGATATGCCAATAATTAACATTGATAAAAAAGAATTCCGAATTCCAACGGGAGTTGATAGTTCGGTTGCATACAACTCAAAGATGAAGGCAGAGCGATTATTTGTCGATACAAAAAGAGAACAAATTGCAGATAGTCTAAGCAAATATTTTGAAGATTATCGCAAAATCATAGAAGAAATCTATAATAAATTGCAAAATAAAAAACAAGAAATCAAAATAATAAGACAAAAATTTAGAGAATTAATAAAAAGTATCGACGGGCAGAATACTTTATCATTAGAAGATAGAAGAAAATATGAAAAAACTTTTGAACAGATTTCAGAAGATTCTCTCACTATCACTATTGTAACAAGTCTGTTAGATTATTATTTAAATTATTGCACTGAACATTTTCAACAAGCCTATGAGTTGAATCCATTTGATCTAAACGTATTGATCAATACAGCTATTTGTGATTGGGATCGCGGTTTAATATTTAATGATACCCTTGCAAATCGAAACGCAATCCAGTCATTAAGGAAAGTGTTAAATTATAACAGAGGAGCTGCGCATGTTTATAGAGAGATTGGTAACAATTATTTCGTATTAAAAGATTGGAAAATGGCTCATGAATATCTTTCGAAGGCTCATCAAATTTATGTGATAACTTCTATTTTTGATAATCCAAAACCTGATACATCTGAAATTTTTAAAAAAGGTAATATTCCCTTTTATGTAAAGCTAGAAGAATATTATGATTATCTTTTGAAGAAAGGTAAAGCAGAGATCAAAATATATGAAGCAGATTCAGCTCTTGTCACGTTAGAAAAGGCTTTATATTTAGCACCATCAAAACAGGATTCAAGTTATATTAACGATTTGGTGAATGAGTGGATCAAATGGGATGACGGAAATATTTCTGCTGCTGAGCAAAAGGAGATTATTGAGGATTCGTTAAAACGTGGTAATTACCAATGGGCAAAAAATACATATATAAGGTTACTTCCTCAGGTGAAAACCAAGAAAGCTCGAGACAATATTACCTGGAAATTAGCTCGGGTTGAATTTTCTTATTTAGATCAACCAGAGGAAGCTGCAAATAGATTATATAATTTGGTCATTAATGCGGATACGAGCAAGAATAAGACAAATATTCATAAGGCACCAAACGATTCTCTATATAAAGTTTATTTTAAAGATTGCGGTAATATATTGTTCGGCTTAGGTAGTAAAAACAGAGATGAAGGTTTTCTTAAAGACGCGAAACAATTTTTTGTAAAGGATACAACATTTGAATGGTCAGGAAGAGGGAAAGTGTTTTTGCCCCTTGCCCAGCTTGTTGTTTTAGATGTTCCAGAAAATATTCCTCCAGTTGAAAGATTAAAAATGGCAAATGAAAAAAAATTAAAACTATTAAATAGGGCAAAAGTATTCATAAATGATTTTACAGATAAAGAAATCGATCAATTATATATACCTCTTATCCAAATATATCAACAGCAAAGAGATCAGAAAATGATAGAAAAAAATTATAAAGAGTGGATGAAGCAGAAGGAGCGTTTTAAACAAAAGGGAAGTTAATAATTATATCAACAAATCAAGTAAGTACTAACTCTTCTGAGAAAAAACAAATATAAAGTAAAGGGTATTCTATATGAGCTCAAAGAGTCTTAGCAAGTTGATTTTAATAATCATATTAATTCAGGTAATAATTCCATTTAGTTCTTTTGCTCAGGAAAGATATCGATGGGATAAAGAACTTGTTCAGAAAGTAGAACTTAGAGATAAAAAAATTATCGATAAACTGGTATTAGAGTTATTTATCCCTGAATCAGATGTAGAGTATATTGAGATTTTCGATGTAGACGGAAATGGTGCAGCAGAAGGAGATTTATTAAAAGTCCATCCTTCGAGAAATGTTTATCCGCTTTATATGCTTACTAAGGAGAGTCGTGATATTCTCACTGGAATCCCTCTTCCTCCTAATATAGAAGATATTGGATTAACGATTAATATTAATAATCCAGAAACTGCGCATGAACGAATCTTATTCATTTTAGCTTCAACAATTAAAGAGCTATATAGCCAGGATAAACCTTTGAAATTATATTTTGAACAGAATGAAGATGGGACTTATCGATTTGAATTTTTTGGCTACAAACCAGAAGATTTAATAGATAAAGATGTAAACTTGGGAAAAAACCAGACGCAGAGAATTCATGACCTATTAAAAGCACTTTATAAAGAGTTTAATAAAGAATTTGTTGATTGGCAACCGACAGTTATTCATGTTATTAAAACAGAAAGTGATACTATATTTGTTCCAGAAACAAAATTGAAAAAGTAAGAATTAAGGGGGTGAGAATATAAAATGTATTTCTGCGTTATTTTAAGGTTAATAAAAACAATATTGGAATAATTTTAAGAATTCCAACTAATTTGTTCTTACCCCCTAAGTCGAGATTTATCTTTATAACAAATTTGTATTTCAACTATTCAAAAGATTGATATGAAAAAAAGTTAGCAAAAGAATTAAGATGTTGTTTTAAATAACTATTGTTTTTTAAGACTTTAGATAAAACCAATTTTATCAAAGTTAGAAATTAAATCTTTAAGAAAATGTAATTTAAAAAGTTATATTAATTACTAATAAAAATAAATAGATAAAATATATGTGAACAGTGATAAAATCTGTTGCATTTATAAATTTAATTCATTAAACTATTACATACCTAAATAGAGTTTCCCAAAATATTCCCCTATAACAATTACTTAATCTTAATTCACTAATATCCGATTGTGTGGAAAAGAAGTATCGCTGCACCTGCCAAATTTTATAATTTACCTGATAATTATTAAAATTCTTGGGTCTGATATCTGGGGACTGCATCATGAGAAAAATAATAAAATTTATCGTCATTTCATTTATTATAATTTTTTATTTTCATAATTATTTATTGATTGGGAGGGGACAAATATATGCTTCCAATGGCCCCTTTAGCAATAAATTATCAACTGGTCGGTTTGGGTCTAAAGATAGTAGACCGTCTGGAGCCAGTGATAAGGAAATAGAAGATACTATCAGAGAAATTAGCCGATACTCCCTGAGCGATTCACTGTGGAAAATGTGGCGTGCAATTGAGGACTCTCAATTTACTGTTGCAAAAATTGATTCGATTAATTCTTTAAAAAATTTTGCAAAGGGAGTTGAACTTGCAAAAGAAGGTTTTGACTTAATTAATGAACTAAAAAAAGAGCAATTAGATTCTTTATCAATCAGAAAAATTAAATTCAAAGTAATCTTACTATTCGAAAAGGCACGAAAACATTTTGAAGAGACATTCAAACTCAATCCTTTTGATATTAAAACCCAAAATTACTTAATTTGGATTTTTCAAAATTTGGCCGAGTTACATGATCATTGTAATAATACACTTCGAGCCATCAATATGTTGGAATGTTTGACGTATATATTATATGATGATCCGAAACTATACTTTACTTTAGGAGAAAAATATTTCAATATCGGAAGATGGGACAGAGCACTGACATGTATTAAGACCTCTATCGATTTAACTCTTGATGATGATTGGAATAAAATCGACACCAAACAATTATTTTGGTATTATTATTTAAAAGCTGATACAGAAATCCAACTGAATATGATTCAAGAGGCATTATTATCGCTTAACTATGCAAAATTAATTACTCCAAGTGAAATAGAGACTCGGGAAGTTCAGAAAAAAATAGACTGGATAAATTGGGACAATGGTAATTTATATACTTCAAGAAGGTCAGACACTCTTGATTTTAAATTAGATCAAGGAAAAGAAGATTATTCAAAAATAAAACAGGAATATTTAGAATTATTAAACCAAGTGAGAGCCGTTCGGGCGAGACAAGACATTAATTGGCGCATCGCTCAACTCGAATTTAGATTTCTGAATGAAAAAGAAGAGGCCGTTGAGCGTATGCTGAAGATCGTTAAACAAGTTGCCTTAGATTCTTCTAAAAAAGCTAAAGATCCCCGGTTTCAAAAATATCTCGATGATTTTGGTTCAATGTGTTATATTCTGGGAACGGAATATTTGCGTATTCATCATGATAAAAAGGCCTTTATTTATTTCTTTCAATCTGTTAAGTTCTGGTGGCGCCAGATTGGGAAAAGCTATCTTCAATTAGCAAAACTTTCTTCTCTGGATAATAATTCTGTGCTGAAGTTTGCAAATCAAGCGTTAATTTATGAAGATCATTTATCGAAAGAGGAACGAAACAGTTTGTATCATCTTATTTATCTGGCCTATAAAAAGTTGGGTATGTTTGAAAATGCAACAAAGTGGTTTCATAAAGTTGCTAATTATACGATGGGATAGGGATGAATTTCAAATTAAATATTCTTCTATTAAGCCTTTTGATCATTTATTCTTGCGCTACAGATAAGTTTGTAAAAAATACTCCGGTATTTAATTATCACTCGATAGAGAATTTTTCTCTACCGGGAATAGATAGTTCAGTCGCCAGAAATGCCATCCAATTGTCTGATCAAATGATAGTTAATTTTAATAGGCGTAATGAGGCGAAATTTTGGTATGATAAAGGCCTGAATTCTTTTCAGATTGCAGATTCTCTGTGGAGGATTTTCCAGGAAAAACCGGGCCAAGATTCCATTACTGTTCATATTTATACGACTTGGAGACAGGAGCATGATACTGTTTTTCAACTAATTAAAATTGCAAATGAGTTCAATTTTAATAAACTAAAGGAGATTTGTCAATTAATTTTAAGTACAGGAGAATACGAGGTAAATCAAGCCAAACATTTCAATCCTTTCGATCTTGATATTCGAAGTTTATTAATAAAAATATTAATGAAACTGGGTGAAATTACTCAGGATACAGTTTATTTTGCACAGTCAATTGAAGAGTTGAATAATTTTCTATTGGTGGATAAGAGTAATCCGTATATTTATGAAAAATTAGCAGAATGTTATTATGCACTAAACGAATGGGCCCAATGTTATCGATATTTTCATGAAGCAGAAGTTGTCCTGAAAATTGTCTCAGGTTTTAAATATGAGAACAATAATATGGTATATTCCTCAATTGATACAATGCGTTGGGTTTATTATCTTCGTGGACAGGGGGAAGCAAAGGCCAGATTATATGATTCAGAAAAAGCGATTTATTATTTAACTAAAGGAATAGAACTCAATAATTCTATTGAAACAAAAAAACAACTTCAAGATTATATTGATTGGATTAATTGGGATGGAGGAAATATTCGGGCTGCTGAGTTCAGAGATGAAATTTTAAAATTAGAAAATCTAGGTGATTATAAAAAAGCGAGGTCAGGATATTTAGATCTTTATAGGGTATTAAAGACTCAAAAAGCAAAAAGCGAAATAAATTGGAAAATTGCCTCAATTGAGTTTAATTGTTTAGGGAAGAAAAAAGAAGCTATTAATCGTTTATTCCAAACTATCCAAAATATTCAAAAAAAGAATTATTCGTATTCTTTGAATACAGTTTATTTAAAAGATTATGCAGCAATGTGCTATTCTTTAGGCCTTGAATATTTTAACCAAAATAAGTATCGTCTATCCTATATTTATTTAAATCAGGCTTCAAAATTCAATTGGGAACATAAGGCTGAAAGCTATTTTTATTTGGCGGTTTTATCACATCAAAATCCAGAAGAGACAATACTTAATTGTGAGAAAGCATTAGCATGTTCTGATCAATTAACTGAAAAGTTAACTGAAAAAGTTTACGAGATGTTAGCTGTTTCTTATAGACGGAAGGGGGAATTTGAAATCGCACAAAAGTATTATGATAATTTATCCAGCAACGAACAATTCATAGAAAATTGAAGATGAAGGTTTTTACAAAAAAATTATTGGTTGCTTTATTTGTATTGATTATAGTAATTTCAATCTCATGTAATACTACAAAATACAATCTGCATTTAACACCTGTTTTTAATAAAGATTTTGAACAGCCTATCGGAGTCGATAGCCTGATTGTGGCAAGATCCGATTCAATTATGCAATATTTGTTCGTTGATTTTTCAAGTGAACAAAAAGCAAAAAAGTTAGCTAAAAAAGCGCATAGCTATTTAGATCAAGCTGATTCAATTTGGAAGGAATTAAAACAAATAGTAGGTGATAGCGCTCAATTATTTTCCATTGATTATTCAGATAGTAACACAAATGTTCTAGCCCAATCAAGTGATCTAATAAAGAAAACAAGGGACAATTTACAAAATTCAGAGAAGAATTTTTTACAATCTATTAAACTAAATCCATTTCCTTGGAGTACCAAGGAAGGTTTGGCACAAACCTATGTGTTATGGGCTAAGATTGAAAATCCTGAAATATATTATGAGAAGGGTTCAAATACATTCAGCGATATAGTAAATTATGAAAAAGGAGAACATTTTTTATTTTACAATTTGGGCGAATGTTATTTTAATTTAAAGAAGTGGGGCCAGGCATTAAAAAATTATCGTCAGGCAGAGAAAGTATTGTTGGCTACTACATCGTTTTTTAGTAATAACAGTCATTACCAGAATTCCCTGAAAGATTCAAGTAAGAAAGACCTCTATTTCACATATTTATATTCTCAAGCCGTCTGTTTAGCTCGAATGTATAAAGCTAAAGAAGCATTAGCAACTATAAAAAGGGCAAAAAAGATAGTCTCATCAGATAAAAACAGGAAAATAGTGGAAAGATTTGAAGATTGGTTAAATTGGGATAATGGAAACATTCAAGCAGCGGAGCAAAAAAGCCAGATAATACAATTAATAAAAGAGGGAAAATATTCTGAATCAGTTTCAAAGTTTGTGGCTTTAAAAAATCAATTATCAGATCAATTCGCGCTTGATGAGATTGAATGGCGTATCGCTAGTTTAGAATTTAAATATCTAGGTAAGAAAGAGCAAGCATGTAATAGGTTATTAAATGTCGTTAAAAAGAATGAAAAGATTTCTTATTATCCTCCTCATTTACTTCCTACTTATAATAAATATGTAACCGATTGTGGTGTTATGCATTTTCATCTGGGGATGGATTATATTCAGAAGGCTGACTATAAAAAAGCTCAACAATATCTAGAACAAGGTGCAAAGATTAATTGGTATGGTAATTACAAATGTCAGTTAGAATTAGCAAAATTGAATAAACATGATCCTCAGACATCACTTGAAATTATTGAAAGTGTTTTACAAACTCAATCTGATTTAACAGATGCTGAAAGACTATCTGCCCTCGAAATTAAGTTAGGTGCTTTAAAAAAGTTGGGACCGCAGTATTTAAATGAAACAAAACAAATTTATCATCAGATCAGAGAGTTACAAAAAAAGTAGGCACGAAGTATTTGTTTTGATGCTCCTATAAATAAAGAAATATTTCTCCCTCACAAAATTCCTATGAACTTTTTAAAATTTCAAACGTCTAAAATAGTAGCAGAGAAAAAAATAGTACCTCAGCGTTCTAACCTTTTATTAAACAAAACTGAATTTATTATTTAAATCACAAGAAATTTTAATATTTTTAATTGAAAGAGGTGAGGCTGATGTTACGGTCATTAAAATCAACGATCTTGGGGATCACTCTTATTTTAATTATCAGTTTTATTCTGCCCGGCTGTTACACACAGCTTTCTCGGCCCCGGGTGGATACTGAAGATGAATACTACAAAAAATCAGAATATGAAGAGGTTGATGAATATTATCAGGACGAAGGAACTCTAACTGAAGAGAAACAAGATGTTTACATCAACAATTACTTTCCTTCTTACTGGGGGGGATACTATGATTATTGGGATTACTTTCCATATTATTGGAGGTATATGGGGCCATATCCTCACTATTGGTGGGATCCATACGGACACTGGTGGATGCCTGGGTGGTATGTAGGATTATATTATCATAATTATGGGTGGGGAGGATATCCACGATATTATGATTCATACTACTATGATAACGGATATTATACGAAGTATTCCAAAAGGAACTTTGGAAGGCGACCTTTTACGCGACGATCAATTAGGACTGTTGAGCGCGAAAAGCGGATCGATTCTCAACGTTCGCTGGCAAGTCCCAGCCGCGTTGAACGAGCTGGTACAACCCTATCAACACCAAGTGTTAGAGATGGATCATCATCACCTGACCGAAATCAACGTACAGTTAAGGAAATGGTAAGTCGTCGTTTGAGATCTGGAACGAAAATTCCAAAGGTGATAGATAATGATCGTTCAAGGACTTTAACTAATAAGCATTCCAATGTTCGTCAGCCTAAGACTGTTAAAAAACCTCCTCGATCATCGAAATCATATAGCCAACCTAAAATAATTGAACAGGTAGGAGCAAAAAGTAAACCAAGTACTTCGAAAAAAAGTTTTTCAAGCCCTCGAAGATCGGATCAGAATTATTCAGGATCTCGGTCTCGCTCAAGTAATACACGGATAAGCAAACCATCTACGCGATCTTATAAACCACGCAGCAGCAGTAGTTCGCGATCCACGACGCGTTCGAGCCCCAGTAGAAGTAGTCGAAGTAGTAGCTCAAAAAGTTCAGGATCATCGAAGAGCAGTAAAAAGTAATTTTTGACTATTTTGTGGAGAATAAAATGAAGAAGTGGGTCATAACAAATCTGGTCATATTGTGTTTGTTCCTCGTCCCTAAAAATTATGCTCAAACTGAAGCTTTTTTTCTGGGACATGCTTCAGGAGTAGGAGGACGAGCACTTTCGATGGGAAGCGCCTACCTGGCAATTTCAGATGATTATTCAGCCACATTATGGAACCCAGCAGGCTTAACCCAGCTTAGACGAATGGAGTTGTTCACTTCGCTGTCGCATTTGCAATATACGAATGAAGCGAGTTTTCTAAATATTTCTAATACTGATAAAACGTCGAAAACAAAGCTGAATTCCATTGGATTTGCTTTTCCGATTCCAACTTATAGGGGAAGTCTTGTTTTTGCTATTGGTTATAACCAAGTTAGGAGTTTTGATGCTGGATTTTCGTTCACCCATTATGTTGATACTTTGGACGTTCAACAAACCTATACAGAGATTGAAGAAGGCGGATTAAACAACTGGGTTTTTGCTGGAGCGATGGAGGTGACAAAAAATCTTTCGATAGGAGCTGCCCTAAATTTATGGCGAGGCAAGGATGATTATACATTTGATTATTTTGAAGAAGATGTGGAGAATATATATACTTTTAATGATTTTAATTATGCTCAGCAGATTATTACGAAATATCAAGCTGTTAATTTTAAACTCGCTGCTCTTTATAAATTTACTCAATTTATGCGATTTGGGGCAACAATTTCTACTCCTGTTTCATTAGATGCCAAGGAAAACTGGACAGAAAAAGTGGAACAAACCGGAGATCCAGATTTTCCAGATGAAAGTTATGAAGAAAGTGAAAACGCCTCATGGGATTATGGTTTGAGAGCTCCGTTTGTTTTCGCTGCTGGAGCAGCATTCACACTTCTGCCAAATATCGTGCTTTCTGCAGATGTAGAGTACAATGATTGGTCGCAAACGAGATATACATCTGAGCCGCCAATTGGAGAAGAATTTCAAAAGAATATCAATTTTAAACAAGATTTTGAAGCTACAACTACCTATCGACTGGGCGGTGAATTTACAGTTCCCCTAATAAATACACAGTTAAGGGCAGGTTTAATACGACAACCATCACCCTTAAAACAGGCTTCGCCCAAATCTGATCGCAACTATATAACATTCGGTGGCGGTATTCTTTTAGACAAGCAAGTGAAAATCGATTTCTCATGGGTACACGGATGGTGGAAGAGAGAAGGATCGGATTTCCCAGAAGAACTGCCTTCAGTCGATGAACAAATTAATATCGATAAATTTTTTGCCACCATGTCAATTCGATTTTAATTCGTTGATTGAAAATAGTAAAATTAAAAAAATCTCTGTCATGAATTTTATGACAGAGATTTTTTTTAACAAAAAAATCGACTACCATGATTAAAATAAAAAATGCAATAAAAATTTTTGCACTTTTGGTTTTATTGTATCTTCTCCCGAATCTTTCGATTTTTGCTATTGATAAAAATAAGACAATCGAGGCTGAGAATTATTATCAACAGGCTTTAATACATTGTGAAAAAGGAGAAAGCGAATTAGCTATTAAAAAACTAAAAACTGCTTTAAGATTATATAAAAAATTAGCTAAAGCTTACAACCAATTGGCTCTAATTTATATGGATGAAGGGACCGTATATGGTCGTTTCAGAGCTACGATTGAACTGGAAAAAGCCCTAAGGTTGGAACCGAAAAATGTCGAGTTTCTTTTTAATGATGCAATTTTAAATATCAAAAAGGGCTTCACCAACACTGCAGGGCGACTATTTAAAAATATTGTGAAATTAGACCCAAAGAATTTTTGGGCTTATTATCATTTGGCTTTATTGAAGGAAAAAGAGATGCTTCATTATCAGGATATGATCAGTGTGGAACCTGGTAGTGATGGTATCATTTTTATGGATTCTTTTGCCCAAAAATTGAAAGAAGAAGCTACTGATTACTACAAAAAAGCTGTTGCTGTAAATCCAAAATTCAGTGATGCTTACTATCGACTGGCTCTGATTTATTATGAATTCGATAACTATGATGAAATGATTCAGTTGCTGGAAAGTGCAGTAAAAATAATTCCTGATGATAAAAATTGTCATCTTTTTCTTGGATTCGCTTATCAAAATGTTGGGAAATTTAGACAGGCTGCGAGTGAGTATCAATTGGCAAAACAATTAATGAGTCCTTCAGAAAAAGAGGCGTTGGAATCGATAGCTACCATATTAACACCTGAGCAAAGAAAGCAGTCCGAGTTAATTGCAGATTCAGAAAAGAGTTTACTACATAAGAGCTTTTGGACGAGTAAAGATCCATTCTATTTAACTGATGTGAATGAACGGGAATTGGAGCATTTCAGCCGAGTTGCCTATGCGAATTTGCGCTTTTCCAGACCTGAGAAAAATATAGAAGGTTGGCAGATGGATAGGGGAAAGGTATATATTCGATATGGAAAACCAGATTATAAGTATCGTACCAGACCCTATATTGGAGAATTTATTGACAAGGTAGAAATCCATTACATCATTCCAAAGAAATCTGGTTCTATCCTGATTTCCATTTCATTTTCGAAGACAGGTATTTATCAGATAATTACACTTTTGCCTGGGGGGATATATCTGAGACTGATTATAAGGACATATACAATAGAATGATAAAGGATTTGCCTGATTATTACAAGCTCATCCCTGACTCACAGTTTTTCGACGTTCCCTACGATATCGTGGCTTTTATGGGACAGAATGGGAAGACTGAATTAGAATGTTGTTTTAGCATTCCTGCAGATGAGATTAATCCAACTGGTTTTGAAAATGAGAATTTTAAAGTATTACAGGGAATATTTTTATTTGATGATTTCTGGAATCCAGTTGTTAAAAAGAAAAAGGAAATATCATTCAGGTCTGATGATCTTTCAAAATTAAATTTAAAATCATATTACAGTAATCATGTACCAATCGAGTTAAATCCAGGGAGTTATCATTTTGCATTAGAGTTTCAGGATGAAAAAACGGGGAAACGATCAAGAATTTTTCATGATTTTCAGGTTGATACATTTTTTTATAATCAATTTCAGATCAGTGATATTCTCTTTGCCAATCATTTAAAACCCCCACATCTAAATGTCCTACCATCTCGATCAGATTTTAAATTTAGCCCCAATCCGCTTCGAGTTTATCAAATTGGACAGCCTGTTGTTATTTATTATGAAATTTACAATCTGACTAAAAATCAAGCAGGAGAAACACATTTTAGAATCGAATACCGTATCGGGAAAGATTCTCAATCATTTTCGTCAATTAAAAAGTTATTGACGAACCTTAAATTAATGAAAAAAAGCGGAGAAGTAACCGCTGGATATGAATATGTTGGTAATGCTTCTTCGGAATTGCAATATCAGAATATTATACTTGATCCCAATATGACCGGTAAAATTATGATCATTCTTAAGGCAACTGATTTGTTAACTGGTTTTGGAGCTGAAAAAAAGGAAACATTCTCGGTTATTAAATAGTGTCTGTCTGAGAAAGATGCACCCCCTTGTCCGAAAAACACTGGGTGTGTTTAAATCCAATAAACACAAGTCATATTGAAAACGCCCTATGTCTCACTTCTTTTCGCCCAGGCGAATCCGCCTCTGGCGTGATCGACAAGTGGTCAAAGAGTCTTCACTCCCTCCGGTCGTTCGGAATGACATGTACTGCCTTAGGTTGACGCCAATTGCGAATGGGTGGAGATTCGCTTGGGCGGATCGAAGGTAGAAATCCGTTAAAAAATGGAAAGTTGATGAATAGAATTTTAATTACTGGTGCTAGTGGCTTTGTCGGTGGCTACCTAGTTAAACTGGCTCAAAAAAATCATGAAGTTCATGCTCTTTTTAATAAGACCCCTCTTCAGATAAAAAATATTTATGCTCATCAATTCGACCTCTCGCAGGTTTCCCAAATCGATACTTTATTAAATGATATCGCTCCAGATGTCATCATTCACACCGCTGCAATTGCCAATCCAGACATCTGCGAAGAAGATCTCGATGCTGCCATAATGGTCAATATAAAAGCGACCAACGAATTAGCAAGATGGGCACAACAAAGTGAAGTTCGCAT
>JABAOH010002350.1_pt1 | contig 15621 bp, 12 predicted proteins | sample 7062181 | NCBI WGS metagenome assembly JABAOH01 (sample SAMN14538630, study PRJNA623070) | marine sediment metagenome | biome: marine biome [ENVO:00000428]; feature: marine pelagic biome [ENVO:01000023]; material: deep marine sediment [ENVO:00002113]; isolation source: pool of 5 deep marine...
CCTACGTTTATATGCGGCTTCGTCCTCTCGAATTTCTTCCTGGCCATCCGTTCTCCTCCTTATCAATTCCTTGCGAGCTTGCCATGAAACTTGTTCACGAATTCATCGGCAATGTGCTTGGGAAGTTCTTCATATTTGGAAAACTGCATTGAGTACACAGCCCGACCTTGAGTCAGAGATCTAAGCGTTGTCGCATATCCGAAAAGTTCACTGAGCGGAACGCGCGCAGCAACAACCCGAGCGTCTGAGCGATGGAACATTCCCTCAACTTTCCCCCGCCTGGTGTTCAAATCCGATATTACATCGCCCATATACTGCTGGGGGACGATTACTTCCACATCCATGATCGGCTCGAGCAAGACGGGACTGGCTTTCCCTAATGCATCCTTGAGTGCCATTGAACCAGCCATCCTGAATGCGATTTCACTCGAGTCCACTTCGTGGTACGAGCCATCGAGCAACGTCACTTTGACCCCTGTAACGGGGTAGCCTGCGAGCATGCCGCTAGACATTGCATCCTTTATCCCCTGCTCGACCGACGGAATAAATTGCTTGGGGATCGTGCCGCCTACGATTTTATTTTCGAATACGAAGTCATCCCCGCTCGGATTCCTCTCTACGTGAATCACCACGTGCCCGTACTGGCCGCGACCTCCGGTTTGCTTGATGAACTTGGCCTCCGCGTCCGCCTCACCAACGATTGACTCTTTGTACGCCACTTGAGGCTGGCCGACATTCGCACCGACCCTGAACTCACGGAGCATCCTGTCGACGAGAATCTCTAGATGCAGCTCTCCCATGCCCGAGATGATCGTCTGGCCCGTCTCCTCGTCCACTTTCACACGAAAAGTCGGATCTTCCTCGCCAAGCTTATCCATTGCGGTGGAGAGCTTGTCCTGATCGCTCTTCGTTTTAGGTTCGATTGCGACAAAGATCACTGGCTCCGGGAATTGCATCGTCTCGAGCAGAATCGGATGCTTGGGATCACAAAGTGTGTCCCCCGTGCTCGCCTTTTTGAGCCCTACGACCGCTGCTATGTCGCCGGAATATATCGCGTCCCGCTCCTCACGTTTATTCGCATGCATCTGGACGAGCTTGCCGAGGCGCTTTTTTTGATTGGTCGTAGCATTGAGCGCCTGAACGCCCGCTTTCGCGACACCGCTGTACACGCGGATATAGGTGAGCTTCCCAATATGTTCATCGGTCCTTATCTTGAAAACGAGCGCAGAAAACGGCTCCTCGTCCGAAACTTTCCTTGAATCTTCTTTCTTGGTGAAAGGATTGAAGCCTTTGACAGGAGGGACATCGAGCGGAGAGGGGAGATACGAAACAACGGCATCGAGGAGCTTCTGAATCCCTTTGTTTCTAAAACCGGCGCCGCACAGAACAGGGATGAAACTCACATCGAGCGTGGCCTTGCGAATGGCCCGCATGATCGTCGATTCCCCAACGTCCCTGCGACTGAGAAACTGGTCCATGAGCTCGTCATCGAACTCGGACAAGTTCTCCAGGAGTTTCTCCCGATATTCCACTGCGAGATCCTTCAAGTCGCTTGGAATCTCCAGCTCTTCGAAAGTCACTCCCAGGCTTTCATCGTGATATATGTACGCCTTCATCTTCACAAGGTCGATAATTCCAGTGAACAGCTCCCCGGTCCCAATGGGAAGCTGTATGGGAACGGCGTTTGCTCCCAGCCGCTTGCCAATCATCGAAACGACCTTATAAAAATCAGCTCCCGTTCGATCCATCTTATTGACGAACGCGAGACGGGGGATTTGATACTTGTCTGCTTGCCTCCAAACGGTTTCGGATTGGGGCTCTACGCCGCCAACCGAACAAAAAATCGCCACTGCACCGTCGAGGACACGGAGGCTCCGTTCCACCTCCACGGTGAAATCAACATGGCCCGGCGTATCGATGATATTGACCCTATGGTCCTTCCAGAAGCAGGTCGTTGCAGCAGACGTGATTGTGATCCCGCGCTCCTTTTCCTGCTCCATCCAATCCATCGTGGCGGCTCCATCGTGCACTTCACCCATGCGGTGCAAGCGACCGGTATAGAACAAGATCCTCTCTGTGATCGTGGTCTTACCGGCATCGATGTGCGCCATGATGCCGATGTTTCGAACTTTTTCCAGAGGTACCAATCTCGCCATTTTCAACACCCGCCAGACCATATCGGCCTGGAGAATGATTCAGGCGCGATTGGTCAATGTGCGATGGCCGAATTCATGCACTCCGCTGTTTCGACAAAGTTGAGCATTCGTTCGAAACCCTTCAGGATATCCACACGCGGATCCCGGGAGCGCTCTAAAACATGAATCTTCAGCATTTTATTATGATTTCGCGTCAGAGAACGCGAATCCACCCATCTCTACCACCGAAAATGCGCGAAAGCCTTATTCGCTTCAGCCATACGGTGGGTATCTTCTTTCTTCTTCACCGAAGGGCCTTCGTTTCGAGCGGCAAGGAGCAGCTCGTTCGCCAGCCTCTCGGCCATGGTGTGTTCGGATCGCTGCTTGGAGAAGTTCGCGATCCATCGCATGGCCAGGGCCAAGCGTCTTTCCGGTCTCACTTCGATTGGAATCTGATACGTCGCTCCTCCTACTCTTCTCGAGGCAACTTCCAGCACCGGCTTTACGTTGTCGAGAGCTTTCCGGAATACTTCCATTCCCTTCTGGCCCGTCTTCTTTTCGATGAGATCGAAACACTCGTAAACGATCCCCTCGGCGGTCGATTTCTTGCCCCGCCGCATTATATAATTGACGAAACGAGCGACCACAACGTCGTTATATTTTGCGTCGGGGAGAATTTCTCTCTTTTTTATGCCTCTTCTTCGCGGCATCTCCTAACGCCCTTTCCGGATGTTCGCCGATCTAGCCTCTTTTCGGCTTCTTCGTCCCGTATTTGGAACGCCCTGCATGCCTGCCATCAACGCCCGACGTATCCAGTACGCCCCTGATGATGTGATACCTGACACCCGGCAGATCTTTCACTCTTCCTCCCCTGATCAACACAATCGAGTGTTCCTGGAGATTGTGGCCCTCCCCGGGAATGTACGCGGTCACCTCGAACCCGTTGGTAAGCCGAACACGAGCGACTTTACGCATCGCAGAGTTCGGTTTCTTGGGGGTGAGCGTGTAAACTCTCGTGCAAACTCCCCGTTTCTGGGGGCTTTCCATCATCGCCGGTGTTTTCGACTTCGACCTCTGGGCCTTCCGCCCGGATCTGATTAGTTGGTTGATCGTAGGCACGTGTCCTCCGTGCGGCCGTAAAAAATCCCTCTATAATTTGCAGCCTGTGGATAATTATCCTTAACCGCAAATATCCAAATAAGATACGTTAATTTTGGTGCTAAATGCCTAGGATATTACCGGGCAAGAAAAAGTATGCTGTGCGAAATTGCCAATTTAGCCCTAAGTTGTTGTTTTGTCAAGCAATTTTCTTCCTGGCCGCCTATTTTTCACCCCCTTCTTTGCCGATGGCCGAAAGAGGTTCTTGCTCGACTCCTTCTTCCGGTTCCTCTATGATTCCGAACTCCTCTTCGTCTTCCATATCTTCTTTCAGCTCGATACGGTCATAACGTTTCAAACCGGTTCCGGCGGGAATGAGGTGTCCCATAATAACGTTCTCTTTGAGCCCGAGAAGCCGGTCCGTTTTTCCTTTGACGGCCGCATCCGTCAGCACTCGTGTGGTCTCCTGGAAGCTGGCCGCCGAGATAAAGCTGTCGGTGCTCAAGGACGCCTTCGTAATGCCGAGGAGGATCGGCTTGAATGTCGCAGCTTTTCCTTTCCCTTCGGCCATCACACGCTCGTTCTCCTCCCTAAAGGTACCCTTGTCGATGAGATCCCCTTCAAGGAACATCGTGTCCCCAGGATCTTCTATCTGAACTTTCTGAAGCATCTGACGCACGATCGTCTCGATGTGCTTGTCGTTGATCACGACACCTTGCAGGCGGTAAACCTCCTGGATCCCATTCACGAGGTAGGCCTGAGCGGCGTTCACTCCCTTGATGTTGAGGATATCAAAGGGATTTATCGGCCCCTCGGTGAGCTGATCGCCCGCTTCTACGTGATCCCCCTGGTACACGCGGAGGTGCTTGCCCTGGGGAATGATGTAGCTCCTCTCATCACCGTTTTCGTTTTTCACAATGATTTTCCGCATACCTCTCGTTACCGGCCCGAACTCCACCATACCGTCGATCTCCGATACCGCCGCCGCTTCCTTCGGCTTACGGACTTCGAACAGCTCCGCGACGCGGGGGAGGCCGCCGGTGATGTCCGTGGTCTTACCGATATCCTTTGGTATTTTGCAAAGCTGATCACCAGCGAGGACTTCCTCGCCATCTTTGACGAGCAAATAGGCACCGGTCGGGATGATGAAGTTCCCTACGGTATTGCCTCCCTCGTCCACGATGTGCAGATGGGGGTGGCGCTTTTTCTCGCGGTCTTCGATGATCACCATTTGCATTTTTCCCGTTTTTTCGTCGATCTTCTCTTTAACGGATACGTCCTCGAGAATGTCTTGATACCGCACGACACCTGACTTATCCGTCAGGATTACGTCAGAGTACGGATCCCACTCGTAGATCACGTCCCCTTTCTTGATTTCCTGCCCCTCGCTGACATGGAGCTCAGCGCCGTACGGGACACCGAATCGCGAGCGCACGCGATCACCTTCATCGAGAAGAAGCACTTCGCTCTTCCGAGTCAGCACGATCTCTCTACCCGATCTTCCTTTCACAGAGCGCAATCCGCGGAACGCAACCTTGCCCTCGTACTTCGAAACCTTTTGCGTTTGCTCGGCGATTCGCCCAGCGATACCACCGATGTGAAATGTACGAAGTGTGAGCTGGGTGCCCGGTTCACCGATGCTCTGCGCGGCAATCACGCCCACTGCCTCGCCGATCTCCACAAGACGCCCAGAGGCAAGATTCGTCCCGTAGCAAAGACAGCAAACTCCACGCTTGGATTCACAAGTGAGTACGCTCCGGATTTTGACTTTTTCGACACCGCGATCCTCTATCTCGGTTGCGAGTACCTGCGTGAGCAACGTATTCGCGGCTACGATCATGTCACCACTAACCGGATCGAATACGTCGTCCACCGCAACGCATCCCGTGATACGGTCGCTCAACGATTGGATAATCTCCTCACCCTCTTTAAGAGCACTGATGTCGATCCCCATGATCGTCCCGCAATCGTACTCGGTAACGATCACATCTTGTGCGACATCGACCAGTCTCCGGGTGAGGTACCCAGCATCAGCCGTTTTGAGAGCCGTATCCGCCAGTCCCTTCCGTGCACCGTGGGTGGAGATGAAGTACTGCAACACTGAGAGCCCTTCGAGGAAGTTCGCCACGATCGGCATTTCGATAATCTCGCCGATCTGGCCTGTGATCTTTTTCTGCGGTTTTGCCATCAGCCCACGCATTCCGGCAAGCTGTCTCACCTGCTCCCGGCTCCCCCTCGAACCGGAATCCGTCATCATGAAAATTGGGTTGAATCCATCGCGATCTTTCCGCAATCGCTCGAACATCACCTCTCCGACACCCGAAGTGGTTCGCGTCCACCTGTCGATGACTTTGTTGTATCTCTCGCCGTCCGTGAGAATCCCTTCCTCGTACAGGCGGGTAATGTTCTGGACTTCCTTGGTCGCATCCTGAATCATTCCCTCTTTCTCGGGCGGTACCACGAGGTCGTCGATGCCGATTGTCAACCCGCTCCTCGTGGCGTATGCGAATCCTGTCTCTTTCAACTTGTCGAGCAGATCGATCGTTGCCTCGAGTCCCAGTTGATTGAAGCCTTCTGCAACCAGGTTTTCGAGTTCCTTTTTATCCAACACCTTATTTATGAATCGCAGCTCCTCAGGGAGGATCTCGTTGAAGTAAACGCGCCCTGTCGTTGTTTTTATGCGCTCGCCTTTCCACCGGAGCGTTATCTCCGCATGAAGACCGATCTCGCCAACTTGATGCGCGAAAATGACCTCTTCCGGGGAGTAGAACGATTTGCCTTCACCCTTGGCCCCTTTCTTCCGCATGGTCATGTAATATATCCCAATCACCATATCCTGCGAGGGGATCGCGAGTGGTTTACCGTTTGCGGGTGAAAGGATGTTGTGCGCAGACAGCATAAGGGTGCGAGCCTCCAACTGCGCTTCGTACGAAAGCGGAACATGCACGGCCATCTGATCGCCGTCGAAGTCGGCGTTGAATGCTGCGCAGACCAGCGGGTGAATGCGAATCGCCTTCCCTTCGACCAGGACCGGCTGGAAAGCCTGAATGCCGAGACGATGAAGCGTGGGAGCTCGGTTGAGGAGCACGGGGTGATCTTGAATGATTTCTTCGAGGATATCCCAAACCTCGGGGCTCTCCTGTTCGACGAGCTTTTTCGCGCTCTTTACCGTCTGCACGAAATTCTTTTCTTCCAGTTTCCGGATGATGAATGGCTTGAAAAGCTCCAGCGCCATACTCTTCGGAAGCCCGCACTCGTGAATCTTGAGTTCGGGACCGATTACGATCACCGACCGGCCGGAGTAATCCACACGCTTGCCAAGGAGGTTCTGGCGAAAGCGCCCCTGCTTCCCTTTAAGCATGTCGCTAAGACTCTTAAGAGGCCGATTGCCCTGACCGCGAACGGCGCGGGACCGCCTGCCGTTATCGAACAACGCATCGACGGCTTCTTGCAGCATCCGTTTCTCGTTGCGGAGGATGACTTCCGGTGCTTTGATTTCGATCAGCTTCTTCAATCGATTGTTCCGGTTGATGACGCGCCGGTAGAGGTCGTTCAAATCGGAAGTCGCAAATCGCCCCCCCTCGAGCGGTACCAGCGGCCGGAGCTCGGGGGGCAGCACCGGTATCATATCCATGATCATCCACTCGGGCTTGTTGTTCGAGTTGCGAAACGCCTCCACAACTTTGAGGCGCTTGAGGATGTCCTTTTTGCGCTGCGCGGACGATTCGACCCTCGCTCGATCGCGGAGGCTTTTCGAAAGCTCCTCGAGATTGATTCGTTTCAGGAGCTCTTTGATCGCCTCGGCGCCCATTATCGCTTTGAACTTTTTCCCGGATTCCACCAGCTCCAAATAAGCGTCTTCCGAGATCAATTGATTCTCTTCGTAATCCGAGTCCCCTGGATCGACCATGATGAACGATTCATAATAGAGAACCCGCTCGAGATCGCGAATCGTCATGTCGAGGAGGTGCCCGATCCGGCTCGGAAGACCTTTGAAGAACCAGATGTGGGAAACGGGCACAGCAAGCTCGATATGCCCGAGACGTTCACGGCGGACGTTCGCCCGGGTGACCTCGACACCGCACCGGTCGCAGATCACGCCTTTGTACCGGATCCGCTTGTATTTCCCGCAGCTGCACTCCCAATCCCTCACCGGACCAAAGATCCTCTCGCAGAAAAGGCCATCCTTTTCCGGCTTGAAGGACCGGTAGTTGATCGTTTCCGGTTTAGTGACTTCCCCGAAACTCCACTCGCGGATCTTTTCCGGGGAAGCGAGCTGTATCCGGATTGACTTGAAATCGGTTGGCTTTTTCCTGTCTTTATCGAGGGTTCCTGTGTACACGAAGTACCTCCTCTAACGGCTCCTTTGCGCCGTTATTTGGGCTAACCTCTCTCTAGCTCTACATCGAGGCCAAGGCTCTGAAGTTCTTTGACGAGGACGTTGAACGACTCGGGAATGCCGGGCTCGGGGGGATTTTCTCCCTTCACGATCGCCTCGTAGATCTTGGCTCGGCCTGAAATATCGTCTGATTTAACGGTCAGCAATTCCTGCAAACAGTACGCGGCACCATAGGCCTCAAGAGCCCAGACTTCCATTTCTCCAAAGCGCTGACCGCCGAACTGGGCTTTTCCGCCCAGAGGTTGCTGGGACACGAGTGAATAGGGGCCAATGGAACGCGCATGAATCTTGTCGTCCACGAGATGCGACAGCTTCATCATATAAATGTAGCCCACCGTCACCTCGTGATCGAAAGGCTCTCCGGTTCTTCCGTCGTACAGAATCGATTTACCGCTAACGGGCAAACGAGCCTCCTCGAGGGCCTGCCGTACTTCTTCGCTCGATGCGCCGTCGAAGACGGGACAAGCGACTCTGTACCCCATGGCATGGGCTGCCCACCCGAGGTGGGTTTCGAGTATCTGCCCAAGGTTCATACGACTGGGCACTCCCAATGGGTTGAGAACGATATCGACCGCAGTACCGTCGGGTAGATGAGGCATATCCTCCTCGGGGACGATTTTAGCCACGACACCTTTGTTCCCATGTCTTCCCGCCATCTTGTCCCCGACGGATAGCTTGCGTTTCCTGAATACATATACTTTAACGAGCTTCGAAACACCCGGCGCCAGTTCGTCACCCCGGGTTACGCGCTCTACTTCTTTCTCATAAGCCGTATCGACTTTTTCGACCGCCCTTGCCGCAGTGTCCATCACGATCTGAACCTGCCTGTCAGCCTTGGGATTCCTGACGATGGCAAGTCCCCATTGGAGATTATCGATATCAAGAGAATCGAAAAACTTCTCTGAAATCTTGCGACCCGCTTTGGCGATCAGCTCGCCGGTTTCGGCGTTCACCAGCCGGTCACAGGTTTGGCCGACGAGCAACTTCTTGAGTTTTTCTTTACGGATTTCTTTGATCCGCTCGACTTCCTTGTCCCGATCCTTTTTGAGTTTCGCCAGCTTCTGCTTGTCCTGTGAACGGCTCTTGTCATCCCGCTCTTTACGTGAAAAGAGTTCTATGCCGACAACGATCCCGTCCATACCCGGAGGCGCTTTGAGAGACGCGTCGCGGACATCCCCGGCCTTCTCTCCAAATATCGCCCTCAGCAGACGTTCTTCAGGGGAAAGATCCGTCTCGCCTTTAGGTGTGACTTTGCCGACGAGAATGTTGCCCGCCCTTACGCGAGCCCCGATTCGGACGATCCCCTCTTCGTCGAGGTTTCTGAGCGCTTCCTCCCCAACATTGGGGATCTCTCGTGTGATTTCCTCCATCCCCGCTTTCGTGTCGCGGACCTGGAGTTCGAATTCTTCTATGTGGATGCTGGTGAATTTATCATCCTTGAGGAACCTTTCGCTCACCAGGATCGCATCCTCGAAGTTGTAGCCGAGCCAAGGCATGAAGGCGACGAGGACATTCGATCCTAGGGCGAGCTCCCCATTATCAGTGGCCGGCCCGTCTGCGAGAACATCTCCTGATTTTACGCGATCCCCGACGCTCACGACTGGCTTCTGGTTGATGCACGTGTCCTGATTGGACCGCTTGAACTTGGTGAGCTTGTACTCGTCCATCCCCTCGTAGCCCGAGTAGTCATCCAGCGTATCCTTCTTCGTAATCGGATCGACTACGATCCGTTCGCCAGTTACCGAAACGACTTTGCCCGGTCGTTTGGCCAGCTTCAAGATGCCCGAATCTTCCGCAACTTTTCCCTCCATGCCCGTGCCGATGAGCGGAGCCTCCGTTTTGAGAAGGGGAACGGCCTGTCGCTGCATGTTGCACCCCATTAGCGCACGGTTGGCGTCGTCGTGCTCGAGAAACGGGATTAATGAAGCAGCGGCGCTCACCAGTTGTTTTGGGGAAACGTCCATGTACTGGATTCGCTTGGGCGGCACAACGGGAAAGTCACCCCTCAAACGGCACAAAGCCAGATCTTTGATGAAACGGCCCTTCTCATCCAGGGGAGCGTTTGCCTGGGCAATGATGCACTCGGCTTCCTCATCCGCGCTCAGATAGCAGATCTCCTTTGTCGCAACCCCGCTTAGGACTTTGCGGTAAGGGGTTTCGAGAAATCCGTAATCATTGATCCGAGCGTAGGTCGACAACGAACTGATGAGGCCGATGTTCGGCCCCTCCGGTGTTTCGATCGGGCACATACGACCGTAGTGCGTGTAATGCACATCGCGAACTTCGAAACCAGCCCGCTCTCTCGTGAGTCCGCCGGGACCCAGCGCGGAGAGCCGGCGCTTGTGCGTCAGCTCGGCGAGCGGATTCGTCTGGTCCATGAACTGGGAGAGCTGGCTGCTCCCGAAGAAAGACTGAATGACAGCGGAAACAGTCCGTGCGTTGATCAGCTCGTAGGGAGTGACCTGTTCGCTCTCCTGCTGGAGGGTCATCCGTTCCTTGACGATCCGGGCCATGCGGGCGAGCCCGATTGAAAACTGATTGGCAAGGAGCTCTCCGACGGAGCGGATCCTGCGGTTGCCGAGATGATCGATGTCGTCGGGCTCGGCGTCCGCTTCCTTCATGTCGAGAAGACAGGCGATGACGGCTATAAAGTCCTTCGGATCCAGCGTGGTTTGATCCTCGGGTATGTCCAGTTTGAGGCGCCTGTTGATCTTGTACCTTCCGACATTCGCGAGGTCGTATCGCTTCGGGTTGAAGAACATGCGCCCGAGAAGGGCCTTTGCCGTTTCTAAATTGGGGGGGTCCCCGGGCCGGATGAGATTGTAAATTTTCTTGAGGGCCGTTTCCTGATCTGGGCAGTTGTCCTTCTGGAGTGTTTTCAGGATAACATCTTCATCCGGCCCCTGGTTCTCACTGTATTTTATACACGGAATCTGAGTGATCTTCGCCGCCCGCAACTTTTCGATGTAGCCTCTCGTGACAGCCTGGGCAGCTTCGATGATCACTTCACCCGTTTTCTTATCAATGATGTCCTGGACGCAAACGTGCTCGATCACGTCCTCGTCTTTCTTGCTCGCGCGAATACCGATTTTCACATTATCCACTTGGTGGAAGAGTCTAATGATCGCCTGGTTCGTATCGAATCCCATTGCTTTCAGGAGTACGGTAACGGGCATCTTTCGGCGTCTGTCGATGTTCACGAACATGACATCGTTGATGTCTATCGCGAACTCGACCCAGGAGCCGCGGTATGGAATGATGCGAGCGTTAAACAGCCTCTTTCCATTCGGGTGGATTTCGTCTCCAAAAAAGACGCCCGGCGAACGGTGAAGCTGGCTGACAATGACTCTTTCTGCTCCGTTGATGATGAACGTACCTTTCTTCGTCAGCAGTGGAATCTCGCCGAGAAAGACTTCGCTTTGAATGATGTCCTTGATTTTCTTCTCTTTTGATTCAGGATCTTCCTCATTGATGACAAGGCGCATGCGTGCTTTGAGGGGAGCGGCGTAGGTTAGATCCCTTTCCTTGCACTCCTCTTCGGTGTATTTCGCCTCTCCGATGATATATCCGTGATACTCTAGGATGTACTTCCCCTTCGGCGATTCGATTGGAAATACGGAACGAAATACGTTTTCCAAGCCCTGATTCTTCCGCCGATCGATGGTTACTTCCGCCTGCAGGAAGTTGGAGTAGCTCTCCAGCTGTACGGCAAGCAGGTTAGGGATTTCCATAATCTCGGGAATCTTGGAAAAAGACAACCGACCGTTTGGATCCCTCGGACACTCCTGAATGCTCGACGCTCTTTTTTTGCTCATGGAATGATCCTCGTCAGTTTAGAAACGACAACCGCCGGAGCAAAGCATCATTCGATGCCGCTCTGCTTTTGCCTTTAATGAGGCCCCCATTTATTTGATCTCGACACTACCGCCCACTTCTTCGATCTGTTTCTTGATCGACTCGGCTTCTTCCTTCGGGACGCCTTCTTTTATCGGCTTCGGCGCTCCTTCTACGAGGTCTTTCGCCTCCTTCAGACCTAGACTGGTGATCGATCTGACAACTTTGATGACTTTAATTTTCTCAGAACCGACAGCGCTCAGAATCGCGTCGAACTCGGTCTTTTCCTCAGCGGCGGCTGCGGCGCCAGCTGGAACAGCGCCCGCTGCGGCCACGGCGGCCACTGGGGCGGCTGCAGTCACACCGAACTTCTCCTCGAGGTTCTTGACGAGCTCCGACATCTCGAGCAGGGTGAGGCTTTCGATGATCTCCATCGCCTGTTCGACATTGCTCTTTGCCGCTTTGGTCGTCTTCTTGGCTGCTGCTTTTGCTGTTGCCATTTCATCAACTCCTTCTACATAAGGCTAATCACTTTTCTGGGGCTCCTCCCCATTCCCACTTTGCTTTTTATTTTTGATGGCTTCCAGAACGCTCATTAATTTCCGCGCGGCTCCCTGTAAAACGAAAACCAGCCCGCTTCCCGGAGCCTGGATACCCGCCAGCACCTGCGAGAGAAGCACCTCTCTCGATGGAAGCTTTGACAGCTCGACGACGCCCGCTGCATCGAGGATCTTCCCTTCGACGATTGCAGCTTTGAGCTTCGGCGCTTCATGCTCTTCTGCAAACTCGGCGAGTATTTTTGCCGAGAGATTCTCGCTCTCCCTGCTGATGGCCAGAGCCGTGGGGCCCTCGAAGAACGCTTCCAGCTCCTTGGCAGGCGTATCTTTAACACTCCGCTTAGCCAGCGTGTTCTTCACGACGCGATACTCCACGCCGCTTTCGCGGCACTTTCTCCGGAGCGAAGTGAGCTTCTCGACATCGAGCCCCGTGAAGTCATTCAGAACCACCGAGCGGGCTTCTTTGAAAATGTCGCTGAGGGACTCAACAGCCTCGACTTTTTCCGGGCGGGCCATTCTCGTTGACCTCCTCTTTCGATTTCTACCTCAATGCATTGATCACTTGCTGGGCATCCAACCGGATTGAGGGCCCCATCGTGGGGCATAAGCTGATGCTCTTAATATACCTTCCCTTGCTCGCCGCCGGCTTGGCTCGGAGAATCTCCGTTATGAGCACCTTGATATTCTCGAGAAGTTTCTCCTCTTCAAAGGATATCTTTCCTACGGGAACGTGAAGGTTTGCTCCCTTGTCCACGCGGTATTCGATCTTCCCCGCCTTCACGTCTTTCACTGCTTTGGCGACATCGAACGTCACTGTGCCGCTCTTTGGGTTGGGCATCAGGCCCTTGGGCCCGAGGATCCGTCCGAGCTTGCCGACCTCGCTCATCAAGTCCGGAGTAGCGATGATCACATCCACATCCATCCACCCCTCGCGAAGCTTCGGTATATGTTCATCCGCTCCAACGAAATCCGCTCCAGCCTCTTGGGCTTCTTTTTCCTTTTCCCCCCTGGCGAGAACAAGTAGTCTTACCTTTCTGCCCGTGCCGTGGGGAAGGACCACCGTACCTCTGACCTGCTGGTCGGCATGTCTCGGATCCACACCCAGATTGGCGGAGAGCTCCACCGTTTCGTCGAATTTCGCCACGCCAACTTCCTTCAGAAGGGAAACGGCTTCTTCGAGCATATAACCTTTTCCCCTCTCGGTTTTTTCAATGGCAGCTCTGTACTTTTTACCCCTTTTCATCGCCATTCCTATCGATTTTGCTGGATCTTTGGCCAAATGAGCCAAGCGAAGCCGTATAAAGAAATCTCGGTATCGCCGGGCATTACTCTTCTACCGTGATACCCATACTCCGCGCCGTCCCCTTGATCTGTGCAATTGCCTGATCGATGGTTGAGGCGTTGAGATCGGGCATCTTCGTCTCGGCAATCTTCCGGACCTGTTCGATCGTTACCTTTCCCACTTTGTTCTTGTTCGGTTCGCCGGACGCTTTCGCTATCCCAGCGGCTTGTTTGAGCAGAACCGCCGCCGGCGGTGTTTTCATGATAAAAGAAAAGCTCCTGTCCGCATACACGGTGAGAACGACGGGGATAATCACTCCCATTTGTTTCTTGGTTGCCTCATTGAACGCCTTACAAAACTCCATGATGTTCACACCGTGCTGGCCGAGGGCCGGCCCCACCGGCGGCGCAGGAGTTGCGTTTCCCCCAGGAATTTGAAGCTTGATGCTCGTGAGGATCTTCTTCTTCGGTTTTGCCATCTCAATTCTCCCATTTCCCGGTGGATCTCATTCGCGGTGATCACACTAGGGCGATCGTTTCGATTTCCTGGGCATGCCTGAATCCTCGTGGATCTACAGAGGCTCCACCTGCAAAAAATCCAGCTCCACAGGCGTCTCGCGGCCGAATATGCTCACGAGCACCTTGAGCTTTCCCCTTTCCGCGTTGATCTCGTCGATAACTCCGGTGAAGTCGCTGAACGGTCCGTCCTTTATTCGAATATGCTCACCAAGAGTGAAGGGGATTTCAGGAACAATGGTCTGCTTCTCCTTATCCATTCTGCCAAGCACCCGCTCCACCTCTTGATGGGACAGTGGTTGGGGCTTTCTCCCGGCCCCCACAAAACTCGTGACGCCAGGAATACCGTTTACGAGGTGCCATGAATCATCCGTCATATGCATCTCGATGAGGATATAGCTTGGGAAGAACTTATGGGTTGTGATCGTCTTCTTCCCTTTTTTCATTTCTGCAACTTCCTCAGTTGGAACGATCAATCTTCCAAACTGTTCCTTGATCGACGATGCATTGATCATCTTCAGGATGTTTTCCTTCACCTTGTTTTCATGGCCCGAATAGGTGTGGACGACGTACCATTTCAATTCGGGTCCTTCTGGGGCAGGCTCTTCACCCTCTGCAGCGGGAGGAGTTTTCTCCGCCGGCACCTCTTCCTGGATTTCCGCTTCGGTTGCGGCGGACTCTTCACCCTCCGCGGCGGGAGGAGTCTTCTCGGGCGATACCTCTTCCTGGATCTCCGCTTCGGCTTCCAAACCGGAGTCTTCTACGGATTCCGTCTGCGTTGCCTCTGCAATATCCTCCGCTTCAGGTTCCCCAGCCGTTTCTGGAGCCTCTCGAGTCTCAGCAGAGCCAGCCTGCTCTTCCTCCTCATCCAGCGGGCCGCCTTCGATTGGTTCTTTCGTTTCTTCTGGACTCATGGTGCTTCGATCTCTCCCCTCTTCTCATTTTTATTAAGTATAAATAGCAACTGTGAATGCGCCGTCGGTTCCCAACAGTGCCGCCCTGCTACCTGAACACGAGCTTGATCAAGCGACTCAATATTTGATCGACAACACCAATAAACAGTGTAAGCAGCAGAGTGGCGACGATAACCACCCGGGTGGATTCTTTCAGTTCCGCCGTGGTTGGCCAAGTGACTTTTTTCATTTCAACCCGGGTTTCAGTCAGGTAATTTTTGATTTTTTCGATCATTTGTTCTTCTTTCCAACCGCCCCGGAAATTGCGGGTTCAACACTGGACAATGCCGCTTTAAGGTGTCTCCTACTCAGCGCTTCTCCTTATGTCTGCTCGGTTCACTTTGTTCCGCAGATGCACCGGCGGTCTGCGGACGGTTGTCTCCCCATCACCGAAAAGTTATATGGCAGGCCCGGCAGGACTTGAACCCGCAACCACCGGTTTTGGAGACCGGTGCTCTACCAATTGAGCTACAGGCCTTCATTTCTATTTTCTAAATCCCGTTTTCCCCGTCCCACCCTCTTCAAACTCTCCAGGACACCGCTGTTAAAAAAGCTTACCGCGTTTCTTTGTGCTCGGTATGCGCGTTGCAGAATGGGCAGTACTTCTTGAAAACAAGCCTGTCGGGATGCTTTTTTTTGTTCTTGTTTGTTGTGTAGTTGCGTCGCTTGCATTTGCTGCACGCAAGAATCACCAGATCCCGCATGTCGCATCCTTATCGCTTTTGTTTCTCTCGAGAGCGCCCTTAAAAGCCCTTAATGATTACTTGGCAGGGTGCTACATATGACCTATTCCGTGATTTCCGTCACCACTCCGGCGCCGACCGTCCGTCCGCCCTCGCGAATCGCAA
>JABAOH010007422.1_pt1 | contig 15617 bp, 19 predicted proteins | sample 7062181 | NCBI WGS metagenome assembly JABAOH01 (sample SAMN14538630, study PRJNA623070) | marine sediment metagenome | biome: marine biome [ENVO:00000428]; feature: marine pelagic biome [ENVO:01000023]; material: deep marine sediment [ENVO:00002113]; isolation source: pool of 5 deep marine...
AGAGAAAGCGAAAGCCTGGGCGCAAACTATCGCCAAAACGCTTTCCAAATAGAGCATATGAATGCGCGCGCATCTCTAAGCAACTTAGTAAACAATCTCACTGTTGTATCCTTTGTTAAAGTCATCGGAACTCTTCTGCCTGGACGGAAAAATTCTTCTTGAACCTTGCCGACACATATTTCGACTGAAGGGGCTGCAGAAATGTCGGTGATTCAGGAGATTCGTTGCTCTAACTGCGGAGCGCCGATCGAGTTTAACCCCGGAGAGATAGTGGCCACCTGTCGATATTGTGGTTTCACGTGCGTCATAGAAACCGGGAAAGCTTTCACCCTTGAGCATTCCATGATCATGAACGAGTATGATCCTGCTCAGGCAGACGAGCTCGTTCGGAACTGGATGAAAGCTGGCTTCATAAAGCCAGGTGACCTAGCAAGATCTTCAAAAATCGTGGAAAAGAGCCTCGTGTATCTTCCGTTCTGGGTAGTTCCCGTCTCCGTTACCAGCGAGTATAAAGGCATTTTTGAACGGATAACTCCTCCCGTTGTCAAAGAGGGAAAAATTGAGAAAAAATATGACTGGCTAGTTCTAGCCAGGAAAGCCGCTGAATTTCCCACGAGAGAATACGATGTGCCCATTGAGGGAAAAGTTCCCTACGACTTTCGAAGGATTGAACGTTTTGCCAAGGTTTTGAACAGTGAGATGCGTCAGCCAGAAGCCGTGGAACGTGCTAAACAACAAATCGAGAGTCATCACCAATTTCTGGCAAAACAGGACATAGACAAGCTGATTGAAATGAAGAACGACTTTTCCATAGGTGATTCCGTATACATACACTCGCCAATATGGTTCATTACCTATGAATACAAAGGAAAACGATACGAAATAATTCTAGACGGCGCTACAGGAGCAGTTGTGAAAGGCGACATTCCTCCGACAAAGCTTGGGCTATTCTAATGAAAGCTTTTATAACCATACATAGAACATAAAAGATTCTGTGAGGGTTCATGCCGAAGAGACCAGTAGGCATTCTTTCGCTGGGCATTCTGATTTTGGTCTTAGCTGTGTCCGCGGCTGCTTCGGTCGCCAAGATTCTCGCCAACATTTCCGAAGTATTATCACTTACTTTAGTCCTGTTTGGCTTGTGGATCATAGGTCTCGCCGGAATGCGCGCGGCAAATCCAGAACAGTATGGAGGAGGAACTTTCAACACTCTTTCCGGAGGAATCCTATTAACAACGCTTGGCCTCGTATGGTTCCTATATATTCGCGCAGTGCTTCGCGGATATCTCCTCCCAGCCCTGTTGGTAGTCGTCGGAATCCTAGTTGCCATTGCAGGAATCCGAGCGTGGCGAAAATAACCATATAATTGGCAACTATATCGCAACGCTTTCGCGCGCGCATAGAATATTAATTTGGAAGATAAGACAGAAGACAAAGATTACTGAAAACGCAAATTCTTCAGTTATCAAGGAATAAAACAACGCAAGGTCGCACGTTTCTGATTTAGCGACTTTTTGCTTTCAGATTTTTCGCGGTGCTCCACAATTGGGGCAGGACGTCGCCGTTTCAGGCATGACACCTGCACAGTACTCACATGGTATCATGGCCACTTCCTTTTCCTTTACGACTGTTGGCCCTCCTGCTGGTCTAATCACTTGAAGTTCCATTGTTTCGCTGGTGACATCAGGGCGTCCATCGATGGCCACGACTCCTTTTATAGACCAAGTGACATTTGCATCCATACCGTCAAAAGATTCTCGTCCACCAGCAGGAATATTAACGCTTACAGGGAACGTTTTTTTGAAACCCGGTACCAGATGCAGCTTGCCACCTGCTTTCGGATCGCTGGAATGCAGCGTAGCTAGATCCCAGTAGACGCGTCGCACATTGCGCTGACGCCGCTTATCGAATTCCCATCGTTCTTTTCTCTTTTTCTCGACGCATCGAAGTTCAGCTCTCACCTCAGACACATCAAATTCGTCTTCGGATGACACGGTGATTGCCCCCTTCAAGTCTTCGCCCATAGCGGCCGTACTTTTGGGAATTGTCAACGAAACGCTGGCTTTTGGTTTCTTGAACCGTTTGAAAAGGCCCAAAGCTCACCATCTCTAAGCATTTGACCAAGCTATTTTGAAGAAGGGTATCGGTATTTATAATTTCTGAAGTACAAGGCTATAACCTTTATATAGATTGCCAAGACATCACCTAAATTAGATCAAACGCCTAATTAGAAAGAGGGTTGTGAATGGCAGAACGTAGTACTATCGAAAAGGTGAAAGATAGGCAAGGCATCCTTTCTCAGATTCAAAACTTCTTTACATTAGGATACGGCACAAAAGAAGATCTAAGAGAATTTGACAAGAAACTTCGAGATCTGTATTACGCGGACTTTCGTGACCTGCGCCACGTGTGGGAAGACCTCTACCTAGCGGCATTGGATGCCGGTCTTGCAGCGTCGAGCCGGGATTTCAAAAAAGTCATTCAGGTGCTAGACCGTGTCATGGAGAAAGTGAGACACGCAGACTACGGTTACGCCGGTCTTATGGATAGAAAAGGTCATATACGAGAAGACGAACTTGCTCGAGTTTTCGACTACGACCAAGCGTTGAGCAACGATGTCGAAAGCATGAAGACCGCTGTCAACAAGACCCATTCCGAAGCTGAAGCTGAAAACTGGACTACAATACCCGCCGAAGTGAAGAAAATAAAAGGTTTAATACTCGCCTTCGAGAATAAATGGAACGAACGAGAAACACGATTCAGACCGTTAGAAATTTAGAATGGGAGGAAAAATGCCAATCGTAGAAAAGGTATCGTGGGATTTCGGAGGTCCTGACGACATAGCATACAGATTCCCCAAACTCTCCTTGAAATATGGAAGTCAGGTTGTAGTTAAGGAAAATCAATGGGGCGTTTTCTTCCGCGACGGAAAAGCGTATGACGTTTTCGGTCCAGGCAGACACACCATAACGAGCAATAACATTCCACTCCTAACCAGGGCCTTGAGAGCCCTCAAAATAATTGGTGACATCTTCGAATGCGAAGTCGTATTTGTGAGCAACAGCCAATTCAGAGGAAACTTTGGCGGACAAGCCTACTCTGCACCCAGCGGGACGATACAATATCAAGCAGAAATCGGTTTCTATGGTTATCTTCTCTACAAGGTAGAAGACCCGAAGCTGTTCGTAATAGAGTTTTTCGGAAACCGAGGAGCCAGCACATCTGGCGACGTCGAGAGATATATCCGCGGCTTCATAAACGAGCGGGTTATAGACGACATTGCTAACTACGACATTTTCAACCTAGTCAAAAATGTAGATGAAACTACCGATAAGGTTGCCTTGATAATCAGCGACGAAGCCGCACGGATAGGCCTCAAAGTCGTGGACACCGTCTTCGAAGGTGTCAAGATTCCAGAAGAAGCAAGGCGATTTGCCTCTGGCGTCGGGCAGCAAGCTATGGCGATGCAGTACGCTAAGGAGACAGTTGCAGAACTTCCACCGGGAGGAGGTGGAGCCGCTGCGGCAGGGGTCGGAGCGGGAATCGGAATAGGTGTGGGAGCGACCATGGCGAAAACGATGCAACAGCCTCAAGCCCCTGCAGCCCCACAGCAACTCATAGTCTGTCAGAGCTGTGGAGCTCAGAATTCTGTTGGAACCAAATTCTGCGGAAACTGTGGAAAGAGTCTCGCTCCAGTAGCCAAAGTGAAGTGTCCCAAGTGTGGAGCAGATGTTCCGGCGACAATGAAGTTCTGCGGCAACTGCGGTTCTTCCTTAACGCCGGAAGAGGTCAAATGCCCAAAATGCAAAACGAAAAACCCGTCTACTAGCAAATTCTGCGGCAGTTGCGGCGCAAAGCTTCAGTAGCAGCTCTTTTTCTCCTTTCTTTTTTTGTTGAGAAGAACCTACTTCGGCAAAGCTAAACCACAGTTTCCACAAAACTTCACAGTAGAAGGCATCTTCGAACCGCATTTTTGGCAAGTAATTTGCGGAGGAGGGTAAAGACTTCGCCCACAGGTTCCGCAGAATTTGTTTTCTATGGGGTTCTGTGCTGCACACTCTCGGCACAAGAGAACGTATTTGACTGCAATTTTTCTTGGGGGTGCCATGGCTTCTAACATATACTGGCCCATAACCAATCCTAAAGCGATTCCTAGACCAGCTGAAAAGGCTTCTCCCACGTCAATTCCGCGGCTTCACATGCTTCACTGCTACGGCCGTGCAGTGGATATAATAAAGATTTTGCAGGATAAAAAGTACATCGTTATCTCGTGATAAAACATCAGTAGGCTTGTTTTCGGCTGTCTTTCGATGTTTTCTTGCGGTACTGCTCATTTAGGATGCGGTGAAAAGAGGCGAGGTCAATTCCGTATTTTTCGCAAACCTCCACGATGCTAGACGAATAAACTAGGAAGAGTTCCTCAACCGTTTTTCTGGCCAGTTCTGGCGGGATCTCTCTTGGCGGCTTCAGAAAGAGGATAAACCATCTTCCAAGTCTGGTCGGCTTGTACCACTTAACCCATACTTTCCTTTTCTTGGTTATGGCTTGCTCTAGGCCCTCTTCAAGCATGCCAGCTGAGACCATTCTTTTGGCATATTCTATTATAGATTTGTTTGAGTATGGAGTTCCTCGAATCAGATCTTGCTGGTAAGTTCGATCTTCCAACTTCAATCGTGTGAGGATGCTCATGCCTACCTTAGACTGAAGGATGCTCCAGATCAGCTTACGCTTTTGAGTATCTAGCGGGAACGGAATAACGTACGGCCAAACCCTTTTTGCCTTCAACTTGAGGACTCCTGTCTCGTAGTATACTGTTGTTTGTGCAAATAGGGATTCTGCTACGACGTGCAGGTTTAATATTTCAAGCCATGTCTTCTCGGTTTTCCGCGGGATAGACTAGCTACCTTTGACATGTTTACCTCTAAGTTCATCTGCGATCTTTGTTTCAAATCTCCTGGTACATTTTTCGACGATTTCGTTCAGATCATAACCATTCAATACGAGGATTTTCATACAATGAATCAGTAAATCACCTGTCTCGATCGCCCAATGGGAATCTTTCCGCGCGAAAAGATTTCTAATTTCTCTGACATGCTTCTCCATCGATTCTAATGTAAAAGAGTTCTCAGTTTTCTTTGTCTCATTTAGTTGAATGGACTTCTGATTCAACATCTGGATCTTTCCTACCATCTCTTTGGAGATGTGTTTCATGGTTTCTCAATATATTTTGAAGTACCTTATGATAAAAAAATACTCCTGCTTTTGACCTTCTTTCAATAGAAGTGGGATTGGATTTGGTGCGTGCGATGTATGCATGCAACTGCTATCTTACGTAGCAGGGGTTCTTATCTTTCTTTAGCTTGTTCAGGATATTGACTAGTAGGAAGTCAAAATGTTCACGCCACAAAAGCCAGCGTACACCATGATAGAAACGTAGGAACTCTAGGCCTCTACTGGTGGTTCGATAGAAATTTTCATTCTTTTTCTCCACACTAACCAACTTCAAAACTACCATGGTAGGCATATACTTCTTCAATAGCTTGCGATTTAGACTGCAGTCAACCATGATCTCCGATTCTTTAGAACCCAGAGTGGTTAGCCGAAGAATATCAGCAATAACGTCAAACTCGCTTCTGTTCTCCATCATCAATACACCGCCGAAGACCACAATGGAAAAGACCTACCAAGAACTATAATCGTTATTTCAGCCTCAGAAATATGACTGAAGCGATAGTAGAAGCTCTCTAGGCTATATTAAATTCAAATGTTAGCTCAGGTTTCGCACTCTTCATATCCAGCAAAACAAACATCCAGAAGATGTGTGAAGGTTTTTGCGATGGTTTTTATTAAACTACGTTGAGTATTGTACGTGGAACACGGATCGAGGAAATCCTGGTCATGTCTGAAAAGATAATTGGGCACGGCACTTGGTATGACAAGAACGCCGTCAAGATTGTGGAAAGGGAGCGCAAGCTGGCGAGAAGCCTGGATCTGATCAGGACGGAGAGCGGACTTGGGGCCTCAGGTTTTCCCCACATCGGCAGTTTCGGAGATTGCGCCAGAGCCTACGCTGTTGCCTTAGCCCTCAAAGAAGGAGGTTTCACGGCGGAATATGTAGCGTTTGCGGACGACATGGACGGCTTGAGAAAAGTTCCAACTGGACTACCGAGATCACTGGAAAAGTATCTAGGCTATCCTGTGAGGTCTATTCCAGATCCTTATTCTTGTCACGAAAGCTATGGAGAGCACATGAGCTACCTTCTCTTAGAAGCTTTAGACGCGTGTGGCATAGAATACACGTTCATGTCTGGCGCAGAGTCCTATAGGAAAGGTCTTTTCAACGAGGAGATCAAGGTTCTCCTGGCGAACGCTGAGCGCGTTGGAGAAATCGTCTTGAGAGAGGTTGGACAAGCAAAGTTTGCTGAAGTTCTTCCCTACTTTCCCGTCTGCTCTAGCTGTGGTCGAATCTACACTACAAGCGCGCACGAGTTTCTTCCAGATGAAGGAAAGATTCTCTACACATGCAAGGGAATGGAAGTTAAAGGAAAATGGTTGGAGGGTTGCGGAAACAAGGGAGAAGCAAACTACAAGAAGGGAGAGGGCAAGCTCAGCTGGAAAGTGGAGTTCGCAGCAAGGTGGAAAGCCCTGGACATTCGATTTGAGGCTTTTGGAAAGGACATTTCAGACTCAGTGAAGGTGAACGACCAAATATGTCAAGAGGTTCTGAACTGGCCTCCGCCTATGCATGCACAATATGAAATGTTTCTTGACAAAAGTGGGAGAAAAATCTCGAAGTCAGCGGGAAATGTGTTCACCCCCCAAGTTTGGTTCCGATATGGTTCCCCACGATCTCTTCTCTTGTTAACGCTAAAGCGGTTCGTGGGAACTCGATCTCTCTCCGTGACAGACATACCTCAATACATGAATGAACTCGACGAGTTGGAAGACGTCTATTTCGGAAAGAAAGCGGTTGCCGACGCAAAGGAGCACGCCAAGCTCACCGGTCTGTACAAGTATTGCTGGTTGTTCAAGCTTCCATCAAAGCCCGAAGTTCATGTGCCTTACAACCTGCTCACATATCTGGCCAAGGTGGCACCAAAGGGCTCTGAAACCAACTATATCGTTGACAAGCTCCGAGACTACGGATACGTCAGAGACGAACCAACGGAAGACCTAGAGAAAAGAATTGAATACGCGCTCAACTGGACCCGAGACTTCATGGAGATCAGGGAAAGAGTTGTCAAACTGAGTGAAAAAGAAGCCACGGCGGTCAAAGAGTTCATTCAAACCATTCAAACTGAAGAAGAAGCCACGATACAGAGTGCTGTTTTCACTATCGCGAGAAAACACTCTATCCCACCAAAACAGTTCTTCAAAACTATTTATAACATACTTTTGGGAGTGCCCGAGGGTCCGAGGCTTGGCCCCTACATCGTCGCCATGGGAAGAAAAAACGTAACCGACGCACTGAAAAGAGCAGCAAAGCAATAGGATGCAAGCTGCGAATTCTTGAGTATTGCGCGTATGAGTATGCGCAAGCTCGAGGCATTATAACAAACATTAAAAGTCAAAGAGCAAAAATCAGTAACAACAAAACTGGTGGGAAAAGACTTGTCGAAATACGATGAAACTTCAGTTCTCGAGGTTCTTGACAAAGTAAGCCGCAGCGTCGTCAACGTAAGCACCATCAAGCTTCTCCACCATATCTTCTACAGCGCAGTCCCTGTCAAAGGAATGGGATCCGGAACGATCATCGATCCGGAAGGCCAGATTCTAACAAACAACCATGTGGTTGCAGGTGCAGAGAAAATCGGAGTGACGTTAGCGGATGGACGTGTGCTAGAAGGTAGAGTCACGGGAACATGCTCAACCCATGATGTCGCCATTATCAAAGTGCAGGAGAACAAACTCCCCGCTGCAGAACTAGGCGACTCCGAAAAACTAAGAGTAGGTCAACGGGTCTTTGCCATTGGCAACCCATTCGGACTCGCTGGAGGTCCAACCGTTACTGCAGGAGTGATAAGTGCTCTGAAGAGGTCTATAGAATCGAAAAGGGGCATGATAGAGAACCTTGTTCAAACTGACGCTGCTATAAACCCTGGGAACAGTGGCGGACCACTTGTGAACATGCTGGGAAAGGTAGTTGCGATCAATACAGCAATTATTCCCTACGCTCAAGGAATAGGCTTCGCTATCCCCATAAATTCAGCCAGTAAATGCACCAATGAAATTATTGCTCACGGAGGTATGATTAGACCTTGGCTTGGCTTGAGCGGATTAACCGTCACCAGAGAAGTGTCAGCTTATTATGGTTTGCCAATTGACAGAGGAGCTCTTGTTACACGAGTGATACCAGACAGCCCCGCAGATAACGCTGGAATAATTGCTGGTGACATAATCCTCGAATTCGCTGGCAAGGCCACGAATAACATAGAAGAGCTGGTGAAGGAAATCCAAAGAAGAAAGGCTGGAGAGCAAGTGCAGGTACTGATTCTTAGAAACTCTATGAAGTGGGTTGCCGAAGTAGTTTTGGCGAAAACTCCTTGAACGGAGGCGCTGGTGCATCTGTTCTTTGTTTGGAACGCTCAAGGAGAAAGGCTGATGCTTTCGAGGCGTCTATGGCAAGATTTGCGGTTTCTTCAAGGAAGTTCGCGAGTTCTACCCCAGATTTGGTCAATTCATAGGTTCTGAGCTTCTTTCGAGTAAAAACAAGTCGCCTTTTCCTCAGCCTTCTTAGATATTTGTAGGTTCTTCTCAGGTTTATGCTGACCTCTTCAGAAAGCTTGCGGGCAGATATGCCAGCCTCTGGAATGGTTTCATAGACCTTTTTCTCTGTTGGCGAAAATGGCTTTCTCGGGGTTTTCTTGGTTTTGAAATAGAAGACATAGTTTGGAGATTTGCTTCTAGTTATTAGCCCGTTTTCTCTAAGTCTCTTCAGAGACCTCGACAGACTTTTTGGAGCTACCTGCTCGATAAGGTCTGCATAGGATTTTGGTCCATCCTTCAACTTTTTCACTAATAGTTCTTCGTAGCCACTGGAGTGCGGTGGCAACGGATTTTTGACATCGAACCGATTCAATAAATCGCGAAATTTCTGACCGTACAATGTTAATCTGTACAGGTTACCATCTTTTCTAACTAGACCCACTTCTAAGAGAGGTTGGACATATTCGTTGGCGATCGTATGTTGACTGTGATAGTATCCTTTACGTTTCAAGTATTCTTGTAATCCAGTCATGCTGCGAGGGTGGTCACAAAGGGCTTCCATGACCTTCTGTCGCCGATCATTTTTTGTGGCATTAAGCAGGCTGTTTACGTGATCTTTTCTGCATACGGTTCCATTCATTTCTAAGAATTCGTTCTTCGCTCTCCATATTTCACATTGTTCAATGCAAATCATGGGAGAGATAGATTCGCAATATCCGCAAAAGTTCTCGGCTTGTCTTATGATTTCGCGTAGTTCAGAGGTATTATCTACAATCTTGGACAACTGTTGACGCGATTCTATTTCAACAACCATTCTTGTAACCTTCTAGGAACGCATGCCACAAAGAGCCTTTGAGGAGTCATCGTCCCTGGCCCTGCTGAAAGAGGGGAAGGAGAAGGAGAAGAGATGAAAGGAGAATGGCGAGACACATCTTCCTCTCGAGCTCCTTATGACATACGTCATATCATAATGACGTACGTCATGCTTATATACCTTTCGACATTAATAATATGCTTCGGTGAGAAGAAACATGCTGCTGCCATGCGAAGTCGCCGTGAGATCCTTGGTTCCAGCCATTCGATCTGCAATAGCTCGAGAATTAACACAAACTTATGGATTGAGGCAAAAGGATGTAGCGAGCCTTTTGGGGGTCACGCAAACGGCAGTGAGCAAATATACCCGACATGTCAGAGGCACAGTCCTCAAAATCGAAGAAGTTGAAGAAGTCCAGCCAATGATTAAGGAAATCGTTGTTTCGTTGGCTAATGGGCACATGTCCAAATATGAACTTGTGGCAAAATTCTGCGTGGCCTGTGAAATCATCAGACGAAACGGGTTAATGTGTGAGTTGTGCAAACTATCTGACCCATCAATCGACATTAAAGAATGCTTTGTATGCCATTCAGACACGAGTTTTATGCAACAGAAATCAGAAAATGAAGTGTAAGCTGCGAATGATCCTGCGGTGCCTGAAGAAGAAAAAAACTTAATTGCAGAAAAGGGAAATCCTAGTTCGGTGACTTTGTTATGGTCGAAATTGTCTGCAGTCCCCCCAAGCAACTTGTCATTTTAGAGTGCACACGATATCCTTCGTTAGAAGCTCTATCGAGTACCTTAGCCACCATCATCAGAGCCGGGCAACCACTAGTCCTCAAATGGGCTGCGGGCGTGACATTCTCACACTCACTCTTGCCGCCTACAACCGACAGTCTGATGAAAGAGTATTTGGAAGGCCGCCTCTACTGGACAGACGTAGTATTCGCCCTTATGCCTGAATACAAATCGACTATCAAAGTGGGAACCTTAGACATTCCGGTGATCGATGTAAGTCCAAATCCGGTTCTGCGCGAGGCCGCCGAATGGTTGAAGACTAGAGCCTATGGTCCTATTCTTTCCAGCGAAACTCAGGCAAAGACGTCATAATATTTATTAAGACTCTTGAGCTACGTCAGTCGAGGCAGGTTTCTTGAAATCAACAGAACCAGAGCTAACAAAATTCTTCCGTCAACAGATAAGATTAGAAGAAGAGATCGTCAAATCTGTGGATCAGGCGCTAATGACATTGACAAACCCAGTGGTTAAAGGAGTCTTGAAGGGAATTTCCCTAGACTCGACGAAACATGCCGAAATATATAGGGCGGCTGCAGAAGTAGCTCATGCCCCGCCGGCTCTAACTGAAGAAGAATTTGAAAACCTGAAGGAAACCGTCAAGAAGCACATTGAATACGAAGAAAGAACAATGGAGCGCCTAAAACGTGTAATAGAAAAGACGAAAAACGAGAAGGCAAAGTTGCTGCTTGAATCCATATTTGCAGATGAGGAAAGACACCACGACCTATTGAATAAGATTATGAGCATTGTGGTGAGAGGCGAAACCATCACCGAAAAAGACTGGTGGGATTTTCTGTGGAGCAATGTTCCCTTCCACGGTGCACCAGGAGGATAAAAAATGCCCACGGTGCGAATCGATTCGGAGACCTGTGATGGTTGCGGAGTCTGCGTTTCGGTTTGTCCAGCATCCGTCTTAGAGCTACTGGATAGAAAAGCAAGAGCACTGAATCCCCAAGCCTGTTTGGGAATCAAGGCGAAACAACTCTGCTCAGAATGTGTAGAAACACAAGAAACATGCACAGGCTGCGTTGCTTGCGTTAGAAGCTGCCCGACCGGGGCTATTGAAACATTTGAGACATAGATTTCTGCGCGCGCGCATTTCGTGTTCTACGTATTCTCTCCTTTGCAATGATCAAAGCCGCATCTCTCAGTCCTATGTTTTTTTTCTCAGCGTGTTCAAGAACCGCTCTCGTATTCCGACGAATTTTCCTTTGGACAAGCTTCAACATCTGCTTAGGATTGTAACCCGTGTATTCAGCATAGGAGGATATGACACCACCAGCGTTTGCAATGATGTCAGGTACGACCAAAACTCCTCTCTTTCGTAGAGTTTCCTCGATTTCTGGGCTCACAGGAATGTTAGCTGCTTCAACCACCATTTTTGCTTTCACACTGTGTACGTTGTCTTTTCTAATTACATCGGGAAGAGCAGCGGGAATAAGAATGTCCACTGGAAGCTCAAAGATTTCCTTGTTTTCTAACACTCTTCCAGGTCTGTAGTTTATGACCGACCGAGTTTCCTTTTTAACCTTGGATAATTGTCTATATTCTAACCCTTCTGAGTTGTATATACACCCCTTAGAGTCGGAAACTGCCACAACCGTCACACCCATCTGCGCCAAGTATTCCGTCGCAAAGGAACCGACGTTTCCAAAGCCCTCGATCGCCGCTGTTGCGCCTTCAATGTCCAAGTTCACGTAGTTTGCCGCCGCAAATGATGCTTGGACCACTCCAAAGCCTGTGGACCCATATTCATGAGGTATGCCGCACTTTACACCAGGCTTTACGCACATGTGGGCTGGTTTTCCGGTGCAAGCTTTCATGGATCCGTTTTCCTTGGCGAAAACAGCCATTTCTTCCTCTCCGGTGTTTATGTCGGGTGCGGCTACGTAAAGTTTCGGGCATACGGGTTTCAAGGCTCGGGAGAAGGCACGTATGATTCCCATTTTCTTCTCTTTGGATATTTGCTTCGGATCAGCACTTATTCCAGACTTTGCTCCTCCAAAAGGTAGCTCCGCAAGAGCACATTTCCAGGTCATTGTCCGGGCCAAGCGAAAGATTTCCTCTGTCGTGATGGTGGGTAACATTCTGATTCCGCCCTTGCCTGGACCCAGAGTTGTATTATCAATCACTAGAACACCTTTCGTTCCCGCCGTCGCATCGTAGACGTGAAGTATTTTCTCTGGGCCCCAGTTGTCAGCGAACTTTGTTATTTCGATGGATAATTTTGTTCCTCCATAACGATTCTGTAAAACTGAATATTGAATGTCATAAAAAAGTGGGGAATGGAACTATGAGCTGCCGTTAATGGTTACTTTCTCTTTTTTTCTAGTAGATTTTCGAAGGCTTCTTCGTGCTGAATTTCTTCAGATAGTATGTGTTCGATCAAGTGGAAAGTTCTTACATCCTTGTCATAGCAAGCAGATACCTTTAGGAGAATTCTGTTGTATACATTGATTGCGCATCCTTCTGCCTCGGCAACTGCGTTGAGTACACCTTCAAGGTCTCTTTCATTCTTTGGGAATGTGACTTTCTTGCAGTTTGCTATTTTCTGCAAATCTTCCAGATCTCTTTCAGGTTCTCCGCCTAGCTCGAGGATTCGGTCAGCTAGTTCTGACATGTGTTCGAACTCTTCTTTTGCGATTTTATCCAGTTCGCTGGCCACGGTTGGGTAGTCTGGGCCCTCAATGAAATCTGCTGCCCAAGTATAATAGAAAAAGGCTATCCATTCGTCAGCGTAGGCGCTGTTCAGATCCTTCAGCAATCCCTTGATGTCAACTTTCACTATCTCTCGACCTTTTTTTCCCATAGTAAGCACCTCCTCTAATTTTAGGGGTATTAACAAAAAAAACTTTCGAGCCCATCAGCAGACTTGTCGGCGTCATCTACTCAAATCTAGATTCTATTTTCTCGAAGTTTTTGTTAACGTTTTGCCAGTTCACGTTCTTCCAGAAAGCGTCAAAGTACGGTCCTTTGTTTGGTCCTTGATCGTGATAGAAAGCGTGTTCCCAAACATCGAGAGCCATTATAGGAATTGAGCCCCAGACAGCGCCTTGATCGTGAAAATCTACCGAGTAGATGTGGAGTCTATCGTCGCTGAGGTCATAGCAGAGCAGAACCCAGCCTCTTGCGCTTTTGGCAACAGCAGTGAATTCCTTCTTCCAGACCTCGAAGGAGCCAAAGTCTTGCCTAATCTTTTCAGCCAGCCTACCAGTTGGTTCGCCTCCCTTTCCTCCAAGGGTTTGCCAGTACACTTCATGGAGTATCATTCCGCTGGCATTATGGCTCTCACTCAACTTGAGTGCCCTTATGCTTGGAAAGTCTCCCTTCCTTCGCATGTCTGCTAGCTGATCTTCTATCTTGTTTCTGTTTCTGATGTACGCTGCATAATGGACGTCATGATGATACTTGAGTTGTTGCTCCGATATGCCATCCAAGGCAGTGTATGCAAAAGGTAAAGGTTTCACCTTGTATCTCTCATTCATTCAATCACCTCCGTTTTATCATTACAACAGATGGCTTGAAATTTTTCATGTAAAGTCTTCCATCAAGACTGTTATGTCTACATCTTCTACTTTCTGCTTCACTACAGGTATTTCTGCCACGTGGGGTAAGCCATCTCGATAAACAGGGCGTTCTTCTTGGTAGAAAACACCTATGGGTATTTTGTCTCCCCATTCAAAGGCCTTTTCTAATGCCTTTTCTTTATTGGTTACGTCGTGATCCTCTTCTTCCAGTTTGTAGACTCTCTCCCTGAACCAGTCGTAGGTGTTCAAGTAGTTGAAGGTCACGCAGGGCTGGAAGACGTCAACAAAGGCAAACCCTCTGTGCTTAAGGGCTTCAGCGATCAATCCAGTCAGGTGCCTCATGTCTCCGGCGAATCCTCTAGCCACAAATGTGCCATTGCTTACGAGAGCGTGAGCCATTGGATTCAAGGGAGGAGGAATAGAACCGAAGGGAGTCGATTTTGTTTTGAACCCTTTTTGGCTGGTGGCAGTTGTTTGTCCCGTAGTTAAACCCAGAACCATGTTGTCATGCACCACTAGGGTGATGTCGATGTTCTTTCTGATAGCATGGCTGAAATGTCCCCAGCCCTCATCGTAGCAATCAGCATCCCCGGCAAATCCGGCGACAGTCAAGTTGGGATTCGCGAGTTTAATGCCCGTGGCCAACGGCAATACTCTCCCGTGAATACCGTGAAATCCATTGACGTTCACGTAGTTAACTATCTTCCCGTGGCAGCCTATTCCAGAGACGAGTACAACCTGATCTCTCTCGATTCCCAACTGCACTAAAGCCCCTTTGAATCCCATTAATATTCCGAAGTTTCCGCATCCGGGGCACCACGTATTCTTTGCTGGGGTCTTCAAGTCTTGGAGAGTTGTCATTTCAAAGTACCCTCTTGATTTTTTGCACAAGCTCTCTGGGACCAAATGGTCTCCCATCGTACTTCAAAATCTTGTAGTCGACGCTCATGAGACAGTGTTCCCTTATGAGACTGGAAAGCTGAGATGTCTTGTTGTTTTCCACGACAACTGTCTTCTCAGCCGATTTCAAGATCCCTTGAACATCAGCACTTGGAAAAGGGTACAGATACACGATTTGGAGATAGTTAACCTTTAGACCTTCTTTGCTGAGAAGTTTCATAGCCTCTCTTACTGGTCCTTTTGTTGATCCCCATCCCAAGATGGTCGCATCTGCTTCCGCTGGACCGTAGAACTTAGTCGTTTCATAATTTCTCAGTTCTCTGACAAGGGCATCGAGTTTCTTGAACCGCTTGTCGTACATTTCTGTGGTCAACTGAGGATCATCAGTTGTGTATCCACGTTCATCGTGCTCGTCGGCGCTGGTCCTTACGATGGCTCTCCTCATTCCCGGCATTGCTCTAGGTGAAACGCCGTCTTCAGTGAACTTATGCCTNNTCGATGCCGATCCTTTTCTGGTCGAAGAGTTCCGCCGCTCCGTGGCTTTCCACAAGGTACTTGTCGGTGATCAGGATGGCAGGTATCTGGAATTTCTCTGCCAGGTTGAAGGCTTCCATGGTCTTGTAAACGCATTCCTCCACGTCCCCTGGGGCTATGACCACTCTGGGAAACTCTCCTTGGGAGGCATGGATTGCAAATCTGAGATCTCCTTGCCCTGAATAGGTGGGAAGACCCGTGCTAGGTCCAGGTCTCTGAGCCAGCATTATCACCGCGGGAGTCTCGGTCATGCCTGTCATGCCCAAGCCCTCACTCATGAGACAGAAACCTCCCCCGGAAGTGGCTGTCATGGCTCTAGCTCCGGCGAAAGAAGCGCC
>JABAOH010089980.1_pt1 | contig 15616 bp, 18 predicted proteins | sample 7062181 | NCBI WGS metagenome assembly JABAOH01 (sample SAMN14538630, study PRJNA623070) | marine sediment metagenome | biome: marine biome [ENVO:00000428]; feature: marine pelagic biome [ENVO:01000023]; material: deep marine sediment [ENVO:00002113]; isolation source: pool of 5 deep marine...
CTTACATGATCCTTATCCAAAGTAAATTTCAAAGTCTCAAGTAAGGTATCAACTACAACACATTGGTTTTTTGAGAACTGATAGTAAGATTCCAAGGCCTCTTCGAATGTATTTGCACGATGATATATTTCAAGAAAATTATCTGACATTATCTGATAGTTTGTCAAAAACTGGCGGATTGGTTCTTGCACATTTGGTGTGGAGTTAAATTCCAATAATTTGAGTAGTAATTTTTCGAGCTTTGCATCTAGATGTGCATCATGGATTGCTTGGTAGATACTGGTGGAGCTGATACTATTCTATACACTTTGTAGAATAAAAAAATTTGAAATGAGATAGGAAGACGAGGAATTGTACTCTATTCCACGGGGATGCCGATGGAATGAGTTTCTGTACGTTGGTTTTCCTAGGCATTCCTAGGGAGTTACCTTGGCACCGTACTAGCATCGATAGTTTTCTATCGTTGCATTCCTCGTCAAGAGGTTAGGCGTGAAAATGATATTTAACTTATATCTTAAAAAACTGATAATTCATTCATTTTTTATCTAATTTTATGGATGAATATTTAGAATAATTGTAATCCCCTTGATATATGACGGGATGAGATTATTAACATGGCAGAAGCATATGTCTTGATAAATTGTGATTTGGGTTCTGAGCAATCCATCATTGAAGAGCTAAAGCATGTTGATCATGTCAAAGAAGTTCATGGGACATTTGGAGCATATGATATCATCGCCAAGCTTGCATCAGAAAAAGTAGATGCACTGCGTCAAACAATTACTTGGCAAATCAGAAAGATTGCAAATGTAAGATCAACTCTTACTTTGATGGGAATCGAAGGCCAGAATTAGCTTGATTCTAGCTCAAGCAGAGCCTTTGCTTGCTTGTAATGAACCTCATCTATCATCTTTCCATCTACGGTAGTTGCTCCTTTTCCTTTTTTTGTTGATTTTTCATAAACTTCGCAGACTTTTTTGGCCCATTCAATTTCAGGCTTTGTTGGATGAAAGACTTGATGAGTTACTGCAATATGATCAGGATGAATGATTGTTTTTCCAGAAAATCCTAATTTTTTTCCAATCTCACAGTCTTCTCGTAATCCTTTTGGATCTTTGAGGTCTTGCCAGATAGCATCAAGGGAAGCAACACCGGCTGCCCTAGCATCAAGTGGGATTTTGGCTCTGGCATATTTTGCTCCTTCTGGTTGTTTTGAATATTCAATTCCCATATCATTTAGAAGATCAAATACTCCAAAGACTACAGCTGAGACTCGTTTAGAATAAGATGCAATATTGTAAGTGTTAACTACGCCCTCAGCTGATTCAATTGAAGGAATAATTTCTGTTTGCTTTAGTTTTCTTTTCTTTTCAAGGCTTTTGAGAACAGATTCTATCTTTTTTAGTTCAGAAGTATTATTCACTTTGGGAATTACAATTCCGTCAATTCCTTTCTGGACTATCTCTTGTAGGTCAGCGGGAATTTTTCCAGATGCTGGAGCATTAGTTCTAACGTATACTGAAGGAGAATATTGGGAGCGAGATTTTAGGGCATCCTTGATGAGTTTTCTGGCTGTTTTTTTCTCAGAATCAGGCACAGAATCCTCTAAATCAAAGCAAACAATGTCAGCACCAAGGCCTTTTGCTTTTTCTAAAAATCTGGGATTATTTCCGGGAACAAAAATGAGACTACGAAAAAGCCTTGTCATAAAATGATTAGGCGCCCTCTGGCTTCATTAAGATTTTGCCAAAGAAGTCGCCCTTTAACATTTTTGTGTGGGCTTCTGCTGCTTGCTCAAATGTATGGATTGAGTCAACAATAGATTTGATTTTTCCTTCACCCATCCAGTATAGACCTTGATCAAGTTCTGCTTTTGTTCCTTGTGTTGAACCTAAGACGTTAATTCCTTTGAAGAAAATGTGTCTAAGATCTATTTGTGCATCATAACCTGTTGTAGCACCACATGAAACTAGTGTTGCACCATACTTTAGCAATGTTAGTTGCTTGTTGAAGTGAGTTTGACCAATATGATCAAAGGCAATATCAATTCCTGGTGCTTCACCTTTCTTTTTAGCAAGTTCTTTTGATATCTTAAAGACTTCTTTACTCCAGTCGTCTTTTCTGTGGTCTACGGCATAATCTGCACCCAGTTCTAGACATTTGTCTAGTTTGTCTGGACTTGCAGTTGCAATTACATCACAGTTGTATAGTTTAGCAATTTGAATTCCAAAGCTTCCTACTCCAGAACCTCCTCCCATAATGAGAACGGTTTGTCCTGGTGTGATCTTGGCTCTGCCAACTAGCATGTGCCATGAAGTAAGAATTGTCATTGAAGCAGCTGCTGCATCTTCATATGAGACACTGTCAGGAATTTTTGAAACATTAACTTCTGGTAAGTGAATTTGTTCGCTGTATGCTCCCCATAGAGGTCCAGTTTGGAAACCCCAAACTTGTCTTCTTGTACAGTCGAATTCTCTTCCATCAGTACATGCTTTACATACCCTACATGCCAGATTCGAGTGGGAAACAACTCTGTCACCTACTTTAAAATTTTGAACATCTTCTCCTACTGCAATAACATCTCCAGCTACATCAGAACCAGAAACGTGTGGAAGAGGAACTGCTACTGGAACTCCTCTCATTCCCCAAATGTCGTTATAGTTTAAGGCTGATGCTTTGTTTGTGAAAATAACCTCATCTGATTTTGGTTTTGGTTCATCTATATCCTGGACTTTGAGGATCTTAGCATAATCATCGTCAGGTGCATATTCATTGTATACAACTGCTTTCATGACACTGTCGCCTTTTTTCCCCTAATTATATTTTCTCAGAGATCACCGACGATTTATCTTAAAATCGCGTTTTGGTTGTTGGATGGATAGTAGAATCTGTTTGAGCTGGTCATCTGTGATCTGCGATCTAATTTTTCCTTGAGATACCATGCCGATAAGATAGTTCTCTACCATTTCTGCAAGGTCTGGTTTTACCATCTTGATGTTGTTCAGACGCATTCTTGCAGCTGAATCTAATAGTTGTTTTAGAATTACTTCTTTTTGAGCATTGATTTCAGCTTCGCTAGGCTGTGATTCATGTTGTTCTGATTCATCCGGATTTGGATAACTCATTTAATCACGAGTAAACTTTGAGTTGTGGATTTTCAGCAACTAATTCTTTTAGGATTTCAGTAGCTAGTTTGTCTAGTTTTTGCATTCCTTGTTTTGAAGCTACTCTACCTTTCTTTTCGACTTTTTCTACATAGCCCAATTTTTCAAGACCTTGTATTGCATTTCTAATAATTGCACCGCCAGCATCTCTGTGATGTGCAGCTCCGTAACCTGATGGTTTACCACCACCATACTCTTTGCATAGCTCGTTAATTCCAATTGGTCCGTGTAGGTAAATTTTTCTCAAAAGTGATGCACATCTAATATGCCACCAATCACGATTTTGTGGAGGCTTGTCTGCATGCACACCTGTTTTTACAAAAGGAGTCCAGCTTGGTGCGGGAATATCTTCATTTTTTAAAATTTCAGCAAGTTTGCTAATCAATACATCTGCTGGAACATCGTATACTTTTGCCATGAAGACAAAAACTCGAGAATCGTCTTATAAATCATTGAGCTATTATTTTGCGATATGTATGGCCACAAAAGTTGCAAGTTATGCGTATTGACTTGATCGAGCTTCTACCAAGACGAATTTTAGAGTTGATTCCAGGTGCAATAAAGCTCTTACATTTTTTGCAAAATGCCATCCGCAGCTCATAAGGCATCCTAATTTTGTGCCTCATGCTGATTTTTCTCGCTAAAAGTGCCTGCCTCTGAGAAAGTTTAGGATTAGTTCTTGCATTAGATATTGCGTTATCAATTAGAATTTGCATTCTCTCTAGTGCAATTTGTCGTAAAGCAGGTTTCACAAAAAAAATAATCTCATCCCCTAAAAAATTGGTTCGTTTAAAACACAAAGGTGCGGTCACCGGGATTTGAACCCGGGTAACGGGCTTGGAAGGCCAGCGTACTACCAGGCTATACTATGACCGCCTAAATGAGCAAACTTTACTGCCTACATAAAAATGGTTTTTTCATATTCGTAAAGTGTTCTGCCAATTACAACATGTGCATCAAGTGATTCACGATCAACTCGAAATGTTTTATGAAATCTACTTTTTGTTGAATCAAAAAAGTGACCTTTTTGAAAACCACCAACAACTAAACATGTATCATCATCTAGTTTTTCAGCAACATCAGAATACTTACTTGATTCACCTTCAGTTGAGAGTCCGATTACTTGTTTTGGTGCGATTTTATCAATTAATTGTGAAAAACTCATATCGTTTAGCTCAAGCAGAGTCTCATTTTGTGTCTTGATTGTTTTTTCTATGTATAATTTCTCCAATAATCCTAAAAATCTATGATAAGACTTTGGCAATCTTACATTTTTGCCAAGTGAAATTACTTTGTCTTCAATTGTATGAACAAAAATTTGGATTTTATCTTCATGATACAATGGAATGCTGCATGATTGCAGCAAACATAGGTGAAGCAAGTCAGGCCTTCCGCGTTTGATTTCATTTTTGATTCCTTTCATTGCAGCATAGTCCCAAGAGTTGTCAAGTAAAATTTCAGATGGTTTTTTTCCAAGTTTTTTTGCATGTGATAAAACTGCAGGATGTTGTTGTAGCTCTTTTGGAACTAGTTCAAGTGATGACTCGGCTAAAATTAAAGAAAGCATTTCTAGTTGTGCATTTGTATTTGATTCTTAAATTCATTCCAGCTAGATTTGGAATTTCCTTGAGTATCAAATAATCCTGCATTGCAAATGTAATAGTCTAATCTCTCAATTACATATTCACTGCTTCCAAGACCAGAACCGCCTCCAATACTAACACTGGTACCTTCAATTTCTGCTTCTTCAGTAACGCACGTTCCTTCAGGTCTGTCATATTGACGATACCAAGTCATAAATTCTATCTTGGATTCGTTTTCTGAATAAAATTCGAATAATTTTTGCAAGAACTCTTTTTGAGATTCTTCATTTCCATTAACAAAATCAGAACTACTCCAGCTTATCTCAAAGAATGCGATTTTTTTTCCTTGAGCAAGTTCAATTGTCTTGGTTAGATCTTCTTTTGCTTCTTGAGGAGTTTTAGTAATCTCATTTAGAGGATCAACTGGCATATATGAGAAAGCGATAAAGTCACCTACAGTAACATCTGTTACAATATTTTCTAGATTCTTGTTCAAAACATGATGTAATGAAAATGCATTTCCAATTTTTACACTAGGGTGTTTTTCTTTTAGTTGTTCATAAATGACGTCAAAGAGCTCATTGTATGGTGGAATGTTTTGTTCGTTGTAACGAAAGTGTGATTCAGTTTCTCCTGAAATAATTACTGTATCAACAATATCATAGCGTGATAAAATTGCATCAAGAACACTAACTAGTCTGTCTTCTTGGATTGATTGAATTGGGGGTTTTCCTATCCAGTCTGGAAATGGTCCAAGTGTTTTTCCGTTAATTATTGAGAAAAAGAGAGTTACTTTGAGATCATTTTTTTTGTTAAAACTCATGAATACATCAGTTTGTTGCCAATCATAGTCTCCTTTTTCAGGCTCTACAGCATTCCAAAATAGATAGACATTACTTCGGCCTATGCCAGATGATGAGGCTTCTTTGTAAATCTCATCTAGTTGTTTTAGATCCACATTTGCAGTTGGTGAATTTATGACCAAACCAATTTTTTCAGTAGAAATTTTGATAGGTGGTGAATCATCGCCTGGAAGAGAAACTAACGAAATTGCTGCTATAATTGCAATAATTACTCCAGCTACTATTGCGCCTGCTATTTTTTTATTCACTGGTTTTGGCAGGCAAAAAAGAGAGTAAAAAAGTTGTGATGAATTCTTCTATCCAGAAGTACATCCACTAAATCCGCATTCTATGCAGATGCTACATCCCTCAACAAAGACTAGATTGTTCTTGCATGTTGGGCAGAGACTATCTTCAGATACTTCTTCTACAATATTTTGCTCAACTGGCTTTTCTTCTACAGCTTTTAGTTGCAAGGCGTTATGAACCTGAGTCTTGATGTATGTATTGTCAATGTTTTGTGCAACATAATCAGTTACATGAGTACTTGGTATAACATCGAATGTCTTCTCAGCAGATTCACTTGTCATGTGCAATACTTGTTGGTGTCTTGAACCATCTCTGTATACAGTAATTCCTTTGAGACCTAGCTCATGTGCTAGCAGATATGATGCCTTTACATCATCTGCAGATACATCATATGGCATGTTGATTGTTTTTGCAATTGCATTTCCAATCCATTCTTGCCAAACTCCTTGGGCCATCAAGTGATCTGCCCAGTGAATATCCATTGCAGTAACGAATATCTTTTGTATCCATTCAGGAATTTCTGGAATTCCACGGACTGAACCATAGTTATCTGCAATCTTTTCTAGAATTTCATCGCTGTACAATCCTTCCTCTTTGAGAACTTGTTCAAAGATCTTGTTTGTATAGAAGAATCTTCCTACGGTGACTCGCTTCTCAAATACTAGTGCAAATGTTGGCTCCATTCCATTTGAACAATCTGCAATCATAGAAAGAGTTCCAGTTGGAGCTACAGTTGTTGTTAGTACATTTCGTATTCCGTGTTTTTGGATCTTTGCAATTAATGCATCCCAATCAAATGAATGAGAATCTTTTGATTTCTCATAGAATCCTGCAATTGGAATCTTTCCTTCGGGGAATTCTGTCTTTGCACAAAGTGGGAATTCACCACGTGTCTTTGCAAGTGCAACACTTTCTTCCATGGAATAGTATGACAAGGCTTCTGCAAGCTTTGATTGCATTTCATAGCCTTCTTTGGAGTTGTATGGGATTCGTAGTTTGTAAAGTAGATCTGCTACTCCCATTACACCTAAACCGATTCTTCTGGAATCTTTTGATGCATTATCAATATCTTGTACAGGATAAAGATTCACATCAATTACACTATCAAGGAATCTTGTTGTCTTTCTGATTGTTTCTTCGTATCTTTGCCAATCAAATTCGTATCCACCATCAGCTTTTCTTTTTACAAGATTTGCCAAGTTGATTGAGCCTAGATTACAAGACTCGTATGGATACAGACTTTGTTCTCCACACGGATTTGTTGCTCGAAGTGGTCCACCTCTTGCTTTTGCAAATACATTGTACTTGTTGATTTGATCAAAGAAGATCAGTCCAGGCTCTGCACTCTTCCATGCTGAAAGTGCAATCAGATCAATTAGCTGATGTGCATTAATTTCTCTTACAGGAGATTTGTCTCGTGAGCTTCTAAGCATGTATTTTCCATCTTCTGTGTTAACAAGTGCATTCCAGAAATCTTCCCAGATTCCTACACTTACATTGAAATTTTCAAGAACGCCTGGTTCTGTCTTATTTGTAATGAATTTTTCCACATCAGGATGCCATGCTTCTATAATTCCCATGTTGGCGCCTCTTCTTTTTCCACCTTGTTTGACAACTTCGGTGACAGTATTGATGATGTTCATAAAGGAGACCGGTCCTGAAGCTACTCCAGATGTAGAGGCTACAATGTCTCCTTCTTGTCTTAGATCAGAGTAGTTTATTCCAACTCCTCCTCCTGATTTGAAGATAAGGGCAGCATCAGAAGTTGATTTCATGATTTGCTCCATATCATCAGGCATTCCTAGTACAAAGCATGCAGAGAGCTGACCTAGTCTGCCACCTGCATTCATCATAGTAGGTGAGTTTGGCAAAAAGTCTTGTGAGATCATTAGCTCAAAGTACTCTTTGATTCTATCTTCATAGTTTGCAAACTTTTTGGCAGCAATCATTGTTAGCAGATCTTTGAAGCTAACTTTCATCTGACCTTTGTTTGCAAGTGTTATGTACTGATTGATTAGAGCTCTAAAGTGCCACTTGTTTAGATAATACTCTCCAATTTTGAATTTGTAATCAAAGCTATCTAGTTTTTCCAAGTATGCTTTGGCTTCTTCAGTATTTTGTTTCTGGTTTCCTTCCCTGACAAAGACTTCGTTGTCATAAAGCAGATCACCAATTCCAATCAATATTGCAACTCTTTCAAACATTTGAGTTGGGCTTTCGGTGATCTCATTTCTGTTGTTTCGCATCAGATATCTTGATGCAAGAACACGCAGACAGTTGATATCAAAATTCTTTGAGACAACATCAAGATTCTTGACGTTTAGGACCTTCATCTTTTCATCTCTTACTTTTCGACGTTCATGTCGATACAAGATGTATGCTTTGGCGATCTCACTATGACCCTTCTCGATCAAAGTTGATTCAACCATGTCCTGAATATCTTCAACACTGGGAGGTCTTGAAGCAGAAAATCCTTGGTCTGCTAGTTTTCTGACTACTCCCTCTGATAGTTCTTCTGCAAGTCCACGATCGGCGTCAGATGTGGCTGCTAATGCCTTGAAAATGGCGTTTGAAATTTTATCTTTATTGAAACTAACGACTGATCCATTGCGCTTTCGGATTTCGCCGATAGAAGTTTCTACTTGTGAATTATCCAATTATAATCTCCCCTCCAAGGGGTAAAACAAAACATGATATAACTTGTGTGGCGAAATTTTTTTTTCTAAAGCTTATGTTTGGTTCAATATTGTTAACACCGGTACTATGAACTTGATAATGGTAAGGATCTTGGCGATGTAAAGATCTGAAAACGATCAATTCATTGATCGTGAATTGATCGAAAACGTTTCAGTGATTACGAATTTCAGACTATGTATGGGGACTTGCACTTGGGACACTTGTCTCCAAGCTTCTCATCTTTGAATCCACACTCGCCACAGATTGGAACCTGCTTTACAGGCTTGAATGAGGCAGTTAGTTCTGATGTCTTCTCGATTGCCTTTTTGATATCATCAACTGAGGCGTCATTGGCAATCATGAGCCTGACTAGAAGGCCACCATTTAGCATCTTTGAGATACGATTACATTCTGCAATTGGCTCACTTTTTGAGGAAAGATCGGTAATTTCAGCAGAATCAAGGGTAATTCCCTCAGAATAAGAGTCAGTCTCCATGGTCTTGAGTACTGAGTTTTTACCATATTTTTCACCATCAAGGGTCGCAAATCTCGTTGCTCCCTCACTTTCGGTCATACAGATACTAACATCATCGTTTAGCTCTTTGCCTTTCTTCTTTGCAACATCTACAGCAGTTTCAATTACTTTGTGTAAGACTTCACGTCCTTCTTTGTTGTCTTCATATCCAAGTATGTTAAAGACGGCTTCTCTTATTCCAACTAGATTAAGAACTAGAGATGTAGAACCTCTTTGCATATATTGTGTGTTCTTTGCAAGAATTGGATTAAGACCACGTCTTGTTAGATCAGAGATGTCTTTCTTTCTTAACGCCATTGATGATAATGCTGGTTTCATCAAGAGAGCTAATCTTGCTCTAAAGTAAGTCTCATCTTTGTTTGATTCAAAAGCTAATCTTGGCATGTTAATTGATATTGATTGTAGTTTAAGTGAAAGTGGAGCTGCATTCTTTGTAGTTGCATTTGTAATTCCTTTGTTAGATACTGCACCTTTTGATAATAGTATCTTTCCGCCAACTGCAATTATTTCAGCTACTGCTTGTGATACATCTGCAAGTTTTCCTTTTTCGTAATCTATTATCAAACCAATCTTTGGAATTGGTGTGATCTTCGCATAATTTTTGTATGCTGCAAGAATTGTATTAATGGTTTTAGTGTCAGTTCCAAGTTGAATTCTAAATGAAACTAGTGTTGAGAGTTTAGTATACTTTGATGTAGTTGATGCAGTTGCAAATGCATCAGTTAGTTTTAGTTCTAGTTCTGAAGAATTTTTAGAATGTTTTGTTAGTAATGGTACAAGACCATCCATAACAACTTCTTGTGATGCTTCTTTGGAGATAAGAGAAGCTAAAATTGATAATGCTGATGTCAAGTCATCAATGTTTTTGATGGAAGGAATTCTTGAAACATCTAAGAGTTTTCCACCAAGGTCAATACCGTCTTCGATGAGTTCTTTGATGTTAACAAAGAGGGTATCTGGAAGCAATGACCAGACTCCGGGATTTGATATGTGGAGGTCGCCTGAGAGATGAGAGTCAGCCACGTCTTTAGGCAGGGTATTTGTGAGTAAATGCTCAGCAAAGACTACCTGGCCAGTCTTGTACAGCAGGCCTTCGGCGCCATTATCTACATTATCTACATTTGAGAGCATCTCTTGGACTTCAAAGACAGGCAATCCAAGTCTTGCCAACTTGTTACGATATTCTTCATGTCCGTGTTCTAAGAGAACAGAGTTTACCATTTCTCTAATCAAAGAACCAGTCAAGTATGTTGTTTGATATTTGTAAATTCTATTTTCAACTTCTTCAGTTATTTTTTGTGCTAATTCTAATGGAAGACTGCCTTCTCTAACAAGTGATTGAATAATTTTATGAGAGTTAAATTCTTCAATTGATTCATGAGATGTTCTTACATACATCTTTCCAGATTCGATGATGGATCTTTCTTCGATTTGTCTGGCTAAGCTGAGAACCAATTTCCCGAGATTTGTAATGGTGTATCTTCTTTCAGATTTGTTAAGTGCTACAAGTGATTGTCTTAGTAATTTTCTAAGATGGTATGCAAATTTGCCACTCTCTTTTTTAGACTTGAATCCAGCAAGGGACTTTAATTCAGAATAAGTCAGAGGACCCTTAGAGTTTAAGATTCTCAGAATATCTATTCTGTTGGGGCTTGCCATTACAGAAAAGATCATTCTTACACGCTTTGATGTGGACTGTAAGATGCCTCCTCTCTTAGGCTCCGCTACCCCCTCGCTCAGTTCCATACCCATGTCTAAAAAAATCGAGGTAAATAAGACTTGTGACTATCTTATTTTGGATGTTTATCGATCAGTTCTGTTTGTGAGATCAGTTCTCTTTTACATCAAGTGTAAACTCGGTTGTAGAAAGATTCTGTCCACATGATGGACATTTACCATTGTAAGGATTCATTACATCTTTTAATGGTTTTAGCATTTTCATTGTAGTGATCTTTTCTCCACATTTACTACATGTAACATCTACTGACATGAAAATGGATCAATTTTTTAAAATAATTAAAAATCTGCTCTGATTTTTTTTATAATTTCAATAAATTATTTTATTGCTTTTCGATGATGATTCCACGTTCATCAAAGCCTGTAATTTTAGCTCGAGTTCCAACTGGCAAATCAGCTGGGGTAGCGATATTTGCCATAAAGCCCGAAACCCTCAATTCAGAATTATCAAGTTGTAGGACCACCCAGGCATAAGGGGTGTATTTCTCAAAGCCTGCTGGAGGCACGGTAATTATGGTATATGTCGCTATAGAACCCCGTCCTTCAAGAACTGCATTTTCAAATCCTTTGTTTCCACAGTTTTTGCAAAAGTAGACAGTTGAGAGATGAAGTTCATTGCACTTTGTACATTTTCTAGCAAGAACTTTTCCTGCTTTTGCCTGTTCAACAAACTCTTGCTTTGCAGACATCTTATACACTTTGGAAAATATGAACAGCACAACTAGCGCCAGTTGCACCAAAGTTTTGAGTTAAACCAATCCTAGCGTCTTTTACAGTTCTTTCTCCTGCTTTACCAGTTAATTGATCAAATACTTCTACTACTTGCCCAACACCTGTTGCACCTATTGGGTGTCCTTTTGATTTTAATCCGCCAGATGGATTGATTGGAACATCTCCATTACGCTTTGTTCTTCCTTCACGCACTGCTTCTACTCCTTTTCCTTTCTCAAAGAAGCCAAGATCTTCACTATCAACAATCTCTGCAATGGTAAAGCAGTCATGAACTTCTGCAAAGTCCACATCTTTTGCTGTTATTCCTGCCATCTTGTATGCAGCTTCTGATGCAATTTTTGTGCTAGGAATTGTTGTCATGTGTTCTCTTCCTTGCAGTGCTGCAGGTGAGCCACCCCTACCAGAGCCAATGACTTCAATGTAGTCATTACCATGCTCTTTTGCAAATTTTTCACTACAAAGAATAACAGAGCTTGCACCATCAGAGAATGGACAGCAATCATAAAGCTTTAGAGGACTAGCGACAACTGCGGAGTTCATTACATCATCAACAGTTATCTTTTTTCTAAGATGTGCTTTTGGATTTAGAATTCCGTTTTCATGATTCTTTACTGCAACGTTTGCAAAGTCTTCTTCTGTTGCTTTGAATTCAGTAAGATAGGCTCTTGCCATTGATGCAAACAATCCAGGAAATGACGCACCTGCTTGCCCCTCATAGAAAAAATCAGAACAATATGAAAAGTAAGTTGTTGTCCATTCAGTTCCAGTATGAGTTACCTTCTCAACACCAGTTACCAAAACTGCATCATAAAATCCTGCATAGACATTTGCAAATGCTTCTCTAAATGAAACAGAACCGCTTCCACATGCAGATTCTATTGAAAGTGAAGGACGCTCAGGAATGCCAAGATTACTCATTACAACAGGTCCCAAGTGAACCTGCTTGTCGGCTACTCCAAAAACATTTGAGATGTAGCCTGCTTTGATCTCTTTAGGTTCAATTCCCGCACTTTCAATTGCGTCAACTGATGCTTGAATAGTAATATCAGAAATGCTATCATCTAATTTTCCATATTTGGTGCTACCTGCACCAAGAACGCAAACCTTTTCCACAAAAGTCGCTGACCAGATTCCCTATAAAAATTGTATAAGTAATTACAATGGCAGGAATTCATTATGGCACAAAAAGTAATCTTGAAAAGCTCAGTTCAAACTCTAAAAATTACAAAGTCTCGTCATATTGTAAAACCTACCAAAAAGAAAACAAAGGTTTTCAAAAATGAGATAATAGAGTATTTTGATTCTAATGGATATCTATCATGGTCAGCCAGAAAGAAAAAGTTCATTATTTTAGGAACAAACACACCAAAAAATGGCCTTGTAGAGTGTCCAGAGTGTAAAACAGGTCAGTTGATGGTAATTAGATCAAATAAAACAAGAAAAAGATTCATGGGATGTTCTAATTACTATAATGGATGCAAAGCTTCATCACCTCTTTTGCAAAAGGCAAAGCTTCGTGCATTAAAGATGGCTTGTCAAAAGTGTAGTTGGCCTTTAATTATTTTCAGATACTCTAGAAAACAAAAATGGACTAGGCAGTGTTCTAATTTTTCATGTAGAGCAAAACCAGAAATTTGAAAAAACCAAGTACTTAACATTTGTTTACCATCATCTCTATCTTTGGAAAAAAATTTGCCAGAATATGAGCGATGAAGAAAAAGATCCTCCAATGAAAGTACAGATTCTAGACAAGATGGGCGCTTTAATTACAGCTGCATTTGGTCTAGTTGCTGCGCTTGCATGGAACGAAGCAATTAAGGCAATCTTCAAAGAAATTTTCGGAACAGCTGAAACAATTACTCCAATGTTGACATATGCAATAGTTGTTACTGTTATTGCAGTAATACTAACAATTATGGTAGCAAGAGCAATTACTAAAGCTAAAACTGTAATTTAGCAAAATTTTTTCTTTTTTTTATGTCATAAATTTATCATTGCTAGCTGCATGATCTTTCATTTGATGCTCCATAAGTTTGGACTCTTCATCAGTCTCAAAATTACATAAAGTGCATTTATGTTTCATTTTTTGTCGTAATTTTATTTGGTATTAATATGTTTGAGACTCATCAGATTTTAAAATTAGAATAGATATCTGTACGTCTATTCTTGAGAAGTGGCAATAATTTTCTGGTTTCTTTTACTTTTATGAGTGAAATATCAACTATTGATAATCCTTGACGCTTTTTCATATCTAGTAAGATTTTGCCAAAAGGATCAACTACCAAGCTTCTTCCACAGTAAATATTTCCAACTTGATCAGGTGCAATTACATAACATCCGTTTTCTAGTGCACGCGTTTTGTTAATTGTAATCCAATGTTCTTCTTTGTTTTTTCCTTTAACCCATGCAGAGGGTGCAACTAAAATCTCAGAGCCTGCAGATGCTAATGCTCTAGACATTTCTGGAAATCTAAGATCATAACAAATTAGCATTCCAAGTTTGCCAATACTAGATTGGCTTGGCCTTACAATCTTTGAGCCAGCTTTTAGTTTGTCTGACTCTCTGAAGCCTAACGCATCATAGAGATGAATTTTTCTATAAGTTGAGATGATTTTTCCAGTTTTGTCAATTAGAAATGAAGTATCGTAAACTCGATTCTTCTTTTTTGACTTTTCATAAAATGTTCCAACCACTTCGATAGAATTTTCTTTTGCAGAATTAGCTATAGTAGTTACAAATTGGCCTTGAATTGATTCAGCAAGATTTGCTAGTTTAGCAGGAGTCTGAGCAGATGTTGTATAAAACATCATAAATTCAGGAAATGCAACAAGTTTTGCTTTTTGTTTTGCTGCTTTTTGGATATAATTAAGAATTTTTTTTAGATTAATTTCTTTTTTAGTTGATGCTTTGAACTGAACTACTGCAATCTTTGTCATAGATTTTGTAAATAGGAATAGGATAAAAAAGGATTATAGTGGTTCTCCTGCTTGAAACCAATTTTCTTTTGGATTTTCATCAAAAACTACTATAACATGGTTTTCTTTTGTTTTTAGAATCTCAACTGCAGATTTTGTAATTGCTTTTGCAAAATCATCTTTTTGTTGTTGAGTTCTGCCAGGATACATTGAGACTGTAATTAATGGCATGGTTTGCTTGAGATTATAGAGAATTTATTCTTTAAAGAAGAATTATCTGTCGCCTCTCCAACCATATCGTGTTCCATAAGAGAATTCAGAGCTGTGTGATTTTTTGTATGCGTATCCAAATGCATAGCCTATTGCAAATCCTCCAATGTGCGCCATAAATGCAACACCACCACCTGCTTGTCCAAATCCACCGATTAAAAATGGCAAAATATTTTGGAAGATTAACCAGAATGGTAAGAACCATCTAGCTTGAATGTGAATCATTCTCCAAAAGAATCCTAGCATCATGAATGTTAGAATTCTAGCACGTGGAAACAATGCAAGATAAGCTCCTAGTACACCAGAAATTGCACCAGAAGCTCCTACTGCAGGTATTGGGCTGTTAGGATCAACTGCAACATGTGCAAGTCCTGCAACTATTCCCCAGAGTAAGTAAACTCCAAGAAACTTTACTCGTCCGTACTTTAGCTCAATGTTATCACCAAATATCCACAAAAACAACATGTTACCGCCCAAGTGCATCAAACCACCATGCAAAAAGATGGAGCTGAGAAGTGATGCATAAGATAAGGTGGGACAAGAAGCTGAAATTCCATTTATTGATATGTTAGATGCGCCAGTAATGCAGGCAGGAACAGCGCCCCATTCGTAAAATAGTTCTGCTGCCCTAATGTTTGAAAATTCCCAAAACTGTCCGGTAAATGCTACTTCGTAGAAGAATACTACCACATTGATTACTATCAAAGCTATGGTTAGTTTTGGTTTGAATCCTGGTGGGTGAGGATTTTCATCTTTTAGTGGAAACATGAATTGATGAGCTCACAGAAAATTTGTATAATAAGATTATTCCTAAAAAAATTAGATAAAGATACTATTTGGGTGAAGATTACAC
>JABAOH010011371.1_pt6 | contig 15612 bp, 13 predicted proteins | sample 7062181 | NCBI WGS metagenome assembly JABAOH01 (sample SAMN14538630, study PRJNA623070) | marine sediment metagenome | biome: marine biome [ENVO:00000428]; feature: marine pelagic biome [ENVO:01000023]; material: deep marine sediment [ENVO:00002113]; isolation source: pool of 5 deep marine...
TCGGAATCCCCTTGCGCAGGGCTTCCTCGACCTTGGTTGTCAGTCCGAGCTCGAGCTTACCAGACAGATTGAGCGACTGGTCGGCGATGCGTGGCGTCACTTCGGCGACCTTGAAATCTGCCCGTGCGCTGAGCATCGTCAGCAGCAAAGCGGCGAGCACGATTAAAAGGCCGTTAGCGTTTCTGTAGGCAGGCATAGTAAAAACCATCCATGCCCTCTTGACCCGGCAAGATCTGCATGCCGGGACCTCGGGCCCATGCGAACGGCAGCGGTATTGCCCACGGCGCCGCGTCGGCGTGGTTTGCGAGAAATTCCTGCATCTGCAGCTGATTTTCGCCTGTCAGCGTCGAGCAGGTGACATACAAGAGCTTACCCCCCGGTGCGAGCAGCGGCCAAACGCCGGCCAGCAAGGCCGCCTGCTGCTCGCGCAACCTGCCGATGTCGGCGGGGCGGCGATGCAGTTTGATATCGGGGTGGCGCCGAATGACGCCTGTGGCCGAACACGGGACATCGAGCAGGATGCGGTCGAACGCGCGCCCATCCCACCAGGTGTCGGGCGCGCCGGCATCGGCGACCAGTGCCCGCACATCGAGCTGCAATCGGGCGAGGTTCTGTTCGATCAGGGGCAAACGCAGCGGTTCCTTGTCGAGGGCGACGACCTCGGCCACGGCCGGACAGTGCTCGAGGATGTGACAGAGCTTACCGCCGGGGGCGGCGCACGCGTCGAGAACCCGCTGGCCGGGCTTTAAGTCGAGTAACGTCGCCGCCAGTTGTGCCGCCTCATCCTGAACCGACACCCAACCGTCGGCGAATCCGGGCAGCGCTGTCACTGCAAGCGGTTGCGTCAGCACAATCGCAACATCGCTGTGCGCGAGCGGCGCCGCTTTTATGCCGGTCGCATGCAGCCGCTCCAGGTATTGCTCGCGTGTTAGCTTGAGGCGATTTACGCGCAGCACCATCGGCGGGCGCTCATTGTTGGCGCCCAGAATCGCGCGCCAGTGATCGGGCCAGTCGCGTTGCAGCTCACGCACGAGCCAATGCGGATGGCTGGCGGCGAGGGCTGGATCGGTGCCGATGTCCGCGAGCATCCTTTCTTTCTCGCGTAAGAAGCGACGCAGGCAGGCATTGATCAGCTCCCGCTGCCAGGGTTTGTTCAGCACGATGGCTGCGCTGACGGTTTCCGACACCGCCGCATAGTCCTGGGTGCGCATGTACAGCAACTGATAAAGACCGATCAGCAAAAGCGCGCTCACATCGGCATCTTTGGCACGCATCGGTTTTTTGAGCAGGCGCGCGGCGATGGCTTGCAACTGAATAGCCCAGCGCAGCGTGCCGTAAGCGAGCTCTTGAATCAGCGGCGTGCGCGCGCTGGCGCTGTTAAGCGCCTGATCGAGCAAGCGGCCACCGTATAGGACTTCGGCGACGATGCCGGCAGCGATAGCCCGGGCCCGGGGCGCGTCAATGGGCGCCGCTACCACCTGTTCAGCGTGATTCATCCCAGCTGCTCCCCAGGTTGCGGATGATGACCGTTGATAAAAGCCTGCGCTGCCACGGCTTTGCCCCCTTCAAGCTGCAAACGGCGAATCGGCAACACCCCGTCACCCGTGCCCACCCGCAACGCATCGGCATCGGCGGCGACGACCGTTCCCGGTTGTGCCGGCGGTGCGTGGTCGGAGCGCTCCACGCGGCCCACTTCCCACACGCGCAACACGCGACCGCGGAAGCGCGTGTAGGCGATCGGCCAGGGATTATAGGCCCGTACCTTGCGGTGCAGGACCATAGCAGGTTCGCTCCAGTCGATCTGCGCTTCCGATTTACTGATCTTCGGTGCGTAGCAGGCGGCGCTCTCATCCTGCGCCTGCACCGGGAGTGCACCTGTGATGGCGAGCTGGCGCACGCTCTCGACCAGCAGCCTGGCGCCGAGCTCCGCCAGACGATCCTGCAGCGTTTGCGTGGTGTCGTCCTCGCTGATGGCGGTTTCGCCCTGGACAATGATGCCGCCCGTATCGAGGCCTTCGTCCATGTGCATGATCGTGATGCCGCTCACGCGGTCCCCCGCCTCGATGGCGCGGGCGATGGGGGCCGCCCCGCGCCAGCGCGGCAGCAGCGAGGCGTGCACATTGATACAGCCGTGACGCGGCAGCGCCAATACGGCGGCCGGCAAAATGAGCCCGTAGGCGGCTACAACCATGAGATCTGGCGCAAGCGCTTGCAGTTGCGCGACCGCCTCCGCAGTCAGGCGCACGGGTTGGTACACGGGCAGCTTCGCTGCGAGCGCAAGTTGTTTGACCGGGCTCGCGCTAACGCGTCGCCCGCGCCCAGCCGGGCGATCAGGTTGTGTCAGCACCGCGCAGACCCGATGCGGGGCGGCGTCGAGCAGCGCACGCAGGGTGGGCACGGCGAAGGCGGGGGTACCGGCGAATACGATATTCACGGGGTGCTCAGTACACGTGCCGCTCGACTCTAGGACGCGACCAACGGATCGGCACTACCCGCTGGCTCGGCTACATAGCCAGTCGCTCTTGCTTTTCTAGCTTTTTGCGAATCCGCTGCTGTTTCAGGCGTGAGAGGTAATCGACAAACAGCTTGCCTTCGAGGTGATCGAGCTCGTGCTGTACGCAAGTGGCGAGCAGACCGTTCGCCTCCAGCTCGAAGGGTTGGCCCTCGCGATCGAGCGCGCGCACGGTGATGCGCTGCGCCCGCGTCACATTGTCATAAATTCCGGGGACCGAAAGGCAGCCCTCTTCCAGCGTCTGTTCGCCCTCGCGGGAAACAATTTCCGGATTGACAAACACGTGCAGATTGTCTTTGGTCTCCGAGGTATCGATGACAATGATGCGCTTGGATACATTGATCTGCGGGGCCGCCAACCCGATGCCGGGCGCCTGGTACATGGTTTCGGCCATGTCGTCCACCAGTGTGCGAATCTGTGCATCGACCTCGGTGATGGCTTCGGCGCGGCGGCGCAGCCGGGGGTCTGGATAGTGCAAGATTTGTCTGATGGCCATGGCTAAGCTCTTTCGACGCTAAACGGTACGCTTGGTTCGGTCTCTTGTGAAACTGGATGATTATTGCCCTACATGTTGTTGAATAATAAAGCGCTTTTACAAGTGCCGCCGTTGGCGGCTCTGGAAAAATTGGACTACACTCATCCGCTAAAGAGTAATGCTAAATGATAGATAAGATCCCAGCTGTAAGGAACCCGTTGGTGAGCCTCGTGCTCGCGCTATCGGTGGTTGCTGCCGGCACCAGCCTTGGACAGGAGCAGACGGTCGAAGTCGTTGAAAAGGGCGACGTCGTACAGCTACGGCCCGATCATCCCGACCGCTATGTCGTGCAGAGGGGCGACACCCTTTGGGATATCGCCACCCGCTTTTTGCAGAGTCCCTGGCACTGGCCCCGGATCTGGACCATCAACGAGCAGATCGCCAATCCGCACTTGATTTACCCTGGCGACGTTCTGGTGCTGCGCTTCGTCGCCGGCCGCCCGCAAATCACCGTCAGCGAGCGCGTCGCGCCGGTGGCGCCTGCACCCGAGGCCGCCCCCCCGCCGGTGGGTGTAGTCCCTGAGGCGCCTGTGGTGCGAGAGTATGAGGGCATAGAGGGCGCACCCTCGGGGCGGGTGACGAAGCTGTCACCGCGGATCATCTCAAAGCCGCTCGAAAAGCCCATCCCGACGATCTCGCCCGATCAAATCCTGCCGTTTCTGACTCGGCCGATGGTGGTTGAGAAGAAAGAGCTCCGCACGCACGGGTATGTGACGGTCGGTGTGGATGACCGCATCGCGCTCGCCGATAACAGCGAGTTCTATGCCCGTGGACTCGACGACACTGAGGCCGAGGTCTACCACTTGTTTCGCAGAGGGCAGCGGATTCGCGATGGCCGCAAGACTCTCGGTTATGAGGCGATTTACCTCGGCGATGCGCGCATGCTCGAACCCGGCGACCCGGCGCGCATGGTGGTTACTAAAGTGACGCGCGAGATCGTGCCCCGCGACTCACTGCTGGTCGCACCTGCGCGTCAACCGCTACCTTATTTCTTCCCTCATCCACCTGCGAAAGACGTCAGTGGACGTATCGTCAGTGCGTTCGATGCCCTCGAGGAGCTCGGCCCGTTTACGGTCGTGACGATCAACCTCGGTAACAGCGACGGCGTCGATGAGGGTACCGTGTTGCGAATCATGCGCAACGCGGGCAAACGCCGCGATCCGGTGACGCGCAGGAAGTATACGCTCCCGCCGGAGGAGTCTGGCCTGCTGATGGTGTTTCGAAGTTTTGAGAACCTTAGCTTTGCTTTGGTGATCAACGCCATACAGCCGGTACATATTCACGACGACGTCATCACGCCCTAAACAACTACGACGTTGCCGGTCGGCTGCGACCGGACACTGCAGGGACGGACGTGACTCCGCACGCACTGCGCTGCTGGCTGACTCTGCATCGAATTCCCGGTTTCGGGACGCAGTCGCTCTCGACGGTGCTTCGACACTTCGACAACGTCGAGGCGGTCTTCACCGCCACTCGCCAGCAACTGCGAAGCGCATTCGGGGCGCACAGCGCGCTGATTGACCAGATTCTCGCGGGTACCGATCGCGAGCGACTGGCCGGCGACCTCGATTGGCTTGCCCGGCCCGATCACCATCTGTTGACCTGCCTCGACCCCCACTACCCCCGGCTGCTGCGGGAAATTGCGCGACCTCCCATGCTGCTGTTTGTCGCCGGCGACAAGGAATTGCTCGGGCGGGCGCAACTGGCGATGGTCGGGAGCCGCAATCCGACTGCGGGCGGCATAGAAAACGCCCATGCCTTCGCCCAGACACTTGCGCAGGCAGGCCTGGTGGTCACGAGCGGGCTGGCACTCGGCATCGATGGCGCCGCGCATCGAGGCGCGCTCGATGCCGGCGGCCGCAGCATTGCCGTGCTGGGTTCAGGGCTCGACCGCATCTACCCCGCGCGCCACGTCGAGCTGGCAAGCCGGCTGTTGCGACACGGGGCCCTGGTCTCCGAGTTTCCTTTGGGCACGGCGCCCAAAGCGGAGAATTTCCCGCGGCGTAACCGCATCATCAGCGGACTCAGTCTCGGCACCTTGGTGGTCGAGGCTGCAGCGCAGAGCGGCTCGCTGATCACTGCGCGCTGTGCGGCCGAACAGGGGCGCGAAGTGTTCGCCATTCCCGGTTCCATACATTCACCGCTTGCGCGCGGCTGCCATGCGTTGCTGCGCGAGGGCGCAAAGCTGGTAGAGAGCGCGCATGACATCATCGAGGAGTTGGGACCCCTGGCCGCACTGGCCACGCCAGCGTTTGCCGACGCCGAACAGTCCGCGTTCGTACCCGATGATCCGCTGCACACAGCACTGTTGACGCACATCGGTCACGATCCGATAAGCGTAGATGCCTTGGTTGAACGCAGCGGATTGACGGCGCATTCTATTTCCTCCATCCTTGTCGAAATGGAGTTGCTAGGGATCATCGCAGCTTGTCCTGGCGGTAAGTACATGCGCACCTGAGGAATAAGGGACGATTGATGAAAGAAAATGTGTTCGATGTCTTGATGTATCTGTTCGAGAACTACATGGATGATGATCCAGAGATCAGCCAGGACCAGGAGACCTTGAGCAGCGAGCTCGCGCAGGCGGGTTTCCGTAAGGGCGAAATCAGCAAGGCGTTCACGTGGCTCGAAGGTCTCGCGGACCTGCGCCAGCAGGATGCCGCGTGGCAGCAGCAAGTCGTGGGCGCGCTGCGCCACTATTCCGAGCAGGAGAAGGCAAAGCTGAGCTCGGCATGCCGGGGATTTCTCATGTCAATGGAGCAAAGCGGGGTGCTTGAGCCCAAGACGCGCGAGATGGTGATCGACCGGGTGATGGCGCTAGATGCAGAGGAAATTGAGCTCGAGCACCTCAAATGGATCATATTGTTGATTCTCTTTAATCAGCCGGGCCAGGAGCAGGCCTATAGCATTGTCGAGGATATGGTATTCGACTACTCGCCCCGATCGCTGCACTGAGTCATAGTTCCCGTTTATCGCTGCGTTCTGTGACGTCAGCCGCTTCAGACTTGACAAACCACACGGTTTATCGTGGACAATGCGCCCCGCAGATGCTTGGGATAGCGGCACTGCGCAGGCTTGCGCGGATAATCTATCCTTATAGTCATGCTGCCGGTACCGGTTGCCGGCAACTGAGGGTTGGTTAACAAATACGTTCGCGCTTGCGTGAACAAAGCTGCACAGGATATTCAAGGTCGATGGCAAAAAACCTGATCGTTGTTGAATCGCCAGCAAAGGCCAAGACGATGACCAAATACCTTGGTCAGGAGTTTACTGCGCTTGCCTCATACGGGCATGTGCGCGATCTCGTGCCCAAACAGGGTGCCGTCGACACCGACAATGACTTCGCCATGAAGTTCGAGTTGATAGAGAAGAACAAGAAACATGTCGATGCGATCACCAAGGCGATGAAACGGGCCGACACGCTGTATCTGGCCACGGACCCCGATCGCGAGGGCGAGGCCATTTCCTGGCATCTGTGCGAGATCCTGCGGGAACGGGGCGCGCTGGATGGCAAGCCGGTGCATCGGGTGGAGTTTTACGAGATCACCAAGCAGGCGATCCAGGAGGCCATACGACAGCCGCGCGATTTGTCTGCCAACCTGATCAATGCGCAGCAGGCGCGCCGTGCCCTGGATTATCTGGTGGGCTTCAATCTGTCGCCGCTACTTTGGAAAAAAGTGCGTCGCGGGCTGTCGGCCGGGCGCGTGCAAAGCCCGGCGCTGCGAATGATTGTGGAGCGCGAGCAGGAAATCGAGCGCTTCAAGGCACGCGAGTACTGGACCATCGAGGCCGACATCAAGGCCAAGGACAAGGGCTTCGTCGCCAAACTCACGCATTTTGGTGGCGAAAAGCTCGATCAATTTGCCATTGCCAGCGAGGAGCGCGCCAAGGAGGTCGAGGAGGTACTGCGCAAGCAGGCGCAGGGCAAACTTCTGGTGAGCTTGGTCGACAAGAAGCAGCGAAAGCGCAACCCCGCCCCGCCCTTCACCACCTCTACCCTACAGCAGGAAGCTTCTCGCAAGCTCGGCTTCAGTGCCCAACGTACGATGCGAGTCGCGCAACAACTGTACGAGGGCGCAGACATTGACGGCGAGACGGTCGGTCTGATCACGTACATGCGTACCGACTCGGTGAATCTGGCGGCAGAGGGGGTGCGCGAGATTCGCGAGCTCATCAAGCAACGTTACGGGGAGGAGAACCTTCCCGAAGGTCCGCAGGTATACAAGAACAAGTCAAAGAACGCGCAGGAAGCACATGAGGGCATTCGTCCGACGTCGGCGCAGCGCACGCCCGATCAGGTCAAGCATTTTCTCAAGCCAGATCAATTGCGGCTGTACGAGCTGATCTGGAAACGCACCGTCGCCTGCCAGATGATCCATGCCACCTTAGATACCGTGGCGATCGACTTGGAGGCAGGGCCCGGTAACGTTTTTCGCGCCACCGGTTCGACTGTGATTAATCCGGGTTTTATGACCGTTTACCAGGAAGGTCGTGACGACGCGGGAGGCGAAGACGATCAGTCGTTTCTGCCGGCGTTGGCGAAGGGTGAACAGGTCAAACTGAAGAAGATTCACGGCGAGCAACACTTCACAGAGCCGCCCCCCCGCTACACCGAGGCGAGCCTAGTCAAGGCGCTCGAAGCCTACGGCATCGGCCGGCCATCGACCTATGCGTCGATCATTTACACCCTGGTTCAGCGCGAATATGTGACGCTGGAGAAACGTCGGTTCAGCCCGACTGACGTGGGGCGGGTCGTGAACAAATTCCTTTCGGAGCATTTCCACGATTACGTCGACTACGAATTCACCGCCAGGCTCGAGGATGATCTCGATGCCATCTCGCGCGGGGAAAAGGCGTGGCAACCTTTGTTGAAGGAGTTTTGGCGTGACTTCAAGGGCCAAGTCGACGCCAAAGAGCACGTCGAGCGGCCGGGTGTAGAAATGCTGGAAGAAAAGTGTCCCAAGTGTGGGCAGGCCCTAGCAAAACGCCTGGGACGCAACGGCTACTTCATCGGTTGTACGGGCTATCCGGGTTGCGACTACACGCGCAATATCGATGAGGCGGCCGGCAGCAACAACGAGCCACAAATCGTCGAAGACCGCACCTGCCCGAAGTGCGGCTCGAATCTGGTGATAAAGCGCGGGCGCTACGGCAAGTTCATCGGTTGCGGCGGCTACCCTAATTGCAACTACATGGAGCCGCTGGAAAAGCCTGAGGACACGGGGGTGGGCTGTCCTGAGTGCCGCGAAGGCTCGATGCTCAAGCGCAAGTCGCGTTACGGCAAGGTCTTCTATTCATGCTCGCGATATCCTGACTGCAAGTATGCCGTGTGGAATCTGCCGTTGGCCGGCAGCTGTCCCAAGTGCGGACACGGTATGTTGACGATCAAGACCACCAAGCGGCGTGGCACTGAGAAAGTGTGCCCACAGAAGGAGTGCGATTACGCCGAGCCGTTCGAGCAGGCGATGATGAACTAACCGTGTTCGGTAGTCGGCGTACCGTGCGCGCACGAGCGACGAGACTAGCGTGCATGCTTATTATTAGTAGCTTTGGGAAAACCCGGCGTTTTTTTGCAGCCGCCGCCCTGGCCGGTGCGCTCGCAGGCTGCGCCGGGCCCGCCGGCATCGGTAAGCCGCTTTCATGGTCCGCCCTTCCCGGTTGGCACGAGGGCCAGCAAGCGCAGGCCTGGTCGGCCTTGCAGCGAAGCTGTCAGCGTCTCGCCCATACAGACGTCCACTGGCAGTCCATTTGCCTGGCGGCCGAAGGTCTAGCGTCACCGGACGACGCGAGCGCACGCGCTTTTTTTGAACGGCACTTTAGGCCCCACAAAGTCGCGGGCGAGGACGGCAAGCGCAAGGGTCTGGTGACTGGCTATTACGAGCCGCTGCTCGAGGGCAGCCTGGCGCGCACCGAGCGCTTCCGTTATCCAATCTACCAGCGCCCGGACAATCTGCTGACTGTCGATCTGGGTGCGCTTTACCCCGAGCTCCATGGTCGACCCGTGCGTGGGCGTTTGCAGGGCGGCCGCATCGTGCCTTACTTCAGTCGCGCCGAGATCGACAACGGCTACGCGCCCCTTGCAGGCAACGAGATTGCCTGGGTCGACGATCCGGTGTCGTTGTTTTTTCTGCATGTCCAAGGCTCCGGGCGCATACGCTTAGCGAACGGCGAGATCCTGGCGGTGGGTTACGCCGATCAGAACGGCCACCCGTATGTCTCGATTGGCAGGCGCCTGCGCGAGCTAACGGGCCTCGAAGCGGAGGAGGTGAATCTTTACAGCATTCGCCACTGGCTCGAGATGAATGGCGACGCGGCCGAGGAGCTGCTGCACAGCAATCCGAGCTACATCTTCTTTACCGTTCGCGACTCAACCTTGCCGGGGCCGCTCGGTTCCTTACAGGTGCCCCTGACGGCTGAGCGCAGTGTGGCCGTCGACCGCAAGTACATACCGCTCGGTGTGCCGCTGTGGTTGGACACGACGCTGCTCAAGGACGGACCCACCTACCGGCGTCTCGTGTTGGCGCAAGACACGGGCGGCGCCATCAAGGGGCCGTTGCGCGTGGATGTTTACTTTGGCCAGGGCACGGAGGCAGAGCGCCTGGCGGGACGCATGCGCGAGCAGGGCCGCATTTACGTGCTGCTGCCCACGCAAGCGCGCACGGCGCGCGAGCAGCGGTGACAAAACGCGGCACCTGTAGCGTGGGGCACAGGTTCGGCACCGCCTTAACGATCGGTGGAAGTCGCCTCGGCGTCGCCCGTATCGACACGCAACATCGCCAGTAACTCCTCACCCACCACTTGCCGGCGCCAGCCCTTGAGTAGCGGACCCCGCGTGTCACCGCGCACGAGTGCCTGCACATCCTTGCGGCTGGCAATAAACGTCGAATTCAACCCCAGCTTGCGCGCACACGCACGCAGATGCTCAAGCACGCGCTCGTAAAGCGCCAGCTGCCGTGCACTCAAGGGCGTCGAGGCCTTCCACAACGCGATGGCTGGGTCCGAGGGTGCCCGCGCAATCTGCTCGATCAGAGCATCGCCCCATCGTTTGGCACTCTTTGGTGCGAGCCCCCTGATGCCCGAGAGCTGCTGCACGCGGTGCGGACGTACGCGCGCCAGCTCCAGCAGCACGGCATCATGTAGTATCCAATTGCGTGGGCGGTTCAGTGTTCGCGCCGTTTGCTCGCGCCAACAGGCGAGCGCAGCCAACACCTGCTGCCCGGCTGCCGGCAACAGGTGGCCCTGTTTGATGCGGGTGTAGGCATTCGCTGGGTCATTGCGATAAAGCTCGGCGTCAGTCAGGCGCACACACTCCTCGGCGAGCCATTCGCTGCGCCCGAGCTCTGCCAATTTCCCCATCAGGAGTGGATAGATGTCGCGAAGATAACGCACATCCTCTTCGGCATAGCGCAACTGCGCTGCGGTCAGCGATCGCCTGGACCAGTCCGTGCGGGTGGCATGTTTCTCGAGTTTGATGGCAAGCAACGACTCGACCAGCGCGGCGTAGCTCGTTTGGTCCTCGTAGCCTACGAGCGCCGCGGCGATCTGGGTATCGAATATCGGTGTTGGCGCCGCGCCGCGCACGTCATAGAACAACTCCAAATCCTGGCGGGCAGCGTGAAATACCTTCAGTACGTCCGGTTCATAAACGACATCGAGTAGCGAATCAAAGTGTGTCAGCGCCAGCGGATCCACGGCGATCACTGCCGAGGGTGTCGCCAGTTGAATCAAGCACAACTTCGCATAATACGTACGCTCGCGCACAAACTCGGTATCTAATGCAATCCACGGTTCCGATCGTAGCTCGCGACAAAGGCCTTCGAGCTCGGATTGATGGCGTATGAAGTGATCGAACATGCAACGAGTTTATCGCAAGCGGGGTTGGCGAGCAGGCCAATTGGCTGCAGAGTGCCATCGCCACAGCGCAGCATGGGTTGTCAAAGGGCCTTTTTTGCGCCACCCTTTGTGGAACAGAGTTTGGCACGCGAGCACGTATGGCGGTTTACAGTGGCTTGCGTCTTCCTTGTATCGGTCTCATGCGTATTCACATCCTCGGAATCTGCGGCTCCTTTATGGCAGGGCTGGCCGTGTTGGCACGGGCGCTCGGCCATGACGTGAGCGGCTCGGACAGCGCGGCGTATCCGCCGATGAGCACGCAACTCGAGGCGGCGGGCATCCAAGTCTGCAATGGCTATGCGCCGGAGCATCTCACCCCGGCACCCGATGTCGTCATCATCGGCAATGCCCTGTCCCGCGGCAACGCGGAGGTGGAAACCGTGCTCGAGCGCGGACTGCGATACATCTCCGGCGCGCAATGGATTGCCGAGAATGTCCTTCAAGGGCGCTGGGTGGTGGCCGTGGCCGGTACACACGGCAAGACCACGACCGCAAGCATGGTCGCCTGGATACTGGAGCATGCGGGACGTTGCCCGGGGTTTCTGATCGGTGGGGTGCCGCAGAACTTCGGTATCTCTGCCAGGCTTGGCGAGGCCCCCTACTTTGTGATCGAGGCCGACGAGTACGATACGGCGTTTTTCGACAAGCGATCGAAGTTCCTGCATTACCGCCCGCGCACGGTGGTGTTGAACAACCTCGAGTTTGACCATGCGGACATCTTTGAGAATCTTGATGCGATCAAGCGACAGTTCCATCACCTCGTGCGTACCGTGCCCGCCTCCGGCTTGCTCGCGGTCAATGCCGCCGACCCGAACTTGGGAGAGGTGTTGAAATTAGGCTGTTGGACACCAGTGGACTATTTCGAAGACGCAAACCACTGGTCGCTGGCGCCGCGCGGCAACGACGGCCGGGCATTTACCATCCTTGCAAAGGGCGAGCCGCAAGCGCAGGTGCAATGGGATCTGTTCGGCCGCCACAATATGGTGAACGCGCTCGCGGCCGTGGTCGCAGCGCGCCACACAGGGGTGGAGGTGGCGAGCAGTGCGGCAGCGTTAGCCGCGTTCCAAAACGTTAAGCGACGTTTGCAGGTGCGCGGTCTTGCCCGCGGCATTACCGTCTATGATGACTTTGCTCATCATCCCACGGAGATCGCAGCAAGCCTGCAGGCGTTGCGCGCGCGCGGCGGCGGGCGAATCTACGCGGTACTGGAGCTGCGCTCAAACAGCATGCGAATGGGGGTGCACCGGGCGGCACTGCCTGCGGCATTGAGCACGGCGGATCGGATATTGATTCTGCAACCGCCAGCGCTCGGCTGGGACCTGAGCGCTGTCACGGCCACGTTTGCAGGGCGAGCACAGATTTTCCCTTCCGTGGAAAAAATTATCGGGGCATTGATGACGGAACTGCGCGAGTCGGATCAGGTCTTGATCATGAGCAATGGCGATTTCGGTCGTATCCATGAGTCGCTGCTCGAGTGCCTGCGCGCATGACTGAGCTTGCCCTGTTTCCATTGCATACCGTGCTGTTTCCCGAAGGGAGGCTGGGGCTGCGCGTTTTTGAGAAGCGCTACATGGACATGGTCAGTGTGTCCATGAAGACAGCGGAGCCTTTCGGTGTATGTCTTATTCGCAGTGGCAAGGAGGTGGGTCAGGCGGCCGAACCGCACGCAATCGGCACAGCCGGTCACATCATCGAATGGGACATGACGCAGGCGGGAATCCTGCAAATTAGCGTACGCGGCGGACGACGTTTTCGCGTGCAGCGTGCGCTCACCCGCCCCGATCAACTGATCATGGGCGAGGTCGAGTTCCTGCCCGAAGAGCGCGCCGAGGCATTGCCCGCCACCCACGGCGACTTGCGCGATTTGCTGGCCAAGATCCTCGAACAAAGCGGGGAGCACAGCTACCCGCCGCCGGTCAAACTGGACGATGCGACCTGGGTGGCCTATCGTTTGGCGGAGCTCTTGCCCTTGCCGAGCGCGCTCAAGCAGCAGGTGCTGGAGCAATCCGGGGCAGCGTCTAAGCTCGACCTGCTAGCGGCCGCCATAGCGGCTGCGCGCGAAGACGCCGTATAGCGAGACGGCGACGGGAGTATCGGAGCGGTAATACCGTAGAGGGTATTACCTTTTTTACTAAAAACACACTGGGAGTTCGATGCATGCGATTACTAGTCGGGTTATTTGTGTTGGCGTTGTACCTGATGCCCGCTTCGGGCGCTGCGCAATATGAAGCGGGCAAGCATTATGTGAAGCTGCCACCCGGTGCGCAGGCGGTCAGCGGTAACAAGGTCGAAGTACGGGAGTTTTTCTGGTATGGCTGTCCCCATTGCTATCGACTCGAACCCTATCTCGACGCTTGGCTTAAAAAGATTCCTGCAGATGTGACTTATGTCCGTACTCCAGGTGTCGCGCGTAGATGGTTGCCGCATGCGCAGGCCTTCTATACTTTCGAGGCCTTGGGCATCACTGAGCAGGTGCACAAGGATTTCTTTGATGCCATTCATAAAAAGGGAGAGAAGCTTGATTCCGAAGAGAGCCTGGTGCAGTTTCTCGCTGCTTACGGCGTCGACGCTACCAAGGTTCGCGATCGCTACAACTCTTTTGGCGTGCGCACAAAGGTCGAGAACGCCAAAAAGCTGAACTTCCTTTACGCCATTGCGTCCGTTCCGGCTATCACCATTGACGGGCGCTACAAGACCGATGTAAGCATGGCCGGCGGTCCACAGCAGTTGCTGGCTCTCATCGATTACTTGGTGGAACAATCGCGTCGGGAACGCCAGCGCGCGCAGAGTGGCAAACAATAATCAGCCCTCTGGCGCGCCCCTCCCACAAAGGGAAGGGAGTGATCGCCAGCGATAGAATCGGTGCTCGTATGCAGCGTTGTGTGTGGGGCCCGTCGGAACCGTTTCTCAACAAATCACAAGCGCCAGCTTTTGGGCGAAGATGTTTTCGTGGAAACTTTGATGCAAGCGGCGATCCAAAAGCGGCACACAAACCTGACGCGAGAAGCAATTCCCCTGCATTCGTGGGAGCGGATTGGAAGAGGGTGTGGCGCGCCCTAGAGGATTCGAACCTCTGACCTTTGGCTCCGGAGGCCAACGCTCTATCCAACTGAGCTAAGGGCGCGTGAGGGCAAGGATACCGAGCGTCGGAATGAGCGTCCATGGTATGTCGCGGGCGCGCCCGTCAGCGATGCCGCGAGGCTGTTGCGCGGGTTGGGCCGGATTGCGATATACTGTGCCGCCGTTTGACATGTTTTGGGTCCCGTCGCCAGGCGGGGGTAAAAGCTAATCTTTGGTGAGGAAGCGATTGATTATGAGTCACGTCAGTGATGGCGAGTTCTGGAAAAGATTTTCCATCCTGGTAGGGGCGTTGGCGGCCCTGACCTTTGTGCTGTTCGTAATGGCACAGATCATGGGATCCATGGTGAAAAGGGAACCGAACGAACAGGCCAAGGCGGCCGAGAAGGCGCTCGCCGAGCGCATTGCGCCAGTGGGCCAGCTAATGCTCGCAAGCGGCAGCGGCCAGAAGGTGATGAACACGCTGGTTCCCGCCGCCAATGCCGCCGGCAGCGGCGAATCGACATATAAGACGAGTTGCGCCGCCTGTCACGTTGCCGGTGTTGCCGGGGCGCCCAAGTTTGGCGACAAGCCGGCGTGGAAGGATCGCATCGCCCAGGGCAAGGACACGCTGTATGAGCATGCGCTTAAAGGATTTCAGGGCAAGGCTGGTTTCATGCCGGCGAAAGGCGGCAACGCCGCGTTGCCGGATGAGGAGGTCAAAGCCGCGGTTGACTATATGGTTAATGCGGCCCAGTAACACACACGCAAAGATCGACTGCGAGAAAAAGCGGCCCCGAGCCGCTTTTTCTTTCTGCGGGAGTTATCCCCGTGTAGCGCCTCTTTTCAGACACGCTGGCGCAAGGGGCAGGTCTTCGTGCAGCACCTGTCGGCTTGCCGGGCGCATGCGTTGCCAGGTTGGCGTGCTTTGTGCACCGAAAATAGCGTTTCGGCACTTGATCCTCGCGCGTTGAGTATTAGTATTGAGAGAATGTGCAAGCATCAATACGGGGACAACCTGTTCGACGGAGGATAGAACCATGGCGGCAAAGAAAAAGGGCAAACGGGCGAAGAAAGGGAAGCGGACGAAGAAGGCCCGCAAAGTCACACGACGGAAGCCGGTGGCGCGCAAGAAGGTGAGTAAGAAGGCCCGCAAGAAAGTCGCGAAGAAGACTCGCCGCAAGGCGGCGAAAAAGACAAGCAGAAAAGTCGCCAAGAAGGGCGCGAAGAAGGCCCGCAAGAAAGTCGCGAAGAAGAAGAAGGTAGCACGGCGTACGAAGGCCACGGCGAGAAAGAAAACCGCCAAGGTGGTGCGGCCACCGGTGGCGGCAGTGCCGGTCGCACCCATTGCCCGACCGTCGGCACCGCCGGTATCGGCGGGCGAGGAACGCATCGGCGTCGTGACGCATTACTACACCCATCTGTCAGTGGCGGTGGTCGAGCTCGAACCCGGTGCCACCTTGCACGAGGGCGAGCTTATCCACATCAAGGGGCACACCTCCGATTTCACCCAGCCGGTGGAATCGATGGAGATCGACCATGTGCACGTCCACGAGGCACGCGTTGGCCAATCATTCGGTCTCAAGGTGAGGGAGCATGCCCGGGAGCACGATGT
>JABAOH010147647.1_pt1 | contig 15609 bp, 15 predicted proteins | sample 7062181 | NCBI WGS metagenome assembly JABAOH01 (sample SAMN14538630, study PRJNA623070) | marine sediment metagenome | biome: marine biome [ENVO:00000428]; feature: marine pelagic biome [ENVO:01000023]; material: deep marine sediment [ENVO:00002113]; isolation source: pool of 5 deep marine...
GTATTGACCTTGCTACCGGGTCGAAATGGTGAGATGTGGGCCGGGTTAAGCAACCTGCATGGTCAGGGCGGCGTGGCCTACTTTGACGGCAACCGCTGGCAAAGCCACACCGTAGCCTCAACCAATGGAGGGCTGCGGTCCGATGATGTGCGGGTTCTGGCCTCGGATGACGAAGATGGGTTGTGGATCGGTACCCGGGATGGTGGCCTGAGCCACCTGGCTACGGATCATCAAACCTGGACATCCTTCACCGTCAAGTCAACCCAGGGTGGCCTGGCCGATGATACCGTCCTGGCGCTACTGCCCGATGGTGTTGGCAGCGTCTGGGTTGGCACAGGCAGCGGCCTCAGCCATCTGCGCTGGAATGGGCCATAAAATGTATTTAATCCCGCACGATGCGTTTAATGGATACGGTATAGTCTTGTCCTTCTTCGCCCAATTCACCGGCCAGTTCCGCGGTTAGATAATCATACATTGCCGTCGCCAATCCACTGCCGGCTTTGTATAACGCGTGCTGAAGAGACTGCCGGTCAATTGCCTCGCTTGAAATCTCAACACTAATATTTATTTCTGATCTATATTTTTTTGCAGGTTCATCGCTCATAGTTCACCTATTCATTTTGTACAACGGCGGTAAAGCTTATCTCTGCCACCGGTTGGTCCGGGTCGTTGGTTTCCAGCCAGATGACTCGCTTGACCGGTCCCACTGTATCATGATAGTCAGGATCGAAGATCGCTGTCAAGTCGGCGCGGGTGCCGGGAGGGATGAGGCTGCTGGAAAGCAGCGCTCTGGTGCAGCCACACGAGGTAACGACATTGCTGATCTCCAGGGGTTCGGTGCCCCTGTTTTGAATGTAAAATATCTGGGACACGTTCCCCGGTCCCGGCGGAATAACACCAAAATCGTATTCAGCAGCGGGCAAGTCTATATCAGGCTGGGGCTGGTCGGGCGGCACCACGCGACCGACCTGGTTTGGATCCGGCATATTNNGGCTGGGGCTGGTCGGGCGGCACCATGCGACCAGTCTGGTTAGGGTCCGGCATATTGCCCATATCGTGCCAACCTTCAATGGGATTGACCGGTTCGGCCAGGGGCAATAGTTCATTCGCAGTTAGTGAACGGGCATCGGTTACGTTCTCTAGCCAATCTCCCTGAAACAACGGAAACCGATCAAGGATGATGCCCACCCCACCAATAATCAACAGCAATCCGGCAATAGCCGGCAACCATCCCAAAGTTTTATGACGTTTTACTCGAATTCGCATTGTTTTAATCAAACAGATTTTTGGCTAATCTGGACTGAGTCCGATACCTGGCTCCGCCAGTGGGGGATGAAAGCCGGTACTTGCTCTTTGTAGGTTTGAAAAGCCTCACCAAATTGCGCTTCTATTTCCCGTTCCTCCCGGTACGCTAAACGGACGTAGCTCCAAAAGAGAATGGGGGCCATTATCAATGAAATAAGTGTCGGCCACTGAATCAGCAAGCTAATAATGATGATAAAGAGGCCCAGATATTGGGGATGGCGCACATAGCTGTATATCCCTTCTGTTACCAACTCTCCCTGAGTCTGGTGGATGCGCTGCCAGCCTATTCTTATGATCACAATACCGGCTATAAAGAGCGTATTACTAACCACCATAACCAGCCACCAGACCAGATACGACCCTCCGGCGAAGGCCACCAGCAAATGTCCGTTCATATGGCTGAAGGGGTTTAACACAGGGTAGGCCCGACCCAATAGCGCGGCGAGCGCGTAAATGGTCAGCGGGATGCCATACATCTCGGTGAAGAGCGCCACAATCCAGGCGGCAAACAGCCCCATCGAACGCCATTCCCTTCGCCGGGTAGGCCACATAAAACTACTCAGAAAGAAAAACACCAGGCCAATGGTGACAATGGCCGGGAACCACATATTGTAATCGAATCCGCTAGAATTATGCATTGATTTTACCCTCTCAATAGAATTTATCTCATCATATCACACTTGCCCATCCATCAATAACGCCATTTGGACGGTAGGCGTCCCCGCCATTTGGCCTATTTGAGTATATAACTGTATCGTAGGTGGGACCATTTCGTTCATCTTGAAAAGTTAGGGGGGGGTTGAGTAATTTTGATAAAAGGTTTTTTGGGAGTATACAGACGCGATTTATTACCGTGTATCTGAATTCTGGTCTTTACATTGAATTGATTCTGAACACGGGGCGCAAAATATTACATGGTGATTAGACGCTCCCAATTTTGGTTGAATTCTTCTGGATGAGCTATCCAACAGCTTTAGCGTCAGATAGCTCACGTTACTAAAACCCTGTTCCAAGACGTGGCGGTTTCTGTAAGGAATTATCACCTTCTACGTAATCTTAACCCGGCGCAGTCGCAGACTATTACCCACCACCGTCACCGAGCTAAAGGCCATCGCAAAGGCGGCGGCAATGGGATGCAGTTCTCGCAGCCAAACAGGCAGGCCTGGGAAAAAGGCTAATACTCCTGCCGCAACCGGAATAAGCGCCACGTTGTAGGCAAAGGCCCAGAACAGATTTTGCTTGATGGTGCGCATGGTGGCCCGGCTCAGGCGAATGGCTCTGACTACGCCACGCAGGTCGCCGCTGATCAGGGTGATGCCGGCTGTTTCCATAGCTACGTCTGCGCCGGTGCCAATGGCCACCCCTACATCGGCCTGGGCCAGGGCCGGCGCGTCGTTGACGCCATCGCCGACCATAGCCACAGTCAACGCTTCTTCTTGAAGTTTGGCCACGTTGGCCGACTTATCGCCCGGCAATACCTCGGCCAGCACCCGATCCACACCAACTTCAGCGGCAATAGCCTGTGCTGTGGCCTGGTTATCGCCGGTCATCATCACCACCTGCAAACCCATTTTCTTAAGCTCAGAGATGGCCTCTTTTGAACCGTCTTTGATGGTATCGGCAATACCAATAACGCCTGTGGCCTGACCGTTAACGGCCACCCACATCGCGGTTTTGGCCTCATTTTGCAACCTTTCTACTTCCGGGCCCAGGCCGTTCAGTTCTACCCGCTCGCGTTCCATCAAACGCAAATTGCCTAGTAACACTTTTTGACCCTCAATCTCCGCCGCCACCCCATGCCCGGTGATGGCTGCAAAGCCTACCGGATCACTTAGGGGTAGCTGCTGCTCTTGAGCCGCCCTCACAATAGCTTCGCCCAAAGGATGCTCAGAGCCACGCTCAACCGAGGCCGCGAGCCGAAGCAACTGCTCCCGACCTGAAGACCATGCCTTGCCGGTCACCACGTCGGTCACGGATGGTTCGCCTTTGGTTATGGTGCCGGTTTTGTCCAGCACCACCGCTTGTAATTCGTGAGCGCGTTGCAGCGCAGCACTGCTTTTGAAAAGAATACCTTGCCCCGCACCTTTACCCATCCCCACCACAATGGCCGTGGGTGTTGCCAACCCCAATGCGCAGGGGCAAGCAATAACCAGCACGGCAACCAATCGAACCAGAGCGGCGTTAAAACCGGCTCCGGTAGCCAGCCAGGCAAAGAACGTGAGAATGGCGATGACAATAACCACCGGAACGAATACAGCGGATATCTGGTCGGCCAGGGCCTGAATGGGTGCTTTGGAGCCTTGTGCTTCTTCTACCAGCCGCACAATCTGGGCCAGGGCGCTCTCCCGGCCCACGTTAGTGGCTTCGATTTTTAGCAATCCCTGTTTGTTGATGGTAGCCCCTATGACCTCGTCGCCCGTCTGTTTGTCAACCGGCAGGCTCTCGCCGGTCAGTAGCGACTCGTCTACCGTTGAGTGTCCGCTGATGACCACACCGTCAACCGGAATTTTATCGCCGGGCCGGACAATAACGATGTCGCCGGTCTGTACCTGCTCAATAGGAATGTCCACTTCCGTGCCATCGCGCTCAATGCGGGCGGTTTTGGCCTGTAGGCCTATTAGGGCTTTGATGGCCTCACTGGTTTTGCCTTTGGCCCGTACCTCAATCAATTTACCCACTTTAATCAGGGTGACAATGGCGGCAGCGGTTTCAAAATATACATACCCCGGCATCAGGCCCATGGTGACCGTAGCGGAATAAAGGTAGGCTATTGAAGACCCCATCGCTATCAGCACGTCCATATTGGCCGATTTGTTCCGCAGACTTTTGTAAGCGCCGGTATAATAATCCCAGCCCGTGTAAAATTGAACCGGGGTCGCCAGTATCCAGAAGAGATAGTTGACCCAGTTGGCATGCGCCCACTCACCCAGCAGACCAAAATCACGCGCCATGCTCAGGATTAAGAGCGGTACTGTAAAAATTACGCCTACCCACAACTTGCGAGTCTGGTCCCGAATTTCCCGATCCCGGGCCAATTTCTCCGCGTCAACCAGTTCTTCTTCCGAGTCGGCCACAACCACCCCATATCCGGCTCGTTCAACGGCGGCTATCATATCGGCCCGCGTAACCGCGCCGGGAATGTATTTGATGGTGGCCTTTTCGGTGGCAAAGTTAACGCCGGCTTCCACTATGCCGGTCACCTTGTTGAGAGCGCGTTCAACCGTGTTGACACAGTTGGCGCACGTCATGCCGGTAATAGCCAGTTCAAGCGTGGCTACAGGCACCTGATAACCTGCCCTGGCAATGCGGTCAACCATTTGTTGAGGTGTGGCCGTGGCCGGGTCGTAAGTAACCGTGACCTTTTCCGTGCCAAAGTTGACCACCACGTCATTCACGCCTTTAACCTTTTTTGTACCGCGCTCAACCGCGGCCACGCAGTTGGCGCAGGTCATACCAATGACAGGCATTGTGATTTGTGTTTCTGCTGACATAAGGATACCTCCGTAAAGATTTTGGATTTTGGGTTATAAGAACTTCCTCAAAAACTACACCATAAAAGTGTCCAAATTCCCAATTGTTGCTCTTATGGTCCATTGGGTTTTTGACATAAATTTTAGATTACGAAACAGCCTTAAGAACTTAGGTCTTATATCTTCGTCTTCAAAGTACGACCACTCTTCTACAACTTTTATATTTTTACCATACGACTCAACATCCTTCGCCTCTCGAACACCAAAGTCATATGAAGAACCAGCTTTCGTTCCTAAAGTGCGTCTCATTTTGGATTCAACTATCTTCTTCCATATGCCCGCCGTGTATTTTTGGTTAACCACTTCAAATACAATCTGAGATTCTGAAAATGATTCTGAAAGTTTGTTAAAAATGCCGATAACATCACTTTTGGGAAGGTACATAAACAGACCTTCGGCCAGAAATAGGACGTTCTCTTTTTGCCTGGCTAAAATGTTTTCAAGCCATCTTTCTTCTAATACGGAACAGCCAATCATCGTATAGTTTGCCATATCACCCAAGACCTTCTTTTTTAATTCTATGACTTCCGGTAGATCGATCTCAACATAGTTCCAGGCCTTGTCTGATACCCGCCAATACCTTGTATCAAAGCCGCATCCCAGGCTGACAACCAGTCCATCCGGGCTTTCCTCGATAAATGTTCTGGTGTAAGCGTCATATTTTCGAGCTCTTAGGGCAATATACCTGGTCAAAGTTGAGGGCAATTTCGTGGTCAAAAGCCTATTCAGGGTTTCGGTTGGCAGGAATGATTGGAGACTATTTAGGCACTTTAGACCAATAGCATCCTCAATGATTGGTTTTTCTTTTTCCGCTTCTATGGCACGTGCTCTTAATGTGATTAATGCGGTTTCAGAAACAGCGTTTAAATTGTCCATAATGTTCTTGACTCTCGGTGCATAACTAAATGGTTAGTCATTGGTAGTTATCTTTGGCGGGCAGTTTTCGGTCATACCCAGGACCGGGCAGTTTAGGGTCGTACCCGGGACTGGTTAGAACAGCCTTCGGAACAGTGGGCGATTCTAGGAATCATGAATCGTTTCACATCCAAACCCTCCTTTCCGGTTCAGGGATTAGCGGGCAGTTTTTGGTCATACCCGGGACCGGGCAGTTTAGCGTCATGTCCAGGACTGGTTAGGGCAGCCTTCAAATATGAGCAACTCTAGAAGTCTAAAAGGACCTCACGCAGATCACCTTAGTCGAAAACATCTACAGCTACAGCGATAGCACCCGTCGCCCGTTATCGTAGATGGTGATAGGGCCGTCCTGTGAAACAGTGATGGCCAGGCACTGAGCTTCGGCGCTCATTTTGGCCGCACTGCTGTGCCGGGCGCCTTGGCCCGGTTCAATCTCGGCCTGAGTGTTAGCGTCTGGCCGTAGCAATACCATGCAGCCCCTAAACTTGCCCTGAGCGTCTATCACGGTGGCCCCATCCTGACGGGCAAAGTTAATTAACTCCCGGTCAGACAGGTGCGCCAGCTCAGTGCCGACAACCAAAGCAAAATGGCTGATTTCCGGGGCATCGGCGTGTTTCAGGATGGCGTCGGCACGGCCTACAGTGAAGATGGCTCCCAGGTTTTCTTCCGACATCTGGAAGGCGCAACGTAAGATGCGATCCACCAGGGCCAGATCATAGTTTTTCTGGTCGGCCAATTGAGTGACTACCTGGTTTACCTGCATCATGTTCTCCGGCGACCAGTCCCCATTGGCATAGCGCCCAACCAATTGCCCATCGGCAAAGACCCTGACCTGTTTCCCTCCAATCGGCACAAAAAATACCAGGGCATTACATTGTTTGGAAATGGCCGCCTGGTGACGAAACTGAGGGCCCAGCAGAAAACTGGCCGGGGGTTCATCTAACGGTATCTCTAACCGGTGTACACCCCGCACGTAGCCATGCTTATCAACCACATAACCCAACACCTGCCCATCAACCATCTTGGTCAAGGTAGTCAAGGTATGGCGCATCCGGCGGATATGATCTTGATACAGCAGTTGAATCTGGCTTGGGGGCAGAACATGGCCAATATGGACCGGATTACCGATAATGAAGGTGGTCGACAAGGGTTTTTCTTCGTTTTCAGTTTGGGCAATGGTGGCCACGGCATCGCAAATGTGGACCATCGATGGTGCATCAATCTGCTTGATGCGGGCTAGCTTAAAGAGAAACTCGATGCCGGCATCTGCCATCCAGGCATCAAGAATGTTCTCCTTTTCCAGCAGAGTACGCATTCGTTCCGGGCTAACTTCAATCTGGGTGATCGCTTTTTCCGCCACTTGGGGTACTGGTGGATATATGGCCTCTATTTGGGTGTTGTATCGCTCGGCGATCTGGTAACGATCTGTTGACCGCAACCTGGCAACCTCATTTAAGGTTGCTTCATCTGCTTGATCTAAGATGCTGTAGACCTTGATCTGCTCCCACCGATCTAATTGGCTGTTGACGTCTGCTATCTCTTTGTCTAACAGGACCTTCATTTTGGGATAGAGCGAGGTTTCCGAGACCTGCCCATTGTCTTGACTTTGTGACCAGGGCCATATAAGCGGGCCAGGAAGCGAACCTGCGTCAATATCTTCACCGTTATCTCTACCAACTTCTGCTAGATCGCTTCCCAACGCGTCCAAATCAGGGACAAGCATCGCCGAAACATAGGGCCGGCCCTCCCCAAAAACAACAGCCTGGGCAATAAAGGGACTGGCCATCAGGGCATTTTCGATGCTTGTCGGCATAATCTTGCGGCCTGTGGACAGGATCAAGAGCGGTTGCTTGAGACCGGTGAGATACAGGTAGCCGTCTTGGTCAAGGTAACCCAGATCGCCTGTATGCAGCCAACCGTCGACGCCAAGGATCTGCTGCGTTTCTGCTGACCGTTGCCAGTACTCACGCATCACGCTTTCACCCCGGATCAGCACCTCACCTTCGTCGGCAATACGGATCTCGAATCCCGGCCCGGCCTGGCCACAGGAGCCTGAGCGGGGGGTGGTGTAGCGGCTAACAGCGGCAAATCCACCCGCTTCGGTCAGACTGTAGAGGTTGAGCACAGGTAGTCCAATCGTCTCAAAAAAATCAGCCAGATTCTGAGGTAAGGCAGCATCCGTCGAATACAGATAACGGATACGTCCTCCAATCTGCCCCCGAAGCCGGGTAAAAAAGGTTAAGTCAGCCTGGGTATAGGATTCACGTAGTTCATCGGAGGCGGCCGAACCTACCGCTCGAAATTCTCTGCTCTTGGCTACAGCCCATTGAAAAACTTCTTGCCCAGCTTCGGGCATCTCGGTTACTCTTTCCATGAAGCAGTGGTAGAGTTGTTCGTAAAAGTAGGGTGGGTTAAGGCTGACAGTTGGGCTGGTCTGGCGCATGTTTTCAAGCACTGTCTGATTACTCTCAGCCAGGACATTGGGCACCCCTGACAGAAAATAGTGAAGGGAGGCCTCCAGGCTGATGGCACAGCACCAGGGTTGCACTGTAAAGGCTAAATCATCTTCGTCAAGGACAAACCAGTTAGCCATATGCTGCATCGTTCGCGCCAGCCGGGCCTGATCAAACACAGCCCCCTTAGGTTGGCCTGTCTTACCGGCTGTATAGTGGATGGTGGCCAGGGCTTCAGGCTTTATGCTTTCCGCGTGAGCTTGGATGGCGTTACGCGCTTCAGGCGTAAGCGGCTCGGTGTCGGCCAAGACATCGGTTATTGAGATCGTTCCGGGGAATGTCTCTCCCGCTTCATCGGCCACCAGGATGGCTTTCAAATTGGGCAAGCGGGCATCGTTCTCCACGAGCAGGAGCGTTGAGACTGTCTGGATGAGGTGCTCGTCGTCCAGTACCACCAGGCTGGCTCCCAGGTCTTCCAGCATGAAGTGCAGGGTGTCGGGAGCAAGCGAGGCGCGTAACGGTGCTATTACTCCACCGGCCAACAGTGTAGCCACGTAAACCATCATCCACTGCAAACTGTTGTCAGCAGCAATCGCTACGCGCTCCCCCTTGGAGATGCCCAGACTTTGCAAGAATCTGACCATACGGAACGTCATCCCGTCGAATTGCCGATAGGAAATGTTCCGGTAGCGTTCGCCCTGTTTTATCTTAAAACACGTCTTGTCGGCATAGGTCTTCATTGTGGTCAAAAGGACCCGATTGAGTGTCTTGACTGGTTCCTTCATCTTTCACTTGCCACTCTCTGCTCTGGTTATATAGCGGCCTGGGCCATCTTCTGCCGGGCTCGGAAAAGCTTGCTTTTGATGGCGCTAACCGTAGTATTTAACGTTTGAGCTATATCCTGATAAGACCTGAAATGCCAATACTTCAAGATAATGGTGTCACGATAGTCTGGCGGTAATACATTGAGCAGGCTATGTACCTCCTGATTGGTCTCTTTTTTCAGGAGGACTTTTTCCGGTTGGAACGTTTCACCGGCAAAAAGGTGAGACAGGGTGGGTAAATCATCCCAGGAAACCAGCTGATGACGGCGCAGCCTCAATTGGTCGATGCAATAGTAATTGGCAATTGAAAACAACCAGGATGTAAACTTGGTGCGTGTTTCATCGTAGGAATCCAGCTTGGAGTAAACTCGTATCAAGACTTCTTGGGCAGCATCTTCAGCCTCATCCTCATTTTTGAGCAGACGATAACAAAAGTTGTAAATGGGTTGCCGATATTCCTCACCGATGTGGTTGAAGGCCAGCTTATCGCCATTTTTGGCCATCGTTAACCACATTGCTTGTGCGGGATCATTCGGATATTTCGTGTTGGTTGTGATCCTGCTTTGCTGTTGTTCATACATTTGATCCTCCTCTTTCTATCTAGCCAACACATAAGTTGGACTGCCCGAAATCCAGCCGATTTTTTCACCACCGGGTAGCTGAACCTGCAACCAACCGGTGTTGGGATCAACGTCTATTACCGGCACAATATCGCCTTTAGACAGGCTGGCGATGACTGAATAATCAATGCCCGGACCGCTGCGCACGTTCAAGCCCCAGGCAATGACCTCGGCCTGAACCGCCGGGGAAATTTCGGTTGCTGTCGGAGCAGGGGTAACGGTTGGTGCAGGTTCAGCCTTGACCGGCGTCGGCGTGGCTGCAGGAAACACGGTTGGTTGGGCTAAGAGAGTTGGGGATGGTGTTGCCGTGGAATGCCCTGAGGCTGCTGGGCTCGATTGGGTTGTCAGCAAAATCTCCGCATCGGCGGGCATACCGGGCTTCAGGCGATGGTCGGCATTGTCCAGTTTAATCTTGACGGCAAAGACCAGGTTGACCCGCTCCTTTTGCGTTTGCACATTGCGGGGGGTAAATTCTGCCTCGTGGGCAATAAAGCTCACCACGCCCTCAAACAGTTCGTCATCGTAAGCATCAACCGAGACCAGCGCCTGTTGCCCGATCTTGATCAGGCCGATTTGGGTTTCGGGGATGTAAACGGTCAACTCTACGGTTTCGATGTCGTTGAGTTCCAACAGCACGGCGCCGGGCGCGGCCAACTCACCGGGTTCAACCAGTTTAAGGCTAACCAGGCCGTTGCGTGGGGCGGTGAGCGTCTGCTTGGCCAGTTGGATGTCCACTGCGGCCAGGATAGCCTCGGCTTCGAGGACCTGGGCTTGAGCCACCGCAATATCTTCCGGGGTGGGGTCGGCTTGAACCGCGGTCAGATTGGCTTCGGCAGCAAGAACGGCGGCTTCAGCCTGGCGAAAGGCCGCTTCAGCCGCGTTGGCCTGGGCAATCAGCGGCAGTGGCATATCGCGCAGCCGGATCAGGTGCTCAACCTGTCTTTTAGCGCCGGCCAGAGCCACTTCAGCCATTTCAACACCTGTCCGGGCAGCTTGTAAGCGATATTGAGCGACTTCACTTTGCACCAATCCTTCATTACCGCCCAGGACGGTCGTTTGATCGCGGCCCGCGGCTTCGGCTTGAATATCCATCCGTTTCAAATTGACTTGAGCCAGCTCCAGTTCACGTTCGGCCCCGGTCACGCGGGCCTGGGCCTGGTTGATTCTGGCTGCCAGTTGGTGAGGGTTGTTCACCAATTCCCTGGCCCGCTGCCAGGTGAGTTTGGCCCCGGACTCGGCCACTTCAGCTTGACCCAGGTGGGCCTGAGCCGCGACCACGTCCTCTGTTCGAGCTGGGGCACTAATCAAAGCCAGATTGGCTTTGACTGTCGTCAAGGCAGCTTCCAGTTGGGTTTGCTGAGCCAGCAAATCAGCTTTATCCAGCTCAACCAAGACTTGACCGGCCGTGACTTCGTCCCCTTCATCGACCTTAAGTTCAATGATACGTCCGCCCAATTCGGCCGTAATGGCGATCGTTTCGGCCTCAATGGTGCCGGAGCCGGTCAGGCTGATTGGCACCGGGGCGGACCCAGAGGAGCGAGTCATACCCCAGTATTCATTTTCTTCAATGGCGGCCAAGACAGCGGAGCGAGTAATCCCCCAATATCCACCACCAACGGCCGCTAATAAGATAATCACAAAAATAATGCGTTTCATGGTTTCACCTCGTTCTTTACTAGGGAGTAGGAAGTAGGTACTAGGGATTAGGAGGAAACAAGGCTTCTTACTCCCTACTGCCTACTCCTGACTGCTTACTTCATAATTCTGGGCCGTCCGACAAGATTGCATCGGCGGGCATACCCGGTTTCAGGCGTTGATCCTCGTTTTCCAGTTTGATTTTGACGGCAAACACGGTATTAACCCGCTCTTCCTTGGTCTGAATGTTTTTGGGTGTAAATTCGGCTTCATCGCTGATATAGGTGATGTAGCCGGTGAAGGGCGTGTCCGGAAACGTATCGACCAAGACCGTCACTTTTTGTCCGATGGAAACGGTGTCAATATCCGGTTCGGGCACGTATACAGTCAGCGTCACGTTGGTTAAATCGGCCAGGGTCAGCAGGGTCCTGCCCGGCAGCGCCATCTCGCCCTCGTGGGCCACCCGCTCAACCGTCCAGCCACTCAAGGGCGCAACCAGGGTGTGCTTATCGCGCTGCACATTCAGGGCGACCAGGCCGGCTTCGGCTTGCTGAACCTGAGCCTCCGCTACGGCAATCTGCTCGGGGCGAGGCCCGGCTTTAAGGCTTTCAAGCCGGGCCTTAGCCACTTCCACCTCGGCCAGAGCAGTCTGGTAGGCAGCTTCAGCCTGGGCAACCTTGATTTGGGCTTCCTGGGGATCGTTTCTGAGGCGCAGCAAGTCGTTCAAGGTGGTTTCGGCATCATCTCGCACAGCCACCGCGCTATTCAAATCCACCCAGGCTGACCACATATCGGCCCCGGCGTAGTTCCAGGCCACTCCGGCATCTTGCTTGGCACCTTCCTTAAAGCGAAACGTTTGGCAGGCTTTCTCTCCGGTTAATGGATTCGTACCGCAACCACGATGGGAACGTTGAGTATAGTCCCACTGCTGTTTCCCTAGCTCCCACAGGGCTTCACCGGCATCCTTCAAGGGGATGGCATATTCTATTGCCAATTCAGCCAAATCCAGAGCCGTTCGGGCTGCGTCAATCTGCATATCCAACTCCTGCGGGTTATCACGCAGCCTGATGGCGTCTTGCCATTGGGTGTAGGCCGCTTCAGCGTTAGCTTCAGCCACAGCTACGGCCGCTTCAGCTTTGCCGATTTCCTCAGCCCGGACACCAGCTTTTGTTTTGGCCAGTTGTGCTTTGGCAGTGGCAATCTTGGCTTCGGCCTGCTTCATGTCTGCTTCTAACAGGGCCGTATCCAATTCAACCAGAATCTGGCCTGCTTCAACGAAATCACCTTCATCGATGGTGATTTGGATAATTCGTCCCCTGGTTTCTGCGGCCACGTCGACTTCTTCGGCTTCGATATAGCCGGAGACGCTCTGCAGCCCACTGGCTTCAGCCTGGCTAAGCCAGCCTAACTGCACCTGAAGTTGGTTGAACCCGGCCGGATTCTGGCTATAGTAGCCGTAACCGCCGCCAATCATAACCGCAAGTAGCAGAACGCTGACAAAAAGCGTTATTTTTCGTTTCATGATTTACCTCCCAGATACCGCTTCTTTACCGCTTGAATTCCTTTTCTACCCCAGTATCCGATCCACCACAGCGGCATTGAGCGGCGTTGGACCGGCTCACTCCCTATGGTCGCCCGCAGCCTGACCAGTTCCTGCTCGGTCATCTCCGGGTCAAAAAGTTGAGCACAGAAGCTGGAGCAAAAGTAGAAGGTCTGGTCTCCCACCTGGCGGGTGGTGAGCGCTTCTGCCGGATCAATTTCCATACCACAGACCGGATCAATTACAATAGGACTCGCTTTTGTCGTATTCATCACTTTCCTCCTGGCACAGGCTCCTGACCACGTTCGTGGCCCGTTTCAGGTTGGTTCACAAACTTTTCCGGGCGCTGCTCAAAAGCAGTTTTGCAGTCAGAAGTGCAGAAATAGTAGATTTTTTCCTTGTACTCAATGGTCGTCACGGCTTTGGCCGGATCAACCACCATGCCACACACAGGGTCCTTTATCATTTTGAACATCCTCCTGTCTTTTTATCTATTTGAAGAGTTCCTTTTCCTACCTCAACCCCCGGCGAAAGTAAGCCAGGCTGGCGCCGAAGATGATCGCCCCCGACACCGCCAGCCCCACTACCTGCGGCCAGAGAACGTCGAGCCCGACCCCCTTGAGAAAGACGCCCAGCGTAATGGCGACGTAGTAACGCAAGGGATTGAGCAGGGATAGCCATTGCAAGGCAACGGGCATGTTCTCCAGCGGCGACATCATCCCCGACACAAACATCATCGGCAAAATGACGAAGAAGCCCAGCAAGAGCGCCTGTTGCATGGTGTTGGTCACCGTGCCGACAGCCACACCCAGGCCCGCCGCCACAATGAAGGCCAGGATGGATAGGATGAAATACAGCCCCAGGCTGCCCCGCAGCGGCACCTCGAACCCCCAGACCGTGATGGCAATGCCGACGGCCAAACCGACCATCTTGACGATGCCCAGCGGCACCAATTTGGCCGCAATCAATTCCCAGGGGTAGAGGGGCGTCACCATCAGTTGCTCCATAGTGCCTGATACCTTCTCGCGGACGATTGAAACCGCGACCAACAGCACCCCCAGGAAGGGGATCACCGCGGCGACCATGACCACCATCAGGAAGTTGGTAAAGCGCAGGTCAGGATCGTAGCGGGCCTGGATTCGATTGTCCACCACCGGCAGCCGGGCCAGGGCGGTTTCCTCCGGTACACCCAGCCGCTGTAGCTCGATGCGGCGCGAGTGGGCGCCGATGATCTGCCCGGCATAACCCATGGCCACCGCCGCGGTGTTGGCATCGGAGCCGTCGGCAATGACCTGTGCCTGAGCCGTATCGCCCCGGCTCAAGTCACGCGCGAAGCCGGGCGGAATGACCAACCCCATCGGCGTCTCACCCCGGTCAAAAAGAGGGGCCAAACTGGCCTGTGAGTCCAGGACGGTGTATAGATCAAAATGCTCCGAGTTGGATAGTTTGCTGATCAAGGTCCGGCTGGCCTGGCTGCGGTCGGCATCNNACAAAGATGTACAGGATAAGAACGATCACCATCCAGTCGCGGAATAGCTGCAGAAATTCTTTACGTATCAAAGATAAGAGACGGCTTAACATCGGCTTTGCTCCTTTTGCTAGCCTACTTTCTTCTTAAACCGGAGGGAGGCTATGATAAAAATCACCAGCACGTAAACCAGCATCAACCCCATCTGCGGCCACAAAGTCTCCAGCCCCACCCCTTTCAAAGTGATACTCCGGGCCATGCCCGTAAAGTGACGGGCCGGAAAGAGGTAGGTGTACCATTGCATCACCCGGGGCATATTAAAAATGGGGTAGATAAAGCCGGAGAAGACGATGGCCGGCATCAAGGTCAGTCCAATGGCGGCCAGCGAGGCCGCCACCTGGCTGTTGGTTAGGGTGCTGATCAGCAGCCCAATGCTGACTGCACCAAAAACGTAGACCAAGGCAGCCGCCAGCAACAGCGGCAGATTGCCGGCAAAGGGCACCTGGAACCAACCGATACCGGCGGCAAAGATAATGGCCATTTGAACAAAGGCGATCACCCCGTAGGGAATCAATTTGCCCAGGATCAACTCTGACGGCCGGATGGGAGAGACAAAGATCTGTTGGATACTGCCCTGTTCCTTCTCCCGAACTACCGCCAGGGCCGACAGTAGGGGCGGAAAGGCCAGCAAGATGACGGCAAACAGGCCCGGTACAATAAAGTTGACGCTCTCCAGGCCAGGGTTGTACCACACCCTCGGTTCAACGGCAATGGCCGGTCTGAAAGGTTGGCCCAAGCCGGCCGCAACCTGCTTGACACTGTAAACCTGGTTGAAGGCCTTCATATAGCCGATGGCCACATTGGCCGTGGGCGGAAATGAACCGTCTACCCAGGTTTGCACCATCGCCGGGCGACCGCCTCGCAGCGCCTCCCCAAAGCCGGGCGGGATGATCAGCCCGGCCTCAACGGTGTCGCTGTCCATCAACCGCTCCAGGTCAGCCTGGCTCCAGACCTGGCTGTGGAGATGGAACTGGTCGCCGGTGGTAAGTTGGGTGATGTAGGCCCGGCTGGCCGGCGTCCGGTCCTGGTCGTAAACAGCCAGGGCCACATCCTCAACATCCAGGTTGGTGGCATAGGTAAAGAGGAAGAGCATAATCAGGGGCAGGATGATGGCCATCAGCAGCGTGCCCGGATCACGCCAAATTTCGCGGGTTTCTTTGATCAAAATCGCCATAAATCGTTTGCTCATTGGGTTTCCTCCATCCGTTCCCGTTGGCCGGCCTCTTGCATCTCGATAAAGATGACGAACAGATCTTCCA
>JABAOH010020208.1_pt2 | contig 15605 bp, 18 predicted proteins | sample 7062181 | NCBI WGS metagenome assembly JABAOH01 (sample SAMN14538630, study PRJNA623070) | marine sediment metagenome | biome: marine biome [ENVO:00000428]; feature: marine pelagic biome [ENVO:01000023]; material: deep marine sediment [ENVO:00002113]; isolation source: pool of 5 deep marine...
AAAATAAACGACGTTATTGAAAAATCTCATTACACGGATAAGTTTTTCAGTAACAAGAAAATGACACAAGCTCAAGGATTCCGGTGGCAGCGGGCGATGTATCATCATTACATTCACAACAGATGTATCCGTCTGGTTCATCTATACTTTGGAGATGAAATATTAGTTTTTTAGTTAAGTCAATTTACTATTTGTTTATTGTTCTTTAAAATGGAATGACAATGGGAGTTTTAATAAAACATATAGTTTCTATATTTACCTTGACAATCGTATTTGTTTTTTTGCCAATTTTGTTTATGAAAGTTAGTGTATTTTCTCAGGAAAAAGAAGCCAGCCATCTTTGGGAAAAGATTGATCAGCTTACTTCAAAGATTGAGCCAAAAGTCATTGAATGGCGGAGAGACTTGCATCAACATCCAGAACTGTCCAATCGTGAGTTTCGAACAGCAATGGTTATTGCAGAACATTTGAGAAAACTTGGTCTGGAGGTCAAAACTGGTGTTGCGCACACTGGTGTGGTTGGATTTCTGCAAGGGAAAAGCACACATCCTGTCGTTGCTTTGAGGGCTGATATGGATGCGTTGCCAGTTACTGAGGCTTTAGACCTGCCTTTTGCATCGAAAGTGAAAACAATATATAAAGGGGAGGAGGTCGGCGTCATGCACGCGTGCGGTCATGATGCACACATGTCGATGTTGATGGGCACAGCAGAGGTATTATCATCCTTGCGCAATCAATTACCTGGCTCTGTAAAATTCATTTTTCAACCTGCGGAAGAAGGCACACCTGAAGGAGAGGAAGGCGGTGCTGAACTGATGATCAGACAGGGCGTGCTGGAAAATGCTAAAGTTGATGCTATTTTTGGACTTCATGTTTTCCCCTTTGAAGTTGGAAAAATTACGTATTGCTCTGGTGCGGCAATGGCGAGTGCCGACGGATTAAGGATTGTTATTAAGGGTAAACAGACACATGGAGCAATGCCCTGGGGCGGTGTTGATCCAATTGTGGTTGCATCCCAGATCGTTTTAGGCTTGCAAAATATCGTCAGCCGACAAATGAACATCACAGAGGCACCTGTGGTTATCTCGATCGGGAGTATTCATGGTGGTGTCCGGGGTAACATCATTCCAGATATAGTCGAGATGATAGGCACCATCCGTACCCTGAATCCAGCAATGCGAACAGAAATCCATGAACGGATTCGGAATACAGCTACGATGATTGCGCAGAGTGCTGATGCTACCGCTGATGTCACCATTAATTTGGGTTTACCGGTAACTGTCAATAATCCTGAATTAACTGCACAAATGATTCCGATACTGAAAAGAGTTGCAGGCGATGATAATGTTTTCACCGTTTCTCCCAAAGGGACGGCTGAAGATTTCTCTTTTTATCAACAGAAAATCCCGGGGTTATTTTTTTTCCTTGGAATTACTCCGAAAGATGCTAATCCTGAAAAAGTCGCCATGAATCATTCACCATATTTTTACGTAGATGAAAGTGCTCTGATTATTGGTATGCGAGCACTGGCTCATCTGGCTGTTGCTTATATGGAAAATGATTGACATTTTTAATAGTACTATATCTATATTTAATTTAAAGAAATGACAGATATGAAAAACACTAATTCTAAGTCGGAACATCAACAAATAAGTAGCGCTATAGATAATGCCATTGATAAATATATTGAGTCTCGACGGGCAAAAATGCCAAAATTCGTCAACAAATATTTTTCAGTGAAAGGTGCATTAAAACTCCACAAAAAGGCGCTCGGTTCTGATCTTTACAAGGGACCCATGAATATATCATGGTCAGTACCCTACACTTTATTAAAAGCCACTTCTTCGGTATTTAAAATAGCTGGCAACAAGAAAATTCCGACTCTATTCGAAAAGCTACCCCGTGGTTTTGAGACCAATGTCCAGAAAGAGGTAAAGTGGCTCATCTACACAGAGCTTCTTGAAATCCCGTATATACAAGGTAAACGGAAATCGGATAAAGACGCCTTGCTAGAACAAATCCTCAATCAACCTAAAATTGCGGCATTAGTTATTGAGCAGCTTTCTGAGATTANNTTGAGCAGCTTTCTGAGATTAATCAAAAATCGAAAGACCCAGGATTTCGAAAAATTTTAGAAAATAATTTATTAGAATACGCCAGTAGTAGAACCGCAGCGGCTGATCTGGCAGGGACAGTTATCACATTATCTGTTGGCGCCACACTGTTTAAGCAGATGACTCCTGGAGCGATGGCGACTGGTACTGTAGCAGCAACCGCGATCGCTCATCATACGGCAGTCTCAAATTTTGTATTAGGATCAACTTTAGGCTCTCTCTGGTATAGTATTTTTCCAGTTTCAGCATCAATGGGATTAATCGTTGCCACCACAGGAACAATCATGGCAGCAATGTCTATTGTAACTTCTTTTGCCGGTATCATTACTGATCCGATTCAGAAAAAGCTGGGCATTCATCAAAAGAGGCTCATGAAATTTATTGATTGCATCGAAAAAGAATTAAAAGGAACGGGCGAATCGAAATTTGAAATCAAAGATCAGTACGTCGCACGCGTATTTGATATTCTTGATATGTTGAAGACGGCTGCTTCGACAGCACTCTAAAATTTGATTTATATGAGAAAACTTATTAATAATGATCCAAGGTTACTTAACATGTCAGTTAAGAAGAAAAATATCGTCAAAATTTTAGTGCTATTTGCAGGCCTATTGTTAATAGGCTATTGGTTGTTAGTCGCCAGTTTGCCCAGTGTCACCGAGATTGCCAATTTTCAACCTGAATCAACAGTCATAAATTTAAATGGCTTTAACTGGAAACAGAAAAATCTGGCTCCTGTGAGGAAATATGTTCCCTTAAGTCAGATTTCATCCGAGTTGAGAACCGCAGTAATCATCAGTGAGGATGACGCGTTTTTCGAACACTCTGGGATTAATTTGACCGAACTTAAAAAGGCTTTTCAGGAGAATTTGAAAAAGCGACGTTTCGCTCGAGGGGCGAGCACAATTACCATGCAATTAGCCCGCAATGCCTTTTTGTTTAAAAAGAAGACAATTGTTCGGAAAATTAAAGAAATTTTATTAGCAAAAAAAATTGAGAGAATTTGGGGCAAGAAAAAAATTTTTGAATATTATCTCAACATCGCTGAGTGGGGAGAAAACGTTTATGGTATTGAAGCAGCGGCCTGGTATTATTTTGACAAATCCGCTTCTCAATTAAATCTGACTGAAGCCTCTTTGTTGGCTGGTATTCTCCCGAATCCTATTTTATTAAACCCGTTTGATAATTGGTCTGGAGCAAAAAAACGACAATCACGCGTCTTAAAGCTCATGAAAATGGCCAAGTTGATCACAAATGAAGAATTTGAAAGTTTAATTACACAACAGGTATACTTAAGGGGATGGAAACCATTATTTGTTGAGCACGAAAATATTCCTGAAATCTCGATTTTCGAAAAGGCTTTGAAAGATCCACGAGTACCTGATAGACTTAAACGAAAGGCCGATTCTACTGGTATTATATTTTTACCTGAGGAATAAAAATGTTAAAATCCCTGACTATAAAAGTAATTTGCATTTCATTGGTTATATCCATAACAAGAATAGGGTGGGGGCAAGTCATTATAGATGTTAGATCAGATACAACCCTCGCCACTCCTTCTGATTCAGTATTCATCTTGAGACGTCTTATTCAGGATGATAGTTCTAATCCCCTTTTGCATCTGAGGCTGGCAAACATTTATTTGCAACGCGAGCGATTGAACGAAGCCGAAGCTGAATTTAATCTAGTGCTGAATACGGATTCACTGTCAGTCCAGGCTCTAACTGGCTTGGGACGGGTTCATTTTCAGCGACAACCCAGCAAAATTATTCCTTTTGAACGATTGAAGGAACTTTTAAAGCAAGACCATAAATCAAAGGCGATTAAAAGATTCAATCAGGCTCTGGCCTTAGACCCTGATTATAAACCTGCACATTATTTTTTAGCTCGCACCTATTTGGAAAAAGGAGATCGCAACAGCTTGGAACAGGCGAAAAATGTATTTGCCAGATTACTTGATCAACATCCAGATTATAGTGATGTCATGTATCAACTTGGATATACTTACCAAAAGATCGGTAGCTATTCCCAGGCGCTTCAAATGTATAACCAAATTAAATACCTGATGCCTGATTATGGCAGAGCTAATATTCGCAGGGCTGAAGTTTATTATGAACTGGGCGATTACAATCAATCAACAGATAGCTACTTTGAGGGTATTGAAAACCTTGAAGATAACGAATTGTTAGACTATATATTCGAGGAACAGAAAATTATCCTAACCCCCTTTGAATTGAATCAATTTGAATTGGCATCATTTTCGGTAAAGAAGAAACTAATTATAAAGTTCTGGAAGCATCGAGATCCTGACCCAATTACGCCAGAAAATGAACGATTAATGGAGCATTTTCGCCGTTTAAGATTCGCAAGAGAAAATTTTCATTTTACCGCTCCCCCATATTATGATGATCGTGGAAAAATTTACATTAAATATGGTCCCCCGGATGACCGATACAATTCACCAATTGGAAATATTCCTGTCAAAGATAATGAATCCTGGACGTACGAAAGCATCGCCAAGGGATTTGTTTTTGATTTTGTTGCTGATGCCGGATATTTTCGTCTCGTTGAAGATTTGACTGAAGCAGCTATCCCTGGTTATAATTATGATGCGCAATTAGCGTTGGCTTCTCGGTTATACCAAAATAGGAGTCATCTAAGTCAAGCTTATGCCAATTTAGCAGTCGATTTTTCATTGGATCGCTTGAATTATTTTCGTACTCAAAGAATTGAAGCGTTAGAAAAATACCCTGGAGAAATTTATCGTTACGATTTCAAAGCCAAAGTTTTTCCTTTCCTGACAAATTGGGCTCAATTTAGAGGTGATGACGGAAAAACTCGAGTCGAGTTTTATACTTCTATTCCTGGGTCTATGCTTGAATTTAATGAAGTTAATAATCGTTATTTGAATTATACTGACTTCTTCATTGAAGCCCTTGATACCAATTTTAATTCAGCAATTAAAAAGCGAGACCGATACTCAATCGAACTCGATTACGTTAAAGAAATGGAGACGAGACACTTTTTACTTCAAAATAACTATCAATTACCTCCGGGTACGTATGATGTCGCTTTTGTGATGAATAACGTTGATCAATCAGTTAAAGGTGTTCAGAAGAAAAGCATGGTCGTGCGAGACCTTTCCTCAGACCGGTTAATGTTAAGCGACATCCAGTTTTCTTCGAAAATCTCAGGAAAGGTTGATCGACTCAACCAATCAATTGTAAAAAATGATTTATCGATCGTGCCATATCCATTTTCAAGGGTGATGAGAAGCAAACCAATTCACCTTTATTTCGAAATTTATAATTTAACATTGGACAATGAAAATAAGACAAATTTTGAAATTTCGTACACTTTAAAAACAATCCAGGCTGATCGTAATTTCTGGCAGAAGACGTTCGGCAGCATTGCCAGAATTTTCTCAACAAAAGAAAAGAATGTCGTATCTACAGCAATTCAGCGTGAAGGGGATTCTGACACAGCTTTTGAATATATTTCATTTAATCTGAAAAATTTGGATAGGGGGTTAACCGAACTCCGAATTAAAGTGATCGACAAAAACAATCAGCAATCCGTTGAAAATGCGATTGAGTTTACACTTATATAACAAATATATTAAATTTATTTTAGGAATGAAAAAATAAGTAGTAAATTAGATTATCAAATTATACTCAGTACGGATTAAAATTTCATGATTGCGTATGTCATTGCGAGGAGCGAAGCGACGAAGCAATCTCCTGATTTACAGTTACTTATGAGATTGCCTCACTTCGTTCGCAATGACAGCATTTTATGAAATTCTTAGCCAAAACGAGTATAAAATGAATAAAAAGAATATCGGACTCAATTATATTATCGCTGGATGATAGGGGAGGAGAACCATGAAGCAATTCTATTGTCCGTATTGTAATGAAAGACTATCTCATTTTGAAGGCACAGTAATTAAAATGAGAGGAGTTTTAGCTTGCGATACATTCGAATGTGTGGCTAATTTCTATCTGCCTGGTGCCATCGGCGAATATGGTCACATTGCTGATGACCATGTTAAACTTAAAGATGGCGCAAAAGTCGAATTTCGCTGCCCGAATTCAAAGTGTGATCGCAGTTTTACGACACATTATGATGACGATTTAGCTGAAATTAAAATGATTGATGATGATGGACATGAATACGTGGTCGTCTTCAATCGAATTTATGGGATCCATTCTACTTTTGTTGTTGATTACAAGAAAAAGAGATTGGAAGGCTCTTACGGTGAGGATAAAGAGATATATTTACGGGATTTTGAAAAGCCGGTTAATTTTTTTGGGGCATGAGAATTAATTAAAACTAAGAGTTCTGTTTAACTTCTTTATAATTATTCTCTGAAATATCAAAGTTTATTTCCAATCAAAATTTTTGGGATTCTATTCTCTCCCTATTTCAAGAAATAACGTTCTTATTTGATTAACTCCTTAAATTTCTTATCATTATGTATACTTTTTAAATCATTATCACCGATAGCTTGCTTTTTCAATTTTGGATTTAATGTGAACGCTTTCTCCAGTGCTTTAATGGCCATTTCCTTTTTCCCTGCAACAAGTTGAATTACAGCAAGATCATATAATACCTCAGGATTCTCCGGGGCTAATTTTGCTGTATGCTTCATATAAGGAAGAGCCTCTTCATACTTTTTTTGTGTAAAAAGAGTCCAGCCTTGATTCCAGGAATAATTCATTTGTGCAAAGTTTAATAATCGCCCCAATTCCTTGAATGGTTCCGGATGATCATCAACCCGAATGTCTATCGCTCGGTCCGTATAGCCCCCATAGCCAGCATTCTCTTTTACTACCAATAATGCTGCTGACTGTTTTCCTCTGGGATCACCGCCCTGCCTGTCACCTGCCAATAATGCTGCGTACATCCGTTCTGCTAAGGTTCCTTTGGTTTTTAAAAAGGTTTCCTCCATTGACGTGACGACAGTTTCACCAGCCAGAATATTCCCTTGAATCGCATAATTTAAACCATTTCGGCCACCTGCCCAAGGCAGGCATTTGCTTCCAGAATAAGTAGCCTATTTCCCGTCAGAAAAAATGATGCCAATTTGCCTTCGTTCAGGATCATCGTCATTCCTGATCAAAATTTCTATGACTTCTTCTGGTGTAGCGCCTTTTTCTAATAATTCTAATCCGCGCCAGCCAAAAGTGGTATTAGCAAATGATTGCGTTGCTACAGCTCCCACCCCTGCTTTTGCCCAGGGTACAACTGAGCCTACGGCAAAAAACCTGGAGGCAACGGCTATACCTAATTCTCCAGTTGCAGAATCCCGGGCATCAATTGAAAAAGTGGATATCGCATTATTTTTTGATATTTGGCAATATAATGGATAATTATTGAAAGTACTGAAAACAATCGAAATACTAATTAAAATTAGATATTTTTTCAGAAAATGGCTATTGAAAGTCATCGATAAAATCCTCCTTCTTAATTCTCAAGTTAGTATTGCTGGCCTAATCGGGATAGGACGAAGGCTCGCGACTTCGCTCCGCCCGCACCTCCTGGCATACAAATCACTTACCAAGGCGGTTTGGCTGGTTGAGTTGATTTTACGTTTCATCACAGTAGATCCATCGAGTCAGAGTAACGATCTGGTAACGCTATGAATCACACAGGACTACGACTCAACCTCCAGGGATCATGGGCTAATTTTATAAAGCAAATCCCAATTGTGGATGGAGGGCTTTATGGTCTTCCGGCATTAGTGGGGTTCCGGGTATACTACATCTCGTATCCGGTTCCTGGCAGTTTATCCCGCTTTGCGGGATTGTCCCGCATCTTTGGATTTGGCTTTTCCCTATCGGGCACAGGCATTCAGAGCCCGTCTTGTGACGACACAATTGCCCTGTTCCTAACCTTCGGCTCCACAAATTCATGGTACAGGGACTCGCCCCCTATTAGCGATGTGTGATATTCAGCACTCACGATTGGTATGAGGCGCCGCAACAAGGGACTGAACATGCCAGAAAACACAAAACTTACACCAAACCAATCTGAACTTTCAAAAAAGCTTTCTGTTGTTGCGTTCGCCTTGATACCCTTGTTAAACATCTGACTCAATTCACTTTGATATTATCGTTGCGGAATTGTCATAATGACTGTTAGCAATGAAGTTAAAGTTTTAGACTGGACCTAAGTGAGCACCCCACTGGGCAGCCATCTCTTTTCCATGCTTGAGTAGTTCCTGTAATTTATATCTACTCAAGGCATGGTAACTTCTCCCTGCTTGTTTTGCTAATTGAATTTCCGCGATACTTTTGCAGCCTACAACTGCTGTACATACATCTGCAACACCTAAAGAATAATGGATGGCTTGCTCGTAATAATCTTTAGCGATTAAAGCATGTTGTTGACGGGTGCTATAATCCAGGGAAACCGCCCCACCCAAAACTTTCATGGCTACGACACCGACCCCATGTTTGGCTGCCACTGGTATAACTTTTTCTTCAAAATTGTATGTATGTCGGTCCACAAAATTGATCACCAGCATTGCAATGTCAAATTCTCCGCTGTTAAGGACTTGAATGAAATTATTAATTTCCATATGTCCACTAATACCAAGGAAACGCACTAAACCTTGCTTCTTAGCTTGCTTCAATCCAGTGATTGCACCGTCAGGGCTAAAAATACGATTCATATCGAACATGCCAATGTTATTCAAGAGCAAAGCATCCAAATAATCTACTCCCATTCGCCGAACACTATTCTGTGCTGAATTTAGCACCCCCTCCCTGGTTTGCTCCCAGGTCTTAGTTGCCAAGAAGACGTTATTTCGGTGTGCACGCAAAAACGGAGCTAGATAAATTTCTGCATTGCCGTAATCAGGCTGTAAATCAAAATAAGTAACATACTCGTCATCAATAGCTGCCTGCGCTACTTCCAGCAGTTCTGATTGTGAATAGTTAGCAAGCCCTAAGGGACCAAAACCTAAACCTATGATCGACACCTTTATACCAGTACGACCTAAAGTCCTCTGCCCCAATGTCGTTTTTGAGGAACACGCTTCCAGTAACTCCAGAGCGTTTAAAGCAAGAATACCCGCCCCCTTGCCTGTGGTATCTAAAAATTTACGACGTGTGTATTGTTTTTTCAAGTTTGGTCCTCCCCAACTAAAATAAATGTTCCAGTCTGGAGTCTCACGTGAATAATATTTGTTATCATTAGTTTATTTTAATCCACCTCTTGCAGTTTTTGTCGATGAAACAATTATCGCTAATATTTCATTTCCTTCATTCATTAAATCTAACAGTCGATGCATTTCCACATTTCCTGACTTTATTGGTAATTCCATCCAATATAACAATCCATCTGTTTCTTCCACAACAACATCTAATTTGTAAACAAAATCAACATTTGATTTAGCAAGGCAAGCCGCACGATAATTCGCTCCTACTGAAATCCCCGCTCGTAATAATTCTCAGCGGATAACATCAGCAATTTTATTGTTCGGCAATTGTTTATTATATGATAGTAATTATTTGATTTGTGAATAAGTAATAACTATTGAAATAATTATCATCAAAGTCCACGCAAAAATTTTAGCTTGTCGTTTCGTTTCTTTTTGTCGCTCTTTTAATTGGTTTTTAGCAATAATATATTTCGCCTTATCATATTGATTTAATTGCACTAATTTATCTCCGGCGTATGCCTGGCCTTCGCTTAATTGTAAAATACAATATTGATTGGTTATTTTTAAGATAAATGCTTCGCCAATAACTAGACTGTCTCGTATGACATAATATTTTTGTCCTAATTCCATTTTTTGATTTGGGTGAATAGCGATTAGATTATTTCCGCTAGTGGATTTAATTTTAAAATCATCTGCATAAATTATTACAACAACCAGATTAAGAAATACCAGGCAAATTATAATCTTTTTCATGATGCGCCTCCAGGTTGCAGTCCTATTATTTCATTAATCTCAATCCCATCGTACTGATTAGATCATTTCGATGGCGCATTTACGATTTCGGATTGCAGAATAATTTTTTGTCATTCCGAAATCCATATTACGAATTCCAAAATCAAAATATCCTACCGCACTGATTAGGTCTATTTCTACTGATCAAATTTTTCTAGTTGCAGTTCGTAAAAATTGAGGTTGCCGCTGTCGAAAATCCAGGTTTCAATCCTAGAATAGTCCGATTAAAACCCTCAATTTCAATATAAAAAAAATATACTCTTATGCAAGAAAAAAACTGAAAAAAGTCGTCGACTTCTAATTCTGTAAAAAATCCCATACCTTGACGACTTTTTCCAATCCTCTATCCAGCGAGCCAATATTACCGTACTGATTAGGTCTTATCGATTTTAGATTTACGAATGTAAATTTACGAATTATTTTGATTTGCCTTTTGAAGTTATTATTGATGACACAACAATTGATAAAAGTTCATTTCCTTCTTTCATCAATTCATTAAACAGATGCTCCGTTAGTATTTTTGCCTCAATCAATAACTCCATCCAATATAACGATTCGCCTAACTCTTCCTCAACAATTTTTAATTTGTTGATAAAATCAGCCGTTGACTTTGCCCGACATGCGGCTCGATAATTAGCACCCAAGGATGTACCAGATCGCAACAATTGTCCGCTAATCATATCTGAAACTTTATTATTTGGTAAAGATTGACATAATCGAATAATCCGAAGGCCAAACTGCTTAATTCTGTCTTTTAACTCATCTTTGTTCAAATTTTCTGAATTATGATTGTAGGTTTTATGAATAGTATTTTGCCCTATATGTTTGTCGGGGCGACTGGATTTGAACCAGCAACTCTCTTCTCTTTGTGTTGAGGTGTGATAATGCTTCGTCCTACCCGCAGTTTCATTCCTTCCACGTCCAGTACTATTACTTTTTCTCCCTTGTGAAGAATCTCCCCGCTCTCTGCCTGCCAGATTTCACCGTGAACAAATACTTTACCCTCGTTATCGATGGTTGAAATCACCACCCCCCGCTCTCCGATCATACCCTCTTTACCTGTGGTAGGCTTCTTTTTCATTGCCCGATAAACAGTCATGGCTAAGAGAACATTTAGAGCAACCACCACCACTGTAACTAGTCCCAGGACCAGGAACCGAATGTTCCAAATTTCAAATTCCTTGACCAGCACAATGAATATCACCTCATCAACGAGGAAAAATATAGTTAGAACCAAAATAATCAGGATTGTTTTAAATTGTGACAAAGTAACTCCATATAACATACCAAGAGGTGAGAAAAAATAATTTTTTATTCTTGTTAATTAAACATTTTGACTTTTAATTCTGATCAGACTCTTTCTTGCCAGGAGAACTAATACAATAGCGACAATAAACAGAATGATCGAAAGGATCAACAAAGGAATATTTTTCGATATAATGTTTTTATAAATGAGGAATGCCAATGCAGTGAGCGTCACGCAAAACATGAAATACATTGGATACTTGACAAAATTATTATTTTTACGCAATTCTGCCAGCCAAACCGTCACTGCCAATAGGACGATCGATGCCAGGAGTTGATTGGAAGATCCAAACAGGGGCCACAATATTTCACTGGTTCCTGAAAAAGCCAGGAGTCCCGAAAAAACAACAGTAACCAACGTTCCCACATAACGATTTTGACTTAAAAATGTTGTTTTCTCCTTTGATTCAAAAAACTCTTGGAAAGCGAAGCGCCCCAGGCGGGTAGCAGTATCCAGTGTCGTCAGTGCAAATGCCGAAATGGCAAGTGCGGCAAAAGTTACACCAAATTGTTCGGGTATGCCCAGATGGTGGATGAATCTGCCGATGCCGGCCGAAAAAATGCCGATAGGACCACCGCCTTCTTTGGTTATCAAATGACCATAATCTCCATTTATAATTGTCACGGCTGTAATCATCGCTACCACCGCTAAAACACCTTCGACGAGCATACCGCCGTATCCAACGGGTTTGGCATCAGTTTCCAGATTCAATTGTTTTGAAGTGGTACCAGAGGATACTAATGAATGGAAACCAGAGATCGCACCGCAAGCGACAGTGACGAAAAGTATGGGGAACAGATATCCTAAATTGGTATGAAATTGAGTGATGGCCGGGAATGATACTTTTGGATTCGCAACAAATATCCCGATAATCCCAGCAATGAGCACAAAATATAATAAGAAAGAATTCAAGTAATCCCTGGGCTGAAGCAGAATCCAAACAGGAGTTACCGCAGCGATAAACACATAGATGAAAAGGACAATAATCCAAAAATTAAATGTCTGTTGAATCGGGAAAAGAACACCAAGAATCACGCAGCCCGATAAGAGTACGACACCGACGATGGATGAAATCCATATTGGCGAATTCCATCGATATACGCTTAACCCAAAAACAATTGCGAGCAGAATAAACAACGATGAGGATGTGAAGGTTGCTGGTTCTTTTACGAATACACTAGCGACTGCTTTGGCAAATACGGCAATGACCAAGATGAGCACAGACCAGGTGAAAATAAGAAACAGTTTCTTGCCCGCATGCCCGATATGATCTTCGATGACCTCGCCAATGGATTTTCCCCCGTGTCGCACCGAAGCTACAAGCGCAGAAAAATCATGAACGCCGCCAACGAAAATGCTGCCAATGATGATCCAAAGCAATACAGGGATCCATCCAAATACAGCGGCGAAAATGGGCCCAAGGATCGGCCCTGCGCCAGCGATGGAAGAAAAGTGATGACCAAAAAGGATTGGCTTTTTAGCGGGGACATAGTCAATCCCATCCTTTTTCGTATTTGCGGGAGTCACGCGCTTCGGATCAATATCGAATTTTCTGGTAATAAACCGTCCGTACCAGACATACCCTGCGAGTAGCGCAATAATTGAAAATCCAATCAACCAGGAAGCTGTCATTTTTCCTCTCCTTAATTTTAGATGATTTTTGACTTTTTAGAGACATGTTTTCAATTAATTTAATTCGAAATATTCATTATCAAGATACAAATTAAAATTATGCTTCATTGGAGATGTAAACATATTTCATGCTAGTTTTAGAATAATTTTCAAATACCTCTCTGGCTGTGCTTCAATCAATTCAAAAGCATGCTGTGCTTCAATTACTGGCATTTCAGCGGAGATAAGAACATCAGGTTTGAGATGTCCCAGGTTCAGATGATGAATCGTTTCACTGAATTCGCCGTAACTGACCCGAGAAGCAACAATCTTCGCTTCTTTCCAGATCAATTCTTTCATGATCAACGGCGCAGGATCATCTGCCAATCCAAGCACACAAACCGTTCCTGCGCCACGTATACTTTGAACACAGCCCCGAACAGGGTGCGATCGATCAGGTACAGGACAGGCATGTCCCACAGCTTCAAATGCCACGTCAGCTCCTTTACCTTGAGTATGTTTCTGAATAATATCAAGCGGATATTCATTTTTTGAATTGATTGGAAGGATATTCGGAAAATTATCTGCAGCGAGTTTCAATCGGCTATCCAAAATATCAATCATGAATATGGTGTTATCGGTTTTGGTACGAGCGGCTTGAAGTATACAATGCCCAATTCTACCAGCACCCCAAATCGCAATCGTATCATTTTTCTTTAATCCAGTCCGATTACAGGCGTGGAAGCCAATGGACAGTACCTCTACCAGAGCAGCATGTTTTAACGAAATATTCTGTTCTAATTTGTAAACCATATCCTCATGCGCTGCCACGTATTCACCGAAACCACCATTCATGTCAATCCCGAGCAATTTCAGCGAGGAACAGGCGGGATAATGACCAATCTGGCAGGCAGCACATTTACCGCACCAGATTATGGGATCGACCGTCACGTTATCACCGACTTTGAATTTAGTTACACCTTTACCAACATTGGCAATCGTGCCAGCAAATTCATGTCCCGGAACAAAAGGCAGTTTTGTCCGTGGGTGAAAATCACCATTGAAAATATGCATGTCAGTTCCACAGATGCTGGCAAATTCGACCCTGACGAGAACCTGATCGTCGGCTAGGACTGGACTGGGTATACCATGCCAGATTATTTTTCGATATTCTGTTAAAAGAGCTGCTTTCATTCTTGAGTTTTTTATGGTTATTGTTATAGTTTTTAGATAAGCTGTCCTCTTTTAGTCTTCAGCTTTCAGCTTAAAAGCTGATTGCAAATTGCTAGCTGCTGATCGCTCAAATTAGGATGACTTTATAATTCTTCGTCAAATCTAAACACACCCCAACATTCCGCCATCCACATACAAGATATGCCCATTCACATAATCCGAAGCTTTGGATGCCAAAAATATGGCTGCTCCAACCAGTTCCTCGGGTTCACCCCAGCGATTGGCAGGCGTTCTGGAACACAGCCAGGCATCGAATTTTTCATCTTCATAAAGCGCTTTCGTCATCTCGGTTTTGAAATAACCAGGGGCGATTCCGTTCACTTGAATGTTATATTTACCCCAATCCGTTGCCATGCCCCGAGTTAAATTTCTTACACCACCTTTTGATGCTGTATAGGGGGCAATGGTTGGACGTGCCAGTTCACTTTGAATCGAACAAATATTGATGATTTTACCTTTATTTCGTTTAATCATGCCCTGTACCGCCGCTTTCGAGGTGAGAAAAACACCCGTTAGATTAACGTCTATAATTTTCTGCCAATCTGAAAGGTTAAATTTTTCCAAAGGTGATCGAATCTGAATGCCAGCATTGTTGACTAAAATATCTATTGCTCCAATTTTCTGCTCTATATACTGAACCTGCTCGTTAATTGCCTGTTCATCACGAACATCAAAACGAATTCCATAAGCGGTGTGACCTTCTCTTTGTAATGTCTCAACAGCCTTTTCAATTCTGTTCTCGACAGTGCCATTAATGATGATGACACTGCCACTTTGCGCCATTCCCCTGGCTAATGTAAATCCGATTCCCCGTCCTGAACCTGTGATAAGTGTTATTTTTCCCTTGAGACTAAATAATTCATCAATCATGGTAAATCCTCTTTAACTCATTAGCTGAATTAATTCTTTTTAGTACTTTAATTTTGCTTTGATAGATTTATTAAACTTATTTTGTCCATAATTACTTTGTCATTTTATAACTTAACATAAAACATTCATTGCTTAATAGTTACCAATTTTATTCTATAAAATCAATCTAATTTTTAAATTAATGCAATCCAGGTAAAATCCCAGTAAAGAGACTGATGATCAATACAAGATAAATCCAATTACTCCTGAAAAACTTGCTCCCAACGTTCAGGCTTTGAATGTTTCCCTTAGGCTAAAATCCGAAAATCGGGTAAACACCCAGAATCCTGAATCATTGGGTAGAGACAGACACTTTCCGTCAACACAAATCGCCAATGCCACCAAAACAGGTGAAGTGGTGGTTTGAATGACGATGAGCTAAAATCGAGGAAGCCATCACCAGAACTACTGTTGAAGATCCCAGCGCACCTCGTAACACGGTGATAGAATAAATCCCGTCACCACCATCGAG